>Ga0187866_1000107_pt1 | contig 109593 bp, 86 predicted proteins | sample June2016WEW_11_1_3_FD_133013 | JGI IMG/M metagenome (GOLD analysis project Ga0187866, IMG submission 133013) | Peatland microbial communities from SPRUCE experiment site at the Marcell Experimental Forest, Minnesota, USA - June2016WEW_11_150 | ecosystem: Environmental > Terrestrial > Soil >... | reverse complement strand
TTGACTGTAACCAGCACCACTCCGTGGTCAACCAGGGTTCCGGAATTAAAGAGCGGGGTCGATGCAGTCCCGCCTTCATTTCCGCCGCCATGAATCCAGAACATCACCGGCAGCGGCTTCTTCACCGGCCACGCCGGCGTGATGACATTCAGGTAGAGGCAATCCTCCTGGCTGGCTTTCGCGAAGCTCCAGTTCCAGTCTCCCTCTGCATCGGCCCACTGCGCGCACGGAGCTCCGAAGGCAGACGCATCGCGTACGCCGCTCCACGGCTTCGCCGGCAAAGGCTCGCGCCAGCGCAGATCGCCCACCGGCGGTTGCGCGTAGGGAATCCCCAAAAACTTCGCGCCCCCGTTTGCCCTGGCCACGCCGCGCAGTTGCCCGCTTGTGGTGCGCACCGTCAGCGCATTGTCTTCCGCCCACGCTTTGCTGCCGTGGATAGAAAAAATAATTGCCGTAGCAACAAGCACGAAGATCGCCGCAGAAGTACGGCGCGCGTTGAACCTGCAAATTGTATTGGTCACCTGGTCTCCCTGCACTCGACAATCATCGGAATTTCTATCAATTTTGTCACTGCCCGGAATCTGGCCCGCCCGCAAAGAACTCGCTGCCCTGATACTCTTTCGCTTGCGCGCTCCCGGTTTACGGCTATTCTGAAGAGGGAATCGAAAGTGGAAGGCCGAGACCGGATGAAACGCTGGTTGTTACGCATAACCGTAGTGCTGGTAGCGGGCTTTGTGGCCGCCTACGGGGCCGATTGGGCCATCTTCCGGCTGCGTGGCTCGCCCATCTCCAAAGTGACCGTCAACCGTTTCCTCACCGTGCCGCTCAAGGGCAACAAACTGGAATACGACTATCTCGGCTCCGCGGACGTGCCCTGCTCGCTCTCGCTGTTTCCGCAGGCCGGCCAGAGCCCCTGCTGGCAACTGAGGCGAAACTCCAACCAGACAACAACGCTGTAAGAAGTTTCCTGAAAAAATATCCCGGCGAATAACTCCCCATCAAAGTCGAAGCATGCCGGAACCTATTTGTCTTTGAGAATCGCCTCGCCCTTGGTCAGCCACGCCACGCCGAATGAAACGATTGCGGTGGACTCAAGCCAGAAGGTGCGGCTTGAGCAATGGACCAGGTTTGAGAGTACCGGCACGATGAAAAGTAACATGAGAGCAATGCAGGCAAGCATGATCCATCCACATACAACGTAGACGGTATTTCTCTTGAGCTTTTGAGCGGTTGGCTTCCGATCCGTGTGAGTCTGGGTGAAAAGAAAAAGACAGAAGTAGGCAAGGGTGAGGAACAGGATTCCGGCAAACGTGTAATGGATATCGCCGATGATCTTTTCTCCAGGTGTTGCGCATCCGTCGGGGGTGGTTGGAAAAAACGCCACGCCGATTGCGCACGCGCCCGCCAGCCAGCCGGCGATCTCGTCTTTCCGGTCGTAGCCCCTGCAGGAAGCCAGAAACGCCGCGATGATGCACAGGCTTCCGACAAACACGTTGCGCAAGTCTGTGTAGTAATAGCTGCTGAGCGAGCTTTCAAGTCTATGGAATCCCTGCACAACCATTCCCAAAGCCAGTACGAACGGAAGCGCGATTCCGACAATTCCTACAGCAGTTCTCAGTTCCAGGTAAGAGAGAACAATCGGATTTCCAGGCGCGGGTGCAGGTTTCATGGCGATCCTCCGATGATCGAATCCCAAAGGCCGGGTGATTGAATGAAAGATTTGGCCGATGGCATCAGTCTGGCAGTTGAATAGCACGTTCGCTCGCCAAACACCAGAGGAAATCGCAGGCGGGCCGGAGCCCCTGCCGGCGCCTGAGGCGAAACTCCAACCACACTACAACCCTGTAAGAGTCTGCCGCAAAAATCCTCCGGCGAATCAGCCCTTCATCGAGCCCGGCGACGCATCACAAGACCAAGTGATGCGTATCACGCCGGGGAAACGCAAGTGCGCCTAGCATCGGAAAATCTCCCCGCTTCTCCGAGGAACGATGTACAGCCGCACTCAGAACGAAAACGGCACTTACAATACCCGCTGCCTGGACTGCTTCATGACCATCGCCTCTTCCGTGGAGACGGCGGAGGAGCTGGATCAGCGGGAAGCTCGCCACATCTGCCCGGAAAAGGCATTGGCCGAGATGCAGGCGCATGAAAATTCCCTCGTCTCCCATGCCCGCTTGAACTAGGTCTCCGCCGGCCCCCTTGCTGTAACTTCCCTATTGCATCCGGGCCAGATCCCGCAGTTGCCGCGCCGTGGCCTCCAAAAAAGTCTCCACGCTGGCTCCCTGAGGCGCCTCCAGCCCGGACTTCGCCTGGATCGCCGAAGCAATCCGTTGCACCAGGGCCCGGCGCGTCGCCAGGCTCATATCCAGCCGCCGCGACAGGAACCCCTCCAGCACCTCGAGATCGGCCGTCGAGAGTTTGGCGATCCCGCTGGCGGGCAGCGTCACGGCCAAATGCGGCTCCGGAACCGGAGCCTTGGGGGTAAAGCTCTGCGCGGTGAACGTGCGTGCGCCCGACTCGCCCCACAGCGGAGTCTCCTCTTCCCGATCCCTCACCACCAGGGTGCCGGCAGCCAGGTCGCCCAGCCGCTGATGCTGGCGGGTGGCGAACATCGTGATCACCCCGACCGCATAGAAGAAAGGAATCTGATCCACATAGCGCACCAGATTGCGGGCCATGGACTCAAATAAGCCGATCGCCCGCCCGGAACGCTGGATGACGCGAATCCTGGCCACGCGCTTGCCGGGGGTACGCCCGTTCCAGAACGCCTCAAAGAGGGTGAAGTAGCCCCACTGAAACAGAAAGACAATAAAAATGACGATCGCCGTCGCCCATTGCGCTGAAATCTTTGAGAATGCCAGGATGCCGGGAAGAATCACCGCGAACACCAGCAGCAGAAACAGAAGCCCGGCGCCGCAGATCAGGGTATCGACCATCAGTGCGATAAAGCGGCTGCCGATGCCGGCCAGGGGCATCTCGATGGCCACCAGCTCCGGGGTATCGATGCTAAGCTGGTCAGAACTCAGGTCCATGGCGCAAATCCTCTCCAACCAGTGGATTCAAAAGCGGCGGCCCTACTGGGACCGGCTCTCCGGCTTGCTAGCCCAATCCGGCTCCAGCGGCCTCTACCAGCTCTCCCGCAAGGAACTGCAGGAGCTGGCCCTGCTCTACCGCCAGGTCGCCGCAGACCTCTCGGTGCTGCGCCAGGACCCGACCGCCCGCGTCTATGCCGCGCATGTGAATCAGTTGCTGGCTCGCGCCCACCATATCATTTATTCCGGCCGCAAGACCACTCTGCCCACGCTTTTCCGCTTCCTCAGGGACGAATACCCGGCCATCTTCCAGCGCCAGATCGGCTACGTGCTGGCCTCGATTGCGGTTTCTGTAGCCTGGGGCCTGCTGGGAGCCGTCCTTACCAGCGCCCGTCCGGAGTTCATGCGCCACTTCGTCGGCCCCCAGATGATCGCCACCATGGAACGCCACGAGATGTGGACCAAGGCCATCGTAGGAATCGAGCCCAAAGCCTCTAGTTGGATCATGACCAATAACCTCACGGTCAGCTTTGTCACCTTCGCCACCGGCATCGTCTTCGGCCTGGGAACCTTCTTTTACCTTGCCTTCAACGGGTTGATGCTGGGGGTGATCGCAGCGGCTTGCCACCAATACGGCATGTCGCTGGCACTGTGGAGCTTTGTGGCCCCTCACGGCTCGCTCGAACTACCCTCCATCCTCATCGCCGGCGCCGCGGGATTCCGCCTCGGCCACGCCATGCTCTTCCCCGGCGCGCTGCGCTGGAAGGAGTCGGTAGCCCGCGGCGGCAGCGAAGCCACGCAACTGGTCGCCGGCATCATTCCCCTGCTGGTCATCGCCGGCTGCCTGGAAGGCTTCTTCTCTCCATCGCAGGCGCCCGTCTGGCTCAAGTTCACCGTCGGCGGACTGCTCTTCTCGCTGCTGCTGCTGTGGCTCTTTAGGCCGGTGAAGGCTGCGGCGGCTATCGATCTAAATAGATAAATATCAATCTCTTAGCGGGGAAGTTAGAGCCAGCCGTCGGGGGAAATCTCGCTCAACGTTCAGAGTTTCACAGATGCAGTGCCGCTCCCGGCAGGATAATGTAACCAACTGATTCTGCGAAGGATAAGTGGATTTTACAGCCATACTGCCGCTGTAAAGCTTTGCAGTTGGATGAGGTAATTAGTTGAATCTGCTTAGTTTAAGTGGCTTCACAGTTTCACAGTCGATATTTTGGGGTTTGTAGGGGGGGTAGTATCCGGGTTGGAGGCTGGGAAGGCGGGCGCAGGGATGGGGTTGTGTTTCATCCGTTCGCAAATCCGGCGGCGCGGCATGGGTTCTTTGTCTACTCCTTCCAAAACCATTGTGCGCCGTTGGAGGGATATTTTCGGCAAAGAGGAATACCGGAGCCAAGGTGATCTTCATTCTCGAAAAACTGTGGTCCACAGCACTCGCCTGGACCGCTCACTGAGTGGGAAGGCGATTTCGCGCCAGCTGAGATTTCCTGCGGTGGATTTGGCTGATACAAGGGCGTTTACCGGCACCAATGGTCTTGAAGGTCGATCGCCACTGTACCTACGGCAGTGTAACCAGAACAGCCTGAGGGTAATCCAATCCAATCCACAACGTATGATCAGCCTGGTTAATACCATAATCGGAAGGCTCGCCATCCACGACCCAGCCGGCCGCGGACCAATGCACACGTTGCACATGCAGGCCTTGCATGACCGGCCACACCAGCCCCTGGTCTTTCAGTGACACATCGACGCTGTAACCAACAATAAGGAATTGCTTTTCCACGGGGTGAATCACGATGGCCTGGCCATCGGCAGATCCGGATATATTCAGCGTCAGACCATTGATTGTGTCGCTCATGGAGAGACGTTGACCCTCGGCCGGCGCTTGAAATACCTTGAGCTTGTCAGTCCCTGCGTAGGTGAGAATCTGCGCAAGAGCCATCTCCAGGGATTGGTACGCATCCCGCAGTTTGAAAGCGCCATTGGCAAGGCGGCCATCGTGCAAAACATACGGTTGGTTCGACTCGGGATAGGACACGGTGAGCGCCCAGGGTGAGAAGATGGGCGCGCCAAACTCTCCCAGCGCAACATACGCGAAGCGCGGCGCCAGGTCCGAGGCGCCGCTGTTGGTTTCAGTCACCGCCGGCACATTCCGCGAGATGGCATATCGCTTCAAGGCCGCACGAAGCTCTTCGGTTGTCGCGCTTGACGGAGATTCGCAGCGATCTCCATGCCAATCGGCGCAGAAGTATGCGTTCACGGCAATGAACGAAAGGTTGGGGCAGTCCTCAAGATAGGTCTGGACATCTTCTCCAGGGGAACCGCCAATCAGGCCTTCCTCTACTGTACCGCCTACGTAGTTATGAAAGAGTGGGATAGGATATGCTGCATGAGCAGCTTCAGTCAGCGGCTTGATCCACGTCGTGCTCATGTCCCAGGCGCTGTACTTCAGATCGTCCGTAAACCCGTGCTCTACAAACTTGCGATTCGACTCGGGCGAATGATCGCGGAACAGCTTGGCGTTATGGCGGTCGGCTCCAAAAACAGATATCTCATTTTCCAACTGGATTCCCACAACCACGTGCTCCGCATCGGCGCTCTTCAGATGAAGCATGAACCTGCGAAAAGCCCTGACCTCGCGATCGATCACGGCCGGTGAGTCATAGGAAATCGCATTATGGTGGGGAATGCCGTCCCCATCTATGGCGCGCGGATAAGTCTTTTCATCCTTCACAACGTAGAGCGGAGCATACACCTCGCCGCTGAGGTTACCGTAGATGTTGCCGTCGCCGCTGGCATAATGCCCAAACCAGTCGAGCACCAGGTGGAGATGGCTTTCACGGGCCATCCTGATGGCATGGTCGACATAGGAAAAGTCGTACTGATCCTTTTCCGGTTCCACCATCGACCATTTCACCGGAACCTTCAGCGTATTGACGCCAAGTTCCTTTGCCTTGGCGTAAAGACTGTCATAGACCGTCTCGTCTTCCCGATAATGCCCGGCGCGAAGATCCCACCAGGGAATTTCCACCGCCAGCATGGAAAAAGGCTGCCCGTCCACGTACAAAACCTGGTGGCCATTCACCTTCTGCAGATGCGGAATGGGAGTTGTACTGGCGGCAGGCCTCCAGACATCGACTGATGGGGAGGTCTGGGCAAGAGCAGATGTTGCAAGTAGCAACGCGAAAGCAAAACCAACTAAGTGGAGCTTTTGGCTAATACAGTTATAGTCCCGCATGTGCGTCCTCAATTCATGATGCCTGAGCATAGGATGATCCTGCAGTTATGGCTTCGGGCCGGCCTTCGCAGGTGCAGCTTTCCACGCGGCGCCTACGGGCGTAGGAGTGCCATCCGTGTTGTAGAGCGAAAATGTGGGCTGATTGGGAACATCACCATACCAGGCATACCGTTCCACAAACGGAAGGGCCTCCAGCGCTTTCGCGGATTCTGCCGCAAACTTCGCCTGCGTGGCGGCGTCGGGCGTTTGAGGGGGCGTGATCCAATTCGCCAGGGCGTATTCGGTTACCCAGATGGGGAGGCGGTACATATCATGTACGGCCGTCACCTCCTTGACCAGATCCTTCGTGGCCTGGTCTGGATCGAAGCTGGATTGGTAGGGATGAATACAGATGAAGTCCACCCGATACCCGGCCGCCTTGGCCCCCGCCATGAATTGAGCCAGCCATCCGTCAGGCTTGACATCGTCTCCTGTGCCGGGTGCTGGACTCCCGAGCCGCATGTTCAGCGCTTCCAGTTGCGGCCATGCGTCCAGGGCCTGCTGCACCGTCATATTCGCCTGGGTCTTTTCGTTCGGCTCGTTAAAGCCTAGCAGCGTGCCTGCCCCGGAGGCCTTCGCGGCTTTCAGGTCATCGCTGTTGAGATTGTTCAATCCCCAGATCATAGGGATGAACTGAACATCAGCAGGCGCTACTCCGGTTGCTGGTTTAGGTCCCCAATCGTAGTACCAGGATACGTTGGCGTCGGAGATCGTCTGCACTGCATTTGGTTGCGTAGATTCGCCAATGCCTTTTTTGAGAGAAGCGGCGTGGGCCGTAAGTGTCGGGATCAAGCCAATTGCGAGCAGGATCGAGAGGAACCGGGATTGATTATCTGTCAGGGCTTGCATAGTAGTGGGAACCGGACCGTAAACGTGCGGACGAGAAATGCCAGGTGCGGGACCACCGGGAAGGTGATCCCGCAGGCTGGCTGCGAGAGGCGTCAAAAAGCCAGGTGTGCGCCTAATTGCACCACTCTTCCGCCGTTACGCGTTCCGAGAATCTCACCGAACTGAGGACTGGCGATGCCAACGGGCGGAGAGAACTCCGGGTGATTTGGCACGTTGAATGCGTCGAGCTGAATCCGTAAACGACTCTGCTCGCCAAGGTGTGGCAGGTTGAACTCCTTCTGCAGCGACGCATCCAGATTGTCGACGTCAGGAGCCCGTATCTCACTCGAGTACCGGGGAGTGTTTCCGAAGGAATCGGCGGGGTTTCCGGAGTAGGGGTTTCCGGAGTCATATAGGTTGCTGTAATATGCGCAGGTTCCCTCCCAGTCAAAGGCATTGGTGTTAAACCACGTGCCCTTGGTGCTGACGCCGCGGGTGAATCCCGCTTCCGGATTGCCGATCTGCATGGGCCGGGTGGCAATCATCATGGAGGGGTTGCAATACAGGTATCCGCCGTCAAGGATGCCGACCGGATCCCCTTTGGTGAGCGTGTAGATGGCACTTGCACGCCAGCCGCCAAGCACCTGGCCGGCGACGCCATGGTTCAACAACGCGTGACCAGGGCCAATCGGCAGAGCGTAAATCGGCGAGATGACGAAGCGCAGGGGAATGTCGCCGGCGCTGACCGAGCGCTCTGCCGCCCGATGATAGAAGTCCTGCCCATACACGTCGAGTGAGCCGAAGCCGCTCCAGTCGGAGGACGAATCGTCCATCAGCTTGCTCCACGTGAAGCTGGTCAGAAGAGCGAAACCGTGAGAGTAGCGCCTGTCAAATGTGGTCTGCAATCCGTGGTAGACCGAACTGGAAAGACCCCACCAGCCGGGGTAAATATAGTCGCCATAGAATCCCCCCAGCGCGGTGATGTTTCCTGGCGCGCAATAGGGGCTGTCTACGGTACCACTGTAGATCGTAGCGCCATACTGGGCGATACTCGCGGCAGACTGCTGGCAAATGTTGTAACTATAGTTGACAGGCAGATGCACTCCATGGCTTCCGCTGTACGCGACGGTCAAAGCCGAGTTCTGCCCGAGTTGCTTCTCGATGGTTAAGTTCCACATCTCGGCGTACGAAGCCGCTTGATTGTAAGGCGTGTAGTAGAAGTATTCGGCCTGCCAGTCTGCCAGAGGGGCGGAGCCGGTCGCCGCAGGCAGGTTGATCGTCGGTAAGCTCGAGATGTAGGTGCCGGGATTGATGGATGTAGCCGCTAGCAGATTCGGCGAAACATTGCCGTCTCCACCGCGCCCGTGACCGAGAAGACCCGGGTAAGTGATGCCATAGCCGCCACGCACCACCAGTCCGTTGCGCGGGTTCCATGCGAAGCCGGCGCGCGGTGCGAACTCCCTCCAATGTGTCTGGATCGAGCCTTCCGGCGTCCCATTCACTCCGTTCTGGTCCCATGTGAGGTTGTAGGGATCGAAGCTGGCCAACTCGTTGTTAGCAGACGTCCAGGACGGATCGTACTGCCAGCGAACTCCCAGATTGAGGGTCAGGTTCCGCTTTAGTTTCCAGTCGTCCTGGGCGTAAAGCGCATCGGCCCAGGTACGGACTTGAAGGTAATTGCTTTGTACCTGCACGCTGCTTTTGTAAAGATACCCAATCAGGAAGTCCGCAAACGCGTTTCCTGTACCGGAGCCATTAAACGAAAAACTTCCGTCCACCTGGTTGGGTTGGATGTTGTTGATAGCCGCGCGACGAATTTCTCCGCCGAATTTCAGGCTATGGACGCCCCGGACCAGCGTGACGGAGTCAAGGAACTCGTTGTAGCCGGAAGGCTCATCCAGCATGTTCCCACCGGCTCCAAATCCGGTGAAGCCGGAAACGCCTACCGACGGCGGTCCGCATTTGCCATTGGAGCTGGTAAAGTTGCAGTCAGGGATGCCCGCAATGCCGAAATCGCCGTCGTCCGCCACCCCGTATCCGTTGGTGGTCCGCAGTGTATGACGGTGATCGTAGCCGTAGTGAAAGTCATTCAGCAGGGAGGAATTGAAGGTGTGCGTCCAGCCCACCGTGATGGTGGTGACCGGAAGGCTCTGATACATGGCATTGTCGATCCAGCCAACTGTGTTACCGGGGGAATACGACTTCTCATAGTGATAGACGCCAAATATATGATCGTTCTTGCGCAGAAACCAATCCACGCGGGGATTGACGCGATTGGCTTTGGTTCCGTATGCGTAAACACCGTTCCAAAAATCGCCGCCCGGCACAGTTGAGGCTCCGGCGTTTCCGGTTGGCCATAAGGCCTCAAGCGCCGTCGCAATTGTACTGACGGGGACCTGATCATTGAGAAACGGAGCGTATCCGTGAGCCGGATCATAAAGCTGCGATGGCTCTGACGCATCGTTACATACCCCAGCAGTGAAGCCGACCGTGCAGAGCGAGGAAAGGTCGCCTGACAAGAAATGGGAGTTGGGCACGATGTCGTGGGTTATGGTCGAAGAGGCGTCGGAATGCACTCCCTGGTAGTCGGCAAAAAAGAACAGTTTATTCTTCATGATGGGCCCGCCGAGAGTGCCGCCATACTCGTCGAAATGCGAGGGCTGGATGGGAATGCCATCCAGGTTGCCAAAATAGCTGTTCGCATTCAGTTTGTCGGTCTGGTAGTACTCATACGCCGAGCCGTGAAACTTGTTGGTGCCGCTCTTGGTGGTGAGTTCAATGACGCCGCCGCTCACCTTGCCGTATTCCGCTGAGAAGAGGTTTGTCTGAATACGAAGCTCCTGCACCGAATCTACCGAGGGGTTGGCATCCGGACCGCCGAATGTCGGCTGTTCTGTGCTGGTTCCATCGATCAGATAATCATCCATGCGCGGCCGGCCGCCATTCAGGCGTGCGTTGTCAAGAGCGTAACCGCCTTCGCCGGTCTGCTGGGTGACGCCGGCAGAAAGCGAAACCAGGCTGTATGCGCTGTGGCCGGTGCCGGCCGACCCCGACAATGGCAGGTCGCTCAACTGTTGCTCGTCGATTGTCTGGCCAAGCGAGGATGCCTGGGTTTGCATCACCGCGCTTTCGCCGGTTACGGTCACCGTTTCAGAGGCCGCGCCAATCTGCAGCTTGAAACTTACCTTTGGATTGCCATCGACTTCGAGCACAATGTTGTTCTGGACCTCATTCTTGAATCCCTTCGCGCTGGCTTCCACGCGATAGATTCCAGGGTTCAGGCCGGCGACGCTATAGTCGCCGGAAGCGTTGGTGGTGAGCGTCGCTTTCACATTCGTGCCGACGTTGATGATGGTGACGGTTGCACTGGGGATAACAGCTCCAGTTGCGTCTGTGACCGCTCCGCTGATGGTGCCGAACATCCCCTGGGCGGCCAAATTGCCTGGCCAGAAGCTCCCCATCGCTAGAGCTACTGCGATTACCGTTAAGATTGATCTGGCTTTTGTCATACTGATCTCCAAAATGTTCTGGTTAGGGCGCTTACACGTGCACCTCGGTATTCTGGTATGCGCAGGCTTGACAGATGGCGTCAACCGATGCCGGCGCCTTCCGGGAGAACGTTTACCCACTAGAAGAGTCTCTATGCTTACACTCCTGCACGTCTCCACGCTTTCAGGATTCCTGGTCCACCTCGGATGAGGTTATGCAAGCGCTTCCTGAGCCGTGAAAAAAGTACCAAATCCAAACACGGCGCGCATCTATCGAAAGATAGATACGAGTAAAGAATTTTTGCGGGGCGCCTCAGGACATTCGAGCGGAAAAGGCGAAGATCCGGTGAAAATATGAGATGGAATTTTGCTTACCAGCAGGCACGTGTCAGATGTGAACGATTCCGCGCCGTATGGCAATCGCCGCTGCCTGCGTGCGGTGAGTTGCGCCCAGCTTTCCCAGGATTACGTTGACATGACACTTGACCGTGCCCTCGGTGATTCCGGTACTGTCCGCAATCTCCTTGTTGCTCATGCCGCGCGTAATCAGTTCCAGAATCTGCGTCTCCCGCGAGGTGAGTTCCGCAAAGGGGACGCGGCTGGCAAGAGCCGTTGCCACCGGCGTGGGAATGGAACGGCCGCCGGCATGCACCGTGCGCAGTGCCGAGAGCAGAACATCGTGAGGCATAGCCTTGATCACATAGCCGCGCGCGCCGGCTGCCAGAGCCCGATGGATGTCTTCGTCGCCGTCATAGGTGGTCAGCACAACGATGCGGGCATCCGGGTGCGCGTGCATAATGCCGGCAATCACATCCACTCCTGAAAGGTCCGGCAGGCGAAGATCGACCACCGCGAGACTCGGCAGCAAGCGGCTATATACCAGGACCGCCTCCCGGCCCTCGCCTGTCTCGGCCACCACCTTCATGTCCGGTTGCGAATCGATCAGGGCAACCAGGCCAAAGCGGACCACGGGATGATCCTCGACGACAAGGACCGTGATGGGGCTGGCCAGGGTCATGACGCACGCTCCGGAACTTCGCGACTCAATCTTGCGCGTGGAATCACTATTCCTACCGTGGTTCCATGGCCTCTTGAACTGGCCACCTCCAGTTTTCCTCCCAGACCTTCGGCTCTCTCCCGCATTCCGATCATTCCAAAATGCATTTTGTCGCCTGCTTCCGCGTCAAAGCCTTGCCCGTCATCTGAAACTGCAATTGTAAGCGTGCGGCGGCCAACATGGACCGAGACCAGGATGTGGCCGGCGTGCGCATGCTGGATTGCATTCAATAGCGCCTCGCGCACAACAGATGCCATGCTGCCGCAAACAGTCGCGCTCATTGAAGGCAGAGCGCCATCGAAATGCAACGAGATTAAAGCCTTTTCTTCCTGTTGGAATTCCGCAACTATCTTATCGAGCGCGCTGCCAAACATTTGTTCTGGCGGATGCTCCTCGTGGCGCAGGTTCCACACTGCATTTCTGGCCTGGTCAACCAGGATGATCACCTGCATCCGTGCGCGGTGCACCAGCGACCGGCTCTTTTCCGGGAATGTTTCCTCCGTGCTGTGCGCAGCTTCCAGCAGTGTGGAGATCCCGATGCAGCCTTGAATAATGGTGTCGTGCACCTCTCGCGCCACCCGGTTGCGCTCTGTGAGCACCAGCCCAAATCGTTCGCGCAATCGCCGTTGGTGAAATAGAAAGGCAAGCCCCGTGAGGAAAAACACAAGCGCCGCGCACAGGGTGTAGAACCACACCGTTTGATAGAAATGGGGCATGCTTTCAATCTGGATTTTGGCTTCGATGATGCGGTCGGGTGCCCCGGGATCGAAGGCCTGGACGCGGAATTGGTACCTCCCCGGCGGAAGGTGCGAATAGAAGGCCGCGCGACGCGATCCCGCATCTGTCCAGCGGCTCTCCAGGCCATCGAGCTTGAAGCGGAAGCGTGTCTGCTCCGGCGAGTCCAGGCGGATTGCGGAGTAATCGATTTCGGTCTGCTGAACGTTTGCCCCGATCAGCACCGGGCCCTTGATATCGATAGCTGAACCATCTTCCCTGATCTGCTGGATCACCAGCGGGAAGGGATGTGGTGGCGAGGTCCGAATGGGGTGCACCTTGAGAGCGCCATTGGTAGACGCGAACCAGAGGTCACCGGAGGGCGTGAGGACGCCGGCGGGCTGCACTCCTCCATTCATCTCCGCATTCATCTCCGCGGCCGCGCCGCCATAGGAGTGAATGGCGGCGGCGAAACTTCGCGCATCCGCGGCTGCCACCAGGGCCTCGCGATCGATTGACCAGACTCCGCTGGGCCCGCTTATCCACATTTGATGAAAGCGGTCTTCGAGGATGGCGTAAATGCTGTCGGTCGGGAAGCCGCTGGACGATCCATAATGGCGCAAATGCCCGGACTCCCAAAGGTAAAGCCCTGAGCCGCGGGTTCCGATCCAGACCGCCCCTTCTTCGTCGCTGAGCAGGCTCCATATCTTGAGCGGCCCGAGCGGTGAAAGCGCGGCCTCGTGCAGTGCCTGCCCATCGCGGATGCGCACCAAGCCAAAATCGCTGCCCACCCACAGAACGCCCCTGCTATCCACGGCCAATGCACGAAAGCTGCGATTATAGCCGGTGTCGAAGCGAGTCAGCAGTCCGCTCCTGATCGTCCACAGATTGCCGTCTGTGCCAATCCAGAGTCTCCCATCGGGGGTTTCGGTAAAGGCACGAACCAGGTCAGCCGCTGCGTAGTGATGCGTATTTCCATCGGGCAGGTAACTGAACAGACCTTGTCCGGCTGTCCCAATCCAGAGAGTGCCTTCCCGGTCCCGGAAAGTGGTTCGAACCGCGATTGTATCCGCCAGCGAAGGGTAGGATACGGCTTGCAGAAAACCCGGCATTGGCCGAAGCAGTTTACCCTCGAGCGTACTTAGAAGAACTGTTTCGCCATCATTGGCCACCGAATTGATGTTGACCGGCATATCCCCCGGTAACCGAACGGGGATCGCTTGCGCAGGTTTTAGCCTCGCCAGCCCGTTCGTTGTGCCCACCCAGATGTCCTTCTGCGCGTCCTCCATGACCGAACTTACGTGGTTATCGGAAAGATACTCCGGCGCGCGGAACCATTTGAAGTTTCCATCCTTCCAGCGCAATAGACCTTCGCCGTAGGTCCCGATCCAGAGGCAGCCATCGCTGGCTTCCATCATGGCGCTGTATTGCAATCGGCTCTGCCATGGCGAGGCAAGTCCTGTCGCGCTTCGATTGAACTGCTTTGCCGCGCTGGGAACCGGGACCACATGCGCCGGACTGTAAATATCTTCCTGATCATGCAGGCCTAGCTTGCGAAGAACGGAGAATGTGCCAACCCAAAGCGTGCCGTCGCCAGTCTGGCGGAGCGAAGAGACAAAGTTATCGCCGGAGAATCTACGCGACATGAAGTAGCGCGTTCCGCTCTTTTCCACCGTCAACAGATCCATTCCCCCCACATACCGGGCGCCATCCCTCCCGCCCACAATCGTATAAACATTCATGGCCGGGATTCCATTTGTCGCATCCAGGCGCCGGAAGCCGGCCTCAACATCGCCTTTGTATACTCCGTCATCCGTGCCCACCCACAGAGAACCGTCGTTGCCATCGACGTAGAGTGCTCGAACAAATTGATTCGTGAACCCGGCTTCTTTCCCGAAATGCTGAAATGCTCCTTTCCGATAGCGGATCAGGCCTCCGCCTTCAGTGCCCATCCACAGAGTTCCATCCTGCTCGACTGCAAGCGACCAAACGCTGTCGTCCTGGAATGCCGCATCGGACGAGTGATTGAAAAGTGTAAATCCCCAACCGTCAAACCGAAGCAGGCCGCCCGAGGTGCCGATCCAGAGGTATCCATCCGGTGTTTGGACAATCGCCTGCACGGAAGATTGAGGCAGTCCGTCGCGAGCCTGCCAGGACCGTTGACTGAATTCCTCCGCAGGCTCCATCGGCGTCAGGCCGGGCAACCGCAGGCTGGCCAGAAGAACAACCTGCAGAAAATAAACCGAGTTCTCCAGCGTCCTTTTGATTGTTCGTCTCATAACGCCCCATCAACCAGTAGATCCCGGAAACTGTCAGAACATCCAGCTACTCAAACCGGCCGTAGCGCCCCCCATTGTCTGATCTTCTTCGACGACCTGTGCGGGATGCGCCGACACTTGAATTGCGCGTTGCGATCCGTTCGCAAAATGATGCCCGGCAGATCATCTTGATCTCAACTTGTACAGACCCGATCGAGATCTGAGTTCCGGCAGCGAGGCAGATTGTCCAATGACTGCTCCGTACAACCGATATCTGAGCACGACGGCGCGATTTAACGCAAGGCGTGGCACCGAGAAATACCACGCCATGAATTGATCCATCGCAAAGCGATAATTACACCGTGACTTCGGAGAGCTCAGACTATTAAGAACCGATGCTTTAGCATGGTCGAGGTCCGGCAGACGGAGAACAACCTTTCTATAGTTGGGCTTTGTGACCTTTTTACGCATACAGGCGGCCTCCTTGCCGCAAGTATGGCGCTTCTTCTTGGCATTGCAGATACAGGTCGATCAGAAGATTGGGCTCAGTTGATGCCAACAGACCTTATCGCCCAGTTGGTTGCATGGGTCCTCGTCGTATATGCGGCATTCTTCTTCCACAAAGTCGACAGTACGGGTGGGCAGCATGGGCGGATTGTATAGCGCCATGCGGAAATGTTCCGGTTCAGTTGGAAATGGAGAAGCGTCCCCCCGTTAAGATAATGGAGCGAACGCATGAAGAAGCAACGGAACCATCACACGCCGGAAGAGAAAGTCGCGATCCTGACCCGTTTCCTCCGCCGGTCCTCCGCTGCTCCAGCGGTCTCTAAAGGTTCCCTCCCCCACCAGCCGGGCTTCCGAATGTGCGGGCTCCGGGGAACGGTGAACCGGTCGCGATCAATGTGAAGGAATAGCCGGCGGACTCTGAACAACTCAGGCAAATCGTAGCATCAATGGGCCGCCTTCGGGCGGTTTATTGATGCGCGAACAGCGACGCTCCATACCGCAGTACCGGTTGCATTTCGTGCGCAAGTACATCCCCTTCGTGAATTTCCAGATATTTGACACGCTTGCCGGCAATGTTCGGCGCCATTCCTTTATCGATTGATTTTCTTAAGGCGGCGGGTGGATTGCCCTCGGCGCCCATCGCGGAGCTGCAGGTGCCGAGCTCGGCGGCGCAACGCATCTCAAGACCGGTGATCACGCGTCCGCTGTAACCCATCACAAAAGGGGTGGCGGGCGACTGTTTCTCCGGGCCTGCATGGAGGTCGCTGTTCTGAAGGACAAACCGGCGTCCGAACAGACCCATCGCCTGGTCGATGATTGCCTTCCGCGTGCGCAAGCCTTCCCCTTGTTGGATTTCGCCTTGGTCATTGATGTTAAGAGCATTCCCCACCGTAAGAGAGACGGACTGATTCGGAAAGTCGGCGGCATAGACCTGGAATACCTTCTGCCATGCGTCTTTGAACTTTCGCGCCGTAAAAGAGTCGCCTCGCCACTTCTTCAGATCCTTTACGGAATTCGGCAACGTCATCTCTACAGAAACCGATGTGGGTCCGGCAGCTGAAATCAGTCTAAAAGCAGGCGACTTCCCGTACCTGGCGCTGAGCAGCTTCAGGAATGTGATCCAACGGTTCAGGTATATCCCATTCCACGGCATCGGAAGGGGAAGAACGGTGCCTCTGCCAGGTCCGTATTGTATTGCGAACTGTTCGCTCTTTACGCCTTTCAAGGCCCAGGCGGGAGCAAAAAAGCCCGGGAAGATTTCGAGATGCACCCACTTCCTGGACTCTTCTGCAGCAGCGAACAATTCATCCAGCTTCGACCAATCCGGTTTTCCCTCAACCGGCTCGAGGTCGCTCCAGTGAATCTGCAGAGCGACGCCGCTGATGCATGGATTCTTCACCGATCGTAGATCCAGTGAGCCGTCCTTTTGGGGCGTGATATCCACGACGAGACCGCTGACCATAGAGTAATCGGTCGCCGCGCAGGGCAGTCCCGGCTCTTCCGTGGCAATCTTCCCAGTCCTCGCTTGTGCTGACGCGATTCCGGTCAAAAGCACCAACAAGCCCACCAGCCACAAGGACCGAACGTCTTTCATGGAAGGCTCCTCCTTTATCCCTCAAACCGATCTCTCGCCGCAACGCCGCAGGCCGGAATTGACGATCAGAACCACGAAGGCTTGCGATGCGGCGCCGCTGGAAGGTGATTCACGGCTACCCTGAATTATATCTCCGAACTGGCCGACACCACTTGTTTCGGTATTGCGATGAATAGCGACCACGCGGCCGTCGTCACCCTCGGCCACGCTCCGCAATAGGGCCTTGAAGGTCCCTGCCGTTTCACCCGCATACCGGCCGAATTGGGCGAAAGTCGCCTCGCGGCCCTTGCGGTCGCCAGCGAGTGGGCCTCTTCCCGGCGTGTGCCACGAGGCGCTCTCGTGGAAGAGTTCAGTGAGCGTTTTCATGTCGGCCTTGTTGAAGGCATCGTAACCGCGTCGCACAGTCTCGGCGTTTTTTCCTGCTTCGTTCATCATGGAATTCTCCCTGGTTGGGTTGGGTGAAGTGGGAAATGTTGTCAATCGGCGCTGATTTCGTTGCAGGCCGCGTGAACGCACCGGACGACATCCGCGCTTTCCTGGCTCATCATCTTTCTCCTTGACCGCCGTTGGTGAAAGGTGGTCAAGTGAGTACCTGTAATACGCCAACCGCTCGGGCCCCGCATCGGGAGAGTTCCCTATTTTTGCCAGATCGCTTCGTTTAGGTGAATTCGTCGCCACCCTGGCCCTCGCGCAGGACAATGCGTTCGGTCAGCCGCTGGAGTCTCAGCTCCGGTCGTGCCTGCTCGCGACGTGGATTTGCGATGCCGCGGGATTCGAGAAGGAGGTGCGCGACACCGTCTATTGGGTCGCGCTGCTCCTCATGGAGACACTTGCGGATTTGAAGAGCGACTGCGACTGGAAAAGGTAACAAAGTGGATTAGGGGAGGAGGGGACCATGGGCTGTTCGGTAAGGCTCGCTCTCGTACTGAGTTTTCTTGTGCTGGTACCGTCTCTGGTGGCGCAGCCAGCCCCACGCAGGCCGTGGGGCATCTATGCCGGGGTCAACATCGAGGAAAACATCAAGAAGGAGCAGGCGGCGAATCCCTCGATCACGCCCGCGGAGCTGAAAGCCTATTTCGTCAATCTCTACCAGGATCTCCTGGACAATCCTGCGGTTTCGGGGCTGGCACTGTGGGTGAATTGGGACGCGCTCAACCCCAATCCTCCAGCCGCCGCCAATCCTTACGACTGGACTTACGTGGATGACGCCTTTAACCAGGCTTCCGCGCGGAATGTCCGAAATCCAACGAAAGCTCCGAAAACGATCCAGCTTGTCCCCCTGCCGGGCTTTCAGACTCCCCAATGGCTATTGGCTCAGATTCCCAGTTGCGACGGGCTGTTTCGGACACCCGTTCATACTCCTCCCAGGACATGCGGAAAGGCGACCTTTGCTGGATTCGTGGAAGGGCGCGGCGTCAGGGAACTACCGATGCCGTGGAACCCTTTGTATAAAAGGTCCTGGCGGACCTTCCTGACCGCGCTTGCCGCCCGATATGAGTCAAACCCTGCGTTCGTCTCCATATCCGTCGCGGGACCCACTGCCTCGTCAGAGGAGATGATCCTGCCCAATAGCGCAAACACGCCCTCTCAAGACCAGTTCGGGGGCCTCTTGCCGAACGCCATGTGGCTTAAACTGCTGGCGTTCCACTACCCCGGCAGGCCGGCGTACCAAAGGTCGGATCAGGCCTTCATCGATGAGTGGGAGGCGGCAATCGATATGTACGGGGAGATCTTCAGCGGCGTGACACTGGTCACGACGACTGGCGCCGGCCTTCCCAACTTGGCTGCCAAGGGCTTCACCGTCCCCAGCCATTTCAGTTCGGCTTGTCCCCATCCCAACATGGATTGTGCCGCCGAGACGGCGATTCTGTCCTACTTCGAGCAACGCACCGTGGGCGGAGCCAACGCAAAGGCAGCCCAGGAGGACGGGATGGAAGCCGCGCGCGTAAGCTTGGGACGCTTCAACCTGGGCGTAGACGGCATAAAACTGGTGTCGCGGAGCACGGCGCAGTTCAGGGCGCCTGCGGCTCAGGTCCTCGGCGGGGCCCAGTTCAACTCATCCTTTACAAATTTCACCTTGACGGAAGGATGCACCAGCAAGTTTCCACCCAAGCCTATTGACAGGCCGGCGGCGTGCAGCATTCCGTCCACCTGCACCACACAAATGTGCATCCCCGTCGCATGCATCCCGCAGGCTTGCCTCGCCCCCGGGGTCACGCAGGCGGATCTGGCAAGCTTCAACATACTCAGAAACGTCCCCAAGAAGGACCTGATCTCGCCGGAGCAGGCGGAATACAACGTGCTGAAAATCTACTTCAACGGAACGGCGGCCGCGTCGTTCTTTGGCGGGACCCGGGGTGCCACGCCCCTCAATTACCTCCAAATCTATGCGGCGGACTTTCTATACGCCGAGACGCATGTCCATGCGCCGGAACAGGTGGTGGAGACGGGCGGCGCGAGCATCTCTGTCTCGGCGCAGGATCTGCTCAACCTGGCGAGACAGAAGATTATGGCGATCGGCGAACCGGCCACGTTGCGCCCGGAGTGATTCCACTGCACTTTCACCGAAAAGCATGGGCCGCGCTGGGATAGTCCGCGTCGTCCATGCAGACACGCGCTAAGCCGTCTCTGCGATGGGAAAGAACAGGAAGAGAACTCGCTTTTGCCGGTAACGAACCCTTTTGAGAATCAGACCTCTCATGACGGCGCAGTTTCAGTGGCGAGATTGTGAGAGAGCGGTCCGCGAACCGGATGTTGAGGCCGAACCTCCATTCATTTTTTCCGTTCCTGCAAATTCGACTGGCCTTGAACGACAGATTCACAATTCAAATGAGGTCAAGGACGAGCCGCCGGTTCTGTTTCGGATCTTTGTGCCTGGATAACCGGCAATCCGGAAGTAACCTTCAACTGATGCCAACAGTCCATTGCGCTCAGTAGAGAGCTTTTTTCTATAGTCCATTTTCCAATGGCAGGGGTAAGCATCTGCGACCATTTAGGTGCGTTGGTCTGCCCCCAGACAGACTTCAATATGGGTGCTTATGGGTGTATTTTTGCGTGGACTTATGGGTGTTTATGGGTGTAAATATGGGTGTAGAGGGTCATCCGGTGATCCATGCCGAAACCATTCAGATCACGCCCGAGCTACTGTCGCTGATTGCCGAAATCGATGAATTTAAAGGCGCTTGGCGCGCTCTTGGCAGTCTGGCGCCGGAACGGCTGAGCAGCCTGCGCCGCGTGGCGACTATCGAGAGCATCGGCTCCTCTACCCGCATTGAGGGCAGCAAGCTCTCCGATCGCGAGGTGGAGCGCCTGCTTGCCAATCTGGAGACCAGATCCTTCGCCTCCCGCGACGAGCAGGAGGTTGCCGGCTATGCCGAGGTGATGGAAACCGTCTTTCAGAGCTCAAAGGAGATTCCGCTTACCGAGAACCACATCAGGCAGCTTCACCGCGACCTGCTCCGCTACAGCGAGAAAGACAGCCGGCATCGCGGGGAATACAAGATCCTGCCCAACCGCGTTGCCGCCTTTGACGATGAGGGCAGGCAGGTGGGCATCGTCTTTGAGACTGCTTCCCCTTTCGATACGCCACGGCGCATGGCCGAGCTGGTGGGCTGGCTGGGAGAGGCGCAGGAAACGGGCCGCCTGCATCCGCTGTTGATGGCCGGCGTGTTTACCGTCGTCTTTCTGACGATTCATCCTTTTCAGGACGGCAATGGACGCCTGAGCCGCATCCTGACTACGCTGCTGTTGTTGAGGGCCGGTTATGCTTATGTTCCCTACAGCTCGCTGGAGAGCGTGATAGAGAACAGCAAGGAGAACTACTACCTGGCTCTGCGCCAGACGCAAAGCTCGATCCGCGCCGAGACGCCGGACTGGCAGCCGTGGCTGACTTTCTTTTTGCGCGCCTTGCAGCAGCAAAAGCGGCGCCTGGGAGCAAAGCTGGAGCGGGAAAAACTAGCCATCGCCGCCTTGCCCGAGTTGGCCGTTCAGATAGTGGACCATGCGCGCCAGCATGGACGCGTGACCATGGGCGAGATGATCCGCATCACCGGAGCCAGCCGTAACACGCTGAAGGAGCACTTTCGCGGGCTGGTGGAGAAGCGGCGCCTGATGCGCCACGGCACAGGCAAAGGTTCCTGGTATGCACTGCCCTGATGCGAATTGGAAAAAACTGTTCCTTTTCCCGGCTCCTTCACACCTTGATAAAGATCTTCTTGCGGTAAAGCACCCACATGGGAACAAAGCAAACCGCCAGGAACGAAACCGAGTAGGCAAAGGCGGCCCAACCCGGATCGGGGATGTGCGCGTAGGCATGGTTGAAGAGCCAGGCCAGCACGTCGGTCCGCCGTCCGTCCACGATAAAGTCGATGCTCCCCAGCGTGCTGCCCAGCAACTCGCTGAACATGTAGGCGACGATGGCGTTGGAGCCGAGGACCAGCCAGGGACAGAACCACAGCTTGCCGCGCGGCTTGCCCCAGCCGCGCTGCTCCACGGCCCAGTACGCCAGCGCGAAGACGGCCAATGACCACCCCGCCGCCACCAGCACATAGGAGCTGGTCCACATTTTCTTGTTCAGCGGGAACCACAACGACCAAAGATAGCCCGCGGCCAGGCAACCCACGGCGGCCGCGGCCAGTCCCAGCGCTTTGGCCTTCGTCGTCTTCTGCGCGCGCAGACCCAGCCCGGTGAGCAGCCCCAGCAGCACCGTGCCCACGGCGGGAATGTTGCTGAGCAGCCCCTCGGGGTCGCGCAGGTTGTGCGTCGTCCAGTCCTCATAGAGGTGATAGGGAAACATGTGCTGGTCAAGCCAGTTCACGATGTTGACGTTCGGATCGAGGAAGGGAATATCGCGCCCCGGCAGCCCCGCTCCCGGCACCGGAACGCAGCGCACCAGAACCCAGTAGCCCACCAGCGCCGCCGCCAGCGCGGCAATCTTGGTCCACACCCGCCTGTCCCAGAGGTAAAACAGCCCCACCACCAGGTAGCAGATGGCGATGCGCTGCAAGACCCCATAAATCCGCAGGTGCTCCATCTTGAAAAACGGAAACCCGTTGCCCACAAACCCGAAGAGAAACAGAATCCCCGCCCGCCGCAGCGTGTGCCAGGCCAGTTGGGCGCGCGTGGCTCCGCGAGCCAGCCGCGCGTCAAAGGAAAGGACGATCGAAACCCCCACCGCAAACATAAAAGTAGGAAAGACGAGGTCGGTGGGCGTCAGGCCGTTCCACGCGGCGTGGTTCATAAAGCCCCACGAGCCGGAGCCTCCGTTGTTGTTCACCATGATCATGAAGGCGATGGTGATGCCGCGCAGCACGTCCAGCGAGAGCAGCCGCGGCGCAGGCGTGGGGTTCAATGCCGGGTTGGTCATTGCGGATCTCCGTCCGTGCCGATTCGAGGGATGCCAGCTACTCTACGCGCACGAGCTCCCCTTCGCCAAGGCCGCCGCAACCTCTGTCGCATCCAGCCCCTTCACTGCTTTAGCATTACCAGGGAGGAGGCATACCGAAACCACAGCAATTATGTCGACGCGACCATCAGGCCGGGGTCCCCAGCGAGCGTCCGCCGCGGCGGATGCTCGATGGGGTGGAGCGAGCGGCGACCCTGCGATGAATTAAAAAGTACACAGTATCCCTGGTAATGCCGTAAACTCCCCCTTCGGGGAAATTCCCCTGAAAACTGCTTGCAACCATCTGGAGGCTATCCATGCCCGACTATCAGCCCTTTGTTCCCGCCGGCGACAACCGTCCGGAGTTCACTCTCCGCGCTGTTCTGCTCGGCTCCTTCTTCGGTCTCATGTTTGGCGCCGTCACGGTCTATGTAGGCCTGCGCGCGGGGCTCACGGTAGCCGCCTCCATCCCCATCGCGGTTCTGTCCATCAGCATCCTGCGCGCCTTCGGCCGCAGCTCCATTCTTGAAAACATCATCGTCCAGACCACCGGCAACGCCGGCCAGTCCATCGCCGCCGGCGTCATCTTCACCCTGCCCGCGCTCATCTTCCTGGGCTTCGATCTCGAATACTCGCGCATCTTCATGCTGGCTCTGATCGGCGGCTTTCTCGGCGTGCTGTTCATGGTGCCTCTGCGCCGTCCGCTTATCGTCGAGGAGCACGGCACCCTGAAATTCCCTGAGGGCACGGCCTGCGCCGACGTTCTGATGGCCGGCGAGAAGGGCGGTTCCTTTGCCAGCCGCGTCTTCTTCGGCCTCGGCCTGGGCGCGCTCTACACCTTCTTCCAGAATGAGAACCTCTTCGGCGCCTGGCCCGGCACCCCCGAATTCCAGCCCGACTTCGGCCCCCAGCACGTGCTCAAAGGCTCCTCCATCAAGGCCGACGCCACGCCGGAATATTTAGGCGTGGGCTACATCATCGGCCCCAAGACCGCGGGCATCATCTTTGCCGGCGGCGTCTTCTCCTGGCTTGTGCTCATGCCTCTGATTTACTTCTTCGGCAAGGGACTCCCCGGCGCCATCTATCCCGGCACCATCCCCGTCGCGCAGATGGGCCCCAGCCAGCTCTGGGCCACCTACATCCGTCCCATGGGCGCCGGAGCCGTAGCCGCCGCCGGTCTCATCACCCTCTTCAAGACGCTGCCCACCATCGTCAACGCGCTCAGCTCCGGCTTCAAAAACATGCGCGGCGGCACGGCGGCCAAGGCCAAGCCCATCCGCACGGAGCGAGACTTCTCCATGGCCACGGCCATCGTCGGCTCCATCCTCCTCATCCTCCTCATGTTCTTCTTTCTCGTCTTCAAGCCGGTTCCCGGAGCACAGGTCAGCGTGTGGGCCAACCTGGCCGCATCCATCCTCATCGTCTTCTTCGGCTTCCTCTTCGTCACCGTCAGCTCGCGCATCGTCGGCCTCATCGGCTCCTCGGCCAACCCCATCTCCGGCATGACCATCGCCACGCTCATGGCGACCTCAGCCATCTTCCTGGTTAATGGGTGGACTGCGCCGGCTTTCGGGGCACTGGCTATCACTATCGGTGGAGTGGTCTGCATCGCCTCAGCCGAGGCCGGCGACACCTCGCAGGACCTCAAGACCGGCTTTCTCGTCGGAGCCACGCCGCGCAATCAGCGCTTCGCCTTCCTCATCGGCATCGTCGTTTCTACCGTCGCCATCGGTTTCACCCTCCGGCTCATGAACGATGGCCTGACGGAGTTTCACGCAGCCCCGCAAGCCTGGAACCTGACCGCGCCCCACCCCGGCGTTAACGTCCAGAACGACACCACCAGCCTGCACGACCAGTTTCCCGTCATCGGCGCAAACAAGACCACCACCATCCACCACAAAAGCGAGTATGTGGTGCTCAACGCCATTGGTTCGCCGGAACTGGCCGACGGCAAGTATCTCTACTCGCCCGCGTCTGGACAGATTGAAGTGCAATGGATCTCCGGCATCGGCAGTGAAAAGGCCGCCGCGCCCCAGGCCCGCCTCATGGCCACCGTTATCAGCGGCATCCTCAGCCGCAAGCTGCCCTGGGGACTGGTGCTGCTGGGAGTCTTTTTAGTTATCGCCGTCGAGTTACTGGGCATCCGCTCGCTTTCCTTCGCCGTCGGCGCCTATCTCTCCATCGGCACCACCCTGGCCATCTTCACCGGCGGAGTGGTCCGCTGGATGGTCGATGCAGCCCTCAAAAAAGCCGGCGGAGGCGCAGACTCGGAGAGCGACGTCTCGCCCGGCTCGCTCTACGCCTCAGGCCTTATCGCAGCCGGCGGCATCATCGGCTTGCTCGGCGTAGCCCTCAAGCTCTACGAGACCACATGGGGCAAAGAAGACCCCATCGCCATGCCGCACAGCTTCCTCTATCATGATTGGGTTTCGGTGCTGGCGTTTGCCGCCCTGGCCTTCTCCCTCTACTACTTCGCCCGCAAGCCGCTGAAAAAGTAGGTGTTTGGGCTCCTCACCCTTCCCAAACATGCAACCGTCTCGAAGCCCCTTTTTCTTCAACTTTGCACCTGTCAACAATCGACTGAACGCATTGCGTTCAGTCGATTGTTGACATATTAGCACAACAGCGCTATTCTAAAGTTGCACTCAAGGAGTTGGCGCATGGAAGTCGAGTTTGCCGACAAAAAGCTCTCGCTGGTCGAGACTGTCGATGCGCCAAAGACGAGACTGCCGATTTCGGTCATTGAATCGATGAGAAACAAACTTCAGTTTCTCAGAAACGTTCCTGACGAGAGGTCGCTGAGAAACTGGCGAAGTCTGCGTTACGAAAAAATGGAGGGTGATGAGAGATCAATACGCTTGAACGATCAGTTTCGGTTGATTTTCACAATTGATACCTAGTGCAATCCAAACAAGATAAAGGTGTTACGAGTCTGGAATCACGATTGAGGGGGAGGGCAATGGCGACGACGGATGCAACTTGGATTAAGCACCCTGGCTTTTACATCAAGGAGGAACTGGACGAGCGCGGATGGAGTCAGCGCGATCTCGCTTTCATTCTTGGTGTTCAGGAACAGGCCGTAAACGTGATCATTAGCGGCAAGAGGGGAATCAGCCCTGATATGGCGCGTTCTCTCGGTGATGCGTTCGATGTCAATCCTGATTTGTTTGCAAATCTACAAAAGGAATACGAAATGGCGCAGGCCAAACAGCCAAAAGCCGGGGTCTCTCTTCTTGGAAAGATGCACGTCAACTACCCCGTACGGGAAATGGTAAATCGTGGCTGGCTTGTCAATGCCGAAGCAGACATGATCAACCAACAGTTGGCCCGTTTTTTTGAAGTACAGAATACCTCGCAAATTCCCTATATGGCGCATGCCTCCAAAAAGCGAAGCCTGTATGAGGAGCGGGAGATCCCTCCAGCGCAGCTTGCTTGGTTGTTTAGGGTTCGGCATATCGCAAAGTCGATCTCCGCACCCAGGTATTCAGAAGGCAAACTCAGGGAAGCTGTGGAGACGATGCGTGGGCTCACGGTAGCGCCAGAACAGACACGCGAAATACCGCGGCTGTTGGCTGAGTGCGGGGTTCGCTTCATCATTGTTGAGAAGCTGCCCAATTCTAAGATAGATGGCGTATGTTTTTGGCTAAACGAGTATTCTCCAGTGATCGGTATGTCGATTCAGCGCGATACTATCGACAATTTCTGGTTTGTGCTGCGTCATGAAATTGAGCATGTCCTTCGGAAGCATGGTCGTAAGGAGGAAATGATCGACGGCGATCTCCAGAAATCGAGAGATGACGAGACGGAACCAGAAGCAGAAAAAGTTGCCAACTTAGCCGCAAGGGATTTTTGTGTGGTAACAGAGAAATTTGAATCGTTCATCATTCGGAAAAAGCCGTTCTACTACGAGCGCGACGTGATAGCGTATTCCCGTCTTGTCAATAGGCATCCTGGGATCGTTGTCGGTCAGATGCAGAGGCATCTTGACAATTACAGTTACCTCACTCCTTACCTGTCGAAGGTAAAACAGTTTGTTGTGCCAGGAGCTATTGCGGATGGATGGGGCCAAATCCTCCCAATTTCATTGTGATTGGAGTATTCCATGTCGACTAAGAACGAACGCCTACAGCGGATTTGGCACCATTATGATGCCAATAAAGGCCACCGGCCGACTAGCGCAAGGGAAGCGGTTGAATGGGCTGTAAAAGAGGGCCTAATAGAACTTCCCGATATTGACCCCTATGATGTTCTTGCGGGTCAGATGTCTGATGCACTCCGGGACGAGTACCAGACCGATGGCAAGGGGCGCCGATACCGCGTCAACCACGCCGTCCGGGTGACTAACGCCGGAGTACAGCAAACCTTTTGGGGTGTGATGGGATTTGCTTCCCACGACCACATGGAACGCGCGTTCACTCAGCGGCGCGAGCAGATTGTGGGCGACAATCTTCAGCTCAAGACCGATGTCGATGTCTACAACGATTTGAATCGTGGAAAGCGCCCAGAGATTCAACTTGTGTTGGACTATAGCGACGATGTCGCAGAGCGTCAGGCATTGATGTCCATTCATCCGAAAAGGGCTGTGGCTGCGGCATGATTAAGTCGAAGGCCAAGTTTCGATTCTGAGACTTGGGAATTGACCTAGCTCCTACGTCCCCACCTGCAACCGCACCCCTTCGTGCTCCTGCAAGCAAGCGATGATATTGAACAGATTCGCAGCGGTCGGATTCCCTTTCGGTCCAAACATCTGATGCAGCGTCTTTACATGAATGCCGGTTTTCTCCGCCAGCGCGGGAAAGCCCAGAGTCGCATTGATAAAGTCGCGCAGAATCTCGCGGCCCAGCGCCCCCTCGCCCGCCAGCAAGGATTCAATGGCATCGCTCAGCAAGCCGCGGCGAAACTCCTGATCGCTCCGCACCCGCGCCTGCACCGTCTCCCGAAAATCCCGCGTCAAAGCCATGGCTTAGATAGTAATGTATATAATCCCATTGCGTGGACAGGCCGGATGTCCAAATTCTCGCTTCCAAGACCAGGCCGTCTTGATTTTTTGACAAATAGGCGTATACTTTGACATGTCAGCGTATGAACGGGACGGCGAAAGCCGTGCGCTGATCCCGCCAGCAATGGCCTCCACCCAAGTGTGGGGATAACCAAGAGGTCCGATTATCTGTTCGACAGAAGGGCTCCGTAAGGGGCCCTTCTGCTATTCAGGCGCTTTGATGGGTTTATTGTTCAGGGTGTTGAAGAGAATGACGTAAAACCCAATCGCCTTTCGATGCGGTCGATTCGAGGCGTAGTGCGCGTCGCGAACATATGCGCTCTGGACAAACAGATTGATTCTTCCCTTCACGCTGGAGCGGGACGCAACGAAGAAGATGTCGTATTCGACAACCTCCCCATTCTCCCGCAGGATTTCTACCGAAAAGAAGTTGCCTTTGCCTGTGTGTTAGCACTTGCGCTGCGCCTATCCCTCGATAATCTCCGGCAACCGCTTCGACAGCTCATAGCGAACAAAGTCGAAGACCCGTGTCTCTCGATCATCTCCGTACAGCAGCGCATTCTCATGAGGTACATCCTGGCCTCTTCCACGGGTAAAGCAGTGCAAGCCAAACATCACATCAACCTTGTAAACCCGCGCCGGAGCATCGCCCTTTGCCGGCTGCACATAGGTCACGGAATGGGGGTGCAAATGAGCCAAATCATAGACTTCTCCGCAGAATTGAAATGGCTTCCACTGCATCACTTGAGTGTTTCACGTCTGGCCGGGTGCCCCTGGTTTCGCCTCTGCACCCTGCGATTCACCCAATCCGCTTATCATTCTCCTTGGAGGCACAATTCCCCATGAACCTCACCGGCAATACCATCCTCATCACCGGCGGCGTATACTTTCCAGGCCAGCTACGGGTTTGAGCCCGCAACCGGCCTGGAATTTCTTCATTGCCGACGGTTTAGCAGTTCGGATTTGTCAGCAGAATGGCTGCGCAATATCCTCCTGAAACATTGGTGTCGTAGCAGGAATCACCTCCATAACTACTTGTTCCACCTGCAGTGAGGTCGACGCTGGTCACGGCCGTACACGACAGCGTGCCGGGAGCAGTCCCACCTGAAGGTACGGCGCCGCCACCCGAATCGCCGGTAACCATGTAGTAGGTCCCGCCCAGGCTGATCGTGCCGGTGTCGCTGCCGGTGGGATTTACCAGAACCATCCCATTAGCAAAGTTGCGCTGATAATAGGTGGTGCCATTCCCAGATGTCTTGGCGAACCCGGAGATGGTGGTGGCGGTGCTGGGCAGCGCTTGAGTGGGCGCTCCGAGAAGACCGGAGATCAAATACTCCGGCCACCATGACAGAGTCTCTCCTCCCGTGTCGAGATTCAGGTAAGTGTACTCTCCCTGCATCAGCAGAGCGTTTGCGGTGATGTAAACACGCTCGTAGGTGGCGGCCGATCCCGAGTTGGGATAGCTCTCAAAAAGCAGTACCTTGTTGAGGTTGTCGAGGGTTAGAACGCGATTCATCTGCGTCACCCAATCGGCCGGCGCCAGGAAGTTCTCGTTGCCGTAATCCACGAAATCCTCGAACATCACGCCGTCAGAATTGTTGTACTCAGTGGCTGGGTCTCGCGTCGTGACGTATGGTCCCGCATTGGGTATCCACCGCCAATTGCCATTGAACTGGGCGCGCATGTAGGTGGTAAAGTTGGTCATGTCCGTCGCCCATGCGTCTTCCCAGCTGGTATCGATCGCCGCCAGGTTCGGGGTCCAGATCGTGGTGCCCAGGTAATTGGGAACGCTGTAACTATCCGCGAAGACGCCGTCATCTTCGTTATCGTTGATTTCCTTGATGACCTGCTGGCTGTAATAATTCTGCCAGCCCGTGTTGGTAATGTTCATGAGCCAATGCTGATCGCCGCAGTCGTAGATGGTCGATCCGGAAGGAGTGCATATCGTCCCGTCGCACTGGTAAAACCACGAGGCATCCGCTGCCGGCGCCGGATTTCCAGGCCAAGCCCACTCCTCGACCCAGTTGTTCCCGTCGATAATGGTCAGGGGGTCGGTTTCTGTCGGGGTCGTCCCGCTGCATTCTCCGTAGCCCAACTCCTCCGACAAGCGGTAGTGCAGGACCAGGTAGTCTGAGTTGTATCCTCGTAAAGTGGTTGCTTCCGAGGCTAATTGCTTCTGGCTGCCCGCGTAATTTGTGGCCAGAAATTGAATCTGGGCCGTGCTTAGACTGCCCAGCGGTGTTTGGTCGTTGAATTCCAACAAGGTGGTCGACGTGGTGGGGAAAGACCGTGTTGGAGTGCCTGCCGAAACGGTATACGCCGCCGAACCCACCGCGCTGTTCGTGTAGCCGCTGGCTACGGCGATGGCCGACAACGTCTCTGTCGTTGTGACATAGACCGGTTCGAGATACGGCGCCGAGGCGGTCGTCGGCGTGGTTCCGCTGAGAGTGTAGTAGATGCTCGCCCCGGAGGTCGTATCGCTGATGGTCACCTGCTGCACCGAGCTATACGTACCGGCCCCCGGGCTTAAGGCCGGCGTGGCTACCGTTGTACTGATGGTGTAGGCCGCCGAACCCACCGCGCTGTTGGTATCGCCGCTGTGCGTGGCGAGGGCCTCCAACGTCTCCGTGGCGGAGACCGTGATCGCCGAGCTATAGACGCTCGAACTGGTCGTCGGCGTAGAGCCGTTGGTGGTGTAGTAGATTGTCGCGCCGGAGGTTGAATCCGAGATGGTCACTGTCTGCGCCGAGGAATACGTCCCCGCCGCCGGACTGAAGGCCGGAGTGGCCACCACGGGCAGGTTGATGGTATACACCGCCGAACCCACCGCGCTGTTGGTATCGCCGCTGTGCGTGGCGAGCGCCTCCAACGTCTCCGTTGCCGAGATTGTGATCGCCGAGCTATAGACGCTCGAACCGGTCGTCGGCGTTGAGCCGTTGGTGGTGTAGTAAATTGTTGCGCCTGAGGTTGCATCGGTAATGGTCACCGACTGCGCCGAGCTATACGTCCCCGCCGCAGGACTGAAGGCCGGCGTGGCCACCACGGGCAGGTTGATGGTATACACCGCCGAAGCCACCGCGCTGTTGGTATCGCCGCTGTGCGTGGCGAGGGCCTCCAATGTCTCCGTTGCCGAGACCGCGATGGCCGAGCTATAGACGCTCGAGCCGGTCGTCGGCGTGGCGCCGTTAGTGGTGTAGTAGATGGTCGCGCCTGAGGTTGCATCGGTAATGGTCACCGACTGCGCCGAGCTATACGTCCCCGCCGCAGGACTGAAGGCCGGCGTGGCCACTACGGGCAGGTTGATGGTATACACCGCCGAACCCACCGCGCTGTTGGTATCGCCGCTGTGCGTGGCGAGGGCCTTCAACGTCTCAGTGGCCGAGACCGCGATCGCCGAGCTATAGACGCTCGAGCCGGTCGTCGGCGTGGTGCCGTTGGTGGTGTAGTAAATTGTTGCGCCAGAGGTTGCATCGGTAATGGTCACCGACTGCGCCGAACTATACGTCCCTGCCGCAGGACTGAAGGCCGGCGTGGCTACCACCGTCGTTGCCGTAGGCTGAAATTTCCAAAGGCTGTTGAGCGCGCCAACAGCGCCGGTGGAATCGTAGCCATATCCCCCGAAGAGCCAAAGATTGCCGTTGATGTCGGTCACGTTCGCGCCTTCCAACTGGCTTCCAGGAGTGTTCGCCGCAGCAGGCGTTCCTAGCGTGCCATAGACTCCGGACTGGTCGGTCGTGCTGCCGCCGTCCATCCAGGCCCATTGGCTCGTGGAAGTGTTGAACTCCCAAAGATCGTTGAGATAAGTGCTGCCGCCGTTGTTTGTTCCACCGAAGAGCCATAGATGACCGCTGCTGTCGGTCCAGTTCGAAGTGTTATCGCGGCTTCCGGGGACGTTTCCGGCAGCGGGCGTGCCCTTCGTGCCGTACACGCCGGACTGGCCTGTCGAACTGCTGCCGCTCATCCAGGCCCATAGTTTCGTGGAAGGATTGAACTTCCAGAGGTCGTTGAACCAGGCAGTACCGCCGCTGGTATAGTTGATCTCGCCCCCAAATATCCAGAAGTTGCCGCTGGCGTCAATCCAGGCGCTCATGCTGTCCCGGCCTCCGGGGACGTTACCGGCCGCAGGCGTTCCCTCCGTGCCGTATACGCCGGATTGGCCGCCGGTGCTTCCGATCGTGTTGCTGCCGCTGACCCAGGTCCATTCGTTCGAGGAGGGAGTGTACTCCCAAAGATCGTTGAGATCGCCCTCGGTTCCGACGGAATCAAAGCCATATCCGCCAAAGAGCCAGAGATTGCCGCTGCTGTCGATCCATCCGATCGAGTTACCGCGGGCTCCGGGAACGTTTCCGGATGCTTCCGTTCCCTCTGTGCCATACACTCCGTCCTGGTTGGCCGAGCTGCTACCGCCCATCCAGGTCCATTCGTTCGAGGAAGGACTGTACTTCCACAGGTCGTTGAGCGCGCCAGCGGAATCCCATCCCCCTAAAAGCCAAAGATTGCCGCTGCTGTCGCTCCAGTTCACAGCCATGGTGCGGCTTCCGGGGATGTTTCCGGCGGCAGGCGTTCCCTCTGTGCCGTACACTCCGGACTGGTTGGCTAAGTTGCTTCCGCCCATCCAGGTCCATTCGCTCGTGGAAACAGTGAACTTCCACAGGTCGTTGAGATCGCCATTCGTACCGGCGGAATCAAAACCACTTCCTCCGAATACCCAAAGATTGCCGCTGCTGTCGCTCCATATCGCAGACGCCTGACGGCCTCCAGGGACGTTTCCGGCAGCGGGCGTTCCCTTTGTGCCGTACACACCGTTTTGGCCCCCACTGCTTCCAACAGTGCTGCCGCCACTCATCCACGTCCATTCGATTACCGGCAGGTTGATGGTATAAGCCGCCGAACCCACCGCGCTGTTGGTATCGCCGCTGTGTGTGGCGAGGGCCTTCAACGTCTGCGTGACGGAGACCGTGATGGCGCTGGAATACCGCGTCGAGCTGGTCGTCGGCGTGTTGCCGTTGGTGGTGTAGTAGATGGCCGCGCCGGAGGTTGAATCCGAGATGGTCACCGTCTGCACCGAGGTATACGTCCCCGCCGCCGGACTGAAGGTTGGCGTGGCCACCGTCGTAGCCACCGCGCTGCTCGCACAGAGTGCGAGGAAGAGTAATACGCTGAAAACGCTCAGCGCATTCGATTGAAGGCGAAACTTCATCCAATAGGGAAATAATTTGCGAATTTCCATGACGTAACTCCTTTTGATCCCTCGTGTTGGGGGGGGGTTTTGAATTCTGGGGTGCTGATTATCCACAAATCTTTACTACGGAGAAAATAAGTGTGTCAAGTTACTTTAGTAAGAGTGACCCGTATGCGGTTTATTGGTCCGGTCAAATTTGGCTGAAAGGACGAAGAGCAAGAACAACCGCAGGTCCCCTTCGACTGCGCTCAGGGCGGCTTTCGACTATGGCCGCCGCGGCGACCTCCGCTCAGGATGACAACTCTGTGGTGGTTCAGTCCTTCAGGATCGAAACAAACGAAGCTCCGATTCACACCATTCCCTTATCATTTGTCATGGAGGCACAAATCCCCATGAACCTCACCGGCAATACCATCCTCATCACCGGAGGCGGCTCGGGCATCGGCCGCGGACTTGCGGAAGATCTGCACAAACTGGGCAACCAAGTCGTCATCGCCGGCCGCCGCAAGCAGGCGCTGGACGAAACCACCGCCGCCAACCCCGGCATGAAGTCGCTTCAGCTTGATATTGAAGATCCATCGGCTATCCGCGCCTTTGCGGCGCGGATAGCGGCGGATTTCCCGGCATTGAATGTACTCATCAACAACGCCGGCATCATGCGCCACGAAAAGCTCCTCGCCCCGCAGCCCGATCTGGCCGTCGCGGAAGCAACCGTCGCCACCAACCTGCTCGGCCCCATCCGGCTCACGGCGGCCTTGCTGCCGCTGCTCAGAAAGCAGCCCCACTCCACCATCGTGACTGTCTCCTCCGGGCTGGCTTTCCTTCCCCTGGCGCTCACGCCGACCTATTGCGCCACCAAGGCCGCCATTCACTCCTATACGCAGTCGCTTCGCTATCAGCTCAAGTCCACCACCACCGAGGTCATCGAACTTATCCCTCCCTATGTGGCCACCGACCTGATGAGCGGAGCCCACGACCCGCGCGCCATGACGCTGGACAAGTTTATTGCCGAGGTGATGACGATATGGAAGGCCCAGCCCACGCCCGCCGAAATCTGCGTTGAAAACGTGAAAACCCTGCGCTTCTCCGCTGAAAGCGGGAGGTATGACGCCATCTATCAGGGGCTCAATACGGCCCGGACGGACGGGCATCTGGAGTGAAGGGCAATGGACTGGCGATTTTTTTATAAGGAACTGTAAAAAACTGTAGTTATAGGTATCCCACCTTAGCCGCAAGAACAAAGACGCGGCGAAGGTGGGGCACCCTCAGTTAACTCCGCGCGTCGCTGCTGCGCTTGCGGAAGACCACCTTCAACTCCCGCCGCCAGTGCTCGGTGAGGGCGATCAGCTCCCACTCCACCTGCGGCGAGAAGTAGCGCAGCACCGGCTCGTTGGCGGGATGAATGCGCAGAGCGGGAGCGGCCAGCAGCAGCCGCGGCGGTAGCGGCGCAACCTCGGCGCCGGCGAAGTATCCCTGGCGCTCGAAGGCCGAGAGCGGTCGTCCGCCGGAGTTGCCGGCGGCGGGCTGGCGGTCATCGTTGAGGGCGCGGACGCGAATCCAGTAGTCCAGCGCCTGCAGCGGCAGATGCAGATCCTCGTCGGCCTTGAGCTCGATGACCGCCAGGCGGCCGTTGCGGTCGAGCGTGAGCAGGTCGAGCAAACCGCGGTCGCCTGTCGAGAGCGCCGGCACCTGGGTATAGAGCAGATCGCCGCGCAGGCCGGGAAGCAGTTCGGCGATTCCGGCGCGCAGCCGGGCCTCAAGCCAGCGCTCCGGCTGCAGGCGGAAGAGCGGGTCGGTATGCGCTCCGTCGGCATGGCGGCTCAAGAAGAGCCGCGCGCATAGGTCGCGGCAAAGTCCTTCATTTTCAGCCGTTAACGGGGTCTCATTGGCTCCGGCTCCAAAGGTGATATCGTTTTCGCGGGTAAAGGAGTTGGCGGCAACGCCGTGGCGGACGCGGGCGAATTCGAGCCCATGCAGCAGCAGCGCGACCTCAGTGGCGGAACGGGCCAGCACCTCGACCCGCTCTTTGGCTGCGGGAGGAATGAGCTCCAGCAGACGGTCGATGCCGGACTGGCAGCGCTCGACGGCCGCCGCGGCTGAAAAAGCATGAACCAGCCGCGACTCCAGGTTGCCGGTATCGCGAAAGTCCACCGGAGAAAGCTCTTCGCTGCGCTCGTCAAGAGTAAATAACTGGAAGTCGGCGGCGGCGTGGTTCAGCCAGGCCATGCGCTCGGCTGTCGTCCGCCACGCCCTGGCCGGAACAATGACCTTGAGTCCGCCAAAGTGCCGCCTTCCGTCGCCGTGCTGGCGGCAATGATCGAGCCAAAGAACTCCCAGCGTAAGAATGCCGTCCACAATGGCCGACGACTCCGCCTCGCCCACGCCGATCACAGCGTCCGCCGCGGTTCCGCGCAACAGCCGCCCGCGCGCATAGGCTGGCCCAAAGCTGTGCTCCAGGTCCATCGCCGAGCGCAATCCGTCCACCTTTGAGCCGGCAAAACCGCGCGTGAGCACGCGCTCCAGCAGCCTTAAATAGTTCCTCCGCGCGGCGTCGCGGGCAGTGGGAGTGCGGCGGTCGCTGTTTGGGGTCAGCTCGAGGGCCTGGGGTTTGGCGGCGCCCATGCGGCGGGTGGTCAGACGCAGGCACTGCGCGCGCTCCTGCGCATCGACCACGGTGCGCAGCAGGTTGCGCTCCTCGCTCCAGAATTGCAACAGGCAGCGGCCGTGCGACTCGCTCACCGTGTAGTGGGCGGTGCGCATATCGAACAGGACGCGGCCATCTTCGAGCAGCGCGGCTGCCGGGTGGTCCGCCAGGTACTCTTCTATGCTTTTCGCCAGCCGGCCGGGAGATGCTGCAACTTCACCGGCGGTCATGCGCAAGCCCTACCAGCCCTGCCGCGCGCGCAGGCCGGCGATGTGCGCGGTGTGGTGGCGCGCGTGCCAGGCGTACATAGCCAGCACCGTGGCCAGGTTCTGCCGGCCATGCTCGGGATGGTTATAGCCCTTCTGGAAGTCCTCTGCAGAGAGAGATTCGAGCAACGCAACCCAGCGCCCATGCAGCGCCGCGATCATGGCCATGGAGCCGTCGATGGGCAGCTTGCGGCTGTCAGCCAGGTTGGCCCAGGCGGCCTCGTCGTAGGGTTTGACGGTGGGCCAATCCTCGGTGAGGGCCAGCTTGAAGCGAATATGGGCGTTGGCGTGGCTGTCGGCCAGGTGGTGCACCACCTGGCGCACGGTCCAGCCGCCCTCCCGGTAGGGCGTATCGAGCTGGGCATCATTCAGGCCGGCGGTAACGGCGCGCAGGCGCTCGGAGAGCTGGCGCAGCGTTTCGATGTGCGCGGCGCGGATGCCGGGCAGGCTGGCGGCTGGCGGGCTGAAGCGGCCGATGGGATAGCGGAGGTCGGTCTGTTCTGTCATGGATTGAACCCTACCATGCTCTCTTGCTTCAGCAACCGAATCGAGCGGCCCGGCCACCGGCGCTGTGCTGCCCTGGGGCCGAGGTTCGTTCTAGGCATGGTGGTGATGATGATGATGATGGTGATGGTGGTGGTGGTGATGGTGTTCCCCAGCGGCGAACGCCGGGCTGGCAAGCACCATCAACATCAAGACGGCGGCAAGAATCTTTTTCATGACAAGAATGTAGCACGAGGACGGCCCGGATGGAAGAGAAACGCAGCCGGGCCGCAGATGCCGGGCCAGCGACCGCTTCAGCTCGTCGATCCCCTGGCCGGTAACGGCAGAGAGGCCGTGAAACTCCAGCTTACGATGCTTTTAGAGCAGTTCTCTCCATGGTGTAGAGGAGCTTCGCAAGCTGTTGAACGGAGGGAGCGTGGGGCTTTAGCCCTACGAAATTCGGGCGCAAAATCAGCCCGGTTCAGGGGCCTGAAGGCCCCTGCTCCCTCCGTTCTAATTGCACCCTTCTACATCCATACATGAACCGCTTTAGGTGGGCTGGATTCCAGCTTCAATTTTTCCACGGATCCAGCAGTTTTACCGGGATGCCGCGCAAATCGCGGAGATTGCGCGTCACCAGCGTCAGATCATGGAGCACGGCGGTTGCCGCCAGCAGGGTATCGACCACAGGCCTTGGGCGTTGACCGGACCAATCTCCCCAAAGCCTGGCTGTGGCCGCATCGATGGCCAGAATGCGGTCGGCAAAGCTGACTTCAAGACCTTCGACCCAGGCGGTGAGACGACTGGCCGCGTCCGGGTTAGGATCCTTGAGTTTCTTGGCGGCTATGCCTTTGCGCAACTCTCCCAGCGTGAGCACGCTGATGAAGACTGATGAGGGGTCGGCGGCCTGAAGGAACGCGATCACGCCGGGGTCGGCCTTCGGCTTGCGTGTCTCGCTGAGAAGGTTGGTGTCGAGTAGATAGGAGCCCTGCCCGCTCACAGGTCGATCTCCCTGCCTGTATCGCGGCTCGGCTCGATGTCGAAGCCCTCTACCTTTGGGCCGCCGAGGAGATATTCGATCAGGTTGGGCTTGTGGGAGACGAGGGAGCGGTAGTCCTCGATGGACAGCACGACTGCCCGCTCGGCGCCGTGGCGGGTAATGATCTGCGGGCCTCGGGTGTGCGCCTCTTCGATCACTTCACTCAGGCGAGTCTTCGCTTGTTGGAGCTGCCAGGTCATGAGCGCTCTTCTCCTATTTCAACTAGAATTATAGTCGTTCTAGTTGAAATTGTCTATTCGGATATTTCAGGCCGCAAATGGCGCGCCAGCGACCACTTCAACTCATCAATCCCCTGGCCGGTAACGGCAGAGATAGCGTGGAACTCCAGCTTGCGGCGCTTTGCGTAGGCCGCCAGTTTCTTCAGCTTATCGGGGTTGGCGGAGTCGATCTTGGTGGCTGCGACGATCATGGGTTTGTTGGCTAATGGGTGCTCGCCGTCGCGGTTACTGAAGTTGGCCAGTTCTTCGTTGATGACCTTGAAGTCTTCTACCGGGTCGGGCCGTCCCGATGCGTCGGAGACGTCGACCAGGTGAACCAGCAGGCGGGTGCGCTCAATGTGGCGGAGAAACTGGGTGCCCAGGCCGGAACCTAGATGTGCGCCTTCAATGAGGCCGGGCATATCGGCGACGACGAAGGACTCTTGGTGGGGCTCCTCGCCCACGGTGACTACGCCGAGGTTGGGTTCGAGGGTGGTGAAAGGGTAATCGGCGATCTTGGGCCGCGCGGCGGAGATGCGGGAGATGAGCGTGGACTTGCCTGCGTTTGGGTAGCCGACCAGGCCCACGTCGGCGAGAAGCTTCAATTCAAGCCGATAGGAGCGCTCCTCGCCTGCCCGTCCGAGTTCGTGCTCGCGGGGGGCCTGGTGGGTGGGGGTGGCAAAGTGCTGGTTGCCGCGGCCGCCGCGGCCTCCCTTGGCGATGACCAGGCGCTCGTCGGGCGCGCTGAAGTCGTGGATCAGCTCTCCCGTTTCCTGGTCGTAAAGGGATGTGCCCACGGGAACTTGCAGGACGATGGAGTTGCCGTCGAGGCCGGTGCAGTTGGAGCCCATGCCGTGCTGGCCGCGCTGCGCCTTGTGCTCCGGGTTATAGCGGAAGTGGATGAGGGTATTGTGGCGCTGGCTGGACTCCATGACCACGTCGCCGCCACGTCCTCCATCGCCGCCGGAGGGTCCGCCACGGGGGACGAACTTCTCGCGGCGGAAGGCCATGCAGCCGTTGCCGCCGTCGCCGGCTTTGACGCGAATTTTTGCTTCATCGATGAACATGGATAGACAGTGGTCAGTGGTCAGTGGTCAGTGGCCAGTGGCCAGTGGCCAGATGCCTACTACAAGGGTTAAATCCGCATTGCCGTCTTTTCAGTTTACCGAATCAGGCATAGAATCTCTCGTAACTTCATTTTGGGCAATCGGGGCGGCGGGAATAGCATTCCCTCGGGGGCGAATGCCCGCCACTCCTTCTGTCGCCGGCAGGCACGGATTCTGCCGGGGGTAAAACCCCGGCCTGCCAGCCGCGCCTTTTCAAGGCAGAGGGATTTGCCGGCGATTGTGCCCACCCGGACCTGCCACGAGAGCGGGCTGGGCAGTCAGCAAGCATGTTGAGCGTTTTTCCCAGGGTCTGCCGCGAGAAGGGTCCTCGATGGCAGGGGCAAGGCGGAGTTGGACTTGGCCGTTGGCGGTGGCCGCGCTGCTTGTAGGCGTGGGTGCGGCGCAGTCTGTTGTGGCGCAAGCTGCGGCGAGTGGGGCAAGTGGGGCTATTGCCGGCAAACTGACGGACTTGCATTCGATGCCGGTGAATGGCGCCGTGGTGGTTCTGCGCAATCAGGCCACCGGCGCGGAGGCGCGCGCCACAACCCAAAAGAATGGGATTTACAGCTTTACCGGGCTGGACTCCGGCACGTATACGGTGGAGGCGGAGAGCGAGCAACTGGGCCGGGGACGGCTGGAAGGCATCTTCGTTGCCGCCGGCCACGAAACGCGCGTGCAGACGGCGATGCATTTTGAGCTTTCACCGTCCGAGCCCATCCAGGCAGTCATCCACGAGATTGCCCCGGTGACCCCGGCGGTAAACACACCGTTAGCTGCCCAGCCGTTGCAGCAACCGGCAGCGAGCGAGCGGCGCTTGCCGGCCCGTGTGCAGCAGAAGCCTGTGGCCGCCGCTCAAGCGAAAGCGGGCACGGCCCAAACTCCGCCGCGCGGCGAAGTCCAGGCCGTGAGCCCGAAGGCGGGTCTTGCCGCGAGCCAGGCCCTGGCTACAGTCAAGCCAAAGGCAGCCGGCGCAACACTGATTCCCGGCATCCCTGAACAGCATGGAATAAGCCAGGCATGGGCCGCAGGCCGGGGTTTGGCCATCGACGAGGCGGTAGACGGGGTGATGCAGGTTGCCTTGCGGTTGAGAAAGCCTCCTCCCAGGCCCATGCAGGTAGCCCAAAAGAAGGCGGAGCCGGTGACGCCGGTGGTGACCACCACGCTGAGCGGGGCCGAGTTGCAGGCGCTGCCGGCGAGCGGGCGGCGCTGGCAGGATTTTGTGCTGGATACGCCGGCGGCGGCGATCGCGGCTGAGGGCAGGGCTCAGGCCACGCTGCGCGGCGCTGGGCAGTCGCCGGCCGAAACCTCCATCGATGGGGCAAGCATCCGGCTGGCCTTTGGCGGCCAGGGCGGCTATGGACCAGGCTCTTCAGGGCCGGGTTCGAATGGGCAGGGTGGGAGAGAGCAGAACGGCATGGGGCAGGCGTGGTCAGGAGGCCGCGGAGCCCAGGTGGCGGAGGCGGCTATCCGCGAGGTGGAGACGGCGGCCGGCAACGCGGAGGCAGAAGGGTTGCGTACCGCCGGCGGACGCATGAACGTGGAGACCCAAGGCGGCGGAAACGGGCTACACGGGCAGGGGTTTTTCTTCGATCGCCAAAACAACTGGGGTGCGCGGAATCCGTTTACCCAGTGGATTACGGAGACTTCGGAGTTCGCGCCGTTCGCGCCGGTCGTCGCTAACGCTCTGTTCCCAGTCTTTGATAATTATTCTTATCAGTCCGAATCGCTCGGATCGCCGGAGTCGTATACGCCGCCGGACCACGAAACGGTGTGGGGCATCGGCCTGGGCAGCCAGATCCGGCGTAATAAGCTGTTCTGGTTTGCCGCGCTGGACAGCTACCACCGCAATGATCCCGGTGTCGCCATGGTGAAGCATCCCTACCTTGTGACGTATCCGAATCCGAAAACATGCCCGCCCGGCTTATCCCAATGTCCCGAAACCACTGGTTTTTTTTCCCAGCCGACGAACGACGAGCTGCAAGTTTTGTGCGCACGGCTGGGGTTGACGGAGCCAGGACAGACGGAGGCTTGCACCAATCCCTTGGTCCAGGCGCTGGTCCCCTACTCCCAAATGCTGGAAACCCTTGCTGGGCTGCTCGGCCCGGCTCCGCGCACGGCAAAGCAGTGGGTGGGCTTTGGCCGTATCGACTGGCAGGCTGCCGAAAGGCACCATTTCACGCTGGAAGACATCGGCGCCCGGTGGAACTCGCCCGGCGGAGGGCTGACGAGCCTCTCGGAAAACTACGGCAACCACAGCTTCGGAAATAGCAGGGCCAGCGAAGAGTGGCTCCTCGGCCGCTGGGAAGCATTTATCACTCCTAATCTGCTGGCTGTGACGCAAGGCTCGGCAGGGCGCGAGATTTTGGAGACGCGGCCCAGCACACCCTCCGCCTACGAGCAGACGCTCCTAGGCCCGAATGTTTATGGGCAGTTACCGGAGATCGTGGTGGACAATCGCTATGGCTTCACCATCGGCAATCCTTCGCGCTTCGGGCAGGGCAGCTATCCCGACGAGCGGCTCTATCAGGCGCAGGAGTCGGTGGACTGGGTTAGAGGCAACCTGCTGGTGAAGACCGGCTTTGAGGTGATCCACAACTTCGACGCGACCAGCCTGCTGCGCAACCAGACCGGAACCTATACCTACTCCAACGTGGAGAACTTCGCCTCCGACGCGCTGGTATTTCAGAACCCTCAGCTGAGTCCGTACCCGCTCGACCCCTTCAATCAGCACAACTGCGACCAGACGGGCAGAGTATGGCGCGACTCGGGGGGCGGGTTGCGCGGGCTGGGTGCTCTGCCCTGCTACTCCTACTATTCGCAGACCATCGGACCGAGTGATTGGCATTTGAGCACCAACGACTGGGCCGGGTTCGTGACCACGCAGTGGAAGCCGAACAAGCGTTTTGTTCTCTCCGCAGGGTTGCGCTGGGAGCGGGAGCAGTTGCCGCCGCCCATCGCCCTGCTGGCCAACTCGCAGCTGTCGCAGACTGAAAAACTGCTCAGCCTGGGCAACGACTGGGGTCCGCGGGTGAGCCTGGCCGTAGGAAACGCCGAGGGACACTGGCCGGTGCTGCGCCTAGGCTATGGCATGTACTACGGCCGCACGGAGAACGCTACCGTCGAGACGGCGCTCACCCAGACCGGCTCGCCCAACGGCGACCAAAACTTTTTCATGCGGCCCACGGACGATCTCCCTAATAACGGCGGCGGCGCTCCGCCGTTTCCTTACGTGCTCAGGCCACCAGGTCCGGCAAGCGCAATCAAGCCGGGGGCGGTCGAGTTTGCGCCCAACTTCCGCAATCCCGAGGTGCACCAGGCCGTGGTTGCCGTGGAGGAGACCTTGCCCGGCCACGTGGAGGTGACCGCAGCGGCGATGGTGAGCCTGGGCCGGCGGCTGCCCATCTCCATCGACACTAATCTCGATTCCCCCACGGCGCAACAGATCATCACCTATGACGTGGTAGACGGCACAAGCAAAGGCCCCATCAAGGCCACGCGGATTACAGTTCCCTTCTACGCATCCTGGCCTTTGACGACCGAATATACCGTGTATTGCCCAGCTCAAACCGGGCAAGGTACTGTTCAATACACAGTTCAATACAAAGGATGGCTCAACCCTTGCTATCAACAGATCGACCAGATCACGAGCAAAGCCAACTCGACCTATGAGGCGGCGATGCTGAAGGTGACCCGCTACGGCCGCCGCGGCCTCAGCCTGCACGCTCACTATACTTACTCCCACGCCATGGACTGGAACCCCAACGAGAGCACGCTGGCAGCCGGCAGTGACGTGCTGGACCCGGCCAACTTCAGCCTGGAGTACGGGACCAGCAATTTAGACGTGCGCCACTCGGCCGCCGCCATGGTCGTCTATGAGGCGCCGTGGAAGCTGCGCAATCTGGCCGGAAAGCTGGGAAACGGATGGATGGTCTCGGGAATCGGGCAATTTCGCAGCGGCCTGCCTTACACCATGCGCGTATCGGGTTCACTGCCCGAGTGCGTCGTAAGTACGGGCATAACTCTGTGTACTCCGCAAAATCAGGGAGTAAGTGCGACCGCCGGCGACTACATCGTGGGGCTGGGACCAGGAATGAACGGCTCCGGCGGCGACAACCGCGTCTACTGGGAGGACAGTGATAACCTCATTCACACTATTGGCCGCAACACCTATCGCTATCCGGCCAACTGGAAGGCCGACCTGCGGGTGGGCAAGAAATTCGACCTGGGGCAGATGCGCCAGTTGGAGCTGCTGGCCGAGAGCTTCAACCTCTTCAACCACCAGAACGTGACGGAGTTGGAAACCACCGGCTACTATATCGAATCCGGAACTACCTCAAGCCCACCCACGCTGAACTTTATGACCGGCCTGAAGGCCAACACCACGGCCTTCGGGCAGCCGCTGAATGTGAATGCGACGAACTTCTATCGCGAGCGGCAAATACAAGTGGGGGTGAGGATGAGATTTTGAACTGCACAAATCATTCCAGCATCCGATAAATACAATATTAGATTTATGGAGCTCCTATGAGAACGACGCTTAATCTCGACGACGACCTGGTGCGGATTGCCCAGGAGTTCACGGGCATGAATGACAAAACGGCTCTGGTTCGGGAAGCTCTCAAGTCTCTGATCGAGCGGGAAAGCTACCGCGGGTTGGCGGCGCTGGGAGGCACAATGCCGGAGTTGGAAGGTATTCCGCGCAGGCGGATGAGCGAATAGTGATTCCTGCTGAGACGCACTTATCGGCCTGATCGAAACACTCCATTCCTGAATACGCTATAGAACCGAGATCACTGGTCTTTCAAGAACGTTCCCTTTAGCAAAGGATCAAGTCGATTGGATGGGGATTTCTGTGGGCTTCAGGGCGTTGGAAGCCACCCACACGAGGGCTCCGGCGCCACGGTTTTGCCGTCGAGGCGGAAGCAGGTGGCGCCGTTGATGTCGGTGCTGTAGGTGCGGACTTTGGCGGCTTGCAGCGCTGCCAGCACTTCCTGGCGGGGATGGCCATAGCGGTTATGCAGGCCGCAGGAGATGACGGCCCACTGCGGGGAGACGCGGGCGAGGAACGCGGGGCGCGTGGAGGTTTTGCTTCCGTGATGGCCTACTTTGAGCAGGGTGCTCTCAAGGCCAGGCTCGGCCAGCATAGCTTGCTCGACGGGAGCTTCGGCATCACCCTCCAGCAGGACGGAGGTTGCGCCGTAGCTCATGTGCAGGACCAGCGAGTCGTTGTTGGTGGGCTCGGGGCCGGGCTGACGGTTGCTGAAGGGCGCGAGGACGCTGATCCGGGTGCTGCCCAGGGTGAGCGCGTCGCCGGCGCGCAGGGAGCGGAGGCGGACGTGGAGGCTGGCGGCCTGGTCGAGCAACTCATTGTAGTCTTTGATGCGGGGATTGTTGCCCACCCATAGCTCATCGGGATGGAAGTTGCGCAGTACGGCGGGCAGGCCGCCCATGTGGTCGGAGTGGGCGTGGGTCAGGGCAACCGCGTCCAGGCGGCGGATGCCGCGCGACCAGAGGGCCTGGGAGACGACCTCCTCGCCGATATCGAAATCCTGAGGGGCCTGATGCGGGCCGCCGCCGTGTCCGCCGCCGTCGACGAGCAGGGTCTTGCCGTCGGGGGTGATGAGCAGCAGCGAGTCGCCCTGGCCTACGTCGATGGCCTCCATGAGCAGGGCGTCGCGGGGGTGTTGGACCGGCCGCGGCGCTACGGCTGCCAGTGCGGCGAGAAACAGAACTGCCAAGGCTGCGCCGCGATGCCAGTGGGCTCCCGACGAAACGGAAAGGCGGGCCAGCACGATGGCCGCGCCGAGCAGCGTGCAGAAGGCTGCCGATTGCCACAACAGCGGCGCGGGAATGCGGAAATCGCCTAAGGCCATTGATCCGAAGATATGCACCAGCCAGGTGCCGAAGTGAAGCGGGAGGGCGACCAACATGGCCGGAACCCAGGCGGCGGCGGGCCAGGCCAGCGCGACCAAAAGCGTGATGAGCGCGGCCGGCATCAGCACGACAAGCAGCGGCAGGATGAAGAGATTCACGGGCAGCGCAAAGATGGTGATGCGGTGGAAGTAGACGGCCATGGGCAGGGCCATGGCCAGTTCCACCACGCAGGAAACCACCATCAGTTCGCCAACGCGGAGCAGAAAGCGCACTGCCCAGGGAAAGATGCGGTCGGCGATGGACTCGGCAGGACGACCGTTCTCGGCTGCCTGCAACCCCGCGGCGGTTACGCTCATCGTGGCGGGAAACAGGTCGAGTTGTGGGTGCGGCTCGGCGACGCTCTCAGTCTGGCTGGGGTCGCGGGAGACCTTGAGCTTGGGGGAGTGCAAAGCTTCAGCAATCATGCGAAGAATCACGCGAAATTGCGCCTGTGGCTGAGTTAGCTTGGCATCCAAGACGATGTTGGGGGTGAGGCCGCGCTTGCTGATGGCCTTCAGGTAAAGGTTGCGCATGGCGGTCACGTAAGGGTGGAGTGTGCCCTGGAGCAGTGGAGCGGCGACGCCGGCGATGGCGACCACCGCCAGCAGCGTCATTTGCAGGCTGGCGTCGAAGAGGCTGCGGGGGCTCACAGCCAGCAGGCACAGCGCGGCAAAGCCGATGGTGTTCAGCGGGCTGCGCTCGCGGTAGAGGAGCCGGCCGAGCAGATAGAGGGTGACCATCCACAGCGAGCGCTGCACCGGCGTGGCGAAGCCGGTGAAAAGCGCGTAGCCGAAGGAGACAAGGATGGTGAGGAGCGTGGCCGGGACGCGGGGGAGACGCAGGCGGCGCGCGGCCCAGAAGATGCATCCGGCCACGATGGCCAGGTGGAAGCCGGAGACCACCAGCATGTGAAAGGAGCCGGTGCGCTCAAAGCCCACGCGCAGGGAGTGGGTGAGGTAGGTGCGGTCGCCGGTGACCATGGCGGCCAGCATGATGGCGTCGTCCTGGGTGAGGCGGAAGGGAGCGGGAAGCCGGCGCATGGCCGCGGGCAGCGCCAGCAGGCGGGAACTCGAAGCGTGCTGCCAGCCGCTGACGCGGCAGGCGAGGAAAGTGCCGGGGGACGGGTCGAGCCGGTCGACGCGATCGATGCTCACCGTGGCCGTGGAGGTGATGCCCTGGTTGAGGAGAAAATCTTCGCGGCTCCAGACGCCGGGATCGTGATAGACCTCGGGGGGCAAGATGCGCGCCACGGCGCGGACCCGCTCGCCGCAATGAAAGGGCTGCGGGTTGGGTGCGGCTGCCGGCCAGCGAACGATGAGGCGTACGCCGCCCGCAATAGGGGCCTGCGCATCGCCGGCATCGGTGACGACTTCGAGCGAGGAGACGCGCAGGTCGATGCGTTGCGAGGGTTGTGGTGCGGGTGCGGTGCCGGAGGGCTCGGCTGAATCGTGGTCGTTCAGGTTTTGCTCGATCTCGCCGCGAACCGGGCCGGCATCGACGACGGCGCCTTCGACGGTGCGCAGCAAACCGTCGGAGAGCGCAGCCAGAGCGGGCGCGGGAGCAGGGTGCGGCTCCATCCATCCGCACCACGCGCCCAGCAGGAGCCACAAGAGGGCCAGCGGCAGCCAGGCGATGCGTTGCGCGCGGAAAGCCGCCACGCCGCACAGAACGGCTACCAGCGACAGAGCCACCAGCACCATGCTGGGCCGCAGCCAGAGCCACTTTGTTGCCGCGATTCCGGCGGCAAAGAGCCACGCGGCATGGAAGAGCGGGACTGCGCTCAGGCCTGCGGAGGCGGGACTGTCGAGTGTTTGCCCGGAGGTGGTCGGTTCGGCTTGCATGTACCTGAAAGCTCAAAAAGGTTCTATGGGGGTCAAGCCTATCAGGAGTGCCGCAACTGGACCACTGTCTCCAGGTGAAAGGTCTGGGGAAAGAGGTCGGCGAGGGTGATGGAGTGGATCGCGTAGCCCGAGGCGATGAGCGCGCGCAGGTCGCGGGCCAGGGTTGCCGGATCGCAGGAGACGCAGACCACGGCGGGCGCGGCGATCTCCGCGAGCAGTGCGCAAGTCTCCGCGCCCAGGCCGGTGCGCGGAGGATCGAGAACGATCAGATCGGGGCGAGACCCATCGGGACGCGCCGGCTGGCGGTTGCGGCGGAGAAAGTCGAGGGTCGTGGCGCGGACCGGGGTTCCGGCCGTTCCCTTGAGGTTCGCGGCGAGCGCCTGGGTTGCGGAGGGAGCGGACTCGACGGCGACCACGCGCTCAAAGCTCCGCGTGAGGCAGCGTGCGAAGAGGCCCACGCCGGCGAAAAGGTCCCAGGCCAGCGAGCCGCTGTGGCCGGCGGCGACCCGCTCTACGAGAGCATCCACCAGCCAGCGGTTCACCTGGAAAAAGGCGCCGTGGTCCACGCGGTAGTCGAAACCAGCGGCGCGATAGGTGAGGGAGGTTGCGCCCCAATGCGCAACGGTCCGCTGCTGCTGGCCGACTCGGCCTTCGATTACCAGCTCCGTGCCTTTGAGTGCGGGAATTCGCTCGTGAAGGGCATGTGCGAGTTCTTCGAAGTGAATCTTTTTGGCGCTTTCGGTGAAGATGCTGATCAGCAATGCGGTTTCGTCGGCGTTGCAGAAGAGCGCAATTTCAGTGGGACGTAGGGAGGGCGCAATTTGCCGAGCGGCTTGAGCGAACGTCAATGCGGATTCGATCAATAGCGACGCGGCAATGGGGCACTCGCTGATGGGAACCACATTATTGGAACGGCGGGCGCGATAGCCGAGATTTCCTGCCGAGTCAAAGGCCAGGCGGATGCGATTGCGATAATGCCAGGGCTCGGCGGCCAGTACGGAAATCTCATCAGGCGCTTGAACGCCGCCGCGCTCCAGCGTTTCGCGCAGAATGGTTTGTTTGAAGGCAAGCTGTGTTTCATAGTTGGCGTGCTGATAGTGGCAGCCTCCGCAGGCACCGAAGTAGGGACAGGCGGGGTCAACGCGTTCCGGCGCGGCGGTGACGATTTCATCCGGATCGGCGGTGTCGTAGCCGCGCTTGCTGTGCGTAACGCGCACGCGCACCTGCTCACCGGGTAATGTGAGCTGCACAAAGACGGCCTTGCCCTCAAGATGAGCAAGAAACGCGCCTCCATAGATGGGCTTCTCCAGCGTGACCAACTGAGGCTGCGCGAATTGAAGCGCGGGCGGCTTCATTGCTGGCTCATATAGAAGAGGCTGAGGCGCGGCAGGCTGTAGTGCACCAGCAGTTGCTTCTGCACAAACTGGCGTTCCACCTGGCGCAGTTGGTCGCCGCGGCGACCGCCCATGCGGCTGCGATAGGGAGCCAGTTCGCGCGCCGCGTGCTCCTTGAGTCCCACCAGCAGATCTTCGGGGGCCGCGGCGGTCAACGTGGCAAAGAGCTTCTCTTCGAGGACGGTGAGGGTGCGCTCCAGAGCCTCCAAATTCTGAGCCGCGGCGTTCTCAGGCCCGGCGGCGCACACTTCGGCGGCCAGTTCGCGCAGGCGGATTGCGGTTACGGCGCAGGCTTCGGGGGCTACGGTCGCCGCATCCAGAGCGGCTGCGGCTGCTTCAAGATGCGCGGCGACGCGCTGCTGCTCAAAACCCGACTCGCGAGGCTCAGATGTGGAAGTGGCTGTGCCGGCGGCGGCCTCGCGCAGATCTTCTGCGGCTTCCATCACCGCTTGCGCGCACCAGGCCAGGCCGTTGATGCGGCGCATGCGGGCGCGCTTTTGCCGGGCCTCATATTTATCGAAGGCGGCATCGATTCCGCGCAGCACCGCTTCGAGCGGAATGCCGGCCTCGCGCCAGGTTTCGATCAGCGCCCAGTCGAGCGTGGAGAGCAGCAGGATCGATCCGCGCCGCTGCTGGAAGCGCTCCTCGATCTCGGTGAAGTAGTTGAAGTAATTCTGCACGGCTCGCCTCAGTGCGGTTTGCTGCGGGGCCGCGCGATGCGGTTGCGCTCGAAGAGGATGAGCAGGCCGTCGAGGGTGAGCATGTCGTCGATCTCGGCGATGAAGCGCGAGTCCTCGGAGATTTGGCGGGCAAGGCCGCCGGTGGCGATGACGCGCGGCTGGCTCCCAAGTTCAGCGATGATGCGCTCCAGGATGCCGTCTACGAGTCCAATGTAGCCGTAGTAAAGGCCAGTTTGCAAATGCGTGACCGTATTGGTGCCGATGACCTTGGCGGGGCGCTTGATGTCTACGCGGCTGAGGCGGGCGGCGCGCGAGAAGAGCGCATCGGCGCTGATGCCCAGCCCCGGCGCGATGGCTCCGCCCAGGTACTCGCCTTTGGCGGAGATGACGTCGAAGGTGGTGGCGGTGCCGAAATCCACCACGATGCACGGGCCGCCGTAACGCTCGAAGGCGGCAATGGCGTTGACCAGGCGGTCCGCGCCCAACTCCGAGGGATTGTCTACCAGCACCGGCATGCCGGTCTTGATGCCCGGCTCAACAAAGAGCGGCTGAACGTGGAAGTAGTTTTCACAGACCTCGCGCAGCGTGGACTCGACCGGGGGAACGACCGAGGAGATGATGATGTGATGCACCTGGCTGGGGGCGAGATTGTTCATCTCGAAGAGATTCACGAACAGCACGCCGTACTCGTCCGCGGTCTGGTTGCGGTGGGAAGTGACGCGCCAGTGCGCGGCCAGCTCCGGCTTTTCCCCATCGAGCCTGAAGAGGCCGAGCACCGTATTCGTGTTTCCCACATCGAGAGCAAGCAGCATGGTCTTAGCTCCTAGCTTTTAGCTCTTAGCTTTTAGCTCTCAGCTTTCCTGGTTGGGCGACGAGATGGTTGGTTCGCCTGCCAACAGCTAGGAGCTAATGGCTAAAAGCTAGCCTTTCTCCGCGGCGCGAATGCCGCCGGTCTGCACCGTCACCAGGCCGTCGGCGGTGCGCACCAGCAGGAATCCGTGCTCGTCCAGGCCGGCGGTAACGCCGGTGCAGGCTTGCGGGCCGTAGACATCAACTTTTTTCCCGCGCACCCAGGTGGAGGCCTGTTCCACGCGCCGGGGAATCGTCTGGCGCGACGCCAAATCGAGCAGCCCGAGCGCTTCACGCTGCAGCGATTCTAGCAGGGAGACGAGCAGAGGCTGGCGCGAGATGCGGCGGCCGGACTCCATCTCCAGCGAAGTTGCTGGCGTGGATAAATCCGGGGCAAAGTTGCGCTGGTGGACGTTGATGCCGATGCCCACCACGGCAAATGCGACCATGCCGGATTTAGTGCTGGCCTCCGAGTTGGCCTCGACCAGGATGCCGCCTGCCTTGCGCGGGCCGATCAGCAAATCGTTGGGCCAGCGCAGATCGACGCTGAGGCCGGAGACGGCGCGAACGGCATCGGCTGCGGCGAGTCCCGCGGCCAGCGGCAACAGCGGCAGACGGAGGGCGGGAATGCGCGGGCGCAGAAGAACGCTTGCGTAAAGCCCCTGGCCGGCGGCGGAGTGCCAGGTGTGATCGCCACGTCCGCGTCCGGCCAGTTGCTCGTCGGCAAAGTAGACCGACCCGTGGGCCGCACCCGCGCGCGCTGCCTCAAGCGCATCGGTATTGGTGGAGCCGGTAACCGCGGAAAAATGCAGATTGCCGGCAAAGATAGTGTCTGCGAGAGCGGATTCAAGCGCCGCAAGATCGAACATTGCCGGCTCACTCCGCTTCGATGCGCATCGAAATATCGGCTGCCCGGGCCGAGTGGGTCAGCGCGCCCACGCTGATGAAGTCCACGCCGGTCTCGGCATAGGAGCGGATGTTTTCAAGCACGATGCCGCCCGAAGCTTCGGTGGGAATCCAGCGCGCCTCGTTCTCGTGTCCTGGCCCATGTGTCTGCTGTCCGGGGGCTACCTCTTTGATGCGCTCGACGGATCGCTTCACTTCCTTGGGCGTCATGTTGTCGAGAAGGATGGCCTCCGCGCCGTACTGGAGAGCTTCTTCAAGTTCCTGCCGGTTGCGGACCTCCACCTGCACGCGCTGACCCTTGCGGCGTTTTTCGAGAGCCTGGGTGAGGACTTTGGCAATGCCGCCGCCGAGCGAGATGTGGTTGTTCTTGATGAGGATGCCGGAGGCCAGGTCAATGCGGTGATTGGTTCCTCCGCCGCACTGCACGGCGTATTTTTCCAGGGTACGCAGGCCGGGCACGGTCTTGCGCGTATCCAGCACATGGGCGTGGGTTCCGTGGATGGCGTCAACGAATTTTCGCGTCAGCGTGGCGATGCCGCTCAGATGCTGCATCAGGTTCAGGATCACGCGCTCGCAACTCAACAGAGCGCGGGCGTTGTGGCGAATCACGGCCAGTACCTGGCCATCATGAACGCGCACGCCGTCGAAGATCTCCGGATGGCTGACCACTTCGAAGCGAGTCTGCGCCGGGGCGCGCTTGTCGAGCCGGGCAAAAATCTCGAAGAATCGCGGGGCTGCTCCGAGGCCGCAAACCACCATCTCCTGGCGCGCAAGGATGGAGCCGGTGGCGCGCAGATCGGGGTCGATGGTGAGGTTGGTGGTGGTGTCGCCGGCGGCCTTGTCTTCGATCAAGGCATGCTCCAGCAATGCGTCGATGCGGCTATTCTTCCAGTCCATGGTTCTGTTCCTGAGCTATCTCAAAATGCTTGCTATTCTGAGTGATGTTTGGCGCGTATTTTACGCCAAACGTCCCGGTTATCGTCTAGAAATTCATCTGCCCCAGAAGAGGCTAGCGATTTCAGCCCGAGCCACGCTATCCACATTTGAATCGATACAAAGACAATGATGGTGATTACGCAGGCTGTCAAATACCATATTAGGTCACCGACATGAAGAAGTAACAAAATACTCATAGCAACCATCTCTGTAATCCCGCATAGTAAACACAGGTTTTCATGTATGCTTGGATTCTTAGTATCAGCCATTGCTTGTTCAGGCCATATTCCAAGAGCGAAAGCTAAAAGTAATGCAGGAATTAATGCATTTGCAGAGGTGGACCTGATGATATAGCTAAAGCTGATCAGGCTCCATGCGCCGAATATAATGGCGAAATAATAATAACTTCCAGACAGCAGAAGACCGCACAGAAGCCATCGCAAAAATGACCGCTCCCGTTCAATCACCTTAGCTGCTACGACCTGTAGTCCCGCAGATGGAAGTGTTACCAGACCAATAATCTTGGGACTAAAAAACGACGCAATGATTACAATAACTACAAGTTTCCAATATCCCAATATGCAAAGCCAGATTGCACCAACTGGCAACGCTACGAAATTGAGAATCGAAATGGGAAGGAGCAATAGACTGGCAACACTCATCAAAATGCGAGAAAGGAGTGAAGGCTCATCATAGAAATAATCAGCCGAACCGTACATAATCCTTCTCCTTGCTCTGGACTTACCAAATCATACGCTGCTGGTTGGCTGCCCAGGTCTCATTTCTCATCCCTGATGAACTGCTCATCTTTTTGACCTTCGTAATCGAAGGACCTGCATTTGTTCTTCGCTCAACTTCTCATTCCTTCGGAAGCACAATTAGCGCGGCTCGTGCTTTCTCCAGTAGAAGCCGCGTATCCGCTTCCTGCTTCTTCAACCCCTCAACCACCGGCGGCGGGGCTTTGCTCAAAAATACATCATTCCCCAGTTGCCGCTCCGCCGACATTAGACCTTTCTCATACTTGGCAATCTCTTTTGTCAAGCGTTCACGCTCGGCGGCGACATCGATCTTCTTTTCCGAGCCATCAGGAATGACTGCGACTTCGTAATCCGGCCCAGACCGTCTTGTAATCTCTGGGAAAATCGCTCCGGTATTTTCTTCCTGTTGGATTCGGCTCACTTTCGCCAATCGACCGAATAATTCTCCATTGACATCAATTAATCCGTTTTGGGATTCGCGATTTTTGATCCACGAATCACAACGTAGCACAATCTGAACCCACGCTCTCTCTTCAATTCCAATTTCTTTACGAAGAGCGAGAACAGCAGTCTTCAATTCAAGGAGTCGACCCATTTGAAATCCTGGATCTTTTACTCCTCTGTTGTGAATTGCCAACCAGTCGAGTTCTTTGAATGGATAGGTTGATAGTGCGATAGACCGAACTGGAGGATTTCCCTCATATAGCTTTTGCCAGATTTCCTCAGTAATGAACGGCATAAACGGGGAGAGCAAGCGTAAAGCCGCTTCGAAAACTCTGACCAGCGTGGTGAGTGCTACTGTGGTTTGTTCCTTATTGGCGGTCTCAGAGAAGTCGAGGCGAAGCTTGACGCTTTCGATATACACATCGCATAAGCAGCCCCAGAAGTACTGATAAATCTCATTCGCGGCATCATCATAGCGATAGTCTTCGAGAGATTTATTCACGTTCCAGGCCGTTTTCTGCAATTCATCCACGATCCAACGGTCTTCCAGCGGCGCATCCTGCCCGGCTTCCGGCATTTTCCCCAGTGCTGCGGGATCAACAACAATGCCGATCTCCGCGGCGCGGTCCACGTTCATGAAGAGGAAGCGGGCGGCGTTCCAGATTTTGTTGGCGAAGGCGCGGTAGCCCTCGGTGCGGGCTACGTTGAAGGCAATATCCGTGCCGGGCGAGGCCATGCTGGCCAGCGTGAAGCGCACCGCGTCGGTGCCGTACTGCTTCACGATCTCGATGGGGTCGATTACGTTGCCCTTGGTCTTGGACATTTTTTCGCGGTTGGCGTCGCGGACCAGCGCGTGAATGTAGACCTCGCGAAATGGAACGGATTCGGCAAGCGGGCGCGGGCTGCCGTCGAGCATGGGAACATCGGCGGCGAACCAGCAGCCGAGCATGATCATGCGGGCTACCCAGAAGAAGAGAATGTCGAAGCCGGTGACGAGGAGGCTGGTGGGGTAGAAGGCGTCGAAGTCGGCTCTGTCTGTGGACGGTTGAGGGTCGTGGTCTCCCACCCTCGCGCCAGAAAAAAGGCGCGAGGATGGGGCACGGGGCACTTGCGCGACATTTGGACCGCTGAAATTGGGCCAGCCGAAGACGGAGACGGGTAAGAGGCCGGAGGAGAACCAGGTGTCGAGGACGTCGGTCTCCTGCGTGATCTTTCCCGAGCCGCAGTGGGCGCAGGCGGCGGGTTCTTCGCGGGAGACGGTGATTTTGTGGCAGGCGGAGCAGTGCCACGCAGGGATGCGATGGCCCCACCAGAGCTGGCGCGAGATGCACCAGTCGTGGATGTTGCGCATCCACTCGAAGTAAGTCTTGGCGTACTGCTCGGGGGTGAAGCGGATGTGGCCCTTTTCGACGGCCTCGATGGCGCGGTCGGCGAGCGGCTGAATCTTCACGAACCACTGCGTGGAGAGGCGCGGCTCGACGACGGTCTTGCAGCGGTCGCAGTGGCCCACGTTGCTGATGTGGTCCTTGATGCCGGCTAGCAGGCCCTCAGCTTCGAGGTCGGCGACGATTTTTTTGCGCGCCACGTTACGGTCGAGACCGGCGTAGGCGCCGCCTTCGGCGTTGATGTGGCCAGTCGAGTCCATCACGTTGATGGAGGGGAGATTGTGGCGTGCCCCGAGGGCAAAGTCGTTGGGATCGTGGGCCGGGGTTACCTTCACCGCGCCGGTGCCGAAGTCGAGGCTGACCCACTCGTCGAGGACGATTGGGATTTCTCGGCCCGTCAGCGGAAGGCGGAGCTTTTTGCCGTGGAGATGAAGGTAGCGCTCGTCTTCGGGATGAATGGCCACGGCTACATCGCCGAGCATGGTCTCGGGACGAGTGGTGGCGACGGTGAGAAACTCACCGGTTTCCTTAACTGGAAGGCCTTCGGGGCTGTCGGCGGCGAGGACGGCGTAGCGAATCTCCCACAGATGGCCCTTCCGCTCCTCGTGGACCACTTCGAGGTCGCTGATGGCGGTCTGGCAGCGGGGGCACCAGTTGACGATGTATGCGCCGCGATAGATGAGGCCCTGCTCGTAGAGGCGGACGAAGGCCTCGCGCACAGCAACAGAGAGGCGCTCGTCCATGGTGAAGTATTCCCGCTGCCAGTCGACGGAGGCGCCCAAGCGCTTCATCTGCTCGAGGATGACGCCGCCGTAGTGGCGGCGCCACTCCCAAACGCGCTCGACGAAGGCTTCGCGGCCCAGCTTCTGGCGGCTGGTGCCCTCCTCAGCCAACTGGCGCTCGACCATCATCTGCGTGGCGATGCCGGCGTGATCGGTTCCGGGCAGCCACAGGGCGCCCCTCCCAGATTTAGCTCCGCTCATGCGATGCCAGCGGGTCAGGATATCCATCTCCGTCTGGTTGAGCATGTGGCCCATGTGCAGATTGCCGGTCACATTGGGCGGAGGCAACAGGATGGTGAAGGCCTGGCCGTCGGATTTGCCGTCGGACTTGCCGTCCAGGCGTTGGTTTTCGGCGGCCTGATCGGGCGTGGCAACCGCGAAGAGTTTTTCGCGGACCCAGTATTCGGCCCAGTGATCTTCAATGGCGGTGGGGTCGTAGGCTTTGGGCAGGTCGTGAGGCATGAGGGTTCGGATCGAGCCCCCGAGAGTGTGCGCCGTGCCCTTGTAGAGAAAGGGTTTTGAGCGAGGGGACCACCCCTCACTTTAGCAGATGGGGGCAGAGGTAATCAGGCGCAAAGTCGGGAAGCGCACGGTGCTCCAGGTGAAAAGGCCGCGCCCGTTTGGGGTGCGGCCTTGATTGGAATCTGCTATCAGCCTAGAACGGGTTCAGCTTGTCGAGGCCCTTTTTCTTTTTCTTCTTGCTGCTGGACTCGTCGCCCAGATCGGCCTTGGGCTTCTTCACCTTCTTGCCGTTGGGGTTGACGGGCGTGGCCGTGGCGCCGCCGGACTTGATGTCGTTTACCTGAGTGGGGGGCTCGGCGGGCTTTTCTGCGGCGGGCAGTTCAGTGCTGGCGGGTCCCACCGCCTTCAGCACGGCATTGGGGTCGGCGCTGGCAGGACCGGAGGGCGCGCTCACAACCTCCACGCCCACGCCGGTGCCGCCTTGCGGCGTCTGTGGCTGCAACGGCGCCGAGTTCGGCTGGTCGCTGCGCGGAGGCTCATTGGGGGCGGTGGGCGCGATGGCGCCGCTGGGGCGGGCAACCGGTCTGCCGGCGTTGTATGCGGCGGCTAACATGGCAAGGTTCTGCTTGTTGATCTCCGGGGCCAGGGTCCGCTTGGGATCATCCAGGCTGGGTTCACCCACGTGCACTGCCTCTACCACCGTGGGCCCGTGCTTGATGAAGCCCAGCGTCTTACCGGTAAAGTGCAAGGGCTGGCGGCTGCGTTCTTCGGCGTCGTTCTCGGCAAGCGCATCCTGGGTGGGCTCGGGGACGGGGCGGTTCATGGCCACCAGCCGGTCGCGGGCGTCCTCCACGTGGGGAGCCATGGGATAGCGGGTGACCACTTTGGTAAAGGCCGCGGCGGCCTTGTCCTGGTAGACCGCGCGCATCCGCTCCTTGATCGCGCCGGACAGATGGGGAATATTCTGGATATGATGGTCCTCGCCCAGATAGGCATCGCCGATGCCCAGCAGCGCCTGGTCGCTCTTGGAGTAAAGCGGGTAGGTATCGACCACCGTCTGTAGCCGGGCTATGGCCGCGGGGTACTGCTCACGGCTCACATAGAAGAGGCCGATCTGGGTCTCCCGCTCGGCCAGAACCTCCTGCACGTCGCGCAGCTTCTGCTTGGCGCGGGGCACCAGCGTCGAGTCAGGGAACTGGTTGATCATGGCCCGGTATTCCTGCTCGGCGCGCTGGGTGTTGTTGTAGTCGCGGTCGGGCTTCTCCATCTGCTGGTAGTAGATGTCGGCCACCTTCATCTGCGCCTCGGCGGCCTCGGGGGCGTTGGGGAAGAAGGTGATGAAGTCCTTGTACTCGGCCTCGGCCTGGGTGAGGGCTGCGGCGCCGCCCTCCTTGAACCAACTGTCGCCCACGGCCAGCTTGGCGCGCATCCTGTACTCTGACTCGGGATAGGTGTTGAGCATGGTCTGCAGGTCAAGCCGGGCCACGTCGAAGCGGCCCTTCTTCAAGGCCACCATGGCCTTGTCGTAGAGCTCCTTGTCGGGCTGCTTGGAGTTCACGCCTGCCAGCGGGTTGGCGCTCAAGTCCACCTTCTTCTGCTTCGGCTTCTTGCGTATGATGGCGCCTTGGGCCGAAACCGCGCCCAGGACCAGAAAGGCCAGGGCCACCACGGCAATCTTCTTGGTCAACCGGTTCATAACCCCTCATTGCGGCAGAGCCCTCAAGCACAGGCCATCCGCCTTATCCCGAAACTCTCGAATCTTACTTGTGTAACCAGCTTACTCGTTCGCGGCCTTGCGGGCCGCCGCCAGCAGGGCGCGCGCATCCCGCTCCGCATGGCCGGCGCCGAAGACGGCAAAGCCGGCCACCAGCAACTCCGCACCTGCTTGGACGACCTGGGCCACCGTGTCGTGAGCCACGCCGCCGTCAACTTCGATTCTAAACGCCAGCCCCAGTTCCCGGCGCAACTCGGCCAGCCGCCGGATCTTTTGCAGTGAAAAAGGGATGAATTCCTGCCCGCCGAAGCCCGGATTCACGCTCATGATCAGCACGTGATGCACCATGGGCAGAATGTCCAGGAGCAGATCGACGCGGGTGGCCGGATTCAACACCACCCCCGGCTTCATGCCGTGGTGGGCAATCAGTTGCAGCGAGCGGTGCAGGTGCGGGCAGGCTTCGTAATGCACGCTCAGCCAATTGGCCCCCGCATCGGCAAAGGCTGGAATGAACTCGTTGGGGTTGGAGATCATCAGGTGGCAGTCGAGCGGCAGCGCGGTCACCTTGCGCAGGCTCTTCACCAGCGGCGGCCCCAGCGTAATGTTAGGCACAAAATGGCCGTCCATCACGTCCACGTGGATGACTGTGCCGCCGCCCCGCTCAGCCGCGGCAACCTCATCCGCCAAATGGGCAAAATCCGCCGACAATATGGATGGCAACAGCTCAACCATGTTTTTGCGGGGCTCTCCTTGCAGGGTCAGTGTATCAGCGCAGAGGCGCGGGAGTCTGTGGGTGGCTTTCGCCGGGCCTACGCCACCACCTGGAGGCGAATCCCCTCGTATTCCTGCAGGCAAGCGATGATATTGAACAGGTTTGCGGCGGTTGGATTGCCCCTGGGGCCGAACATCTGATGAAGAGTCTTCACGTGGATGCCGGTCTTCTCAGCCAGCGTGGGAAAGCCCAGGGTCGCATTGATAAAGTCGCGCAGAATCTCGCGGCCCAACGACGCCTCGCCCGCCAGCAGAGACTCGATCGCGTCACTCAACAGGCCGCGGCGAAACTTCTCGTCGCTGCGCACCCGCGCTTGCACTGTCTCCCGGAAATCTCGAGTTAACGCCATGGTTCACTCCTCTTCTGCAGCTTGTAATCCTGCCAGCATGCGCCGGCCAAAGCTATATCGTCCTGCTGGCGCTTTTTCGTGCCGCCGCAAAGGAGAATCACGATCCGTTCACCGTCTTTCCCGAAGTAAACCCGGTATCCCGGACCGAAATCAATGCGGCATTCAAAGACGCCGCCTCCAACGCCCTTCACATTTGAGAAGTTCCTCAGGCCTAACCGGTAAAGAGCAGTGGTTACCCGGCGTGCCGCTTCGGAATTGAGCCGGTCAAACCACTCGCCGAAGAGATTTCGTCCGTCACGCCCGAGATATTCCCGAATCTCGACCATCGGATATATGGTAGCATATATTTTCCCATCCTATCAGCGACGATGATAAATAAATCACTTATGGGCGATTGAAAGTCTCGGCCACAGCACTCTGGACGCTTTCGATCACGGACTCCCAATCGCCGAGCTGCGGCTGGCGGAAGAGGCGCATGGTGGGATACCAGGGGCTGTCTTCGCGCTTCTCAAGCCAGCGCCAGTCGGCGGCGAAGGGCAGCAGAAGCCAGACGGGAACGCCCAGTGCGCCGGCCAGGTGGGCCGTCGAGTTGTCGATGGTGATGACCTGATCCATGGCCGCAACTTGCGCGGCAAAGAGATCGATATTGGCGAACTGGTCGACTGTGCGATCGATGAGAATGGTCGCCCCGGCCGCCACGGCCTGTTCTTCGAGGGCGTCGAAGTCGCCGTATTGCAGGCTGATCCAGCGAATGCCGGAGAGCGCGAAGAGCGGAGCAAGCTGCGATAAGTCAATGGAGCGTTTGCGGCCTGTCTGCTTGTTGCGGGTGTGCCAGGCCAGGCCGATGAGCTTGCGTCCGTCGCCGTAGCGGGCGCGAAACCGCTCCCTCTCGACCGGATCGGCCTTGAGGTAGGGCGAGGTGGTGGCGGCAAAGGCGGCTTCCGTGCGCCGGAAGAGTCCCGGCAGGCTGCCCAGGGGCAGGTGGGCGGCGATCTGAGATTCGGCAGGTCCGCAACCCGAGAGCACCTCTATCTCGGGAAAGGAGCGCGCGAAGAGCGGTTTGAGCCGCGGGTCGCAATCGAGCGCGATGCGGTTGCCGACGCGGATGGCCTCCGGAATCAACCCCGCGAACTGAATCTCGTCGCCAATTCCCTGCTCGCCCCACAGAAGCAGGCGGCCCGCGTCCAGCTTCTCGCCGGTCCAGAAGGGCTGAGGATAGGGGCGCATGGGGGTATCGTGATCGATGGACCGCCAGCGGGATTCGTAGTTGCGCCAGCCGGGGTCGAAGTCCCCGTGCAGCAGTTGCGCCAGTGCCTGGCCGAAACAGGCTTGGCCATAATCCGGTTTGAGCTCGACGGCTTTCTGGTACCACACCAACGCCTCATCCAGGTGGCCGAGCGCCTGCAGCACGCAGCCAAGGTTGTAATGGGCCTCGGCGTACTCCGGCCTGAGAGCCAGCGCCCGCTCAAAACAGGCCGCCGCGGCCTTCAGATCTCCCTGGGCCTGGCGCGTGTTTCCCAGGTTATAGTGGGCCTCGGCCAATTCCGGCTTGAGCGCCAGGGCGCGCTCGTAGCAGCAGACGGCCTGGTCGAGATTGTCCTGAGCCTGGCGGAGGTTGCCCAGGTTGTAGAAGGCATCGGCGTAGTCCGGCCTGAGGGCCAGGGCGCGCTCATAACTGGCCTCTGCCTCCGCCAGCTTCTTCTGGGCCTGAAGAGCGTTCCCCAGGTTGCCGTGGATCTCGGCCAGCTCAGGCTTGAGGAACAGCGCTTGCTCATAACTTGCCACCGCCTCCGCCAGCTTGCCCTGCGCCTGGAGAACGTTTCCGCGGTTGAAGCAGGCTTCGACGAAGTCCGGCTTAAGGGCCAGCGCCCGTTCATGGCTGGCTGCGGCCTCCTCCAGCTTGCCCTGCGCCTGGAGTATATTTCCCAGGTTGACGTGAGCTTCAGCCAGGCCGGGCCTGAGGACCAGCGCTCGCCTGACGCGCGCGGCGGCTTCGTCAAGCCTGCCTTGCGCCTGGAGAACAACGCCCAGATTCATCTGCGCCTCGGCCAGGTCAGGGTTGAGAACCAGGGCGTGCCGGTAGCTGGCGGCGGCCTCGTCCATCTTGCCCAGCGCCTGCAGGGCCGTGCCCAGGTTGGAATGATAAGCCGCCGGCCGCTGGTCGGCCGCAATCGCCTTGCGGATCAACTCGACGGCAACGTCGTCGCGGCCCACCTGATGGGCCAGCACTCCCAGCAGGTGAAGACTGTCGGCATGATGGGGATCGAGGTCCAGTATCTGCCGGTAGATTCGCTCCGCCTCGGGCAGTTGCCCACGCTGATGGAACTGAATGGCATCGCTGCACAAGCTGTGCAGGTCCACAAGCGGACCCTCCCGCGAAGGCTGTCCCTCCCGCCTGGGGACAAGATGCAGGGAGCGATTCATGCGGACAGTGTATGCGTGAGAGAGACCTTATCTGCCGTCGATCTTGAGATTTATAAGTCTTCCTGCCCCCGTTTTTTCCCGCTCCGGTCATTTCCCATTCCGGCTGCGAGAATTGGGATCTCAATCGCGATTTCCGGCCGTCAGCGTCTTTACCGCGACGCGCCCCACCCCGCGTAGCATGGCCTTCACTGGCCAACGGCCTTCGGCATCGGTAAAGAAGATTTCGCCGGTGCGGCGGGCCTCGGGGCGGTAGTACCAGCGTTTGAGCAGCGCCAGGTGGCCCTGGCGGAGGGTTGGCGATGGGGCCTTGCTCAGGTCTGTCAATGCTGACAGCGCCGCTTCCATCCTGGCTTCGAGCACGCCGCGGGCGGCTTTTACGGGCGCCACCGTTCCGGCCTTGGATGTTGCCGGAGTAGGAAGGTTTGTGTCAGGGCACGACCGGGTACCCTCTGGGTGCCGTGCCGAATCAGACACAAAATCGATGGGGGCTTTAGCCCTTGCGGGATCATTTTCAAGCACCTCGGCTGAGCGCGAGATATCTTCCGCCGCCTGTTCTGGCTGCACGGCTTCAGGGACCGGTTCGATGGCCATCGGCTGGGCGAAGAGCGAAGTGGAGCCCGACTGCTCGTTCTGGATTCTCATGCCCAGGGTTGAAAATTGGGCCGGACCGCGGAGACGGCCGTTTTCGTAGAGAAAGACTGCGACCTCGTCCGCATGGGCGGAGGCTTGCAGGATGACCGCGCGAAGCCGGCTGAGCGGGCGCACCAGTTCGGCGGCCAGGGCACGGACGCTCTCCACGCGCTGCACTTGAGAGTGCAGAGTAGCGGCGGACTCGAATTCAAGATTTGCCGACGCTGCTTCCCGTTGGGTACGAAGCGTAACCAGCCGGCTCTCACCGCGCGTAGCCAGAAAGCTCTCCACCGCCACGGCCTCCTCGCCGTAACGCTCGTCGGTGCAGCCCTGGTAGCAGGGCGCCAGGCACATCTTCATCTCGGAATAGACGCAGCCGGGATAGCCTGGGTCGGGCGAGAGTTCGAATGTGCAGCGGCGGAGCAGGAAAAGCTTGAGCATCTCCTCGGCATAACGCTCGGCCGCCGCCCGCGACGGGAACGGCCCATAGGACCAATCGGCTTCGCGCTGGCTGGGGCGATGGGTGACGGTAATGCGCGGATACGGGTTGCCGCCCAGAAAGCGCACAAAGGCCGGAGACCGCAGGTGCATGCGTTCCAGGCACTTGGTGCCGTAGACCTTTTGGAGTAGTTCAAACTGGAGAAGCAGGGACTCGAACTCCGAGCCGGTGAGTTGCCACTCGATGCGGCGCACACGGCCGGCCAACTGCAAGCGCCGCGGATGCCGGGCCGAGGGCTGGAGCAGGCGTTCCAGCCGCCCGCGCAGGTTGGGTGTGCGGCCGATATACGGCTCGGCGTGGGCCTCGGCGCCGTAGAGCGCAAAGACCGCCGAGGTTTGCGGCAGTTGGGCCAGCGCGGCCCTGGGGTCGGCCGGATCGAAGGCGATCTGCTGCATAGCAACCTCGTAAGGATGCCTCAAAGGCACATTCCCAGTCTGATCCTGTCCTTCCATACCGCACAAACTCGCAAACTCGCTAACTCGCTAACTTGCTAACTTGCCGACTTGCTAACTTGCTGTCTCGCTGACTCAATGACTAGCTAACTTGCTAACTCGCTAACTCTCTGACTCGCTAACTTGCCGGCATCGCTAACTCCCCGCGATGGTCATGCCGTCGATGCGCAGGGTGGGCGAGGCCACCGCGCCGCGGAAGACCAGGTCGTTGCCGATGGCCGCGACGTTGCGCAGCATCTCGGCCAGGTTGCCGGCGATGGTCACCTCCTCGACGGCATGGGTCAGCGCGCCGTTTTCAATCCACAGGCCGGTTGCGCCGCGGGAGTAGTCGCCGGTGACCAGATTGACGCCGGAGCCCATCAGGCTGGTGACGTAGAGGCCGGCGGGAACATCTCCGATGATTTGCGTTTCGGTGAAGGACCCCGGCTGAAGGTAGAGGTTGCCGCAGCCAATGCCCGGCGTGCCGGCGAGGCCCCTCGATGCGTTGTGGGTGGATTTCATTCTCAACTTGCGGGCCGTATAGGTATTCAGCAGGTAGTTGCGCAGAACGCCGTTCTCGACCACCACCGTGCGCAGCGAGGGCAGGCCTTCGCCGTCGAAGGGCGAACTCCCGAAGCCGCCCGCGCCGGTGGGCAGCAGCATGGTGTTGTCATCCACGATGGTCATGTTCGGTGCGGCGATCGGTTCGCCCATCCGGCCGGCCAGAAACGATGCTCCGCGCCAGATCGCGTCGCCCGAAGCGGCTTCGAAAACCGAGCCGATGAGCGACTGCGCCGCCTCCGGCGCAAAGACGATGGGGACCCGTTGCGTGGGGACGCGCCGCGCGCCCAGGCGGCGGAGGGTGCGCCGCGCCGCTTCCCGGCCTATCGACTCGGGGGATTCGAGGTCCGCGAGCCGCCGGGCGCTGGACCACCAGTAGTCGCGCTGCATCTGGCCGTTCGCATCCATGGCCAGCGGAACCACCGAAACTCCGGCATAGCTGGAGCGGTAGCCTCCCACAAAGCCGCGCGAGTTGGCCAGCACCTTGCGTCCGGTGGCCGCGTCAAAGCTGCCGCCGTCGGAGTTGACGATGCGCGGGTCGGCGTCCAGTGCCGCCGCCTCAGCCCGCCGCGCCCACTCGATCCGCTCCGCTCCGGAGAGCGAATAAACGTCCTCGTAGTAAAGGTGCAGATCGTCCCCAGTCATCCGAGTATCGACCGAGCCGAATTCTTTCGCTTCCGGCAGCCCTGCGAAGGGGTCCTCCTCGGTGATTTTGGCCAGCGCCAGCGCGCCCTCCACCAGTTGGCGAATGCCCTCCGCGGTCAGGTCGCTGGTAGAAGCCGAAGCCGACCTCAGCCCCAGAAAAGCCCGCAGCCCCAGGCCCCGCGACCCCGACTCCTTCAGCGTCTCCACCTGGCCCATGCGCACGTTGACGCTGAACTCGTCGCCCTCGCGGGCCACGGCCTCGGCATCGCTGGCGCCGGCTTTTACGGCAAGTGCGACCACATCGGCTGCCAGAGATTCCAGGTCGAGAGCCGTCGGATCGGGTTGGGTTGCGGACTCGGGCATGGGTCAACAGTACCAAAACCTGACCTTTTCAGCACTCGCCGGACCGGCCGGGACTCCGGTCTGGTTTCCGGCCGGCTTGACCATCGCACAGATGAATTGGAATATGTAACCGATTCTTCCCATTTAGTACAATGAGTCAAAGCAGCATTCCGGCAGGTCGGGCCGGCTCATGCGCCCATGCGGCTTGCTTGGTCAAGAACTTTTCTCACCAGCAGGAACTCCACACAGGAGCCGAATCGAATATGAGCAGCATCGCGGACGTCTTCCCCAGCCCTCCAATCAAGCTCGACTACAGTCTGACCGGAGTGAACGCCACTCTGGCCGTTGAGAAGGGGCTCGCCGAGGCTGATTGGTATCAGTGTCCTGTACCGCGCGAAACCATGCGCAGGCTTCTCGAGCGCCGCGATGGACCCGCGATTCGCGACACCATCCTCTGGTTTGCGCTGATCTTCGGCGCCGGATATGCCACTTATGCCCTCTGGGGCACCTGGTGGGCCATCCTCCCCTACGCGATCTACAGCGTACTCTATGCGACGACCTCCGACTCGCGCTGGCATGAGACCGGACACGGAACCGCGTTCAAGACCGACTGGATGAACAACACTCTTTACGAGGTCGCGTCGTTCATGCTCATGCGCGAAGCCACGCTCTGGCGCTGGAGCCACAACCGCCACCACAGCGACACCATCATCGTTGGCCGCGACCGTGAGATTGCCGTTCCCCGCCCGCCTGATTGGATTGACATTCTCAAGCGGTTCTTCAATATCGGCACGTATCAAATGTATTTCAAGCAAATTATTCTGCATAGCATGGGACGCATGTCTGCCGAGGATAAAACCTACATCCCCGAATCTGAGTTTCACCACGTCTATCGCGAAGCGCGCATCTATGTGTCCATTTACTTATTCGTCATCGCGCTCTCGATTTACGAGCGCAGCATCCTTCCGCTCATGTTTGTCGGCTTCGCAGGCTTCTTCGGCGCCTGGCTAGGGCCTATTTACTATCTCACCCAGCACACAGGCCTTGCGGAAAACGTCCTCGATCACCGCCTCAATTGCAGGACGGTGTATATGAACCCGATCAACCGCTATCTTTACTGGAACATGGGTTACCACGTGGAGCATCATATGTTCCCGCTGGTTCCTTACCACGCTCTGCGCAAGTTACATGCCATCGTGAAGGACGACTGCCCGGCGCCGTATCCGAGCCTCTTTGCCGCCTTCCGTGAAATCGTTCCTGCCATTCGCAGGCAAATCAAGGACCCCGGGTATTACGTCAAACGCCGGCTACCCGAGCCCAGGGCCCGACTGCATGAACGCTGTCACGTCTCCCATGCCGAGCCCGGCGCGGAAGGCTGGATCGACGTTTGCGCCGCCGCCGACTTGCGGCTCGACGATATTATTCGCTTCGACCACGGCCAGAAAACTTACGCCCTTTACCGCGACCGGGAGAGCCGGCTCTTCGCCACCGACGGAGTCTGCACCCACGGCAACACCCATCTCTCCAGCGGCCTGATCGTGGGGAATATGATCGAGTGTTCCAAGCACAACGGGCGCTACAACCTCATCGACGGATCGCCGGCGCGCGCGCCCATCTGCCGCGGACTTGCAACCTATCCCGTGGAGGAACGCGGCGGGCGAATCCACATCAATGTTGTTCGAGCCGGAGGAGTTGGAGCCCGCGCGCAAAAGTCCTGCCGCTTCCGCGTCGCAAGCAACAGAAGCGTTGCTACTTTTATCAAGGAACTTATCCTCGAACCGCTGGATGCTGAGCAAATCACTTTTACTCCAGGCGATTACCTGCAACTCGACATTCCCGCCTACGAAGAGATTCGCTTCCGCGACTTCGACATCCCCGAGCCTTTCGCTGCCGTCTGGCGGAATCACCATCTCTTCGATCTGGTCGCCGGCAATCCCACGGCAGGCCGCCGCAATAACTATTCCCTGGCCAGCAACCTGCAGACGGAGCGCGCGCTGCGCTTCAACGTCCGCATCGCCACGCCGCCGCCGGGCCAGGATTGCGCTCCCGGAATCGGATCGAGTTATGTCTTCAATCTCAAGGTTGGCGACCAAGTCTCCGCTATCGGCCCCTTTGGGGATTTCCATGTGAAACCCACAAAACGCGAGATGACTTATATCGGCGGCGGCGCGGGCATGGCTCCGCTGCGCGCCCATCTATCGCACCTTCTTGAAAATGAGAACACCGCGCGCAAGATCAGTTTCTGGTATGGAGCGCGCTCGAAGCAGGAGATATTTTACGAGGATTATTTTCAGGAGTTAGCCAGGGAACACCATAACTTTACCTTCCACCTTGCTCTTTCCTCGCCGCTGCCCGAGGATAACTGGACCGGTCACGTAGGATTAATCCACGACGTCGTCCTGAAAAATCACTTAAGTGATCGCGAAAATCCCGAGTCAGGGGAATACTATCTCTGTGGCCCGCCGATGATGATCAAGGCATGCACCAAGATGCTCGCGAGCCTCGGGATTCCCACCCACCAGATCGCGTACGACGAATTCTAGGCTGCAGGCAATAATGAATCGTTAAACGCTTGAATATTTCTTGCACAGCGCCTGGATTTCTTCCACCAGTATTGGAACGCCGGTGGCCGAAGGCAGGCTGTCAGGAAAAGCGGCTTCATATTCCGCAGACACAAATCCCTGGTGCCCGGCCTGCGCGAAGATCTTCCACACGCGGTCCATATCCACCGGAGTGTGATCGTAGAAGTGGTCGCGGATGTGGATATTGGTGGCATAGGGAATGCATGCGGCAATCTGCGCGTAGGCGTCCTGAGCCGGCGTGGCGATGAAGTTTGTAATATCGAGGTTGATGCCCGCATAAGGCGAATTGACGCGCTGCATGAGCTCAACGCATAGGTCAGCGTTCTGCGTCACGCCCTCGTGGTCTTCAACCCCCAGCGTGATGCCCTTCTTGCCGGAATAGTCGCAAGCGGCCTTCATCGATTCGACCACCCAATCTACGGCATCCTTCAAGCTGGCGCCTTGCGGCAGCTCGCCGGCGAAGATTCTTAGATGAGAAGCTCCGAGCTGGTCAGTAACATCAACCCACTTCTTGATCAGGTTGATACTTTCAGCGCGCTTTGCGGCATCGGCCTGGACCATGCTCACTCCGCATGCGGCTCCCGAGAAGGCCAGGCAATGCTTGTAAGCCAGGTGACGAAGACTATTAAGATATTCAGGATCAGTGGACTTGAGGTAATACACCGTCATATCGACGCCGGCCAGCTTAAGTTCTACCGCCTTGAAAATAAACTCTTCCATCGTCATCGGGCCGTTCCTGAGTTCTTTATCGTAGGAGTAGGCGCAGCATCCCGGAAGTAACCTTGCCAGTTTGGATTTGTCCGCACTGACATCCGATTGTGCCGCGGCAGCCGCCTGCGCCCCGGCTACTCTCATTCCCGCGCCTGCCAAAGCGCTTAGCCCGACTGTTTTCACAAACTGACGACGATTTACCATGGAATGCATCCTTCCTGCTGAGTTATGAATGCCTTTGCATCACGCCGATTACAACAATCGCGGATCTTGCCGCGCACCCAGATCAAAGTAACATTCGTATTTGTCATCGTCAAGAGATAATTCCCTGAAATGAAATAACCTCCTGAGCAGAACTTCTAGGTTGATTGCGGCTCCTGAATACGGTCCAACACTCTCACATCCCGGCCTCAATCGCTTGCCCTATTTCTTAACGCTCTCCTTGCTGTTGTCGGCCGCTTTATCCGTGCGGAACATGGCGATGGCCTCGATCTCCACCAGCAGTTCCGGCCGGCAAAGTATGGCCTGGATTCCTGTGGACGCGGGCAGCGGATCGAGCCCCTGCTCCTTGAAGAAAGCCGTGCGCCCTTGATTGAATTCGTCGTAGTCGCGATCGATATCCCTGAGGTAGCAGGTTGTTCGCACCACGTCGCGCCAGGTGGCGCCCTCGCTGGCCAGCAGGCCCGTGATGTTGTCATACGTGCGCCGCAGTTGGGCGGGGAAATCGCCGATGTGGACGCTCTTGCCTTGATGGTCGACCGAGGCCGTTCCGGAGATGAGCAGAATAACGAGGCCGTTCAAATCGATCCGCATGCCGCGCGAGAACGAGCTCGGCTTGGGATAGGTATAGGCTTCGTTGAGTACGCCATGATTGGTTATGGCGCGCTTCTTGATGGGCGCGTGCGCAATGGCCTCCAGAATATCTGCAATTCCATTCATTGGCGATTGCTCCTTATTGACAGAAGTGAGTGTCTCGGGGATGAGGCCCCAATCCTGGAACAGCGCCATCTCGTTTTCGCCGTCCGCATCGTCCTGCTTGTCCCATCGCCGGTTTTCCGGCCACACTCAAGAACACCACTGCCCCACACAGCATCATAAACCACGGTGGGCGCCGCGAAGACCCCGTGCGTCAGATCGCGGTCATGGGCGCGTTGCGCTGGTTGCAGTGTGGCCACTGGCCGGTACCAAGATCCGGACGGCTACCGCCCGCGCAAACGCATACGATTGCAGGGTGTTAAGCAGGATGGAATCACGATAATCTGCTCCATCCGCTTGGAAATTAAAATGTGTTTGCCTCGCTTTTGATGCCCTCTTTCCCGGCTATAATGCCCCGTGTCGTGAGAGTCCCCTTTTTGTGTATACTTGGTGCCGCATGGGATTTCCCGTAATGCCGCGAAGAGGAAGAGCAGAGGATGCCGAGAGCGGAAGAATTCGGGGGTGGTTCTGCAGTTTCCCGGCAATGTTTGGCAAACCCCCAACTAAAATTGAACGGCACAGACTTTTGTTGGATTAAAGGAGAAACAAAATGGTTAGTCGACGTGAATTTCTCGATACGCTCGCGGTAGGGGCGGCGGGTTTGGCTATCGGTTCCACCGCGAAGAGCTACGGTCAGATACTGGGCTCCAACGATCGCCTCAACTTTGCCATCATGGGCCTGCGTTGGCGCGGCTATGCCCATCTTTCAGCGCTCAAGGCAAATAAGGATACCGCCCGGGTCTCGCATATTTGCGATGTGGACGACAGTATTCGGGCAAAGTTCGCGGGCATCGCCGAACATGAGCTGGGCTATGCTCCCGCGAGTGACAAGGACTTTCGCGACGTTCTCCAGCAGAAGGACGTGGACGCCGTCACCATCGCCACTCCCGACCACTGGCACACCCCTTTGGCGATTGCCGCTCTCCAGGCGGGCAAGCACGTCTATGTTGAAAAACCATGCAGCCACAATCCTGCCGAGGGTGCGATGCTGGTACGGGCTCAGCAGAAATATCAAAAGCACGTGCAGCAGGGCACACAGCAGCGATCGTGCCCGCGCACCATGGAGGCCATCGACAAGATACACAACGGCGTGATCGACAGGCCCTACTTCGCCAAAGCCTGGTACAGCAACACAAGAAAGTCGATCGGGACAGGCAAGCCGGCGCCCGTGCCTGCGCAGCTCGATTGGGATCTATGGCAGGGACCCGCGCCGCGCAGGCCGTATATGGATAACATTCATCCCTATAACTGGCACTGGTTCAAGCACTGGGGCACCGGCGAGGCTCTGAACAACGGCACGCATAGTATCGATCTCTGCCGCTGGGCGCTCTCAGTCGACTATCCAAACCGGGTAACTTCGCTGGGCGGAAGATACCAGTTCAATGACGATTGGCAGTTTTACGACACCCTGGTAACCAGCTTCGATTACGGCGATAAGATGATCTCGTGGGAGGGTAAATCCTGCAACGGCATGAAATACTACGATCACGATGCGGGGCTGGTCGTCATGGGAACCACGGGCTCGGTGTTTATTTATGGCGATGGCGGCTCCGGTTATGAAGTCTATGACCTCAAAGGAAATAAGACGGGCGTGTTCAAGGACGACGACTCAATACCGTTTTATGACAAGTTCGACGGCGACACTCCAACCAATGCCCACTTCGCCAACCTCATCGCGGCAATCAGCAAAGGAGAGAAGCTCCACGCTCCTATCTCCCAGGGCAACATCGTTGTTACCACGCTTCATCTCTCCAACATCTCCTGGGAGCTGAACCGGGCATTGCAGATCGACCCGCAAGACGGAAAGATTCAGGATGACGCGCAAGCGATGAAGATGTGGTCGCGCGAATACGAGAAAGGCTGGGCGCCCCATCTCTGAGATGCCTGTGAGGCTTGCAGGCGGCCTCTGAACGGCCGCCTGCGAGAATTATTGTAGCCTGGGCGTGTTCACACTTGAGCGTTATTTCCAAGGAGTATAGCGAAATGAATCGTCGTCAACTGTTGTACGGAACGGGCATCGGACTGCTGTCTGGCGTTGCCGCGCACGCGGGAGTAAAGGCATCCGAACCGATCGAAGAACAACCGAAGCCTAAAGTGCTCGATCTTCCCGACTATCAGCCCACCAGCATGCTGCACGTGCGCGAGACTCATGTCGAGAAGGCACGCTTCCCCGTTATCGACTTTCATACTCACATCAGTTTTTCCGCCAAGGGGGAAAAAGGCGTGCCCATGGTTGCCGAGCGCAGGTACAGCGCCACTCCCGAAGAACTTCTCCCGGTGATGGATAGCAAGAACATTCGCTCTATGGTCAATCTGACGGGAGGGTACGGCTCCGGCCTGGCTGAAACCGTTAATAAGTACGATAAGCTCTTTCCCGATCGTTTTTACACACTTACTGAGCCGGCTTACTCGCAAATCCTGGAGCCAGACTATCCCCGCAAACAGGCCGAGGCAATCGAGCAGGCGCACCGCGACGGAGCACGCGGGCTCAAGGTTCTCAAGACGCTTGGCCTCTATCTGCGGGATAACATCACCACGGGAGATCTGATCAAGATCGACGATCCGAGATTCGATCCCATGTGGGACGTGTGCGGCCAGTTGAACATGCCCGTGGCGATTCACATCTCCGATCCTTCCGCCTTCTTCACGCCCACCGACCGTTTCAACGAGCGCTATGAAGAGCTGAACAATCATCCTGACTGGTCTTTCTATGGGCGGGATTTTCCCACCAATGCCGAGTTACTGGATGCGAGAAACAGGATGATAGCCCGTCATCCCAACACGCATTACGTTGTGCTGCATGTGGGCAACTTTGCCGAGAATCTGGAGAACGTCTCCCAGGCGATGGACCGGTTCCCGAATATGCACGTCGATCTCGCCGCGCGGATCGGCGAACTGGGCCGGCAACCGCGAACGGCGCGCGCCTTCTTAGAGAAATATCAAGACAGGATTCTGTTCGGGACCGATGCCACGCCACACGTCCACAATTACCCGCAGCAGTTATTCGGCGGCGATCTCTACAGCATCTACTATCGATTCCTGGAGACGGACGATGAGTACTTCGACTATGCTCCCGCGAAAGTTCCGCCGCAGGGTCGTTGGCGCATCTCCGGCATCAACCTTCCGGACGATATTCTCCGCAAGGTTTACAACGGGAATGCCATGCGCGAACTGCATCTGTCAAGCTAGGAAGCGATAATCTGGAAGCTCGTTACCATGCTTCACCGAGGATATTGCCAGTGAAAAAGTTTTTCACTTCATGCCTGTTTCTTCTGACCGGCACAATGCATGCAAGCACTGCCGGCGACAGCACGTTCAGGAGCGCGTATGCGGCCCAGGACGTTGCGCTGGACACGGATACACAGTCAGCCTTCTGGCAAGGGGCGCCCTCGGTCTACGCGGAGATCGACAGTTGGGGCCGCCCTGTTCCCGCGTATCGAACCAGGATAAGTTCACGATGGACAAAAAATTATCTCTATCTCTTGTTCGAGTGTCCCTACGAGGAGCTTTATCTAAAGCCTTCGCCGAATGCAGTGGATGAGACCTATGCGCTATGGAATTGGGATGTAGCTGAACTGTTTATCGGCACCGACTTTCACAACATTCGCCGCTATAAGGAGTTCGAACTTTCGCCGCAGCGGGAGTGGATCGACCTCGATGTCAATCTCGATCTTCCGGATCATACGGTGGGATGGACGTGGAACTCCGGGTTCCAGGTTGCAGCACGCATCGATGCCGAGAATAAAATCTGGTATGGCGCCATGCGAATTCCCTTCAAAGCTCTCGACCGTCACCGTCCGGTTGCCGGCAGAACATTTCGCGCCAACCTGTTTCGCAGCCAGGGACCGCCTCACCATAGGAAAGAGATCGTCTGGAAGGCTCCCATGAGCGATACCTTTCACGTCCCTGAAAAATTCGGGCAACTAATGCTGGTGAAGGATAAGTAGGCACAGACGGATTTGCCGTATCATTGTCGCAACTCCGGGAGGTTCAGATGAACGGTTCGATGCGTGTGCGGCTGGTTTGCGGTATTGCAATTGCGGCGATGTGCGCCGCGGCTACAGGACAGAAATCGCCGGATGCGACGCGCGAGAACGCCCCTCCCGCTGAAGCCTTTCGCGTGTTGCCTCCCGCAGATGCGGCAGGCCCGCAAATCACTCCTTATCTTCTGTACCAAACCCAACTCGCATGGCATCAGGATCAACTTCGCCTTGAGCGCTGGTCGCAGGTAAAGACCGAGGGCGATCTTCTGCGCTTGCGCGCGGAGCTGAAAAAATCGCTGCTGGAGACAATTGGCGGCCTTCCCACGGAGAAGACGGATCTGCACGCGACCATTACCGGCCGAATTGCAGGCAATGGATTTCATATCGAAAAACTCATCTATCAGAGCCTTCCCGGTTTCTATGTTACGGCGCTGGTGTACGTGCCCGAGAATGGCGACAAGGTACATCCCGCCATCCTGGTTCCCGCCGGACACTCGACCAACGGAAAAGATCACTACCAGGCCCTCAGTGAGAGGCTGGCCTTGCGCGGCTATCTGGTCATCAGTTGGGATCCGGTCGGGCAAGGCGAACGAAGCCAGTTCTGGGATGCAAAGGCGAAGAAGAGCCGTTACAACCTGGTCTGCGGCGAGCATGCCGTGATGGGTAACCTGGCCTATCTTGCCGGAGCGAACCTGGCCCGGTGGGAAGTTTGGGACGGCATGCGCGCCGTGGACTATCTGCTCACCCGCCCGGACGTCGACGCGGAGAGGATCAATATCACGGGAACCAGCGGAGGCGGTACCCAGACCGCGTTGCTGGGCGCTCTGGATGAGCGCATCAAGGTTATTATTCCCTCCTGTTACATCACGGCGATGCCCACGCGGGTCGAGAACCGCATCTTCGCCGATTATGACAGCGATCCGGAACAGGACCCCTACGGACTACTATCGAAGGGCGTGGATAACGCGGGCATGTTATTGATGATGTATCCGCGACCGGTGATGGTGGCAACCGCTACTCTCGACTTTTTTACCGTGCAGGGCGCTCACAAGACCTATTCCGAAGTCAGCTCATTCTACAATCGCTTTGGGCACGCAGACCGGATCGCATTCACCGAGAGTTATAACCGGCATAACTATTCTTTGAAAAATCAGGAAGCGGCGTTGAACTTTCTCGATCGCTTCAATCGCATGCCGGTGCGCCATGGCCTTCCCCCGGTGACCGCGTTCAGCAATGTCGACCTCCAGGTGACAAAGAGCGGACAGGTATCGGTCGACTATCCGGATGGTCACACGCTTCTGCACTACATAGCTTCCTATGCCGCCGAAGCTTCGCAGCGCAGCCGGAAGACGCTGGCTGAACTGTACCGCAGCGAGCAGGATCCCGATATCGCCTCCTGGAAAGTCGGCAGCTATGCAGGCTACTCTCCGCTCAGGGAACTGCAATGGGAGGCTGTAGGAAGCAGCACGGCCGGGGCGGTGCATATCGATCGCTACGTGCTTCATCACAGCACCTATCTGGAGATACCTCTTCTCCACTTTTACATTGATGGCGGCCATCCCAAAGGAGCTATTCTTTGGTTCAGCCTTGACGGCAAAGCCTCGCAAAAGGACTGGCCCCAGATAGCTAAGTTATTAAGTGACGGTTACGAAGTATTTTCATTCGACTTTCGCGGCTTGGGCGAAACCCGCATGAACTTTCGCGTCGATTCCTCCGACGATTCATCTCCGGCGCAAGGCAGCTTCGATGCAGCGTACGTCAATCCTCTGGGGAGCGTATTGGCCGATTATGTCTATAACTCATTGCTCACCGGCCGGCCTTATTTTCTTCAAATGATGGACGATCTCAAGATAGCCGAACTCTTCGTTCGCAAGCGGGATGCGCATCTGCCGCCCCAACCCCTGACACTGGCTGCAACCGGTGATGCCTACAGCCTTGCCGTTCGATTCCAGGAAGTCGAGCCGCAAGTGAAAATTCTTGCGCCTGATTCCGCGTCCGTTCTGAATTGGTCCGCGTTGGTATCTCAGGGCCAGGAGCAGTGGCCCATCGCGTTTCTGATGCCGTATGGAGCCACTCTTCGTGCGGAAGCAAAATAGACGCGCCCTGCATGCACGCGCGATCTCTAGCCCTTAAAATAGAGCCATGAGCCACGAAGGCATCCGCTTTGTCCCGCAAGGCCACGCCGCGCGCGAGTCGGAAGCGGAGCGCAAACTGCCCCGCATCGCCGTCACCCCGGAGAAGGTCCGAGTCCTGCTCACCGAGGGCAAGGGCCTGGAAATCGACTGGGCCGACGGCCACAAGAGCGCCTGGACCTTCGCCTGGCTGCGCGAGGCCTGTCCCTGCGCCACCTGCGTCGAGCAGCGCAACCTGGAAGGCCGCAAACCCGGCCAGCCCCAGCCCAAACCCGCCGCCGTGCTGCCCATATACATCCCGCCTGCCAAGCCCGCCAGCGCCCACGCCGTAGGCCGCTACGCTCTCCAGTTTAACTGGCTCGACGGCCACTCCAGCGGCATCTACTCCTGGGAGTATCTGCGCCGCGTCTGCCAGTGCAGGGAATGTACCTTCGCCGCTGAAGAAACCACCGGCACGCCGAACTAAGCTGCCTTCCCTATGGCAGAATTTGGGCGACAGTACAAAAAGGAATTCAAGGGTTATATGAAGCATAAATAAGACAATTTGGTTGACTGATGCACGGCTAACGCAATTGCGTTATGATGTTTGAACCGAAGGGGAAGCGTCAAGGAGGGCGGCGTTATGGCAGAACGGAAACAATTTCTTGGCGTTGCTCAAGCGAATACAGATCTGTTGCGGCTTTTGAGCGAATCGAGCGACCGAACGGTGACCGACGACGAGTTGCGTGAACAGAGGATCAGTTTTGCATTTGGCAACGCTCTGAATTCAAACAAAATAACGAAAGAGAGCGTACGACGCGCATCGCAAAGCGTCCGCCTCATTTCATCGTAATGTGAGCACTGCTAGGGTCTGCTTGCCTTTTATATGAGCGTCAGAAAAAGTGACAACCCGGAACTCTATGTCAAGGTTGAAGAGCAGAATCTCTTGCGGCAGTACGACTTGTTGTTGAATTGTATTGAGATTGGCTTGACGAAGGGCATAGAAGCATTCGACAAGTACACGCTATGGTCTCTGAACGCCGCGGCAGTTGCGAATATCGCCCAATTTGGAGGACGCTACCGGGAGGAGCCGATCTATGTAGGTAATTATTATCCACCTCATTTCAAAGATGTTGGAAATGAAATGGACCGGTTCTTCTCGCTCATACATGAAAATTGGGATGTCCTGGACCACCCCACACTCCTTCCTGCGTATGCGCTCTGGAGGCTCAATTGGATTCACCCCTTTGTGGAGGGCAATGGAAGAACAGCGAGAGCGGCTTGCTACTACCTGATATGCATGAGGCAAGGAAGATTACTGCCCGGTGTAAAAATCGTGCCTGAGCGTATAAAAGAGAATCGAGAACCGTATTACGCGGCGCTTCAGGAAGCAGACCGCCATTGGAACGAAGGTCACTTCAACGTCTCCAATCTGGCAGGCTATCTCGAAGGACTCCTAATGGGTCAGCTCGCCGAAATTGACTGAATCGAATGATTTACGTAGGGTGCTCCATTTCTCGCCTTTGAAATCTGGGATTTCAGTAATCACGGACCGCCATCCCAACCGCCTCTTCCGCAGTTGCAGCCACCCGCAGCAGCGCCCGGTTCTTTGCTTTCAGGAACCCCGCCGCGACCGCCGTATCCAGAAAGGCCAGCAGACCGTCCCAGTAGCCGGCCGTATTGATCAGGATGCAGGGTTTGGCGTGCAGGCCCATCTGTGCCCAGGTCACCGCCTCCAGCAGCTCCTCCAACGTTCCATAGCCGCCCGGCAGCACCAGAAACGCATCCGCCAACTCCTCCATCCGCGCCTTGCGCTGGTACATGGAGGGAACCAACTCGAGCGAAGTCAGCCCAACGTGGGCAATCTCTTTCTCGGCCAGCACATCCGGCAGGACGCCGATCACTTCAGCGCCGCCCTTGAGCGCCGCATCGGCCACAGCGCCCATCAGCCCCACGCAGGCCCCGCCATACACCATCCCCAGCCCGGCCGCGGCAATGGCCTCGCCCAGCGCCCGCGCCTCGACGAGAAATGCTGGATTGTTTCCATTGGCCGATCCGCAGTAAACAGCCACGCGGCGGATGGGTTTAGCTGGCAAGGTCATTGTGATTTCAGGATAACTTGGCCGGCGGCGGACTCTATTGCAACTCCAGATAGGCCGCCGGCGTGAGAATCGCAATCCCCCGGAAGGGATTGAGCGCCAACAGGTCTGCGTCGCCGGTCACAATTGCATCGGCCAGTCCATGCACGGCAACTTCAAGAAACTTGTCGTCTCTGGGATCGCGGCAGGCGCGAATGGGCGTGGGGATTGGAACGAGAGTACAGAGTCGTTCATATTCCTGCACCAACCCCTCGCGAAACACACGGTCTACGTCGCGGTCGAATTTATCCCGCAGCAACACCGCGCGAAATTCCGCAAGCGTCTCATCGGAGGCCAGGAGCCGCGCCTCCATGCGAGCTTTGAGCAGAGTGCGGTGCGGAAGAGAGCCGTTTCGAAGAGCCGCGCTGACCAGAACATTCGTGTCCAGAACCAACCGTCGCAGTTTGGTCATCGCTCAGCGAGAATCTCTTGTAGCTTTTCTTCCGTGAGGCCGTTGGCCTGCGCTTGCGCGGATGCCAGCGCCGCCAAACGGTCGAACTCCCTCCATCGCTCTCTCACCATTTGCTCGTATTCCTCCGCCGACACCAGTACGGCGACATCCCGCTCGTGGCGTTGAATCCGCACCGGCTCGCGTTGCGACTGGTCGAGGATGGCGGCGAAGTTCTGCTTGGCATGAGTTGCTGAAACAGTCGGCATATCAGCAGTATATCTGAAATTGTACATTTTGTACAATTTGGTCAATTTGTACAAAATGTACAATTTTACCCTATTATCTCCGCCAGCTAGCCGCACCCCTGCCTCCAACCCCCGCCCCAACTCTCGTCCCCCCTGAACGGTACACTGGATCAAGGACCCTTCCCGCCTGGACGCGCCTTGCCTCCGCTTATCGACAATCTGAATCCCGAACAACGCGCCGCCGTCGAGGCTACCGAAGGCCCCCTGCTCATCCTCGCCGGAGCCGGCTCGGGCAAAACCCGCGTCATCACCAGCCGTATTGCCTGGCTCATCCGCGAAAAAGGGGTCGCGCCCGACTCCATCCTGGCCGTCACCTTCACCAACAAGGCCGCCAGCGAGATGGCCGAACGCGTCGACCGGCTGCTCGGCCACTCGTCGCTGGCCAAGCCTCTGATCTCCACCTTCCACTCCTTTTGCGTGCGCATCCTGAGGCGCGACATCGAAGACCTCAAGGTTGGCAAGGACGGCCTCACCCGCGCCTTTGCCATCTATGACGAAAACGATCAGCAGGCCCTGGTCAAGCAGGTCATGCGACGGATGGGCCTGGACATCAAGCAGCTCACGCCCCGCGCGGTCCTCAGCCGCATCAGCTGGGCCAAGAACCACATGATCGATCCGCAGGAGTATTACATCGCCTCCAAGGATCCGAACAGCGAGCGCATCGCCCACATCTACCAGAGCTACCGCGCCGAGCTGGCCAAAAGCAACGCCATGGACTTCGACGATCTGCTGCTCGAAGCCGTCCGCCTGCTCAAAGTCTCGAAAGAAGCCCGTGAGCGCTACCAGCGCCGCTACCGTTACCTGCTCGTCGACGAATATCAGGACACCAACCGCCCCCAGTATGAGCTGATGAAGCTGCTGGCCGGCAAGGGAAAAAACGTCTGCGCCGTGGGCGACGAGGACCAGAGCATTTATTCCTGGCGCGGGGCCGACATCCGCAACATCCTCGAGTTCGAAAAGGACTTTCCCAACGCCCGCATCGTGCGGCTGGAGCAGAACTACCGGTCTACTCAAATAATTTTGGAGGCCGCGGGCGCCGTGGTACAAAACAACATCCGCCGCAAGGGCAAGAAGCTGTGGACTGACCGCCAGGGCGGCTCGCTGATCGGCTACTACGAGGCTCCCGACGGCGAAAACGAAGCCCTCTTCATCGCCGACCGCATCCAGACTTTTCTCCGGCAGACGGACTCCTCCGAAGGGGAAAAGCCCGAGCAGGGCCACTGCGCCGTCCTCTACCGCACCAACTCCCAGTCCCGCCTTTTCGAGGAGGCGCTGCGCCGCTACAACATCTCTTACACCATGGTCGGCGGCTTCAGCTTCTACGAGCGCGCGGAGATCAAGGACCTGCTCGCCTACCTCCGCCTCATCCAAAACCCCCACGACTCCATGGCCCTGCAACGGGTCATCAACACCCCGGCCCGCGGCATCGGCAAAACTACGATGGAGACCCTGGAACGGCTGGCTCTCGAAACCGGCACGTCTACCTGGGACGCCATCGCCGCCGCCCTTGCCAATCGCCTCATCCCCAACCGCGCCCTCATGGCCATCGAGTCCTTCCGCCAGCTCATCCTCGACGCCCAGGCCATGATGGACCCCGACTTTGCCGGCAAGCTCTCCGCCGACGTAGCCGCCGGCGCGGAATCCGGGGACACCGGATTCGAGTTCGGCGCAGTTTCAGCCGAATCCACCAGTCCAAAAAGAGAAAGCCGGGTGCCCCAGGTCTCCCACCCCGCAGACCAAGACCTGTCTGCGGGGACCCCGGTCTCGCATTTGAGACCTGGGAATCCAACCCCACCCAACCCCGATTTTGAATCGGACCCGGAAGAAATAGCAAAAGAAATCGCGGCAGTAGAAAAAAGACGCGGAAGCGCATTCCGCGCCCCCGGCGACGCCGCCACCCTCCCCGAGCTGATCCGCTTTCTCATCGACCGCACCGGCTACATCAAGGCTCTGGAGACCGAAGGCTCGCCGGAGTCCTTCAGCCGCATTGAAAACCTGAAGGAACTGGCCAACGCCGCTCACGACGCCGAAGCCCGCGGCGAGACCCTGGCCGAATTCCTCGACCACGCCGCCCTGGCCTCCGATACCGATCAGTTCGATCCCGAAGCCCGCGTCACCCTGATGACCCTGCACGCAGCCAAGGGCCTCGAATTTCCGCTGGTCTTTCTTGCCGGCCTTGAGGAGGGTCTGTTTCCCCACTCGCGCACCATCAACAATCCCGACGAGCTCGAAGAGGAGCGCCGCCTCTGCTACGTCGGCATGACCCGCGCCATGAACGCGCTCATCCTCACCCGCGCGCACTACAGAAGACGGTACGGCAACGACGCCCCGGAGATGAGCATTCCCTCCCGCTTCCTTGAAGAGGTTCCCAGCCAGTTGATCGAGAATCTCGGCGGGCGCAGTCCGGCGTGGTCCACTCCCGGCTACTCCAGCACCTACGGCCGCCGCTCTAGCCACAGCGGCGACTTCGCCGATAAGCACTACAACTACGAAGACGAAAGCCAGGAAGCGCAGCGATTGTCGCCCAGCCAACGATTTAGTCCAAAAGGAAAAAGTGCGGAAGCACCGGGAGCGCCAAAAAGTAAAAGCGCGCAAGCGCCGCCGCCGCAGCCGCAATCCATTGACAACATCGCCCGCTTCTTTGGCGGCAAAGCGGGCCTCGGCAAGCCCGGCTCACTCCCCCGCCGGGCATCGTCCCGCCCGGTGATGGACCTGCCTGAGCCCGGCGGCGCCAAGGGCCTGAAAAAAGGCCAGCGCGTCCGCCACGCCAAGTACGGCGAGGGCACCGTCCTCAAGCGCGAAGGCGACGGCGAAGACGCCAAACTTACTGTCCTCTTCACCCACGGCATGAAAAAACTGATGGAAAAGTTCGCCAATCTGCAGAAGATCTAGGCTTGTTCGCCGCTTGAGTTCCTGTTCCCCGCCGGTCTGCGGCTAGAGCATTTTCACTTTAAGTGTTAACGGAACTTTGGGTGCCCCATCCTTTGTGCGTCTTTTGCACAAAGGGTGGGAGACTCCGGTTATCCATCTCGATCGTAAACAGTCAGACCGAAACCGCTCTAATTACCGGCAACTTCCGTTGTTCCGGCCATGGGTGCGGCTTTCCCATTCAACTCCAACATAAGCATTCTGCTGTCGGAGTAGTATTTCTGTCCGGTCGCGTTCTCCGCGCTGAACAAAGGCTTGGCGCAATTCATGTACTCTTCGCGAGTAAATTGCCGCGTCTGAGCCAGGTTCGTAGCGATGAAATCGCGCTCCGCATCCACATTGGGGTCGATTCTGTGAAAGATGTGAAACGTATGCTTCACAAATTCGATGGAAACGTCATGCGTTGCCGCGCCGGCCCACAGCGGAACGCCATCCACCTCACCGCCCGTTTTCCAGATGCGCAGGTGGTGCCGCTGCGCCACGATCGAATCCGGATCGGGCAGCACGAACGAATAGTCCTGCACCCTGCCAAAGACGTAAAGACTGTACATGGGCAATTTTGTGTAGTGAGTTCGCTGCCACATCAGGCGCCAAACGATGCGAGGTTTGGATTTGTCCGGTTTGATCCAACCGGCCCGCGCAAAGGCCATTTTTAAATCGTCTTCTTTGGCCAAAAACATCAGATTCAGCATGTCGCCCTGGCGTCCTTCACCATCCAGAGCCTGTGGCGGCAGCAACTTGATCGTCTCGCTCAGTTCTGAAACACCTTCCTGCGCCCGGGGCAATTTCTCCGTCACCAGCAAAGAATCGTCCCTGGTGTACGCCGTCACTTCCGCGCCTTTAAGAACCGTTCTATCCCGGCCACGCGACATCAGAAACACCGGGGCGGCCGGCCAATAGACCGCCCCTGCGATAGCCATCTCCATTCCCATTCGCAGGGTGCGCGACTTTCCTTTGTACTCCTTGCGCGCAACCAACCCCATACTCTGGCCGTTCGTGAGCTTCACCGAATCGAGCCTGACAGTCACGTTGCCCCCCATCCCCAGGGGGCGCTTGCCTTTAACCCCGATGACCGAACCTTTAGCCAGCGCTCCTGTCCGGATTACCGTGAACCCTCCGATCACCACGTCTTTGACGACTGAAAATTCAAGACGGTCGCTCTCGTGCGCGCGCGCGGAAGAGATAGTTTCCGCCAACTGAAGTTTCACCAGAGTGCCGCTCTTCATCAGCAGCGTAGGCGAACTGGCGGGAAGCTCCTGACCGATCAGGCCATGGGCGAGAAGAAGGAGAACTATGTATACAGGTGAGGCAAGGATATTCGCGCGGCGCATGGGCACTCCTCTTCACTTGAGGCCGAACCCCCGACACGCGCTGAGTTTTAGCCTGTTCAATTGGACCCCAGCTAAAGAGGTTGAATCTATGCAAAATGACACACTTTTAGGTTTATTCTCCCTCGCCCCCGTCAATGGCCCTCCCCAGCAAAAGAGCGCCGCCAGCCGGGCGCCTCATGGTTCGATTCTGAGACATGGGAGACAATGCACTCTGTAAGCGAGAACTAAATCCATACAATTCACTCCGTCGTTGCCGCTTACGCCCCCAACCTTTTCGCCCGCTCCTCGCCGTCCAGCACCCGGAACACTCCTTCGGCCAGCGCCTGCAACTCATCCTCGCCGGGATAGACCGTGATGGGCGCAATCCACTCCAGATACCCGCTCAGCAGCTTCACCACTCTCTCGGAATACGCCATGCCCCCGGTCAGCAACACCGCATCCACCTTGCCCTGGAGCACCGCCGCCATGGCTCCGGCTTCTTTGGCGGTTTGATAGACCATGGCCTCGAAGACCCGGGCGGCCTGCGCGTCTCCCGCGTCGATCCGGCTCTCCACTTCTTTGAGGTCGCGCGTGCCCAGGTACGCCAATAGACCGCCATCTCCGAAAACCTGGCGCTCGAGCTCGTTCTGCGTGTACTTGCCGCTGAAGCAGACCTCCACCAGTTCTCGCGCCGGCAGCCATCCCGACCGGTCCGGACCAAACGGGCCTTCGCCGATGGTATTGTTGTCGATCATCCGCCCGTCCCGGTGCGCCGAGACGGTGATCCCGCTGCCCATGTGCACCACGATCAGCCGCAGCGCCTCGTAGGGGCGCTTCTGCTCCCGCGCAAACCTCCGGGCCACGGCCTTGGTGTTCAGCGCATGGCCGGCACATAAGCGCTCGACCAGCGGCGAACCGGTAAGGCGCGCGCACTCCTGCCACTCGTCCATGGTTACCGGATCGACAATGTACGCGTTCACCCCGGCCTCCCTGGCGAAGCGGAGCGCCAGCAAGGCTCCCAGGTTCGACGCGTGCTCGCCCCGGCGCGCCAGCCGCAGCTCTTCCACCATCGCCTCATCCACCAGGTAGGTGCCGCTCGCAATCGGCGGCAGCAGCCCGCCCCGCCCGGCCACCGCGGCAAACCGGTTTCCCTGGTACCCGGTGGCGCTGTATCCGGCCTCTTTGAGCGCTTGCTCGATCAGCCCCGCGCGATAGTCCATCCGCGCCAGCATCGGACGCCCGCGGAATCGCGCGATCTCTTCATCCCCATGCCGGATGGTCCGCACCAACTCGGCGCCCTCTCTCAAGTAGACCCCGAACTTGGTGGACGTCGATCCTGGATTGAGAACAAGAACCCTGCTGCTGTCGTTGGTCACAAGGTCACCTCTCAAAGAATACAGGCGACATCGAGTTTACTCTCTCGCCCGCCCTGTCCACATCCCGCCGCAACAGATTCGCCGCATTAGTTCGCACTTGAGCTTGCCGGCCGCCCCGGAATCTCGTTTTGAAACAAGGCAAACGATCTCCATCGACCTGCTTGACAATCCGTGCTACACTATAAGCAATCGTAGAATTCGATCTGAAGTTCTTGCCTGTTTTGGTTACCGCCTACTCGCAACACTTCCACATTGCGTTCGGACGGTAATTCAGTATCAAGGAGCAACACAAATGGAAACAGGCACAGTCAAGTGGTTTAACGATGCCAAGGGTTTTGGATTTTTGAGCCGTGAAAACGGTGAGGATGTTTTTGTCCATCACACCGCCATCCAGTCGAACGGTTTCCGTTCGCTGCAAGAGGGCCAGAAGGTCCAGTTCAACGTGACCAAGGGTCCCAAGGGCTGGCAGGCTGAGAACGTCCAGGTTGTCTAAGGGATAACTCCTGAGCAATCGGTTCGAAATCAAAAAGAAGAGGGACGGCGAATCTGCCGTCCCTCTTCTGCGTTTGGCGTGTGGGCCGGGATGCTCAAGCTGATCCCTGATCCCTGATCCCTGTGAGGCTATGCAGCCGGCTTGAGGCTCTTGACACTCACCTGCGGGATTGCCGGGTGAAGGCTTTCCCTGGGCGTATCGTGGGTGCCCAGGTAGATCAGTACATCGTTGATTGAATCCTCGAAGCGCGCGCCGGTCTTGTGGGTGGCTTTTACCCCTTTGGAGACGAGCTGGCATACTTCAAAACGGTTCATTCCATGCGCGAGCGCACGGTGAATCTGGTTGGAACGCATAACGAAACTCCGGTCAGCAAAGTGCGGGTTGATTGTCGCGTGGGGTGCGTAGCTCGTCTGAAGCGGTGGGACGGCCTGAAGCCGAGCAGTCTGGTCAGATTTCCGGTCTTCTTTCATTGTACGCCGGAAACCGCCGCGGTGCGGCTCTAAAATGCGCTCTCTGCGCGCGGACGCCGCTTTCGCCCCAGCCAATTGCCTGTTAACATAGACCTCAATCCACCCGATTTGCGGGAAACCTGAAGAGATTTGAGCGAAAGAGGAACCACGTGGCCGATACCACCAGGATTGAAGACAAGCTGGAACGCAAGAAGCTGAAACGCGCCGCCCGCAAGAAGGCCGCCCCCAAGGCCAAGCGGACCGGAGCGCGCGGCGAACACAAGAGAAAGGTGAAGAAGATGGCCCGCGGAGTCTCGAAGCGGTAAATGCATCCGCTCCTGACGCTCAACAGGGTTCCGGCCCGGCTCACTCGGCCCGGAACCCGTACAACCCCGCATTGACAGGACCCCACTACCCGCGGGATGAGGACAACTGCCCTGCCCAGCCAACTTGTTGCCCGCAAATCGATCGATAAGCTGATCCGGGACTCGGAGATTCCCGAGTTCTCGCTGAAAAAGACCCTGGGGCCGTGGTCGCTCACCGCGCTCGGCATCGGAGCGGTGATCGGCTCGGGCATCTTCACGGTCATCGGCACGGCCATGGCCGGGCAGCGCTTCGATAAGCCATCGATCGGCGATACGCCGCTGCTGCACTATCTGATGCACCACACGGCGATGGCCGGCCGGCCGGGAGCGGGTCCGGCGCTGGCGCTATCGCTGGTGCTGGTGGCCATCGTCTGCGCCTTCACGGGCCTCTGTTACGCCGAGCTCGCGTCGATGATTCCCATCGCCGGCTCGGCTTATACCTATACCTACGCCACCATGGGCGAACTGACAGCCTGGATCATCGGCTGGGATTTGATTCTCGAATATGCCTTCAGCAACATGAGCGTCAGCGTGGGCTTTGCCGCCCATATCGTTGACCTGCTGGACTGGTTCGGCCTCCATCCACCGCTGATGTGGATCTCACCCGCCTATCTGCCCACCGGCTTGCAGGATCTGGCGGGCAATGACCTTTACAAATCCGGTTGGCATTTCGGCTTCAACTTCCCCGCCTTCCTGGTCGTGATGATCCTCACGGTTATCCTGGTGCGCGGCATCCGCGAGTCGGCCCGAGCCAACAACATCATGGTGCTGGTCAAGATCGCCGCCATCCTGGCTTTCGTCTTTGCCGGCGCCAGCTTTATCAAGCCGCACTACTGGCATCCCTTCATGCCCAACGGCTGGACGGGCCTTCTGACTGGCGGGTCGATCATCTTCTTCACCTATATCGGGTTCGACTCGGTCTCCACGGCCGCCGAAGAGTGCCGAAACCCTCAGCGCGACCTTCCCATCGGAATTCTGGCCACGCTGGTCGCCTGCACAGTTCTCTACGGCTCGGTAGCCATTGTGCTCAGCGGCATCGTGCCCTGGCAGTCGGTCATGGGCGATGCGGCCCCGGTGGTCAACGCCCTCAAGAGGCTCTCCCTGCAGCCCGGCGGCTCTGGCCTCGTTTGGGTGCGGCTCTTTGTCCTGGTTGGCGCTATCCTGGGCATGGTTTCCTCCATCCTTGTCTTCCAGCTTGGCCAGGCGCGCGTCTGGTTCGCCATGTCCCGCGACCGGCTGCTGCCTGCGATATTCGGACGCATTCACGCACAATTCCGCACTCCGGCGGTAGCTACCTGGGTGGCTGGATTCGTCGTCGGCATCCCGGCCGGCCTGCTCGATATCGGCACCGTCTCCAACCTCTCCAATATTGGCACCCTTTTCGCCTTTGTCCTGGTCTCCCTCGGCGTGCTCATCCTGCGCTATCGAGAGCCCGAGCGCTACCGAGGATTCAGGGCTCCGTTAGGCCCGCTCTTCCCGGTGCTCAGCATCGTCTTTTGCATTGTGCTGATGATGGGGCTTGAAGTCATTACCTGGATACGCTTCTTCGCCTGGCTGGTAACCGGCCTGCTGATTTATTACTTCTACAGCCGCCACCGGTCAGAGTTTGCCGGGATGAAGTAATGTATTCAGCGAATATGAACCGTATTTGGCATTTGGAGTTGGTTTTTTAGAATAGTATAACGTTCGGAGTAGGAGAACGGACGGGTACATATGTCATTCGAAAATGAAGCAATCAAAGCGATAATTGAACACTTCAACGCCAAACAGCAGCAAGTTGCAGACGTTCTCGCCGGACCAAGACGCGAGGGGTGGTTCAATGCGGAATCTTTCGTTGCGCTCAACGCGATTTCCACGTGTGACACATTCACCGTTTACGGCGAACAATGCTATTCGAATATTCCCGAGTGCCTCACCAGCCGCCGCATTCCGGACCTTGTTGGTTACGTCTCAGAGAAAAAAGTCGCGTTCCTTATCGAGGCAAAACTTCTATTTAGAAGAGACAATGAAACTAAACGGAGAAAGCTGTTACATCGACTTGTAACTCAACTTCAGGAAGGGAAGCAGCGATGCCCTAAAGTCCCGGTGGTAGGATTGCTTCATCTAGCTTGCCTTTCATCGGATCCGACCAATCACAAAAGGAAGGGCGCAAACCGCAAAGTTGAAGCGGGTGTCCGCATCACTCCTGATCGGTTCTGCAAGAAGATCGCGGGGGAGATTGAAGCGGAACTCAAAGAATTCAATCCGGTTTGGTTGCAATCTCCGAGGATGCTAACGCAGCAGGATACGGGGCAACCCACTTCATTTGCATATCCTTCGGTCCATGTCTGGTTTGGTATCGGAGCGATCGCAATCTAACGAAATTCCATTGATCCATGGGGCATGAATATTGAACCGCCGAGCTGTTGCTCTAAATCTCGAATTTGAGATTTGGGAGACTAGGAACCTCAACCTTCCGTTTCTGGGTATCCCTAAGAGCGTAGTGGGTTTCAGCCTCTCTTCGCCAGCAGGCAATGCGCTCCCCGCGCCGCCAGCGCCTTGTCGAATGTAACCAGTACGCCGCCTGCCGCTTCTGCAACGGCCAGTAACCAGGCATCGGCCCACACCTTTGGGGCGTTCGCCGGGCCAGTCGTATTTGTTCGAAAGAACCTGTCGGTCCGGGAATACTCCGGTGAGAAGACCACGCGCTCGTCCGCAAGCAGACTGTCATAGACACGCCAAGCCTCGTCGAACGAAAGCGGTTTGTCTTTCATGACCGCCGCTGTGGTAAGCAGGCGAAGCAAGCCGAGCTGCGAAAGCCGGCAGAATGCGATCTGGCCACTCGAGGAGTTCCACCAACGGCGAGCGATCACGCTGTGAACGTGCTCGTGAGAAACCAAGGCAAGCCAAACGTTCACATCAGGGAAACTCAATGAGGTCATAGAGCTCTTCATTCGTGAAATCAATGTGGCGTCCAGCCGGTGGAACGAGCGACTCGTCAAGGGTGAGCCGCCGTGCGGGACGGGACAACTCCGGTTCGCCGACTGCCTGTTCGATTCCGGCCAGAATCAGCTTGCGTGCAGAGCAGCCCTTGCGCGCGGCCGCCTCGTGCAGCCTGCGGTGCAGATCCCGCGGAAGGTCGATGGATGTGCGGATGGCTGTTTGTTCCATACGTCATTATGTTCCAATCGACTTAATTAAGTCAATTCGCAAAATGGGTAGCTGCCGGGTACCTGGCGCCTGCCGTGCCCCCATCTGCCGCCGTATGCCCCAACTCCCGCTCATGGGACAAGCGAACCAATCTCTCCGCTAAACTTGAACTGTGACCGAAGTCAAGGATTTCATCCGCCGCCTCCCCAAAGCCGAGTTGCATCTGCACCTGGAAGGAACCATCCTGCCCACCACGCTGGTGGAGCTGAGCGCCCGCCATCCGCCGCGGCGGACGCGCCCGCTCACGCTGCCCGAGGCCGAAGCCCTCTACCGATTCACTGACTTCACCGGTTTCCTGGATGCCTTCAAGGCCGTCTGCCGGCAGCTCATCGGCCCGGACGATTACGAACTGGCCGCCTGGCGCATGATGGAACATCTGGCTGCCCAGGGCGTGGTCCACGCCGAGGTCTATATCGCCGTGGGCGTCATTTATATGGGTCGCAATCATGATCCCGCGGCCTTCGAGCCCATCTTTGCCGGCCTGGAACGGGCCCGCGAACGCGGCCAGCGCGAACTGGGACTCTCGCTCTACTGGATCTTCGACGCCGTGCGCCACTTTACCTTCGAGGAGGCGGAGCGGGTCTTCCTGAAGGCTGCCGAGCTGCGTCCGCGTTACCCCTCGATCGTGGGCATCGGCCTGGGAGGCGACGAGCGGCAGGCCGGCTCCGCGCCCTTTGCCGCTCTCTATGCCGAAGCAGCAAAGGCCGGTCTGCGCCTCACCAACCACGCCGGCGAAACCACCGGCCCCGAGGCCATTTGGGAGGCGCTCGCCATCGGCTCGGAACGCATCGGGCACGCCTTTTCGGCAATCCAAGATTCTGCACTCGTCCAGGAGCTAAAAGTGCGGAGCACCGCACTGGAGCTGAACCCGACCTCGAACGTCCGCACCGGGGTCTGCGCGTCGTTTGCCGGGCACCCGCTGCGCCGCTACTTCGATGCCGGCCTCCTGGTCACGCTCAACTCCGACGACCCGGCCTTCTTCGGCTCCGACGTGGCCAACGAATACCTGCTGGCCCACACGATTCAGGGTTTTTCCCGCCGGGAACTGCGCCAGTTGGCGGCCAACTCCATCCGCGCCAGCTTCCTTCCCGAGTCGGCAAAAACCGCGTGGCTCTCCCGAATCGACTCTACACAGTAAACGAAAGTGGCAGATTCAGCGCTTGCGCGGAGTGCCAGCCGGAACCGAACTGCGCTATCATGGTTGTGTAGGAGGCTGCATCATGTCCACTGAATACGAACCCCTCACGCCCGGCGAAGAGACCCCCACAGAGGGGAAAAGCGAGTCCTGCACCCTGCGGGTCATCACCTGGTTCTCGGTGGGAATGGCCGTGGCTGCCCTCGGCATCTACGTGGGCCACGAACTGCGCAGCCGCTACAAGTTCAAGAATCGCACTCCCTACGACTACTACTCGAACGCCGGCGAACACGAGTTCGGCGTGGGCGTCTAAAGCCGCAGCCCGCAGAGAATAGAAGGCGACCATGGCTACCACAATTGCCGATCTCACCGACCTGCTCAAGGGCATCCCTGCAGGCGCGTGGGTTGCTATCTCTGAACGGCAACGCAAGGCCATAGCCTTCGGAGTGGACGCTCAGGCTGTGCTCAACGAGGCCCAGGCAAAAGGCGAAAAACTCCCGCTGATGGTGCGCGTTCCCGACCAGAACTCGGCGATGTTCCTGTAAGCGAAGATGGCAAAGGCCACATACCCATACGTCTCGATCTCCCTGCCGGTAAACGAAGCTTATCCTCAAGGAACGACAGCGTTTCGCCCGTTAACCTTCGCCACCCTTACCGCGGCGAATGGCGAGTCGATCCGGTGCATGGTACTTCCAGACTCCGGAGCAGATGCTTGTTTATTTCCGCTGAGCCTGGCAATTCTGCTGAAATTGGATGTCCTCAATTTGCCCAAAGCGCTCACGGGCGGAGTTGGCAGCCAGGCAAACGTAACTTACTACGACACAATCACCATCGATCTTGGCGGCGGCATTACATTCTCTGCTTATGTAGGCTTTACTCAAGGCATGGACCCGATCGGATTCGGATTGCTTGGCCAGTCCGGCTTTTTTGAACAGCATAAGGTTGAATTTAACCATCGGCAAAAGATTTTCACCGTCGAATCGGTTTGATCCTGGTTGTGCAATCGAACGCCAAGATAAAGCCAGTAGCCAGAAGCAGCCTCACTTCGTTACCACATCCTGCCGCAGGTGGCTATAGGCGGCCGGGGGCACGTCGTTGAGGGGCAAAGCGGGGCCTTCCCAGAGCAGGCGGGGTGAGCCCTGGCTGGCGGAGTGCAGGCCTTCCAGATGAAAAACGTGTTTGCCGGCGCGCAGGCCCAGCGAGCCGCGGTCGTAGCGCATGGCGTTGCCGGCAGAGTCGCAGACCTGGGCGAAGGGCGGGCCGGTTTTGGCCACTTCGACGCCGTCGATAACCAGGCGCGCGCCGTCGCGGGCCATCAGGTGAAAGGTGTAGCCGCCGTCGGCGGGAATGTCGAGCAGGCCGTCCCAGGCGGCGGCGTAATGGGTAAAGCCCTGGGAGTCGGCCTGGAGACTGGGCGACTCGCCATTGAAGACCGCGCGTTCGGCAGCCAGGTTCGGCAGTTCGGTCCACACTCCGGGGTAGATCTGCCAGGTGAGGCCGGGAACAGTCGGGCCGACGACGTCCGCGGCTGCGTGCCAATGGGCTACGGCCACCACTCCTTGCCCGGCCCAGTCCTGGTGGCCCTTACTGTCCTCGACGTGAAGCAGAACCCTGAAGCGGCCCGAACCATCCAGTTCGGTACCCTCGGCGTCGGGAAAGCGGTGGCTCACGCGCCGGCCGCTGGCTTGGGTTCCATCGCCAAAGAGCCAGGTAGAACGCGCGCCGGGAGAGGTCTGCGCGGTGAAGGTGACGATTTGTCCTGGGGCGAAGACCGGAGGGTTCACCGTAAACGCGGCAACGGGGCTGTGGCTGGGGGTGAAGGTTGGCGGCTGGGCGCCGCCGGAGACCACCAGTGGCAGATCGGCGTCTGCGGCCGCGCGGGTCTGGCCGTACTTCACATTGTCGAAGGTCACGCCGGCCACGTCTCCGATGAGCGTGGAATCGGCCAGAGGCGGCTGGTCGAGGGCCCATATGTTGCGGAAGGTGAAGCCCTGCAGTCCAGGGTACTCCTGCTCCATTTGCACCAGCGAGTACCAGTTGTCGAGAAAGAGATTCTCAAAGGTAAAGCCGGAGTGGATGCCTTTGGCGCCGTCCGCGCCCCAGAAGCCGAGCAGGCCGAAGGTCTGGCCGCAGGCGCCGATGCCGGCGTGGAGAATGTCGGAGTCGCGCAGGGTGAAGTTGCTGGAGTTGTAGATTTTTTGCGGCCAGCCGGCGCGCACAATGTTGGAGATGCTGGTGGAAAGCTCACTGTGCTCGATGAGGATGTTCTCCACGTCGTGGCCGGGGCGGGTGAGCTCCTCGTCGGTGTAGCCGTCCCAGTTGCCCTGCATGGCGAAAACGTCGTCCGAGGCGCGGATAAAGGCGTCGCGGACGATGGTGTCGCCGCCGCCCAGCCAGTCCATGCCGTCCTGGTTGGCGTTGCCGGGATTGCCGCCGATGACGCGCAGGTCATCAAAAACAAATCCGGTGGAATCCTTCATCTGGATGGACCAGGTGCGGGAGCGGACGATGCAGGTGAGGCCGTCGATCTCCACGTTATGAGCTTCCAGCGCGCCGATGCAATGCCAGTCGGGCTTCTGCATCCAGCCCTCGTCGGTGTTGGGGTCCTGGGGGCCGTCGTAGACGATGGTTCCCCGGCCCAGCACTTTTACGTTCTCCACCTTCCACAGGTTCAGGCTGCCGAAAAAGTAGGAGCCCGGCGCCAGGTAGATGGTTTCGCCGCTCTTGGGGTTCAGGCTCTGGTGGTAGACGCCCGGCTGCCAGGCGTGGATCTTGGGGTCGCGCGGCAAAGGCGGGGGTGGCGAGCCGGCAAAGAGAAAAAGCAGGTCGGCGTGGTTGAGGAAGTCGCCGGGCCGCGAGATGGAGAGCTTGGCCGGCGATGCGAGACGGAAGCGGATGGTCTGGCCCCGGCGGGTGGGGCGCAGGCCGAGGCGCCAGGGCTGGATATCGACGCCGTGATCCCAAAAGCCCGGCTCGGCCGCGGTAATGGCTACTTCCACGGGACCGGTTATATCGAAGCTGACGAACTCATAACTCGCCGCCGCATGCGCAACATCCAGGTGCCGGCCGTTCACGGTGATGGTAAAGGCGGTGGAACGCATCTCCGCCGGCACCGGCGCGGGATGAACCTGGGAGGCGGCATGAGCGGCGGCGGAAAGAGCCAGAACGGCCACGAGCAGCGAACGAATACCCAGCAAGAAGCAAGCCCCCGGCAGGAAAATGCAATCGAAACCACTGTAGCACCGGAAGAGAAGGCACATCTAAAATGGGCAAAATTGCCCCCTTGAGCGGTGATGTTGTACCCTTGCAATATCTCTCATATTTGCCTGTATGGAAGGATGTACGTGGAGGAGAATGTCTCACCCCACCCTTTTTCCCGAACAAAAGGTGTTCCATCGCTCTTGCTTTGCGATGAACACGCGGTTTTCGATGGTTCTGGTGGGAATTGAAACAGAGAGGGCGGAAGCATTGGCCGTTGCTGCGGAGTGCGATTTGCGTGCTTGCGAACGGATGATGAGCCGATTCGATGCGGAAAGTCCAGTATCGGATTTAAACCGCCGCGCCACGGAAACTGCGATTCAACCGCCAGAGGGGTTGTGGGAGATCCTTTCACTGTGCCGGGATTATTGGAAGCGAAGCCGAGGAGCGTTCGACATTACGCTTTGGCCTCTAAATCATCTCTGGCGTGAACATTTAGGCCGCGGAGAGGAACCAACCGGGAAGGCCATAGAGCAAGCCCGCCTTCAGACCGGATTCGAGCGCCTCCACCTCGATGAGATCGCTCATACTGTCCGCTTCCAGAGCAAAGGAATGAGTATCGACCTGGGCGGATTCGGCAAGGGCTTTGCAATCGAACGTCTGGACGGCAGCTTACGGGCACAAGGTGTAGAGCAGGCGTTCTTGAGCTTCGGAGAGAGTTCGATCACCGTTCTCGGCTCTCATCCTCACGGTCCGGCATGGCCGGTGGGAATTACCAACATGTTTCAGCCTTCTGACACGGTGCACACGTTTCATTTGCGGAATGCGTCTCTCTCCTCTTCCGGCACAGCGCCTTTCAATCGCATGGGAGGACCACAGGTCTTCGGACAGAACATTGATCCGCGCAACGGCCGTCCCCTGGAAGGGTACCGCACAATTTCGGTTGTAAGCCCGAGCGGTATCGAGGCAGAGGTACTCTCTACCGCTCTGCTCGTAACTCCGGAGCGAGACCGTGCTGCGCTTATCTCCGGATTCTCCACAATCTCGGCGATTGAGATTGTTTACCGTACCAACGCGGGGAAGTTTGTTCCTTGCATCGAGTGGGAATATGGACTCTGATTCTGCATTTGTTTCTTCTTCGGGTGGTTCAGATCGCGCGCATCGGCGCGAGTTTCTCAAGCGCCTCGCTGTTCTAGCCGGTTCTTCCGCACTTCTCGCCGAATTGCCCTGGTGGTCGCCGTTGCGCGCCGCGCCGGTAGGAGACTCGCCGGCGGACCGCGTGCGCATTGGCCTGGTCGGCGTCGGCACGCGTGGAAACCTTCTGATCGCTCAGCTGCTGCGCACCCCGGGGGTTGAGATCGCCGCTTTGTGCGACGACTACGAGCCTCACCTTCAGGCCGGTTTGATGCGGGTCAAAAGGGCGAAGGGCTTTGCCGATTATCGCCAAATGCTCGATATGCCGGGCTTGGACGCCGTCGTGATTGCCACGCCTCTCTATCTCCACTCTCGCATGTGCCTGGATGCATTTTCCGCCGGCAAGCATGTCTACTGCGAGAAGAGTCTCGCTTACACCATTGAGGAGTGCCAAGCAGTTGCCGACGCCTACCGCGGAAGCAAGCAGGTCTTTCTGATCGGTCACCAGCGTTTGTTCAGCCCCCTCATCCTGCGCGCCCTTGAGCTTGTGCGCAACGGGGAGATCGGGCAGATCACTCAAATCCGCGCTTACTGGCACCGCCATGGTAACTGGCGTAACCCGGTACCGGACCCAAGCCTGGAGCGCCGCTTGAATTGGCGGCTCTACCGCGCCTATTCCTGCGGACTCATGACCGAGCTGGCCTCTCATCACATACAGGTGGCCAACTGGTTTCTCGGCGCGCATCCGGTTGCCTGCGCGGGCTATGGAAGCATCAATTACTGGAAGGACGGGCGCGAGTTATACGACAACGTCAACGTAGTGTACCGTTATGCGGACGGCACCCATGTGGTCTACGACTCGCTGACCAGCAACCGGCTCTATGGCGAGGAGATTCAGATCATGGGCCCCAAGGGGACCATCGAGGCTATATCGGGCCGTTTGTACGCCGAGAGCCCGCCGCCCGCGCCCGGCATCGTTCAGCTCATCAACGGGTTGGAGCATGGGTTCTTCAATACGGTTCCCATCGGCGGACCCAGTTGGGTGCCTGACCTGAAAAAAGACACCAAGGGAAGTCTGCTTGTGAATGAGAAGCTCACGGAAGACGGAACAGCCATAGCGCTGGCCGCCTTCGCAAACGCGATCCGCTTGCGCGAACCCATTCCCGGCATGATGGAACAGGCGTGCAGAACCGGAGTAAGCGTCCTGATGGGACAGGCTTCGATGGAACAACAACAGGAGATCGCTTGGCCGGAGGGATTCAGGGTATGAAGGATATTGTCATTTCAGGACGGCAAATCATCCGGGAATTGCTGATTTTTGCCGGCTGTATTCTCGCGGCTCTTGTTGTAAACGTCTATTCGATCATCCGCTTCAACACCGAATGGAAAGAACTGATCACGACGCTGAACATCAATCTTGCCCTCGCACTCGTATTTTTCGTTCTTGTAGCGGTGCTTCGGGGGATTGTTTTCTGTTGCAGGCGGGTTTTCCGGAAAAAAGCGGGATAACGGCTCGTCCTAGTCGCGTTCAATTGCGGATAGGGCACACTATGCGATCTTCTGACTCGTACGTTCCGAATTCCCAGTTCTGTGGCAAACAATCGGGCATGTGCAGGCTGCGATTTACTTAATTGATTTGGGCTCGTCACGACTCCGTCAATTTGAAGCATATACGCCAAATGATTCCATTAAAAACCGCTTAGTCCTGTGAAGTTGGCAAGGGTTTACTGATTTCCCTAGGCAATATTGTCAACTGGCGTCAGCACCCCTTATCGCTCAGCCAACGATTTTCAGCTTTCGAGAGATTTGAGAGGAGTGCGAGGCAAAGCCTCAAATGCCTTCGCCCATCGAAACATACTGCCGCAGCCGGTCGAGCTCCACGCGGTAGGCGGCGCGTTCTGCCTCTTCGGCGGCGAAGGGTCCGGCGGGCCGCGGCATGCCGCCGAGCCGCTGTTCCAGCTCCTCCACGCGGGCCGAGAGAGCGATGAGCACGTCCGAGAGCGGGTCCTTTACGTCGTGCGGATCGGTAATCAGCACGCGCTGGCCGTTGCGATAGACGATGTGGGCCGGAACGCCGACGACGGTGGAGTTGGGGGGCACGTCATCGAGCACCACCGAGCCGGCGCCCACGCGCGAGTTCTCGCCGATGGTGATGTTGCCCAGCAGGTTGGCGTTGTTGCCTATGAAGACGCCGTCGCAGACCGTGGGATGGCGCTTGCCGTGGCCCTTGCCGGTTCCTCCCAGGGTTACGCCCTGGTACATGGTCACATCGCTGGCCACGATGGCGGTTTCGCCGATCACCACTCCCGTCGCGTGGTCAATGAACAGGCGCCGGCCCAGCAGCGCTCCGGGGTGAATATCCACGCCGGTGAAGAAGCGCGCCACCTGGGAAAGCAATCGCGCGGGCAGGCGCAGCTTGGCGCGCCACAGGGCGTGCGAGACGCGGTGAATCCAGACGGCCCACAGGCCCGGATAGCAGAGAAAGACCTCCAGCCGCGTGCGCGCGGCCGGGTCGCGCTCCAGCACGGAGTTGATGTCTTCGCGAATGCGGGCAAAGAGGGCCATGGCGGCAAACCGGCAACAGTGCTTCAAAACCGCAAGAATCTTCGGTATTGAAGGGATGGGCTTCAGCCCATCCGTTAAAGAATGGAAACGTCCGCGGCTTTAGCCGCTGAGGGAACGCATATTGTTCAGATTACATTCCCTCAGGGGCTAAAGCCCAGAGCTTCTTTTGCTTATCGGGCGGCACGGCTAAAGCCGTGCCCTTTCAAAGCAACTACACCGCAATTGCTTCGACCGGCAAAGCCAGGGCCTGCTGGCGCAGCGACTCGAACAGGATGCTGGTCAGGTAGCGCTCGCCGAAATCGGGCAGGACCACCACGATCAGCTTGCCGGCGTTTTCAGGCCGCGCTGCCACCTTCAGCGCCGCGGCCAGCGCCGCTCCCGAGCTGATGCCCACAAACAGGCCTTCCTCCAGCGGCAGCCGGCGGGCCATGGCGATGGACTCGTCGTTGGTTACCTGGATCACCTCGTCGATCAGCTTGGTGTCGAGTATGCTGGGCACAAAGCCCGCGCCGAGGCCCTGAATCTTGTGCGGTCCGGGCTTGCCGCCGGAGAGCACCGCGCTGTCTGCGGGCTCGACGGCGATGGCTTTGAACCCCGGCTTGCGCTCCTTGATGTATTTGGCTACGCCGGTGATGGTGCCGCCGGTGCCCACGCCGGAGATGAGAATGTCCACTTTGCCGTCGGTATCGTTCCAGATCTCTGGTCCGGTGGTGGCGTAGTGGATGGCCGGGTTGGCGGGATTGTCGAACTGCTGTACGACATAGCCGTTGGGCGTTTTGGCCAGGATCTCGTTGGCCTTGGCGATGGCGCCCTTCATGCCGTTGGGGCCGGGCGTCAACACGATTTCCGCGCCGAATGCCAGCAGCACCACGCGGCGCTCCAGGCTCATGGTTTCGGGCATGGTGAGGATCAGCTTGTAGCCCTTGGCGGCGGCCACAAAGGCCAGCGCGATGCCGGTGTTGCCGCTGGTCGCCTCGATGAGCACGTTTTTGCCGGGCTTGATTTTGCCGGCCTTCTCGGCGGCATCGATCATCGCCAGGCCGATGCGGTCTTTTACGCTCGAGACCGGGTTCTGGCTTTCCAGCTTGGCTACAACGGTAGCCGGCAGGCCGGCCGCTATGCGATTCAGCCGCACCAGCGGGGTCTTGCCAATGAGTTCAGTTACATCCGCGGCTATGCGCGCCATAATCTTCTCCTTTTTCCGGGATATTCTCCCGGGTACTTCTTTTGAAAGTGTTTGGGGTAGTGGAACTCGAAAAAGCGGGGAATACGCGCGCGGTTACGGCGCACGTCTGCATCGGAGCTGTCACCAGGGCGGTGTTAGCGACATCGATGCATGGAAATAGAGTAGACCCCAAGAGCGGGGTATGGCAAGTGAAACCTGAGAAAAGCGTCGTGCGCGCACTTTACCTCAGCCGGTATTGCGCAGTCCAGCCGAGATGCCGCTGATGGTGGCGGCGATGGCGCGGTTGACTTCCGGAGTGTCTTCGCCCTGACGCTTGCGGCGCAGCATGTCCACCTGGATGAGGTGCATGGGATCGACGTAGGGATTGCGCAGCTTGATGGAGTGCGCCAGCACCTGGTTGGTCTCAAGCAATTCGGTCTGCCGGGTCACGGCCAGCACCGCGCGCACCGTGCGATGGAACTCGGCTTCAAACAGGCCGTAGATGCGCTCGCGGAGCTTCGCGTCCTCAACCAGCGAAGAGTAGAGGCGCGCGGTGGCCAGGTCAACCTTGCCCAGCGCCATCTCCACGTTGCGCAGCAGATCAATGAAGAGCGGAAATTCACGGGCCATGGTTTGCAATAACTCCAGCGCGCCGGATTGAGGCTGATATTGCTCGATGGCGAAGCCCACGCCGAACCATGCGGGAACCATCAGGCGCGACTGCGTCCAGCCGAAGACCCAGGGAATGGCGCGCAGGTCTCCGAGTAGAGTCGATTCGTTGCGCCGCGCCGGCCTTGAGCCGATCTTAGCGTTCTCCAGCTCGCCCACCGGCGTGGACTGTTCAAAATAGGTAACCACGCCGGGATCGTCGAGGATGTGCTTTCTATAGAAACCATATGATAGCTTCGAAAGCTCGTTCAGCGCAGCCTCCCACTCGGGCTTGAGCACGCCGGTGAAGTGGCCCTTGGGGTCGCGGGCGTTGGGCCGCGCCAAAGCGTCGAGCGAGGCGGCGATCATCAATTCCAGGTTGCGCTCGGCCAGCACCTCGTCGGCATATTTGAAGTTGAGCACCTCGCCCTGTTCGGTGATGCGCAACTGGCCGTCAAAGGAGTCCATGGGCTGGGCGAAGATGGCGCGATGCGTGGGTCCGCCGCCACGGCCCACCGTGCCCCCGCGTCCGTGAAAGATGCGCAGCTTGACGCCCGCCTCGCGCGCCGCCACGTGCAGATCGCGATGGGCGCGGAAGATCTCCCAGGTGCTGGTCAGCATGCCGCCGTCTTTGTTGGAGTCGGAGTAGCCCAGCATCACCTCCTGCCAGTTGTCCCAGGTGGCCATCAGCTTGCGATAGTCGGGCCGGCTCCAGAGTTCGCGGCAGACGGCCGGAGCCCGGCGCAGGTCTCCAATGGATTCAAAGAGCGGCACCGGCATCAGGCCCGGATCACGTCCCGAGCCCTCCACCTGCACGCCGCCCAGCCGCGCCAACCGCACTACGGCCAGCACATCGTCCACTGATGCGGCGCCGCTGATGACGTACTGGCGAATGGTCTCGGGCGAGCAGCCGTTCTTGATCTCGGCCACCACGCGGAAGGTTTCGAGCACGCTAGCCGTCTCCTCGGAGAGGCCGCCGTAGAGCGCCGGCGCGCTGGAGCCGGCAATGGCCTCCTGCAAGGCCGCCGCATGGACCCGCGCGTGCTGGCGGATATCGAGCGTGTGCAGATGCAGGCCGAAGGTGCGCACCTGAAGAATCAGCGGATCGACCAGCGTGCGCGCGATGCGCAGCCCGCGATTGGCGGCCAGCGAGGCGCGCAGCGTCTCCAGGTCGGCAATGAACTCCTCCACCGAGCAGTAGGCGGGCAGCACCTGGGCCAGCTTGTCCTGTCCCTGGGCCAGCGTGTAGGAAGGATTCGGCAGCGCGCCGGCGTGGCCGGGATGCTCCATAAATTCCAGTGTCCGCTGCACGCGCGCCTTCAGGCAGATGACAAAACGGCGATAGTACTCGAACTCGTACTGCGCGCCGAAGACCTGCGCCTCCGGCGTATGCACCTGCGCCACGTAGGCTTTCAGCCGCGCCAGCAGCTTCTCGCTCACCGCCGTCTGCTGGGCGCTGGTGGTCAGCAGGTTGGTGATCTCGTCCAGCCGCCGACGGTAGTAGAGCAGCAGGTGCCCGCGCGCCAGTTGAATGGCGTCGCGCGTCACCTGCGGCGTGACAAAGGGATTGCCGTCGCGGTCGCCGCCGATCCAGGAGCCGAAGCAGAGCACCTGCGGCAGCTCGTGAGGCTCAATCTCCAACGAGTAGGCCGCGCGCAGCGCCTCGGAGATCTCGCGGTAAAGGCTGGGCAGCGTGTCAAAAATCGAGACGTCGTAGTAGTCCAGCCCCATCTTGATCTCGTCGTAAACGCTGGGCCGGCGCGAGCGCACCTCGTCGGTCTGCCACAGTCCGGTGATCTCCGCCATCACCAGTTGCTCCAGCCGCGCCATATCCTGCTCGGGCACGGGGATGCGATCCAGGCTGGCGAGAAACTCGCCGATGCGGCGCCGCTTGAACATTACCGTCCGGCGCGCCGCCTCGGTCGGGTGCGCGGTAAAGACCGGCACAACCAGCACGCGCCTGAGCCAGTCCAGAGCCTCCTCCGCGCTGATGCCCACGCGTCGCATCTCGCTCAGCGTTCCGGCCAGCGACCCGCGCTGCCGCACGGCCTGTCCGCTCAGTTGCAGTGCGATGCGCCGCCGCTTGCGATGGTTGGTCTCTGCAAGATTGATCAACTCGAAGTAGAAGGCGAAGGCGCGGGTGAGCAGAATGGCTTGCTCCACCGGCAGCCGGTGCACCAGCTCCAGCGAGCCGATGGCCAGCCGCGTAGCCTCTTCCTCGTCGCCGCGAGCCTCCGCGTCGCGCCGCCGGATGGTCCCCTGCCGTAGCGCTTCCACCTGGGCAAACAGCTCATCGCCGGCCTGCTCGCGCAGCACGTCGCCCAGCAAGGTCCCCAGCGAACGCACATCGCGCCGCAGCGGAGCCTCCTTCAGCTCGCCGGTTTGCGCCTCCAGCTCCGCCAGCCGCTCGGTCCAGCTCTCGGGATTCCACAAAAGAGCCATCTTATTTTGATTATGCACGAAGGGCAGGAAAGTAACGCTGTAAACTCTGTTCAAAGACATGAGAATTCAAGGCGAGCAACGCATGGATCTTTGGACGAAAGCTCTCGACTGGCAGGACTACGAAACATACATCTTCGGAACATTGCAAAGGTTATTGCCTGGGGCACACATCCAGCAAAACGTGACAATGAGGGGCATCATCTCCGGACGGTCCAGACAGATCGACGTCCTGGTGGAACGGGATTATGCTGGCGTCATCCTGAGTATCGTGGTCGATTGCAAATGCTACAAGAGGAAGGTGAATATAAAAGACGTCGAGGCCTTTCTGGGAATGCTAGAGGATCTCGGAATTAGGAAGGGTGCCCTCGTCACAACCAAGGGTTACTCGAAGTCGGCATATGAGCGCGCACAAAACGGATCACGCCAAACTGAATTGAGGATCATAACTCCCGAGAGACTATCCGAATTCCAACACATGGGCGATGCGTACCTGTGGGTCGAGCCCGTCGGTGCAATTGTGAGCCCGCCGCAGGGATGGGTCGCTGACAACGAGGATACACGGCCAGAAAAGATGCAGTTTGTCATGTACCCCCTCGGCCATACTCGGGACTCCGCCTTGCGCCGAGGACCCTTCATCTACGGAAACATAATCCTAAAACGAGAGTCCAAGCCGTCAATCGAGTCCATCGCCGAGAGCCATGAACTTGAGGCCATCGAAACCCACCCGGACGCAACATTCAAACGGCTGGAGCCTCCGCGTTTCTCTGCAGGCGCGAACGCAAAGCCCGCGCAGACGATACTCCGCGAAGGAGGCCAACACCCAGGCGACGAGTGGCCAGAATTCAGTCTTTACATCGACCATCCTAAAGGCGTGCTACTGCTTGTGCTGCACTGCCATCGTTTGGATGTTAAGAAGTATCTACAGCTGCTCATCTGGGCTGGGGAGAAGGCGATTCTAACGAATGCTGTTGACAAGAGACTGAGAAGAAGCCGCGAAGTGAACGGGAGAATTGCCGTCTACTGGAACAGAGCTAAGTACGTGGAGATCTATGTTCGCTCATCTTCTTCTGATCCATGGGAGGTTGGCGAGTGCTACATAGAAATTACACAACCGATTCGTCCCTTAGTAAGACAGCCAAGGGAAACAGGGGAACCAGGGAAGCCCGTACTGATTCATGAATGCGATTTTCAAACTTTGAAATTCCCTGTGAAGCAAGATTGGCGTATCGAGATCACGGGCGAAGGTTGGGTAATTCCTCTTTGGCCCACAGAACAAGTTGGTCCGAATCCTAAAGTCCTTCTGCGCATTCAGGGAGCGGATGAGCCAGTTGAGGTAATTGATCCAGCAGGCCTTCAGTTTTTCACATCCACGACGCGGCCCTTCTCTCCGGATGAATGGCCTGCAATCCCAGGGGTTGATGGCTAGACGTGGATTTACCTTCTTTTTGCTATAATATAGCAAGAAGTAGTAAGGAATACTCCAGCCGGGAGCGGAGACGCCGTCATGCCGGATGTTCAAAAAGTCAGTATCGCCTTGACCGGGGAGCAGCTTGCCGCTCTCAAGGCAGCGGTCGAAACGGGAGAATATGCCACTTCAAGCGAGATCGTGCGCGAGGCGATCCGGGACTGGCAATTCAAGCGCGAGTCGCGGCTTCATGACTTGAAACGCTTACGCCAACTCTGGGATCAAGGCAAGGAGAGCGGAACAGCTACGCCGGTGGATTTCAACCATACGCGGCGAGAGGCGCGATCGCGGCTTGCAGTTGCCGCCAAGAATCAATCCCGTGCCAGCTGATCTTTTCTGGACTCCGCAGGCTCGGGAGGATTTGATCGAGATTTATATCTATATCGGTCTCGACAATCCATCCGCCGCCGAACGTATCTTCGATGCCGTGCGGGCAAAGGCCGAATCGCTGATCAATTATCCCCGGCTTGGAGTGCGGCGGCCTGAAATTCGTCCGTCGTCGCGCATACTCGTTGAAGGGCCATACCTGATTCTTTATGAGACACATCCGGATAGCGATCAGGGCGCCATCGACGAAGTCGAAATCGTCAGAATTGTAGATGGCCGGCGCAACCTGAAGAATCTATTCTGAGCAGGCTACCTATTTGCCGGGTGCCCCAGGTCTTAATTTCGTTCTGATTTTGTTCAATTGTTGCAGCCTTCGGGCAACATGCAGATGATCTTATCCATCACGTAATCTCCGAGATGAGGTCCATTGGGGTAATGGACAATGTAGCCACCATTGATCTGCTGGCCGTCCACCGCAACAGTGCCGGTAATCGAGATACTCCAGGTGGCGCAGGTGACGCTCATATCGAGTTGCCTGTCTGTGTCATTGGATTTGTGCCCTGTGACGGCGCACTTCTCGCCGTCGTCAGAGATGAAGGTCCCGCTGAGAGTGGTCATCTTGCCGGCGCTGTTGCTTTCAGTCAGGTTAATGGTGTTCGGTTTGGCGACGGGCTTGCCGCCGGCCAGCCACGTTATCCTCCACTTGCCCGCAAGATTGGTTGCCTGCGCGTGGGAAAAACCGGGCAGGGTGAACGCGAGCAGCATAAGTACGACAAAACCTCGTGTGAATGCCTTCATGATTCCTCCTCTGCAAGATTGATCTCCACCATCGGCATGCAGTTGCCGATCAGAGTTGCTATCAACCAAATACTTGCCAGCCTGTTGGATGCCGAGTTTCTGAGCTTCGGGGAACTTTGTTTTTTGGGGGAACGGTGACGCTCGATCATGAGGATAGTGGCCCAACGCGGCAGGTGGCAATTGGAAACTTCAGTAAATCATGAGAGCGCGGACTGCCCATCCAACTGCATCATCAGCTCTTCCCACTCGGCTGTGAGCGCGGCTAGTTGGTTGCGCAGGTCTTCAGCCAGTGCGGTGAGCCGCTGGGTTTCGGCGGCTGAGACGAAGACGCCCAGCTGCTCCTCGGTGTGGCGGATGGCGGCTTCGATACGCGGGATCTCTTCTTCCAGAAAGGCGCAGCGCTCCTCCATCTGTTTCTGCCTGATGGGGTTCAGGCGGCGGGGACGGTCCTTGGCGGTATCGATTGGGGATGGGGCCTCCAACTTCTCCGCGGAGGGCGCGGAAGGAACGAGGCTGCCGGCTTCCCACCCTTTCGCCGAAGTGCGGCGAAAGGATGGGGCACCCGTCTGCTGCGCGGGTTCCGGCGCTGTGGCTACCGCGGATTGCGCTTCCTTCCAGCGCAGATAGTCCTCGTAGTTGCCCTCGTGGCTGGTGACCGTCCCGTTTTCCACTTCAAGCACGCGCGTGGCCAGCCGGTCGATGAAATAACGATCATGAGATACGAAGATCACCGTTCCCGAGAAGACCGCCAGCGCCTCCAGCAGCACATCCTTGGCGCGCATATCCAGGTGGTTGGTGGGCTCGTCGAGGAGCAGAAAGTTTGACGGCGAAACCAGAATGCGCGCCAGCGCGTAGCGGTTGCGCTCGCCGCCCGAGAGCACGCCGAGCGGCTTGAAGACGTCGTCGCCGCTGAAGAGAAAGCAGCCCAGCAGCGACCGCAGCGCAACCTCGGGAACCTTGACCGCGGCGGCGCTGATGTCGTCGATCATGCGCGTCTCGCCGTCGAGCACCTTGTACTGGTCCTGCGCGAAGTACTCGCTGACCACGTTGTGGCCCAGCTTCACCTGGCCCGCCGTGGGCGGTTCTTCACCGGTGAGCAGGCGGATAAGCGTGGATTTGCCCGCGCCGTTCACGCCCACCAGCGCCACGCGGTCGCCGCGCGAGAGGTTGAACCTGACCCGGCTGAGCACTTGCTTGGCGCCGTAACTCTTTGAGAGCCCATCGGCCTCCGCAACCATCCGACCCGAGGGCGGCGGCTGGGGAAACTTGAAGTGAATCACCGGCTCTTCTTCGGGAATCTCGATGCGCTCGATCTTTTCGAGTTCCTTGATGCGGCTTTGCACCTGTTTCGCTTTGCTGGCCTTATAGCGGAAGCGGTTGATGAAGGCTTCAAGGTGCTCGATCTGCAAGCGCTGGTTGCGGTATGCCGCCTTAAGCTGCGTGCGCCGCTCGTCTTTCTGACTTAGATACTTTGTATAGTTACCCTGATAGATAGTCAGCCGCTTATTCCAAATCTCCACGGTGCGGTCGATAGTTACATCGAGAAAGTAGCGATCGTGGGAGATAAGAATGTAACCGAAGGGATAAGTGCGGAGATAGTCTTCGAGCCAGTTACGGGTTTCAAGGTCCAGGTGGTTGGTGGGCTCGTCGAGCAGCAGAAGATTCGGCTTGGCCAGCAGCAGCCTGGCCAGCGCGATGCGCATCTGCCAGCCGCCGCTGAACTCGTCGGTCTGGCGCGACCAATCCTCCTTGCCAAATCCCAATCCGGTCAACACGCCGCCGACCTGCGCGTCCAGAGCGTAGCCGTCGAGCGCGTGAAAGCGTTCCTGGAGCATCGAGTAACGCTCCGCCGCGGACTCGTACTCCGGGCTGGCGTGGTCGAGTTCGGCCAGTTGCCCGCCCAGCCGCACGATCTCCCGCTCCATCTCGCGCAGTTCGTCAAAGACCGCGAGGCATTCGTCAAAGACCGACCTGCCGGCGAGATGCAACCCCTCCTGGGGCAGGTAGCCGATGCTGATGCCGCGCATCTGCTGCAAGCTGCCGTAGTCCAGCGTCTCCAGGCCGGCCAGCACCTTCATCAGTGTGGATTTTCCGGCTCCGTTGGCGCCCACCAGCGCGGTCTTCTCCTTGTTTCGGATGAGCCAATTGGCTTCCATAAACAAGACCCGCGGCCCAAACCGCTTGCCGGCATTTTTGAGGGAAATCATCTGCCTCTATTTTCGCAGAGAGGCGCACGGGGCTGAACGCAACGCCGGCCGGCGGCATCCGCCGCACGCCGATGGCGCAGGCCCGGAACGAATCGATCCGCGTCGAGCGGTCTGGCGCTCTGGTGCGTCTGGCATCCAGGACGGCGCTGCCAGCGAGCCGCCGGCCGGGTGCGTAAGTGCGGGAGCGCCTGATACACTTCCGTCAAGAACCATCCCGGGGTATATCCCGGAGTACATCTAAATCTCGGAGTAAGGCCACACCATGAAACACATTTTTCTGACTCTTTTGATGGCGGCAAGCGCGGCTGCCGCAAGCTCACAAACCCCGGCCCATCTGGCCACCAACGCGGCCAGCGCCGCCAAACCGGCCGCCTCTGCAACAAACCAGGATTGCTCGATAGCATCGGCGGGCATCGTACTGCCCCCCGGAATACCTCATGTTCAGGGCAACGTGCAGTCTGTCCTCGCCCTTCGCTACCAGGATTTCGTGATCGGTACCGGCGCCGAGGCCGAGCCGAACAAGCTCTACAAGGTCCAATACACCTACTGGCTGGCCGCCGACGGGCACAAGATCGACTCCACCTACGACCACGGGGGTCCTCCGGTCAAGGACAAGGACGGCAAGATCCTGCTGGACGCCAATGGTAAAGCCATGCCAGGCCCTCCGATGACCGTCAACTTTATCCAGGGCCGCCACCAAATGATTTTCGGTTTTGACCAGGGCTTTGCCGGCATGAAGGTCGGCGGCAAGCGCCGCCTGTATATCCCCTGGCAACTGGCCTGGGGCCCGATGGGCCACCCTCCCGCGATTCCTCCCATGTCCGACATGATTTACGATGTCGAGCTGGTGGATGTAGTAGAGCCCCCCGCACCACCCTTGCCGCCTGCTGGAAGAGGCGGTATCAACGACCTCCGCGGGCATCGGCTAACCGGCGAGTCAGCACCGGCGTCCGGAACGCCTGCTCCAGCGCCAGCGCCTGCTCCAGCGCCAGCGCCAGCCGCGGCGCCAACGCCGTCTGCCCCGGCGTCACCGGCTGCTCCAGCCTCTCCGGCGCAACCGAAGTAGAGCCGCGTTGCTCATCACTGAATGCGGCCACGCCGGCGGGAAACTCCGGCGTGGCCGCATTCGTTTAGCGGGATTACGCCTTGCGGCTGTGTCACACTGAGAAAGCAACCGGCGTACGGCGTTCGAAGGAAAGCGGGAAGTTGCCCATAAGTGGCATCTTGCTTCGATACTGCACAGAAGGGCCTGTAGCTCAACGGTTAGAGCAGGGGACTCATAATCCCTTGGTTCGGGGTTCGAATCCCTGCGGGCCCACCAACCTGGCAGTTCATCAAGAAGGATTGATGCCAGTCGCCGGGGCCCCGGCCTGCCGGCAAGCGTTCGCTCGGCTTCCGTGGCCGCGCATTCCACCCTCTCTGGAAGATGCTGGAAGGAAAGATCATGCGCGCTTTGGTTTATACCGCTCCGCGCCAGGTGACGCTCAAGGAACTCCCTCGTCCTCGTCCGGCTGCCGGAGAAAGCGAGATTGCCGTAACCGCCGCGGGCATCTGCGGCTCGGATCTCTCGGGATTTCTGGGGCGCAGCCGTCACCGCATTCCGCCGCTGGTGCTGGGGCACGAACTGGTGGGGCGCAGGCCGGACGGGCGGCGCGTGGTGGCCAATCCACTCATCGGTTGCGGGCACTGCACGGTCTGCCTGAACGGAGCGCAGAATCTGTGTTCGAGTTTTCGCCTGCTGGGCATGGACCGGACCTCCGGCTGCCACGCGGAGTTTGTCGTCCTTCCCGAGTCGCAGGTGTACGAGATTCCCGATCATCTGACCGACGCGCGGGCAGTGCTCACCGAGCCTTTGGCCAACATCGTTCATCTCTTCCGGATCGCGGCGCCGCAGCCGTTTTTCCGCATGGGAATCGTGGGCGGAGGAACCATGGGTTCGCTGGCGCTGCTGACGGCCAGGCGGATGGGGGCACGCGAGATATTGGTGGAGGACGTGAGCGACGCGCGGCTGGAGACGGTGCGCGCAATGGGAGCCACGCTGGCGGTGAACGCCGGCACGGAGGAAGGCCGCGCGGAAGGAAGCCGGTTTGCCGGCCACGGGCTGGACCTGGCGCTCGATGCCTGCGGCACAAGCGCGGCGCGGCAGGCGGCCTTCGATCTTTGCCGGCCGGGGGGACTGGTGGTGCTGCTGGGCATGGGGCATCCGCGCAGCGAGATCGACTTTGTGACCAGCATCCGCAAGGAGCACCGCGTGGCGATGTCGTTTGCTTACACGCCGGCGGATTTTGAACGCGCGCTGAAATTGCTGGCGGATGGTGAGATCGACCTGAGCCCGTGGACCGTCGAGATGCCGCTCGAAGAGGGCCAGAAGGCCTTCGAGCGGATGACCACCGCGCCCGGCGCCACGCTCAGGATGGTGCTGCGGGTGAGCTGAAAGGCTGCAAGCGCCGCAATGATCCTATGCGGCGAGATCGCATCTCGCGATACGAATCCAACGCATCAGCCCGTTTTGCGAGAAGGCTCACGCCCGCCGCTGTATTTGACCTCAACCAATGTGCAGTCGTCCTGCGCCTCATTATTCGCCTGGAATTTTCCCACATCATCGAGGATGCCGTTCAGATCCTTTTTAATAGCCATCTCGCTCAATCTTGCGTCGCCAAAGGGTTCACCGGCGCTGTTCTCGGCCTCGACCAATCCATCCGTCGCCAGCAGAATCCTTTCTCCCGGCTTCATCGTATATTTCGCGGAGGTATAACTCGCGCCGGGAAGCAGCCCGACAATCAGGTTGCTTTCTTCCAATCGTTTCACCCCGGAGTCCTGGATGAGCAGCGGCTGAATGTGGCCGCAGTTCATGTATTCAACGCGTCCGTCGGGGAAGAGCTTGAGCATCACCATGGTCGCGTACTTGCCCACATTGCGGGTGCAAAGAAACTGATTCAACAGCGCCGCGATATCCGGCAGGCTTTGCCCGGAGAGCATCTGCGCGTGGATGATGCCCTGCATGATGGCGGCCACGATGGCGGCCGGAACGCCCTTGCCCGAAACATCCGCGATGGCCACGCACACACAGTCGTCAAGCGCCACCGCGTCGAAGAAATCGCCGCCGATTTCGTAACAGGAAATGCTTTTGGCCTGCAGCAGGGCGTATGGAATCACCGGCAGGGTGATGGACATGAGGCCGTTGTGAATCTTCGCGGCAATGGCGAGTTCCTCGCGCGTCCTGCGCGATTTGTATTCCGCCTCGGCGAGCAGGGCGTTTTGCAGCAGCGCGGCGGCTTCAGTGGCGATGGTGTCCAGCAACTGCTGATCGACTTCGCTCAATTTTCCCGCGCCGATCTGGCTATCGAGATAGAGCAGCCCCAGCAGTTCGGCATTCTGGTTTTTAGCATCGCGCTTGCGCAGTGGAATGCAATAGATGCTGCGAATCTTATTCACCATCACGCTCGCCCAGGCCGAGGCGCTGTCGTCCGCCATGGTGTCGCTGATGGAGAACTTTGCGTCGCTCTCGATCGCCTTCTGGATGGCCCGGTGCGAGATCGTCGAGTCCTCTTCAACGAACAGGCCTTCGGAATTCAGCCCCCGCGCAAGCTTCATCTTGCCGCCTTCACTCAGGAAGACGAACCCGCGCTCCACGCTGGTGAGCTGCAGCGTCAACTGCAGCAGGGTGGTGAGGATATCCTCGATCGCTCCGCCGGCGTTCAACTGCCGCGCGGCGCTCAGCAGCCAGTTCAACTGCTCCATTTCGCGAGCTGCCGGCGGGCGTTTCTCGCCGGGAAGCGGAAATTCGGTGATCGAGGAAAGCAGGCTGGTGACCATGCTGCTTGGCACGGCCTTCCGTTCTCCCCCCGCATCGAATTGGAAGTGCAGGCGCGGCGCCTCCAGCGACCCCAGTTGCAGCGCATCGCCCGACTTCAGGGCAGCTTTCAGAACGCGCTCGCCATTGAGGAACGTACCGTGGCTGCTGTCCCGGTCCATGACCGTATAGGTCGAATCTTCCCTGACGATGACCGCATGCTGGCGCGAGACAAATGGATCCAGCAAAATGATGTTTTGACCGGGCGAACGGCCAATCGATGTAGCGGCTGATTCGAGTTTGACGGTGTGCTGCCCGTCGGTGTCGGTATAACTAAGCGTGGGGAAGTCCATATTACTCCTTACCGTCTTGCTGAGCGATTATTGCATCCGGCCATTCCGTTCTTTTGCGCTCCGCCGGGATTTCCTTCTTGCCGACCCGGCTACTAGACAATTTACCTCCAGACGCCACAGCCGTGCCCGTTTTTTTATCCGTTTCCATCCCCAGCACCTGTGCAGACGGGATAGGGCTGTCTCCGGGGCGCAACAAAACCGGGAATTGCGGGCTTTCATCCGATTCTCAGCTTGCCCAGTTTATACGCGATCACGCTTCGGCCTCCAGCCCCGGCCCGCACTCCACACCATCGCCGGCAGATATCCGGTTTTTTAGTTGCGCACGGCCAAGTTGGGCTGACACAATGCTGTTACCCCAGTACGCCTGTATGACCCTCTGAATCAAAACAAGGCAAGCGAATGAAAATCTGCCCGCAGTGTGAGTCCGGATACCACGACAGCCACACCACCTGCCCCACCCACGGCGGCCTGCTCAGCGAGATTCGCGACCTGAAGCCGGGTATGCTGATCCGCGATACCTACAGGATCAAAAGCAAGCTCGGCAAGGGCGGAATGGGCTCCGTTTACCTGGCCCAGCAAACCATCATGGACGAACCCCGCGCGCTCAAATTCCTCTCCCAGGAGTTGAGCGAAGACGAGGCCTTTACCAGCCGGTTTCTGCGCGAGGTGCGCACCCTCCGCCAAGTGCGCAACAGGAATGTCGTCGACTGCGGCGACCCCGAACGCGCCGAGGATGGGTCCCTCTTCTTCTCCATGGAGTTCGTCGATGGGCCAAATCTGCGCGACTATCTGAAAACCGCTGCCCGGCCCTTCGATGTGCGCCTGGCCCTGGCCATCACCCGCGGCATCGCCGAGGGACTGGGAGCAGCCCACAGCAAGGGGATGGTCCATCGCGACATCAAGCCGGAAAACATTCTCATGGCCAGGGATGGCCAGGAGTGGGTTCCCAAAATTGCCGACTTCGGCATTGTCGCCACCAAGGAGACCAGCCAGCAAACCAGGACCGGCAGCGCCCTGCTCACCATGGCCTATGCCGCCCCCGAGCAGTGGACCGGAACCCGCGCCGCCGATCTCGATGGCCGCACCGATCTCTATGCCCTGGGCCGCGTGGTCAGCATCAGCTACAACGACGGAACGCCCACAAAGACCTTTGCCTATGACGCGAGCGCGGGCGCGAACTTTACTGACCTGACTCAGGCCAATTTGAAAGGCCGTCTCTCTCTCGCCACAATATCGGGAGTAGCGGGCACCGCCTACAGCTACGATCCTATGGGCAGGACCAGCTACCTGGACGAATGCCTGCCCTCCGGGCCGTGCGGCACGACAGCCTACAACCGGCAGCTCCACTACACCTACGATCTGGCCGGAAATATGCTCACCTCGACCGACGGAACCAACGTGCAAACCACTTACACACTGTCGCCCGCCAATGAGATTCAATCGCTGACCAGCACTCTCAGTAATTCCACCGATCCGGCCAACATCCTCGCCAGCGCGCAATACAGCCCCAACGGACCGGTGGGCTACAATATCGGCAACGGGCTCTCCGGCGCCTACTCCTATGACGCGCTGGGGCGCATGAACGGCGGATCGGTGCTCTCCGGCAGTTCGAACGTTTACTCCTTCACCAGCGGATGGAAGGGATCGCAGTTGCAAAACTCGTCGGATTCGGTTCTCGGCCAGAGTTCCACCTACGGCTACGACGAATTCAACCGGCTCGCCTCGCGCACAGTCAATTCGGGCACAGGACCGAACTTCGCCTGGAAATATGACCGCTGGGGCAACCGCTGGTCGCAGAGCATAACAGGGGGGACTGGGAGCGGAACGACCTTCTCGGCGAACTTCACGTCCAACAACCAGATCACTCCAGGCGCATCTTGCCCCATATCGACAGAATACTGCTACGACGCCGCAGGCAATATGACCAGCGACACCTTTCACTCCTACACCTACGATGCGGAGGGTAACATCACCGAGGTGGATGGCGGCCAGACGGCGACTTATGTTTATAATGCCTTGAACCAGCGGGTGCGGGCTATGGTGGGAAGCACGGCCACGGAGTACGTCTTCAACGCGGCCGGGCAGCGCGTCTCGGAGTGGAACGGGAGCACGCGCGCCCAACTCAAGGGCAAGTACTACTGGGGGGGCACGCCGGTGGCCTACTACACCACCGCCGCCAGCAGCGCCGGCGCCGCCACGCACTTCGAGCATCAGGATTGGCTGGGCACGGAGCGGATGCGCACCGCGTATAATGCCAACGGGAGCCCGACC
>Ga0187866_1000098_pt1 | contig 114036 bp, 105 predicted proteins | sample June2016WEW_11_1_3_FD_133013 | JGI IMG/M metagenome (GOLD analysis project Ga0187866, IMG submission 133013) | Peatland microbial communities from SPRUCE experiment site at the Marcell Experimental Forest, Minnesota, USA - June2016WEW_11_150 | ecosystem: Environmental > Terrestrial > Soil >... | reverse complement strand
TACAACCCGCACCGCCGGCACTCCGCGCTCGGCCAGCGGTCGCCGATCCAGTACGAGTGCGACACCTCAACTGCGGCTTGAAACCCAAGCCGTCAACTGTCCACCAAAGCGGGGCAACTCCACAGCCGGTACGCGCCCGCAGCAGCATTTCGGCGCGGCAGCAAAGGGCGGAGCGGCTGTTGTTTGCAGGAATGGGCCCTGGAGGGTTCGAACCTCCGACCAACGGATTATGAGTCCGCCGCTCTAACCACCTGAGCTAAGGGCCCTCAAACCGTCTGCTACAGCACGCCTCCGCGCCGGAACATCCCGACTTCGTCGTACTTCCGCTCGAAGAGCTCGCGGACTTCCTCGCGCGAGACAACGGCCACGCCCGCCTTGCCCACCTCGATCCCCGCGGCGTAGTTGGCCAGCTCCGCCGCCTCGCGCATCGTCGCGCCGGCCGCCAGCGCCGTTCCCACCCACGCGGTGACCGTGTCGCCGGCGCCCGAGACGTCGTAGACCTCACGCGCGTGCGTCGGGAAGCGCTCGATCGTCCCGTTCCGTGTGAGCAGCGCCATGCCGTGCGCACCGAGCGTCAGGAGGAGGTTGTCCACCTCGAGCTGCTCCATCACCGCCGGAAGGGTGTCGGCGTGCTCCACGTCCACCGCCGCCCCCAGCGCCGCTTCCAACTCGCGGCGGTTCGGCTTGAAGACCGTGGCGCCCTTGTAGTTGAAGAACTGCTTGAACTTGGGGTCCACGACCGAGGGGATCCCGCGCCTGCGGGCCGTCGCGAGCGCGGATTCGATCACCGACGGGGCGAGCGCGCCCTTGTTGTAGTCCTCGAGCAGCACGGCGTCCACGTCCTTGAGCGCTTTCGCCATCCGCTTCTGCAGCAGCTCCAGTGTCGCGCCCTCAAGAAGCGTGTCCTCTTCCTCGTCGAAGCGCAGCATCTGCTGGCCGCGGGCCACCACGCGGGTCTTCGACGTCGTGGGCCGCTCCGGTGTCACCACGATCCCGTCGTCGCGAATGCCCGCGGCGACCAGCTCGGTGCGGAGCTGCTCGCCCCTCCGATCGTCCCCGACTGTGGCGACCAGCGTCACCTCCGCGCCGATCGCCGCCACGTTCGCCGCCACGTTCGCCGCGCCGCCCAAGGCGTAGCGCCGGTCCTGAACCCGCACGACCGGGACCGGCGCCTCGGGAGAGATGCGCTCCACGTCGCCGATCATGTAGACGTCGAGCATCGCGTCGCCCACCACCACGACCCGACGCTTCGGCATCGCTTCCAGGAGCGCGTTCACCCGCTCGCGCGCAATCACGCTGTCGCCTCCGCATGGGCGGCACGGCCGTGCCGTTCCCAAGCCAAGAGGTTACCTTCGCAAGCCGTGCTCTCGCAATTCCTGCCTCCGGGCGCTCGCACTGTACTCGACGTCGGCTGCAACGTCGGCGACTCGCTGCGCTGGGCCCGCGACCAGGGGATTGAGCGCCTGCGCGGCGTCGACATCAACCCCGCGGCGGTCCGGGCTGCCACCAAGCAGCTCAGCGGGCTGGGAGACGTCCAGGTCTTGCACGGCTCTGCCGACGAGCTCCCGTTCCCCGACGGCTCGGCCGACGTAGTACTCTGCCTCGAGGTGCTCGAACACATCCCCGAAGACCTCCGGGGGAAGTCCGTGAGCGAGATGGCGCGTGTCCTCGCGCCCGGTGGGCGGCTGATCCTCACGGTCCCGCACCGGGGCGCCTTCGCCTTCCTCGATCCCGAGAACATGCGCTTCCGCCTCCCGTTCCTCCACCGGATGCTGTCCCGCCTGGTCGGCGGCGGCGGGAAGGAGCGTGGCTACGTGGGCCAGAAGCACGGGGTCGTCCGGCACCACCACTTCACGCGCGCCGAGCTCGAGGCGCTGCTGGGGTCGCACTTCGCGATCGTGGGGATCCGGGGAAGGGGATTGCTGCTCTTCCCGTTGTGCACGTGGCTGCAGTGGCCGTCTTACAGGCGCCAGCGCCTGCGCTCACGCACGTTCCGCTTTCTCGACTGGCTGATGCGGATGGACTACGGCATCCGGTATCCGGTCGCCCTGGCCTACAACGTCGTGGTGGCCGCTGACAAGCGCTGATTCAAGTCGGTCGGGGCAGGAGCTGCTGCGCGACGAGGCCGGCAATTTCCAGGCAGCAGGTTAGCCCCGGCGACTCGATGCCCACGAGGTTGACCCATCCCGGAAGACCGCGCGCCGACTCCTCCTGGATCACGAAATCGCGGAACGGCTCGCCGGGGCCCTGCAGCTTGGGGCGGATGCCCGCGAGGTCGGGCGACAGGTCGTCCTCATCCAACCCCTCGAGGTAGCGCGAGACCGCAGCGTGAAACGCGGGCCGCAGGCTCTCGGACACGTCGTAGCTCTGCGTGCGGCTCTCGAGGTACTGGAGATCCGGGCCCAGCCGCACGCCGCCGGCCAGGTCGAGCGTGACGTGAATGCCGAGATGCGTTGGATGCGGGGCAGGGTAGATCAAGTGGCTCGCGAGATGTCGCTTCCGCGGATGCACGCGGAAGTAGTGGCCCCGGGCGTAGTGAAGCCGGTACCTGCAAGCCGCGACGTCGAGGCCGGGAAGGGCCGCCACACGGTCCGCGTCGAGGCCGGCGGCGTTCACCACGCAGCGTGTCTCGAGCGTCGTCGTCTCACCGTTGCTCGTCGCCACGACGCGATAGCCGTCGCGCAAATGCTCGGCGCCGACGACCTCGTGGCGCCAGGCGACGGTGCAGCCGTGCGACTCGGCGTCCGCCAGCAGGCTCGCCATCAGCTGGTGCGAGTCAACGATCCCCGTGTCGGGAGACCAGAGCGCGTGGGTCGCGCGGACGTGGGGCTCGATCCTGCGGATCTGATTCAGGGCGAAGCGCTGGAGCGAGGTGACGCCGTTCTCCAGCGCCTGCCGGAGGATCTGGTCGAGCTTCGGCTCCTCTTCTTCCGAAGTTGCGACGATCAGCTTGCCGAGGCGCGTGTGGGGGACGCCGTGCGTCTGGCACCAGGCGTAGAGGCTCCGACCGCCGCTCGCACAGAGTCGAGCCTTGAGGCTCCCCGCCGGATAGTAGATGCCGGCATGCACGACCTCGCTGTTGCGGCTGCTGGTCTCGACGCCGAAACGCTCGTGGCGTTCGATCAGGACGACATCGCGCCCCCGTGCGGACAGCTCCTGGGCGCACGCCAGTCCGACGACGCCGGCGCCGATGACGACGACGTCAGCGTCCACGCGCCTTCCGTCCCCGGCTGTGGCGAGCGATGTTCAGCACCCTCATATGGTAGCAGCCGCAAAGGCAGTGGCGCGAGCGTTGGTACCTCGCCGGTTCCGCAACTGGGTGCGCAGTCCGGCCCGCTCGCTCCGGTGGGCGCGAGACCAGGTCGCTCACCTCCTCGGGCTCGATCCGCTTGTCGAGATCCGCGTCGGCTGGAGCGTGCGCTGCCACCCCGCCGCATGGCGACTCGCGTACCATGCTCACGTCGAAGATCCCGAGCAGGTACGGGAGCTGGACGCCTTCATCGCGCATTGCGCCCCGGGAATGGTGCTGGTGGATGCCGGCGCCCATTTCGGCCTCTTCAGCCTGGCTGCGCTGCACTACGGAGGGCGCGACGCGCGCGCGATCGCCATAGATCCGTCGCCTGCGGCGGCGCACATGCTGCGCGTCCAGGCCCGGCTCAACGGGGTCGAGCGTCAGCTCACCGTCGTCGAGGCCGCGATCGCTGCCCGGGACGGAACGATCGCCCTGGTGGATGCAGGCATCGGCTCGGCCGGGTACTTCGTGCAGCCGGAGCAACAGCACGGCGCGGCGGAGCGCACGGCGGTGCCGGCGGTAACGGTCGATTCGCTGGCGGCCGGGCTCGGATCGCCGCCAACTCACCTCAAGATCGATGTGGAGGGTTTCGAGGCGGAGGCACTCAAAGGCGCACGGAGAACGCTGTCCGGTCCAAACCCGCCGCTTCTGTTTCTCGAATTGCACAACGAGATCGTGGCCCGGAACGGCGGCGACCCGGCCGAGAGCTTGGCAGTCCTTGAGGAGTACGACTACGCGGCCTTCGATCCCGGCGGCGCTCCGCTCGATCGGACCGCCATCCTGAGCCGGCCACTCATACGCATTCTCGCGAGGCGCGTGACCACGTAAGGCTCAGTCGCCCCAGTGGATCCCGCCGGAGATGCGGCGGCGGATCTCGGCGCGCACCCGCCACACCCAGCGGTCGCCGCGCACGCCCTGCACGTGGTTCGCGTTCCAGACGAAATTCCGCCCGATGTCGGTGCTCAGGTTGATTCCCGGCATCGGAGTCCAATTCGCCTGCACCGCCACGCGCAACGTCCTTTCCACCACCCCCGTGAGAAAGACCAGCGAATCGGAAAACGCCGAGTCGGGAGGATACTGCTTCCGGAAGTCGCCCTGCCCCTGTCTGATGTAGGTTATCTCGCCGCCTACGAGTGCCCGCGGAGCAAGTGAGGCCGTGGCACGGAACGTCCACTGGTCGTAGTCGCTGTGGTTCCGGGCCAGGCCCACGCTGTCATTCGAGTACTGCTCCTGGTTGAACTCGGTCCGGTAGTCGAGTGCGTCCACCCGAGTGTACAGCGCCGACCAGCTCAGCTGGCCGCGAAGCGCGCCGCCCGTGGCGGAGAAGGTGTAACCCAGCTCCTCCGGCTTCTTGTCGTGCTGGTTGTTTCGACTCGTCTGGATGTCGTCGGCGTAGATCTGCGCGGCCAGGCGGACAGTGCGCGAGACCTGATACGACGCGTCCGCGCCGATCAGTGCGTTCCCGGCCGGCCTGTTCTGATATTGAACCAGAGTCCACAGACCGAGCGGATTGAGGTACCACGGCTCAAACGACCGCCCGAGGCTGGAGCTGTCTGCGTACACCTCCGCTTCCGAAAGCGAGAAGGCGAGCCGGTCGGACGGAATCACTACTAGCCGGTGCGCCGACAGGAAACGGTGCTGTGGAGCAACCTGCCCCCAGCCAGGAAGGCTGTTGAGCTGTGTCGCGACCATCTCCAGTCTGAAGCGTTGCGGGCCGAGTCGCAGGAACAGATGGTCGTAGGAGTACGGGGCGTTGGAGAGGATCAGGCCCTGTGTCTCCGGCGGTCCCCAATTCCGGTCGACCGCGCCAAAGAACACCGCAAAGTACTTCCACGAGGCTATGCCGTATGCCTCATCCGTTCGCCCTGCGACGATCTGGTCCCTTCTCCCGATGTACTCGGGGTCGTACTTGAGCCGGTTGTCGAAGTACGGGTGCGTCACGAACGCCGCGTGCGGTATCTCCAACGACATCTCTAGATCGCCGCGCAGGTACAGGCCTGCGGAGTCGCGCGATGGCCGGTCGGGCCACCGGCTGGCGTCCGACGCGGCGGTGACCCCCACGCCGCCGTCGACCTTCCACCGTACCGTGTCCGGGCGCTCTTCCAGCTCATGCGCCAGGAGCCGCAGTGAACTCTTGACCGGCTCCGACAGATCGGTCGTGTCCACCTTCGCTACCGCCCGCGCCACGTCGGCCCGTCTCAGGGGCCGCGTGAGGGGGTCGAGACCCCGGAGCACGCCGGCGCGGATCAGCTGCTCCACGTACGGCGTCGCCCAGGAGCTGATCGGCAGGTAGAGGTTGCTCTCGGGTGCCTGTGCCGCCAGCGGGGCCGCGAGAGCCGCCAATAGAAGGGCAGGGAGAAGGCGCAAGCGCATGGGCTGCAAAGTATATTGGCCCGGTGCCGAAGCGGCCACATCCGCTCCTCGTGATGGCCATCGCGGTCGTGGCGATGTCGTGGGCCGCGCCGCTCATACGGCTCAGCACCGCCCCGCCCCTGGCCATCGCCGCGTGGCGCCTGACTTTCGCCACCCTCCTCCTGAGCCCTGTGCTCGCCGCGTCGCGGAACCAGCGCCTCGAGTGGGCCAAGCTCGGCGGCCCCCAGCGCCACATCGCCGCCCTTGCCGGCGTCTTCCTCGCGCTCCACTTCGCGTCCTGGATCACGTCGCTGCGCCTGACCACCGTGGCCGCGTCCGCGGTCCTGGTCTCGCTCTCGCCCGTCTTCGCCTGGGTCTTTTCGCGCGCCTTCCTGGGCGAACGCCCCGCCCGGCGACAGGCAGTCGGGATCGTCCTGGCCATCATCGGCGCCGCCGTCATCGCCCTCGGCGACGCGAGCCGCGCCGGCCGCGGCGCCCTGCTCGGGGACCTGCTCGCCCTGGCCGGCGCGGCATTCGGCGGCGCCTACTTCGTCATCGGCCGCCGGCTCCGCGCCGACCTCGGGCTCGTCGCCTACATCACCCCGGTCTACGGCGTCGCGGCGGCCGTCCTCCTGGTCTGGGCCACGGGGCTGCACCAGGCCTTCGTGGCTTACCCGGCCAAGGACTGGCTCATCTTCGCGGCGCTGGCCGCTGGCCCGATGATCGTCGGCCACGGGGGCCTCAACTACGCCCTGCGCTACCTCCCGGCCTACACGGTCAACGTGGCCGCCCTGGGCGAGCCGGTGGGCGCCACGCTCATCGCCTGGCTCCTGCCGGCCATCGCCGAGTCCCCCGGCCTCACGGCCGTCGCAGGCGGCGTTCTGGCGCTGGGAGGCATCGCCCTGGCCCTAGCGGCCACCGGCAGGGCACCCGGGCAGGCTCGCAGCCCGGCGTCGGCGTGAGGGCAGACCCGGCTCGCTCAGCCCTGCCGACCGGTTAGCTTTCACCCTTGTGACATCCACCGTCGACGTCATCCGCGGCCGCATTGTCGAGTCGCGCCATCGGGTTTCCGCCGCCGTCGTGGATTCGGATGGCAAGCTCGTGGGCTCCACGGGCGACAGCGACCTGGTGACGTACTGGCGCTCGTGCGCCAAGCCGATCCAGGTGCTCCCGCTGATCGAGGACGGCGGCGCCGACGCCCTCGGCATCGACGATTCCGAGATCGCGCTCGCCTGTGCCTCGCACAACGGCGAGCCGCGGCACCTGGCCGTAGCGACGAGCCTGCTCGAGAAGGCCGGCTGCGGGGAGAAGGACCTGGCCTGCGGCCCGCACCCGTCGCTCTCGCCCGCCGTCGCGCGGGAGATGGCCGATCGAGGTCAGAAGCCGCGCAAGCTCCACAGCAACTGCTCCGGGAAGCACGCCGCGATGCTCGCGTTGGCTCGCCATCACGGCTGGCCGACAGAGGACTACCGGAAGCCGGACCATCCGGTCCAGCGGCGCCTGCTCGCGGAAGTGGCCGCCTGGACGGGCTTGGACGAAGCGAAGATCGGGCAGGGTGTTGATGGATGTGGGGTGGTTTCCTATGCAATGCCGCTGCGCAACATGGCACTGGCCTATGCAAGACTGGGTGCCGGGTTCCGGGTGTCAGGTGCCGGAGAGTCCAAACCCAATCACCTGACACCTGACACCCGACACCGCCTCTCCGAAGCCGCCGAGCGCGTCCTCCGCGCCGTCATCGCTGATCCCTTCCTCATCGCCGGCACCGGGCGCCTCTGCACCGAGGTCCTGTCGTCCTCGAAGGGCGCCGTCATCGCCAAGGTCGGCGCCGACGGCGTCTACTGCGCGACGCTGCCGTCCGCCCGCCTCGGCCTGGCAATGAAGGTCGAGGACGGCGACATGGACGCCGCGCGGCCGGCCCTTCTGGCTTTCCTGGAGATCCTGGCGCCGGGCGCCGTGCGCGTGGCGGACTCCTTCCGTTCTCCCCAGATCAGGACCACCTTGGGCGAGGATGTGGGCCACTTGGCGGCCCGCGTTTCCCTGGAGCGCGCCCGATGAAGCAGCTGACTGGACGGACGTTTGAGCCGCGCCGCAACCGAACGGTGACGGTCCGCGGCCCGGAGCGGATACCGTGACCACCGTGCTCGATTCCGCGACGCGGGCCCTGGTGCGTGTGGCGCTCTCGCTTCCGCACGCCTCCGAGAACGAGCTGGGCGACTGGATGCGCCGAGCGCGGGAGGAGGGCACGCCCGCGCTCTGGCTGGAGGAACTGCTCCTCTCGAGCGTGCTCTACGTCGGCTTCCCGCGCGCGATCGTCGCGTGGACGGTCTTCCGACGGCTCGAACCCGACCCGGCGCCCGGGAGCGAGCCGTCCGACTACGGGCGGTGGCAGGAGTGGCTGGAGCGGGGCGAGGCTACCTGCCGCGCCGTCTACGGGAAGCACTACGAGCAGCTGCGGCACAACATCCGCGCGCTGCACCCGGTGCTCGACCAGTGGATGATCGTGGACGGCTACGGGAAGACGCTGAGCCGCGGCGGTCTCGACTTGCTGCACCGCGAGCTGTGCTCGGTCGCGATGCTGGTGCCGCAGGGCGTCCCCCGCCAGCTCGTCTCGCACCTGAGCGGCGCGGTCCACGCCGGCGCAACCGCGGAACAGGTGGACGAGGTCCTGAACCTGGCCACGGCGCTGCCGGTCCGCTCGCGCAACCTCGAGATCGCGCGCAGCCTCTGGCAGGAGCTGAAGGACACTCTCGTCCACGACTGACGATGTTCATCGACCAGGTCCTCATCGACGTGAGCGCTGGGAATGGCGGCTCCGGGATGACCGCGTTCCGGCGCGAGAGCCGCGTCCCCAAGGGCGGACCCTCCGGCGGGGACGGCGGCCGCGGCGGGAGCGTGTACCTCCTCGCCGATCCGCAGCTCTGGACGCTGCTCGACTACACCTACCGACCGAAGTGGGCGGCCGACTCGGGCGAGCCGGGCGGGCCCTCGCAGCAGTCGGGGCGCTCGGCCGAGGACCTCGTCCTGCCCGTGCCGTGCGGGACGGAGGTGCGGGACCGTGCGACCGGCGAGATGCTTGGCGAGGTCGTGCGCGCTGGCGACCGTCTGCTCGTCGCGCAGGGGGGCAGGGGCGGCTTCGGCAATCAACACTTCGCCACGCCGACCCACCAGACGCCGCACGAATACCAGCCGGGCGAGGACGGCGAGCGGAAGACGATCGAGCTGACGCTGAAGCTCATCGCCGACGTCGGCCTGCTCGGCCAGCCGAACGCCGGCAAGAGCACCCTCCTCGCGGCCGTGACCGCGGCGCGGCCCAAGATCGCGGACTACCCGTTCACGACGCTCGAGCCGAATCTCGGCGTCGTGCAGCTCCGCGGGCACCGCACGTTCGTGATCGCCGACATCCCGGGGATCATCGAGGGCGCGCACCAGGGCAAGGGACTGGGCCTCAAGTTCCTCCGCCACATCGAGCGCACGCGCGTGCTGGTCTACCTGATTCCCGCCGACACGGGCGACCGCGACGAAGCGTACGCGATGCTCCGCCGCGAGATCGAGGCGTTCTCGCCCGCCCTCGCCGCGAAGCCCCATTGCGTCGTGCTCAACAAAATGGATCTGGTTCCCGCCGAGCAGGCGGCGGACTTTCCTGCAGCGGCAGACGCTTTCGCGAGGATCGCGATCTCCGGACTGCAGCGTCGCGGGCTCGACGAGCTGCTCGAGACGCTGTGGGAGCGTCTGGTTGAGGCGCGGCGGGAGGCCGAGGCGGCGACGTGAGCGGGGCGGCCGCGGGGGAGATCCAGGTCCTCGAGCGGGACCACCCGTGCTTCCCCAAGTCGGTGTTGCTGGTCGAGAAACCGCCGGAGCGCCTCTACGCCATCGGTGACCTCGCGATGCTCGAGGGACGGCGCGTCGGCATCGTCGGGAGCCGCCACCCCTCCTCGTACGGCATTCGCATCACTTACGACGCCGCAAAGGCCGCCGCGCGAGCCGGCCTCGTGGTCGTGAGCGGCCTCGCCCGCGGCCTCGACGCCCGCGCCCACCGCGGCGCGCTCGACGCCGGGGGAAAGACCATCGCCGTCCTGGGCGGCGGCGTGGACGTCTGCTATCCGCTGAGTAATCGCGATCTATACGACGAAGTGCGCGAAAAGGGGCTCCTGCTGAGCGAGATGCAGCCGGGCACCGACCCGCGGCCGGAGCACTTCCCCCGCCGCAACAGGATCATCGCGGGGCTCGTAGAGTACCTGCTGGTCGTCGAAGGGAAGGTCGCGGGCGGCACGAGCAACACCGCACGCTGGATGCTGAACCTGGGCAAGCACGTCCTGGCCGTGCCGGGCCGGATCGGCGAGGCGACGGCGGAGAGCCCCAACAAGCTCATCAGTGAGGGCGCGACGGTGTACCGCGGCCCCGAAGATCTTCTCGACGCTTATGGGATCGCGGCGGACGCGGTCGAGGCGCGGGAGCGGCGCGAGCTGGCGGCGCAGGTGGACCTGGCCTTCGCCGGCGAGCCCGACCTGCTCGACGCGGAGGCGAAGGTGTTCGACCTGCTGGCGGCGGAGCCCGTGCACGTGGACGTGATCGCGGAGCGGACGGCGCTCGACGCCGGCACCCTGCTGGCGGCGCTGTCGTCGCTGGAGCTGAAGGGACTCGCAGTCCAGCTCCCAGGCAAACAGTTCGCCCTCGCGTCGTGACGACGCGCCATCTCTACATCCACGTGCCGTTCTGCGGGCGGCGCTGCACCTACTGCGACTTCAGCATCGCGGTGCGGCGCACGGTCCCGGTCGCCGCGTACCTGGCCGCGCTCGGGCGCGAGGTCGCGCTGACCGGCGCCCGCCCGGTGGAGACGCTCTACCTGGGCGGCGGGACGCCCTCGCGGCTGGGGGGAGAGGGGATTGCCGCGCTGGCGCGGCTGTTCGCGCTCGAGCGCGAGCTGGCGGAGTTCACGATCGAAGCAAACCCCGAGGACATCACCGCGGAGAACGTGCGCGGCTGGGCTCAGGCCGGCGTGAACCGCGTCTCGCTCGGCGCGCAGTCGTTCGACGATCGTGTCCTGGCCTGGATGCACCGGACCCACGATGCGGCCCGTATCGGCCTGGCCGTGCAAACCGCGCGCGCCGGCGGGATCCGCAACCTCTCGCTCGACCTCATCTTCGCGCTCCCTCCAGGGCTGGGGCGCGACTGGAAGCGCGACCTCGAGGCGGCGATCGCGCTGGAGCCGGACCACGTCTCGTTCTACGGTCTCACCGTCGAGCACGGAACGCCGTTGTTCCGTCAGGTGGGGCGGGGCGAAGTCGCGCTCGCGGAGGAGGATCGCTACGAAGACGAATACCTGCTGGCCCACGATCGTCTCGGCGCCGCGGGGTATGTGTTCTACGAAGTCTCGAACGCGGCGCGCGCGGGCCGCGAGGCGGTGCACAACCGCGCGTACTGGCAACTGGAGCCGTACCTTGGGCTGGGCCCCGCGGCCCACAGCTTCGACGGCGTGAGCCGGTGGTGGAACGAGCCGACGTACGTGCGGTGGCAGGAGAAGCTGGAGCAGGGGAGGAGCCCGGTGGCCGGGCACGAGATTCTCAACGACCACCAGCGCCGGCTGGAGCAGATGTACCTCGGCCTCAGGACGCGACGCGGGATCGCGCTGCCGGACCCGTGTCCGCCGAAGCTGCTCCAGCAGCTGGAAGGCTGGGTGGCTGCCGGGTGGGCGGTCATTGAAGAGGCACGGAGGCACCGAGGCACAGGGGCACGGGAAGATCTTGGCACGCGCGGCTCCGAGAGCAGCGCCCATGCCCCAGTGCCTCCGTGCCTCCATGCGCGTCTTACTCCCCAGGGCTGGTTGCGCCTAGACGAGTTGGTTGCCAGCATCTAAATTGCGGCGGGGCTTGGATTTGAGACCATGCAAGAATCACTGACCGAACGCGAGAGACGGGTGCTCGAGGCCGTCGTCTTGAGCTACGTCGAGACCGCCGAGCCGGTGGGCAGTCGCACCGTGGCCCGGCGGTTCGGCCTCGGCGTGTCCGCCGCGACCATCCGCAATGCGATGAGCGACCTGGAGGAGAAGGGGTTCCTCTTCCATCCGCACACGTCCGCCGGCCGCGTGCCGACCGACCGCGCCTATCGCCTCTACGTGGATTCGCTGATGCGCTTCCCGTCCTTCACGCCGCGGCAGGAGGAGAAGCTGCGTGAGGACCTCATCGCCGAGGGCTCGGCGGTCTCCGCGGTCGTGCGACGGGCCGCGCAGGTGTTGAGCGTGCTTACGCAGGAGCTGGGCGTGGCGGTTGCGCCGTCGCTCGACGCGGCCACACTCGACCGGATCGAGCTGATCGCGGTCTCGAGCGACCGGCTGCTGCTGGTCCTCACGCTGAGGAGCGGCGTGGTGCGCACCATCTTCGTCGAGGTGCCCGGCACGCTGCATCCGGAGGCGGCCGCCAGCCTCAACGTCGTGCTGAACGAGCGGCTCGGCGGCCTGACGCTGCGCGAGATCCGGCAGACCCTGCCGGATCGGGTGCGCGACAGCGCGAGCACGCCGGCCGAGGGGGAGCTGCTCGACATCTTCATCGCGACCGGCGACCAGCTGTTCGACGTGCCTGCAACGGACGGGAAGGACGTCGTGCTGGGCCGCACCTCCGTGCTGGCGGATCAGCCGGAGTTCGCGTCGGGCGAGCGGATGCGCGAGCTGATCGAGCTGACGGAGCAGCGTGACGTTTTGCGGAAGGCGCTTGAGGGGCGCAGCAATGCGGTCGGCCTCACCGTGACGATCGGCGGCGAGAACGAGAGCCGCCGGCTCTCCAAGCTCACGCTCGTCACCGCGCCGTACCGGTCCGGTCCCCTCTCGGGCGTGATCGGGGTCCTGGGTCCAACGCGGATGCCCTACGACAAGGTCGCCTCCCTGGTGGAGCACACCTCGAAGCTGGTCGGCGACCTCCTCAGATGAGCGACTTCTACGTAGTCCTGGGCGTGAGCTGGGATGCCGACGAGGCCACGCTGAAGAAGGCGTATCGCCGGCTCGCGATGGAGTTCCACCCGGACCGCAACAACGGCGACCGCGAGGCGGAAGCGCGCTTCAAGGAGGTCACCGAGGCTTACGAGGTGCTCCGCGATCCACAGAAGCGCGCCGTGTACGACCGCTACGGCGAGGCGGGGCTCAAGGGCGGGGCGGGGCAGGCGTACGGCTTCCACCCGTTCGACCTCTCCGAGGCGCTCAACATCTTCATGCGCGACTTCGGGGCCGGGGGCTTCGGCGGGTTCGAGGAGCTGTTCGGCGGCGGGCGGCGCGCGCAGCACGCCGAGCGGCACGGCAACGACCTGCGGGCCGCGGTGACGCTCACGCTGGCGGACGTGGCGGCGGGCGCCAAGAAGACGCTGAAGTACAAGGTGCTCGTTTCCTGCGAGACGTGCAGCGGGTCGGGCGCCAAGCCCGGGACGTCGGCGAAGACCTGCCGGACGTGCGGAGGGAGCGGGGAAGTGCGGCGCGCGCAGCGCTCCATCTTCGGCCAGTTCGTCTCCGTCTCGCCGTGTCCGACCTGCGCGGGCGAGGGGCGCGTGATCGCCGAGCCCTGCCCGATCTGCCGTGGCGACGGGCGCACGCGGACCGACCGCACGGTCGCGGTGGACGTGCCGCCGGGCGTGTCGTCGTCCAACTACATCACGCTGCGGGGGCAGGGGCATGCGGGGCCGCGCGGCGGCCCGGCGGGCGATCTGGTCGTGATGCTGGAGGTCGAGGAGGACGAGCGGTTCGAGCGGCACGAGGACGACCTCGTGTACGACCTTCCGCTCTCCTTCAGCCAGGCGGCGCTCGGCACGGAGGTGGACGTGCCCACGCCGTACGGCGACGAGAAGGTGAAAGTGCCGCCGGGGACGCAGACGGGAACGGTGCTCCGCCTGAAGCACCGCGGCCTACCGCACCTCGGCGCCGGGGGCAAGGGCGACCTGCACGTGCGCATCGAGGTCTGGACGCCCGAGCGGCTCTCGCCGGAGATGGAGAAGATCTTCCGCGAGCTGGCGCCCCACGAGGGCGAGCCGCCGGCGGGCCGCGCCGGCCGGTCGTTCTGGAACAAGATGAAGGACGCGTTGGGGGCATGAGCCTGAGGGGCGGCGCTCCGCCGTCGGCGACCGTGGTCGCGCGCGGGCCCTTCCTGGCCGGCGGGGTCGTCATCCTGGACGAGGACGAGGCGCACCACCTGCGCGTGCGGCGGGTCGGGGAAGGCTCGGTCATCCGTCTGGTGGACGGGCGCGGCGCGGTGGCGACGGCGCGGATTGCGATCGAGGGGAGGGTGGTGTCGGCGCGCGTGATGGCCACCACGATGATCGGCGCCCCTCCGGCCACGGAGCTGATCCTGGGCGCGGGGGATCGCGACCGCTTCCTGAGCGCGGTGGAGAAGGCGACGGAGCTGGGGGCGACGCGGATCGTCCCGGTGCTGGCGGAGAGGGTAGCCGGCGTCGCCTCGCGCTTCCAGGCGGCGCACGTCGAGAAGGCCGCGGCCCGCGCGCGCGAGGCGGTGAAGCAATGCGGCGCGACCTGGACACCTGCGGTCGGCTCGCCGGTCTCGCTGGGCGAGGCGATCCGGCAGCCGCCTGGCGCGAGCCCCGCGCACGCTCCGGTGCGGCTGCTGGCCGATTCCGAGGGCGGCCCGATGCCGGCGTTGCGGGAGGGCGCGGCCGTTCAGTGGGCCATCGGCCCCGAAGGCGGCTTCAGCGAGGCGGAGCTGGCCACGCTCAAGGGGGCGGGCTTCAGGCCCGTGACGCTGGGCCGCTCCACGCTGCGCTTCGACACGGCGGCGGTAGCGGCGTTGGCGATGACGGCGGCGATGAGGGGCAGGAAGGATACGACGTGAGAAATGAGGTGTGAGAGGTGAGAGGGCGAAGTGAGACGTGAGAAGTTCGGGTGAGAAGTGAGAAGGCGCGCGACGTCTCCCTGTACCTCTCACCTCTCACCAAGGCCTCTCACTGCTCACCTCGCCGTCTCACGTCTCACTCCTCACGTCTCACTTCAACCGGGAGATTGCGTGAGCGACTGTCTGTTTTGCCGCATCGTGAACGGTGAGGTGAAAGCCGAGGTTGTCTACCGGACCCCCACGGTGATCGCGATCAAGGACATCAACCCGCAGGCGCCCGTGCACGTGCTCGTGATCCCGGCGCAGCACGTGGAGTCCCTGAACGAGGCCGAGGACGCGACGCTCCTGGGCGACCTCCTCCTGGCGGCGCGGGAAGTGGCCCGCCAGCAGAAGATCGCCGTGCGGGGCTACCGTGCGGTCATCAACACGAAGGCGGAGGCGGGGCAGACCGTGCCGCACATCCACGTCCACGTGCTGGGCGGCCGGGCGATGCGCTGGCCGCCGGGCTGAGCGGCTGGTTTCCGGTCGAAGCGGAGCGTCGCGGCCGCCAGCGCGGCGCCTCTTGCCGGACCCCACCTACCGGAACCGCTCCGGACGGCCGCGCTGGCGCCCGCGCAAGCGACGATCTGCCCCCGACGCGTGTCCCCGGCCCCGCCGGGCTCGGCGCGTTCGCTGGCCGGCGGCCTCGGCCACCTGAGGAACCCTGTGCCACGGGCCGGCTGGCGAATAAGTTCGGCTCCGAACAAATCGCCCTTGCTCCGCACGGCCCCGCGGATCGGACCACCGACACTTCACCTACCAGGCCACCGGGTCCGTGCCCACCAGGCCACGCGACCGCAGCCACGAAGAATGAAACCGCGCCCGCCAGGCCACGAAGGCCAGGCCGATCTGAGGCCCGACGCCCGGCCGGCGTCAGGTCGGCGCGGACGGCACCGGGACGGCGGTCTTGACCGGCGGGATAGCCAAACGCAGGGGTGGGGCCGCCGGCCGGTCGGGTCGCCGCGCGCGTCGCCAGGGGATTAAGTTCGGCACCGAACGAAATCCGTCCGCGCGCGGTTTCAGGGAGGCCCGCGCCGGCGTCCGGGCGGTGCGACCGCGCGGTTTCTCGTCCCGCGGAGGCTCCGGCGGTGGACGCCCGCGCGATCGGCCCTGAGCATGGCGCCCAGGCGGACTGACTCGTGGCGAGCCGCCAACGCCCGTTTTGGGAGGAGCCTGATCCGGGGTTGGCGGGTAGGGTGCCGGGCCCCGGGCGTGGGCCTCACCCACCGCGGCAGGAGCCTGTGACTTGTCTGGCCGCTGAATCGGCCCTAAGTTTTTCCGGTTGGCCGGGATACACCCTCTTGGAGGTGGGCGGGCTACATGCCGGAAGTAATCATTCACGAAGACGAGAACTTCGAGCGCGCGCTCAAGCGCTTCAAGAAGAAGTGCGAGAAGGCGGGGATCCTCTCCGACCTCCGCAAGCATCGGCACTACGAGAAGCCCAGTGAGCGCCGGAAGCGCAAGATGAACGCTGCGCGCCGCAAGAATCGCCGCAGCCGTAGTGAACGGTAGTCTCGCCGAGCAGCTCCGCGCCGCGCTGAATGCGGCGCGCAAGGATCGGGACCAGCACCGGACGCTCCTCTACTCCACGATCCTCTCCGACATCGGCAACCGCGACATCGAGGTCGGGCACACGCTCGAGGACGCCGAGGTCGTCGAGGTGCTGCGCCGCGGCATCAAGCGGCGCCGGGAGTCCGTCGAGGCCTTCCGCGCGGGCGGCCGCGGTGACGCGGCCGACGCCGAGCAGTTCGAGATCACCGAGCTGGAGAAGTACCTCCCGCCGGCGGTGCCCGAGGAGGAGATCCGGGTTGCCGTACGCGCCGCGATCGCGGCCGGCGCCAGGGACCTGGGCAAGCTGATGGGCGCTGTGATGCCGCAGTTCAAGGGGCGCGCGGAGGGGAAGGACGTCAACCGCATCGCCCGCGAGGAACTCGCCGCGACCTCATGAGAGAGGGGTTTGCGGAGCCCGCCCTCGCCGCCATCGAGTTCCACGCCGCGCTCGATCTTGTAGCAGACCACGCAGTCTCCGCCCTGGGCGCCGCCCGCGTCCGGGCGCTCCGCCCCCAAACCGATCCCTGGCTGGTCACGCACGAACTGGATCGCGTCGAGCAGTATGCCGTGCGCCTCGGCGCCGGCGACGACCTCGCCCCCGAGCCGTTCGACGACGTCGCGGGTGCCCTGGCCCGGCTCCGCCTCGAGGGGTCGGTGCTTGAGGGCGCCGAGCTGGCGGCGATCGGCCGGGTGCTCGCCGCCGCCCGAGCGGTGCACGGCCGCCTGACGCGAGTGGCGCAGACGGCCCCACTGGTCGCGGCGCTCGCTGCGCCGCTCCCTCCGCGCGAGCTGGAAGACGCGCTCGGGACATCGCTCGAGCCCGACGGCCTGGTCCGGGACGCCGCCTCGCGGGACCTCGCGCGCGCCCGGCGCGAGGTCCGCGAGGTGCGCGAGACGCTCATCCGGAAGCTCGGCGCCCTCGCCGCGTCGCTCGATTCCCGGCTGGTCCCGTCTGATGCCACGCCCACGCTCCGTGGCGGCCGGTACGTGATCCCGGTGCGGCGCGAGGCGCGAACGCGCCTGGGCGGGATCGTTCACGACGAATCGGCGACGCACGCCACGCTCTTCGTCGAGCCCGCGGAGGCGATCGAGCTGGGCAATCAGCTGCGCGAGGCGGAGGCTGCGGAGGCGCGCGAGGTGACCCGCGTGCTTCGCGCCCTGACCGAGCGCCTCCGGCCGCAGGCCGACGCGCTCGACGGCGACTTCGAGATGCTCATCGCCGCCGACTGCTGCTCGGCCCGCGCGCGGTTCGCGCTCGCGGCCAAGGCGACCCGCCCCCAGGTCGGCGAGGGCGGCCCGCTGGCCATCGTGAGGGGAGCGCACCCGCTCCTGCTCGGGGCCGACATGCCCGCGGTGCCGTTCCATCTCGCGCTCGAGCCGGAAGAGCGCACCGTCCTCGTCTCCGGTCCGAACACCGGCGGGAAGACGGTGCTCCTCAAGGCCGTCGGTCTCGTGGTCGCCCTCGCCCAGAGCGGCGTGATCCCGCCCGTGGGACCGGCGACGCGGCTCCCCGTCTTCGCCGCGTTGTTCGCCGACATCGGGGACCGGCAGAGCATCCAGGAGAGCCTCTCGACCTTCAGCGCCCACGTGGCGGCGATCAAGGACGTGCTGGACGGTGCGGACGCGCGCTCCCTGGTCCTGCTCGACGAGCTGGGGACGGGGACCGATCCGGCGGAGGGCGCGGCGCTGGCCGGCGCCGTGCTGCGCACCCTCACGGCGCGCGGCGCGACGACGATCGCCACCACGCACTTGGGCTCCCTCAAGGAGCTGGCCGAGCGCGAGCCGGGGATCGTGAACGGCTCGCTGCAGTTCGACGCCGCGACGCTCACGCCGACCTTCCGGTTCACCAAGGGGATTCCCGGCCGCTCGTACGGCTTGGCGATCGCGCGGCGGCTGGGCGTGGACGCGGCGGTGCTGGAGGAGGCGGAGCGGGCCCTGCCGGCCGACCTGCGCGCGCTCGAGACGACGCTGGCCCAGTTGGAGAAGCGGATCCAGGACGCCGATCGGCGCGACGCGGAGCTGGCCGCGCGCACGGCGGAGCTCGACGTCGAGGACGGCGGCCTCGCGCGCGCCCGAGCCGAGCTGGCGGCGCGTGAGGAGGACGTGCGGCGCAGGGAGAAGGAGCTGGAGCGCTCCGCGAAAAGGGCGCAGCGCACCTACCTGCTGGAGGCCCGCGCCGAGGTCGAGAAGGCGATCGCGCTGGCGCGGGATGCCCAGCGTGAACGGGAGGCGCGCCGGCTGGTGGAGGAGGCGATCGCGGCCACCGCGGCGCGCGAGGAATCGGCGCTCACGCTCCCCGATCTCCCGGCCGGCCCGGTCTCTCCCGGCGACCGGGTGCGCATCGCCACGTTGGGCATCGAGGGGCAGCTCGAGACGGTGCAGGGCAATGAAGCGACCGTGCTCGTGCGCGGGCGCCGGGTGAGAGTCCCGGCTGCGACGCTTTTGCCCGTTCACTGAGGTGCGCCTGAGTTGATCGCTCCCGAGCTGATCGAGCAGATCCGCGACGCGGCCGACATCGTCGCCATCGTCGGCGAGTCGGTGGAGCTCAAGCGCACGGGGAGCGACTGGCGCGGGCCGTGCCCGTTCCACGGCGGCACGCATCGCAACTTCTCGGTCGTGCCGCGGAAGCAGATGTACCACTGCTTCGTGTGCCACGAGTCGGGCGACGTCTTCACCTACCTGATGAAGCGATTCGGGCTGGACTATCCGACGGCGGTGCGGGAGATCGCGGCGAAGGTGGGGATCACGGTCCCCGACGTCCGCACGTCCGGCCCCGACCCGAACGAGCCGCTCTACTCCGCGCTCGGTACGGCCGCCGACTGGTTCGCGCGGCGGCTCCGCGAGGCGGACGACGCGAGGATGGCGCGCGACTATCTCGACAGCCGCGAACTGGACGAGGCGGCGCGGGACCAGTACCAGCTCGGCTTCGCGCCGTCCCGCGGCGAGGAGCTGCTCGAGGCGCTGAAGGGCCTCGGCGTCGAGGACGACGTGGTGCGGAAGGCCGGCCTGGTGACGGAGCGGGAGGACAAGGCCGTCGTCCCGCGGTTCCGTGGCCGCCTCATCTTTCCGATCGCCGACGTGCGGGGGCGCGTGGTCGGGTTCGGCGGGCGCCTCCTCGGCGAGGGCGAGCCGAAGTACCTCAACTCGCCCGATACGCCGGTCTTCCACAAGGGAACGCTGCTCTACGCCCTGGACCGGGCCCGCACCGCCATCCGCACCGAGTCGCTTGCCGTGCTCGTCGAGGGATACGTGGACGCCATCCGGCTCCAGACAGCCGGGATCGCGAACGCGGTTGCCCCGCTCGGCACGTCGCTGACGCCCGAGCAGGCGCGGCTCTTGCGGCGCTACACCAAGCAGGTGGCGCTGGCCTACGACGCAGACGCGCCCGGGCAGAAGTCCTCGTTCCGCAACGCCGACGAGCTGCTGCGCCAGGGCGCGAGCGTGAGCGTGGTGACGCTCCCGCCGGGCGAGGACCCCGACACACTGGTGCGGCGCGGCGGCGCGGAGGCATTCAAGGTCCTGCTCGACGCGGCGGTGGATGTCTTCGAGCGCAAGATCCAGCTGCTCGACCGCAAGGGACTGGCGGGCACCCTCGAGGGCCGGCGTGACGCGCTCGACCGCCTGCTGCCGACGATCCGCGCGGCGCAGGACCCGATCACGCGGGAGCTGTACGTCTCGCGCGCGGCCGAGTGGAGCGGCGTGGGGAAGGAAGTGCTGGAGCAGGAGGTGGGAAGACTGGAGGCACGGACGCACGGAGGCACGGACGCACGGGCGCACGGGGGCCGCGAGGGTGAGGGGCGCCCCGCGGCGAGCGCGCCGGTCGCCGAGATCCCCACCGAGCGCACCCTCATCCACCTGATGCTCGCGGTGCCCGAGAACATCGCCCGGGTCAAGGCGGAGCTGCCGGCGGGCGAGTTCCGGCATCCGGTGTACCGGGCTCTGGCGGAGCTGCTGTATGCCGGCGCGGGCCCGCCGTCCGAAGGCGCAGAGCGCGAGACATGGGAACGGCTGGCCTCCGCGCCGTACGAGCGGCCCGAGCCGGAGGTCGATCTGGTCCAGGCGATCGCCTGGGTGCTGGACCGCCCGAAAGGGGAGCGTCTCGAGGAGATTGACCGGCTGATCGGCCTGGCGGGCGCGGCGGAGAAGGACGAGCTACTGAACGAGAAGCGGGCGCTCATCTCCGCGGGTGCGATGCGCTTCCGGCGCAAGGCGCTGAAGGCGGAGCGAGAACCACGACATTGATGGTTGCGAGCTGGGAGTTGCGGGGACGCACCGGCTCGGCACGACGATTTCAACGTTCCACGACATTCAAAGGAGTCTGAGTTGCATCCCGATCTCGAACCCCTGCTGGCGCTCCAGGAACGCGACAAGGCCGTGAGCGCGGTCAAGAAGGCGATGGACGCGTTGCGCCCTGAGGAAGAGGCGCTCGACGCGGAACTGGGTGCGCACACGAAGGCGCTGGACGACGCGGAGCGCACGGCGTCCGGGGCCGAGGCGCGCAAGGTGGAGCTGGAGCAGCGCATCGCCGGCTACAAGCGGATGCAGGAGCAGCGGCGGCAGCAGCTCGACTACGTGCGCGGGGCGAAGGAGGCCTCGGCGTTGATGGCCGAGCTGGATCTGGCGCGCGGCGTCCTGGTGAAGGAGGAGACCGAGTACATGCGCAGCGGCGACGTCATCGTCGAGGCGCAGAAGAAGGTCAAGGACGCGCAGAAGGCGCACCAGGCGGTGGTGGCGAAGCAGGCGGAGGCGCGCGAGGCGCTGGCCGCGAAGCGCGCCGAGCTGGCCACGCAGCTCGAGGCGGCGGAGGCCGAGCGGGCGGCGGCGACGAAGGCGGTCAAGCCGCAGCTGCTGGCCCGCTACGAGCGGATCCGGCGCGGCCGCGCCCCGGCGGCGCTCTATCCGCTGCGCCACGATGCCTGCGGGCACTGCTACACCTCGGTCCCGATGCAGCGGCGCGTCCTCATCCAGCAGGGGCAGTCCATCGAGGGCTGCGAGGTGTGCGGCGTGCTCCTGTATGCGGAGGAATGAGCGGCTCAAGCGCCGCTGGCAGTGTGAGCCGACGCCCGATCCGGCGCGCGTAGCGGCGCTGGCGCGCGAGCTCGGCGCGCCGCTCCCGTTCGCCGGACTGCTGGTCCAGCGCGGCGTCGCGGACGTGGACGCCGCCCGGCCCTTTCTCCGGCCGTCCCGGGACGAACTCCACGATCCCGGTCTCCTTCCCGACATGGCGATCGCGGTGGAGCGCCTCGCCGCCGCGGTGCGCAGCGGCGAGACCATCCTCGTGCACGGCGACTACGACGCCGACGGCCAGTGCGCGGCGGCGCTCGCCACGCGGGTCCTGCGCCTGGGCGGCGCGCGCGTCGTGCCGTTCATCCCGCACCGCCTGCGCGACGGCTACGACCTCTCGGCGGCCGGCGTGGCGGCCGCGCGCGAGGCGGGTGCGGGGGTGATCCTCGCGCTCGACTGCGGCACCACGGCCGTCGAGGCGGTGGCTGCGGCACGCGGCGCCGGCATCGATGTCATCGTGGTGGACCACCACCTCCCGGGCCCGGTGCGGCCGGCGGCCGTGGCCCTGGTCAATCCGCGTCGGCCGGAGAGCACATACCCGTTCCCCGACCTGTGCGCGACCGGTCTCGCTTTCAAGCTCGTGCTGGCGCTGGCCCCCGCGATCGGCGTCCCGGCCGGGGCTCCATGGCACTTCGTGGACCTCGTCGCCCTCGCGACGGTCGCGGACCTGGTGCCGTTGGTGGGCGAGAACCGGATCCTGGTGCGGCTCGGCCTCAAGCTGATCGGGGCGAGCCGCTCGGCGGGGCTCGCGGCGCTCGTGACCACCTCCGGCCTCGGCACGAAGCCGATCCGCGCGGTCCATTTGGGATTCGCGCTCGGCCCACGCCTCAACGCCGCCGGGCGCGTCGGCGACGCGGGCGACGGCCTGCGCCTGCTCCTCAGCGACGACACGACGGAGGCGTACGCGCTCGCCGCCCAGCTCGAGCGGCAGAACACGGAACGGCAAGCGCTGGACCAGCGCACGCTGGACGAGGCGCTGGAGGACCTGGACAAGACCTTCGACCCGGCCCGCGACGCCGGCGTCGTGCTCGCGCGCGACACGTGGCATCCCGGTGTGATCGGGATCGTGGCCTCGCGCGTCGTCGAGCAGATCGCGCGCCCTGCCTTCCTCGTGGCGTTCGACGGCGACGTCGGGAAGGGCTCGGGCCGATCGGTGGCACGCTGCGATCTTCACCGCGCCCTGGAACGCTGCGCCGTCCACCTCGAGCGGTGGGGCGGACACAAGATGGCCGCGGGCCTTACGGTGCGCCGCGACCGGTTCGACGCGTTCCGCGAGGCGTTCAACGTCGCCTGCGCGGAGCAGGTGGCGCCGGCGGAGCTGACGCCGAGCCTTAGGGTGGATGCGGTGCTGACCATCGCCGACCTGACGCGCGAGCTGGAGCACGCGCTCCGCGCTCTCGAGCCGACGGGGCTTGGCAATCCGGGCGCCGTCTTCGGGCTCGCCGGCCTGTCGCTGGCCGGCTCGTTGCGCCGGATGGGCGATCAACACGTCCGCTTCTGTGTGCGCGACGACACGGGGACGTTCCCGCTCGTCGGCTTCGGAATGCGCGGCGAGGTCGAGAGCACGGTCCGCGGTTCGTCGGGGCCCTATCGCGCCGCGCTCCGCCTGGAACGCAACACCTGGCAGGGGCGGGACGAGGTCGAGGGCCGGCTCGTGGCGTTCGAGGCCGCGTGACGTGAGGATCGTGGGAGGGCGGTGGCGGAGCCGGCGGATCGAGCCGCCGCCCGACGAGCGGGCGCGCCCCACGACCGACCGGGTGCGGGAGGCGTGGATGTCCATTCTCGCCGACCGCCTGGGCGGCGCCAGGGTGGTGGACCTGTTCGCCGGCTCGGGGGCGATGGGGCTCGAGGCGCTGTCGCGCGGCGCCACCTCGTGCGACTTCGTCGAGCTCTCGCCCGCCAGCCTCGCCGCGCTGCACCGCAACATCGCCGCGCTCGGCGCCGCCGGGACGTGGGTCCACCGCGCCGACGCCCTGCGCTACGCCGCCAAGCTCGAGCCGCTGGCCTTCGACGTCGCCTTCGCCGACCCGCCGTACACCACGAACCATGCCTCGCGGATCGCCGCCCTCTTCCGCGAGCGGCCGTTTGCACGCATTCTGGGCGTCGAGCACGACCGGCACGAAGACGTCGGCCCGGGCGATCACCGCCGCTACGGCAGGACCGTCCTCACTTTCCTCGAGGCCCCATGACGCAGCTCGTCGTCTACCCCGGCTCGTTCGATCCCATCACCCGCGGCCACGAGGACCTGATCCGCCGCAGCCTCGTCTTCGCCGACCGGGTCATGGTGACGGTCGCGGTCCAGGCGAGCAAGCAGCCGCTCTTCACCCTCGAGGAACGCTGCGACCTGGTCGCCCAGGTCCTCGGCGGCGACCCGCGCTTCGAGGTGCGGTCGTTCGACGGCCTTCTGGTGGATTTCGCCCGCAAGGTCGGCGCGAAGGTCATCGTCCGCGGGCTGCGCTACGTCAGCGACTTCGAGTACGAGTACCAGATGGCGTTGATGAACCGGAAGCTGGCGCCGGAGATCGAGACGCTCTTCCTCGTGCCGGCGTTCGATCTCACCTATCTCTCCAGCTCGCTGGTGCGCGAGGTGGCGCGATTCGGCGGCGACGTGAAGGACCTGGTCCACCCCGCGGTCTCCAAGGCCCTGGCCGCCAAGACGAAGCGGCATTGAGCGGCTTCGTCGAGTCCCTCCTCGACCGGGCGCGGCGCGCGCGCCGCCGCGTGGTGCTGTCCGAAGGCGACGACGAGCGGGTGCGCGAGGCCGCGATCTCCCTGGTCGCGGGGCGCGTGGCCGAGGTCACGCTGATCGGGACCGAGCCGACGGCGTCCTGGGCGGTGCGCGAGGCGCCCGGCGTGTCGGTCCGCGTCCCGGGGTCCGATCCCAGTCTCAAGGCCGTCGCCGACCACCTCGCGAGTCGCAAGCCTGAGGCTGCCCCCGACCGGGGGGCGGCGCTGGCGCTCGCCGCCGACCCGCTCCGCTTCGCCGCATGCCTGGTCGCGCTCGGCGAGGCGGATGCCACGGTGGGAGGCGCGATCCACGCCACCGCGGACGTGCTGCGCGCGGCGCTCTGGGCGGTGGGGCCCGCGCCCGGCATCAAGACCGTGTCGAGCTGCTTCTACATGGTCACGCGCACGTCGGGCGTGCTGACCTTCGCGGACTGCGGCGTGGTCCAGTATCCCACCGCCGAGCAGCTCGCCGAGATCGCGATCGCGGCCGCGCGCGACCGCCGGCTGGTCGTGGGTGACGAGCCGGTGGTGGCCTTCCTCTCGCACTCGACGATGGGGAGCGCCGAGGGCGAGAGCGTGGACAAGGTGAAGCGCGCGGTCGAGCTATTCCGGACGCTGGAGCCCGGCATTCCGGCCGACGGGGACCTCCAGGGCGACGCCGCGCTGGTGGCCTCGGTGGCCCGGCGGAAGGCGCCCGACAGCCCGGCGGCGGGACGAGCTAACGTCTTGATATTCCCGGACCTTGACAGCGGCAACATTGCGTACAAACTGGTACAGCGGATCGCGCAGGTACCGGCGTTGGGGCCCGTGGTCCAGGGGCTCCGGCGGCCCTGCTCGGACCTCTCGCGCGGCGCCACGGCGGACGACATCGTGCTCGTGTCCGCCATCGCGCTGCTCCAATCGCAAGCGGCTTCCCCGGGCGCTTGAGAGGGATTCCTTCGGAGGATCGATGGCGTTCAACGCGCGGAAGCACCCCGGCGGCGTCGTGGTCGTCGAAGTGGATGGCCAGCTGATCGTCGGCAACCGGCAGGAGCTGAAGCAGAAGGTGCTCGACGCCCTCGAAGAGGGGAACAAGAAGTTCCTCATCGACTTCAGCAAGACCGGCTACATCGATTCCTCGGGCCTCGGCGTCCTGGTCTCGCTCTCGAAGAAGATCCGGGACGAGGGGGGCGACCTGCGCCTGGCCGGTCTCAACGATGACCTCAAGACGCTGTTCGAGCTGACGAAGCTGGACACGCTCTTCGCGATCACCGATTCGGCGGCGGAGGCGCTCGCCGCGTTTTGAGCGGCCGATGAGCGCCCCGCTGTTCGCCGAGTTCGCGCGCCGGGAGAGCGCCGAGGGGGGCCTCGACGCCGAGCTGCGGCTGCACGTCCCCAGCGACGTGAACCGGGTGGAGGAGGCGGTCGAGATGGTGACGCGGCATCTCGAGGCCGCGTTCGTGGACCGCCATACCATCCGTTTCAACCTGCGCGTGGCCCTCGCCGAGGCCGTGGCCAATGCGATTCTCTACGGCAACTGCGAGGATCCGGGGAAAGGGGTGGGCATCCGCGTCCTGTTCGGCCGGAACGCCGTGGAGATGGAAGTGACCGACGAGGGGTGCGGCTTCGACTTCCGGCACGTGCCCGACCCGACGCTGCCGGCGAACCTGAGGCGGCCGTACGGCCGGGGACTCTTCCTGATCCGCCAGCTCGTCGACGAAGTCCGCTTCAACGACGCGGGGAACTCCATCTGCATGGTCCTCCGGCGCACCTGAGCCGTCTCGACACTCTTCTCGCCGCACTCCAGGAGCTGACCGGGGGAGACGTCCGCCTGTGGCGTCACGAGGCGGGTCGCCAGCGCGCGATCGCGCTCTCCGGCGAGCACGGGGCGTGGTGGCCGCAGCTCGAGGGCACCGAGGGGCACGGGGTCCGGACGCCGAAAGGGTCCGCGTGGCTCGAGCCGGTGCCCGGCATCCCCGGCACCTGGGTCCAGCTCGGCCCCGACAAGTCGAAGGAGAAGACGCGCCCGCAGCGCGCGCAGGCCGCCGCGCGGATCTTCGCCGAGTCGCTCGACGCCGAGCGCGAGGCGGGGCAGGTCGCCGTCGAGCTGTCGGCGCGCTACGAAGAGATCAACCTCCTCTACACCATCAGCGAGATCCTCGGGCAGACGGTCACGCTGGAGGAGGCGGCGCGGCGGATCGTGCGCGAGGTGTCGGACGTGGTGGGTGCCCGGCGCGCCTCGATCATGGTACACGACGAGGAGGCCGGCGTGCTCCGCATCGTCGCCGGACGCGGCATCGAGGTGTCGCAGCTCAGCGCGGTGCCGGTGGACGACGAGTGCAGCATCGCGGCACAGGTCTTCCGCACGCGCGAGGCGATCTCGTACGACGTGTCCGATCGCGTGCCGAATCCCGGTTGCCCCGGCGGGCGCACCTACCGCGGCGAGTCGTTCCTGTCCGTGCCCATCATGTACGCGGGCGAGAACGGCGCGGCGCGGCCGGTGGGCGTCATCAACCTCACCGACCGCCTGGGCGAGGATGCCTTCTCGGCCGGCAACAAGAAGCTGGTGATGGCCATCGCGAGCCAGGTGGGCGCGGCGATCGAGAACTCGCGGCTGGCGGCGGAGGAGAAGGAGCGCGAGCGGCTTTCCACCGAGCTGGCGGCCGCGCAGAACCTCCAGCTCGCCCTCCTGCCGAGCGCCCCGCTGCTCGCGGGCGTCGGCAACGTGGGCGCCCGCTGCCAGAGCGCGGAGTCCATCGGCGGGGACTTCTTCGACGTCATTCCTCTCGCGGGCGGATCAGTCGGCATGATGATCGGCGACGTCTCGAGCCACGGCCTGGGCGCGGCGCTGGTGATGGCGAACACGATCTCGGCGGCGAACGTCCTCGCGCAGGCGGCGGCCACGCCCCAGGACGCGCTCAACCGCCTGCTGCAGCTCCTCGGCGACGAGCTGGAGCGGACCGAGATGTTCGTATCGCTTTTCTACGGCGTCGTGGACGCCGAGCACGCGGTGCTGCGCTACGCGAACGCCGGGCACCCGCAGGCATTCCTCGTCCCGGGCGGCGACGGCGTGCCGCACCGCCTCAAGGCGACGGCGCCCCCGTTCGGCCTCGCCCGCGACCGGGAGATCGGCGGGGCCGAGGTCGCGTGGGGGCGCGACGCCGACCTGCTCTGCCTCTTCACCGACGGGCTCACCGAATCGTGCAACGTCGCCGGCGTCGCCTACGGCGAGGAGCGGCTGCTCGACGTGGTGCGCGCCCACGGCGCGCGGCCCGCGCCCGAGATCGTGGACGCCGTCTTCCGCGACGTCGAGGAGTTCTCGGGGCACGTGGCGACGGACGACCGGACGCTGGTCCTGCTGCGCCGCTGACGTGGGCGCGCGCCTCGGCCAGCATTTCCTCTTCGATCCCTCGATCCTCGACCGGATCGCCGACGCCGCGGTCGGCGGGCCGGACGAGACCGTGCTCGAAATCGGGCCGGGGAAGGGCACGCTGACCCGCGCGCTCGCGGCCCGCGCGGCGCAGGTCGTCGCGATCGAGGCCGACCGGCGCCTCGCGGCCGCGCTGGCGGCATCGAGCGGCCCCAACGTGCGGATCGTCGCCGGCGACGCGCTCGAGGTGCCGTGGCCCGCCGCCGACGTCGTCTGCGGCAACATCCCCTACCAGATCACGTCGCCGCTCATCGAGCGGGCCCTCCGGCCGCCGCGGCCGGCCCGGATCGTCTTCCTCGTGCAGCGCGAGGTCGCGGACCGGCTCGCCGCCGAGCCCGGCGGGCGCTCCTGGGGCGCGCTCTCGGCCGGCGTGCAGCTGGTCGCGACGGTGGAGCGCCTGTTCACCGTGCGCGCCGGCGCCTTCCGGCCGAAGCCGCGGGTGGACTCCGCGCTGATCCGGCTCACGCCGCGGGCCGCGCCCGTGGTCGCCTCGCTCCAGGAGGAGCGGCGGGTGCGGCGGCTGATCCACGCGGCGTTCCAGCGCCGGCGCCAGCAGCTCGCGCGCACCCTGCGCGAGACCTTCGGAGTGGAGCGCGGGGAGTCGGAGCGCCTGCTGGCCGAGGCTGGTGTCGCGCCCCGCGCGCGCGTCGAGGTGCTCGCGCCGGAGGCCCTTGTGGCCCTTGCCCGCGCTCTGGGGCCTCGTCTAGCTTCGTGAATCCATTCACTAGGCATGCCGCTGCGGAACGTTGCGGATTCGACCGTCCGGAGGATGTCGCTGTACCTCCAGTTCCTCGACGAGTGTGAGCGCCGAGGTCAGGCGACGGTCTCCTCGAGCGACCTCGCCCGTCGCGGCGGCGCCTCCTCGGCGCAGGTGCGCAAGGACCTCTCCTTCTTCGGGTCCTTCGGACGGCGCGGTGTGGGATACGGGGTGCCGCTCCTCGCGGCTCGGCTGCGGGAGATCCTCGGCCTCGTCCAGCATTACCGGGTGATCCTGCTGGGAGCGGGACGCATCGGGTCGGCGCTGGCGGCGTACCCGGGGTTTCGCGCCCGCGGGTTCGACATCGTGGCGATGTACGACGCCGATCCCGCGCGCGTCGGCACGCGGGTGGACGGGCTCGTCGTGAAGAGCGTCGAGCAGCTCGAGGCGGACCTGGCGGCGGAGCCGGCCGACATCGCCGTGATCGGCACGCCCGCGGACGCGGCGCAGGCGGTCGCGGACCGGCTGGTGCGCGCGGGCGTCCGGGCCCTGCTCAACTTCGCGCCGGTCGCGCTGAGCCTGCCGCCGCACGTCTCGGTCACCCACGTGAACATGGCGATGGAGCTCGAATCGCTCAGCTACGCCCTGAGCCGGCGGCCGCGATGAGCCCGGTGCACGTCTCCTCGGAGATCGGCGCGCTGCGCTCCGTGCTCCTGCACACGCCCGGCGCCGAGCTGCTCGCCGTGACGCCGGGGACGCGCGAGGACTACCTCTACGACGACGTGATCGACCTGGAACTGGCGCGAAAGGAGCACCGGCAGCTCGTCGCCGTGCTGCGGCGCTTCGCCGAGGTGCTCGAGACGCGGGCGGTCCTGGAGGAGATCCTGAAGCGCGGCGAGGTGCGCGAGGCGCTGGTCGCCCGCACCCTCGACGTCGTGCCGTCGGATGCGCTCGCGCAGCGGCTGGCCCGCCTCCCGGTCGGCGAGCTGTTGGACGTGCTCGTGGCCGGCGCGCTCGAGGAGGCGGGCCCGATTGCGGCGGCCCTGAACGAGACCGCGTACATGCTGCCGCCGCTCCCCAACCTCTTCTTCACGCGCGACGCGGGGATGGTGATCGGCGACCACGTCATCGTGGGCTCGATGCGCTACGGGGCGCGCTGGACCGAGGAGCTGCTCATCTCGGCGCTGTTCCGCCACCATCCGGCGTTCCAGAACGCCGGGATCCTGTACGACGGCTCGGAGGAGAAGCGGCTCAACTACACGCTGGAGGGCGGCGACGTGCATCCGCTGCGCCCCGACCTCGTCGTCCTCGGCTTCTCGGAGCGCTCCTCGCCGGCCGCGCTGGACCACCTCACCGAGCTGCTGTTCGAGCGATGCGGGGTGCGGGACGTGATCGTCGTCGTCCTGCCGAAGGAGCCGACCGCGATCCATCTCGACATGATCTTCAACCAGATGGACCGCGAGCGGTGCCTGGTCTATCCTCCACACTTCGTGGGGCCGGAGCGGCTCGCGGTGCTGCACCGGCGCAAGGGCGAGGCGGGCATGCGCGAAACGCCGAACCTGTTCGCGGCGCTGACCGCAGTGGACCTGCCGCTGGAGCCGGTCTTCTGCGGCGGCGCGCGCCGAGCCGACCAGGAGCGGGAGCAGTGGGGTTCGGCCTGCAACGTGGTGTCGGTGCGCCCGGGCATCCTGGTGGGCTACGAGCGCAACGAGGCGACGCTGGCCGAGATGGGGAAGGCCGGCTACCGGATCGTGCCGGCCGCGAAGCTGCTCAAGGGAGAGCAGGACGTGGCGGAGGGGGAGAAGGCGGTGATCGTCATCCGGGGCAGCGAGCTGGTGCGCGGCGGCGGCGGGCCGCGCTGCATGACGATGCCGCTCCGGCGGGACGACCCGTGACGACGTTGGCGGAGCGCACCGCCGAGTACCTGCGCGAGGGGCCGCGCCCGCCGCTGGAGATCTGCCACGACGTGCTGGGGCTCCCGCAGGCCTCGCGCGCCGTGGCCGAGCGACTGGTGCTGGCCCTGCTCGGGGCGGACCCGCGCTTCGCGTTCGACGTCGACGGGCGGTGGGGCGCGGTCGCCGAGCCGGGGCTCGGCTCGCTCCCGCTCTCGGATCTCCGGTTCGCGGTGGTGGACGTGGAGACGACGGGCATGAGCGCCAGGCACGGAGACCGGATGACGGAGGTCGCGGTGGTGCACGTCGATGGAGGGGGCGCTCGCGCCGAGGTGGCCTTCGAGACCCTGCTCAATCCCGGCGTGCCGATCCCCTCGCGGATCACCATGCTCACGGGGATCGACGACGCGCTGGTCCGGAACGCACCGCGCTTCGAGGACGTGGCGGACAACGTCCTGGCGGCTCTCAGCGGGCGCATCTTCGTGGCGCACAACGTGCGCTTCGACTGGGCGTTCGTGCGCGCCGAGGTGGAGCGGGCCTGCGGCGTCGCGCCGCGCGTCCCGCGGCTCTGCACGGTGCGCCTGTCGCGCGCGCTCGTGCCCGAGCTGGAGCGCCGCGACCTCGACACCGTCCGTTTCTTCTTCGGCATCGAGACCGACCGGCGGCACCGCGCCGGGGGCGACGCTCTGGTGACCGCGGCGGTGCTCCAGCGGCTTCTCAGGCGCGCCGAGGAAAGGGGCATTCAGACCTGGCACACCCTCAAGCTCCTCGCCCCATGACGCCCACCGGGAACTACCCGCTTGCCACGCGCTTCCATGTCGGCCGCTTTACGTGCTGGACGCTGGAAGGCGGCCGCCAGTGGCTCGACGGGGGCGCGATGTTCGGCGTCGTCCCGCGCCCGCTGTGGGAGCGGCGGATCCGCCCCGACGAGCGGAACCGCATTCCCCTGGCCCTGCGCTGCCTGCTGATCGAGCACCCGGACGGCCTGGTCCTCGTGGACACCGGGCTCGGCAACAAGGAGAGCGCGAAGTTCAGGGACATTTACGGCGTGGCGAACGACGGCCAGGCCGGCCCGACCCAGCTGGAGGACGCGCTGCACGAGGCCGGCCACGCGGCGGCTTCGGTCGGGTGGGTGATCAACACCCATCTGCACTTCGACCACGCCGGCGGGAACACCGCACGCTCCGGCGACCAGACGGTCCTCGCGTTCCCGAACGCGACCTACGTGGTGCAGAAGGGGGAGCTGGGCTTCGCGTCCCACACCAACGAGCGCACCGCCGCGAGCTACCTTCCGCCCAACTTCGCGCCCGTGGCGGAGGCGAGTCGCTTCCGCCTGGTGAACGGGGAGGTGGGAATCCTCCCCGGCATCCACCTCCTGCCGACGCCGGGCCACGTGCCGTTCCACCAGTCGGTCCTCGTGACGGACGGCGGCGAAGCCGCGTGCTTCCTGGGCGACCTCGTGCCCACGACGGCGCACCTGCCGGCCCCGTGGATCATGGGGTACGATCTGGAACCGATGGTGACCCTGCAGAGCAAGAAGCAGCTGCTCACGCGGGCGGCCCAGGAGCACTGGCAGCTGATCTTCGAGCACGATCCGGAGGTCGCGCGCGCCTTCGTGGCGCCGGATGCCAGGCACGGCTACGCGTCCGAACCGGTTGACACCGTCCCGGGTGGTTCCTAGCTTCCGGGCGCAGGTGCAAGCAGGAGCCGGTGGCTCCTCACCCTCCGACCCCTTTGGGTGGCGGATTCGGGTTCTCGCGACGACATCGCTCCCGCACGCTCGCGGGAGTGATTCTTTGGCGGACTCCGGAGGGTTCTGGAGTCCGCTTTTGCTGGTGTGAACCCTGAACAGGAGGCGCGCCCAATTCTCGAAAAACCCACGCCGGACAACAAGAACCGTACACGTGTGAACCGAATGATCCGGATCAGCCCCGTCCGCGTGATTGCGCCCGACGGTGCCCAGCTCGGGATCCTGACGGTGGAAGAGGCCCTGGCCGCGGCGGATGCCCGCGGGCTCGACCTCGTCGAAGTAGCTCCGACGGCGCGGCCCCCGGTGTGCCGCATCATGGACTACGGGAAGTTCAAGTTCGAGCAGGCGAAGGCGGCGCGTGCCGCGAAGAAGAAGCAGCATTCGATCCAGCTGAAGGAGATCAAGTTCCGGCCCGGGATCGACGACCACGACTTCGAGTTCAAGTGCCGGCACGCGAAGCAGTTTCTCGAGGAAGGCAACAAGGTGAAGGTGACGATGATGTTCCGGGGGCGGCAGATGGCGCACCCCGAGCTGGGTCGGGACGTGCTGGATCGCGTGGCTGTGGTCCTGGCCGATGTGTCCAAGATGGAGCAGGAAGCGAAGCTCGAGGGTCGCAACATGACCATGCTGCTCACGCCGAAGTGAGCCACCGGCCCCCGGCGGGCCGTGTGAGACCAGGAGATTCCGTGAAGAAGAAGACGAACAAGGCGGCCGCCAAGCGGTTCCGGCTCACCGGCAAGGGCCGGGTGCGGCGGCGCAAGGCCTACAAGAGCCACATCCTGACCAAGAAGTCGCCGAAGCGGAAGCGCCATCTCCGCAAGGCGACGATTGCGTCGCACGCCGACACGCGGCGCCTGAAGACTCTGCTGGCTACGTAGGGAGCGACCATGCCACGCGTCAAGAGCAACGTCGTGCGCCTCAAGCGCAAGAACAAGATCATGAAGGAGGCGCGCGGGAACCGCGGCGGCCGGAGCAAGCTGTGGAAGGCCGCCAAGGAGACCGTCGAGCGCGGCTGGGCCTACGCGTACCGCGACCGGAGGCAGAAGAAGCGGCAGTTCCGCCGCCTCTGGATCACGCGGATCAACGCGGCGGCCCGCGAGCATGACCTGTCCTACAACCGGTTCATGAGCGGGCTGAAGGCGGCGGGCGTCGAGATCAACCGGAAGGTCCTCGCGGACCTGGCGGTCCGGGATCCCGATGCGTTCGCCAAGCTCACGGAGCTGGCCAAGACCAAGGCCTGACCGGTGAGCGACCGGGCGGCGGAACTCGTCGCCGCGCTCGCCGGCTTGAAGGCGGAGGCGGAGGAGCAGATCCGCTCCGCGGCTGACGGCGAGGCGCTGCAGCGGCTCAAGACCGACTACCTGGGCCGCAAGGCGGGGCGTGTGACCGCCATCCTCAAGGAGCTGCCGTCGCTGCCGGACGATGCCCGCCGCCCGGTGGGGCAGGCGGGCAACGAGGTGAAGACGGCCATTGAGCAGGCTCTCGCCGCGGCCGAGGCCGCGCTCGCCGCTGCTTCCCCGGCTGAGGCCGCTGACCTCACGATGCCCGCGCGGCCCATCTGGCGCGGCGCGCTCCATCCCGTCACCACCGTCACCGACGAGATCTGCGGGATCTTCCGCGAGCTGGGTTTCACCCGCGCCGTCGGCCCCGAGGCGGAGACCGAGCGCAACAACTTCACCGCCCTCAACTTCCCGCCCGAGCATCCGGCGCTCGACGCACAGGACAGCTTCTACCTCGGGCCCGCCACGGTGCTCAGAACCCACACGTCGCCGGTGCAGATCCGGGTGATGGAGGCGTATCAGCCGCCGATCCGGGTCGTGATCCCCGGCAGGTGCTACCGGCGCGATCCGTACGACGCCTCGCATGCCCCGGTCTTCCACCAGGTTGAGGGGCTGGTCGTGGACGAAGGGATCACGTTCGTGGATCTCAAGGCCGCGATCACCTTCTTCGCCCGCCGGTTCCTCGCCCCGGGCGTCAAGGTGCGCTTCCGCCCCTCGTTCTTCCCGTTCACGGAGCCCTCGGCCGAAGTGGACGTCGAGTGTCCGCAGTGTGGCGGCTCCGGCTGCTCCGTCTGCAAGCAGGGCGGCTGGATGGAGCTGCTCGGCTGCGGGATGGTGGATCCCGCAGTCTTCGAGGCGGTCGGCGTGGATGCCGAGCGCTACACCGGCTGGGCCTTCGGGATGGGGCTCGACCGCGCGGCGATGATCCGCTACGGCATCCCGGACATCCGCATGCTGTTCGACGCCGACATGCGGTTCCACGCCCAGTTCGTGGACGCCCCATGAAGGCTTCGCTGCGCTGGCTCTCGGACCTGCTCGGCGTGCCGCTCGAGCCAAGCGAGACGCGTCGGCGCCTCACCATGCTCGGCGGCGTGGTCGACGCGGTGGAGCCGCTGCATCAGGACCTGGCGCAGGTCGTCGTGGCCGAGGTGCTCGAGGTGGCGCGTCACCCGAACGCGGACCGGCTCTCACTCTGCAAGGTGAATGCGGGCGGGCCCGTGCTCTCGGTCGTCTGCGGCGCGACGAACGTCACGGCCGGCAAGCGCTACCCCTTCGCCGCGGTCGGCACCACGCTGCCCGGCGGCCTCGTGCTCGAGCGGCGGAGGATCCGCGGCGAGTACAGCGAGGGGATGCTCTGCTCGGCGCGCGAGCTGCGGCTGGGCGAGGACCAGGAGGGCATCCTCGAGCTGGACACGGACGCGGCGCCGGGCACTCCGCTGCTCCAGGTCCTGCCGCTCGCCGACACCCGGTTCGAGATCGACGTCACGCCCAACCGGCCCGATCTGCTCTGCCACGCCGGGCTGGCGCGGGACCTCGGCGCCTCGCTCGCCAAGAGCGTCCGGCTGCCGGCATTTCTCGACGCCGCCGCGCCCCGGGCCCCGCGCGCCGCACGCGCCTCGGGAGCCTCAGGCGACACCGCGGGCGTGCGCATCGCGATCGAGGACGCCGAGGGGTGCGCGCGCTTCACCGCCGCGGTGGTGCGCGGCGTCAGGATCGCGCCGTCCCCGCCGTGGCTGCGGATGCGGCTCGAGGCCGCGGGCTCGCGCGCCATCAACAACGTCGTGGACGCGACCAACTACATCCTGCTGGAGGTGGGCCAGCCGATGCACGCCTACGACCTCGCGAAGCTGGCGGGGCCCGCGCTGGTTGCGCGGAGGGCGCGGGCCGCCGAGGTGCTCACCACGCTGGACGGCACCCGGCGCACGCTCACGCCGGCGATGACGGTGATCGCGGACGCGGGGGGGGCGCAGGGCATCGGCGGGGTCATGGGCGGCGCGGACAGCGAAGTGTCCGCCGGGACGACCGACATCGTCCTCGAGGCCGCGTACTTCGATCCCAGGCGCATCCGTGCCACGCGCCGTGCGCTCGGCATGTCCACCGAGGCGAGCTACCGCTTCGAGCGCGGGATGGACCGGGACGCGTTGCCCGCGAACCTGGCGCGGGCGCTCGAGCTGATCGTCGCCGTGGCCGGCGGAACGGTGGACGGCACGCCGGTGGACGTCTATCCGGCGCCCGCGCCGCCGACCACCATCTTCCTCCGGGACGCGCGCGTCGGCCGCCTGCTCGGCGTGGAGATCCCGCGCACCGAGATCGAGCGGGTGCTCACGTCGCTGGGGTGCGTGGTGAGCCCGAAGGAGGACCGGCTTGCGGTCCAGGTGCCCAGCGGCCGGCCCGATCTCACCCGTGAAGTGGACCTGATCGAGGAGGTCGCCCGCGTCGTCGGGTACGATCGGTTCCCCGACGAGCTCAGGCCGCAGCGACTGGGCATCGTCCCGGACGCGCCGTCGGAGCAGCAAGCGGCGCGGCTGCGACGCGTCCTGACGGGCCTCGGGCTGCACGAGGCGCTCACGGTGCCCCTGGGCCCGTGCATGGACCAAGGCTGCGTCGAGATCCAGAACCCGCTGAGTCAGGAGGAGGCGTTCCTGCGCTCGGCCCTCCTGCCCGCTCTGGTGCGCCGTGTGGAGCACAACTGGCGGATGCAGCAGCGCGAGGTACGCCTGTTCGAGATCGGCCACGTGTTCCACAAGAGCGCCGAGCAGCTTCCGCGAGAGGAGCCCCACGTCGCCGGCGTCGTCTCGGGCGCGCGGCGACCCTCGCACTGGAGCGAGCCGAAGCCGCCGGACGCCGACCTGTTCGACGCCAAGACCCTGCTCGACGCCGCGGTTGCGCAGGGCCGGCCCGACGCACGGATCGTGGTCGAGGGGGACCATCTCGTTGCGAAAGACGCCGGCGGCCAGCAGGTTGGCTGGGCGGGGGAGCTGTCCGCCGACCGGCCCGCGTGGGGCGCGCGGGTGTTCGGCTTCGAGTTGGCGCTGAGCGCATCGGAGCGCGAGCCGCTCAAGATCCTGGCGCTGCCCGCGTGGCCCGCGGTCGAGCAGGACGTGGCGCTGGTGCTCCCGGATGGCCTGGCCGCCGCCGAGGTGGAGGCGTCGCTCAAGGCCGGGGCCGGTGCGCTGCTCGAGTCGCTGTGGCCGTTCGACGAGTACCGGGGCGCGCCCCTGGCGGCTGGGCACCGCAGCGTCGCGTGGCGGCTCGTGTTCCGGGCGACCGACCGGACGCTGCGCGAAAAGGAAGTGGAGGCCGCGCTTTCCCGGGCGCTGGCGGAGGTGGAGAGGCGACATGGGGTCCGCAGGCGAGAGGCCTGATCTCGACGCGCTGCGCGAGCTCGAAGAGGTGCTGCGGCACCTCGCCGAGGAGCTCGCCGCGTGGCGGCGCCGGGCGCTGACGGCCGAGGCGCGGGTCTCGGATCACTCCCGCGCGGCGGGCGGGGATGGCCAGCTTCGGCTGCGGGAGCTCGAGGAGGCGAACCGCCTGCTCGAGCAGCGGCTCGACGCGGCGCGCCTGCGGGTAACGGAGCTCGTCGGCCGGCTCGACTTCCTCGAGCAGCAGGCGCCGATGACCGCCGACCAGGGAAGCGAGGCGGCGAAGTGAAGAAGAACGCTGTCAAAGTCGTGATCGTGGACGAGGAGTACACCGTCCGGTCGGAGCTGGACCCCGACTACACGCGCCAGGTCGCCGCGCACGTGGATACCGCGATCCGGCGCGTGCTCGCCTCCGGCCCAATCGTGGAAAGCCACAAGGCGGCGATTCTCGCGGCACTCGCCATCACCGACGAGCTGTTCCAATCCCGCAAGCAGCAACAGGAATTAGCGGACCGTCTGAAGCAGCTCTCCGGCGAGCTGGCCCGCCTGCTGCCGCCCCAGAAGCGGCAGAGCGTCGGCGCCTGAACTTGTCTCGGGGCTCCCTCCGGTCGTAACTTAGCTTCGCAGTTTCCGAACTCTGATATCCGACATCACTCGAGGCGGGCGACCGCCGGAGTGGTCATATGACGACGGCGTTTAGCTTTGCGGCCCTCCTCGTGGCCATCGGGGCGACGGGGACGGGGGCAGGGCTCGCATTCTTCTTCATCGGCGTTTGGGTGGAGCGGCGGAGGGCGGTGCGCGCGAAGGCGACCGCCGAGGCGCTCGCCGAACGCATCCTCGCGGAAGCCCGGAGCAACGCCGAGGCCTTCCGCAACACGTTGCTCCTCTCCGGCAAGGAAGAGCTGGCGAAGGCCCGCGAGGCGTGGCAGGTCGAGGTCGGCCGCCGGCGCGAGGAGATCGACCGCATCGAGCGGCGCCTCGAGGAGCGGGAGGACGTGCTGGAGAAGAAGCTCCAGGTCCTGGACCGGCGGGACAAGGAGCTGGAGACGCGGATCGCGGAGGTGGGCAAGGCCGAGCAGCGGATCCAGGCGCGGGACGCCGAGCTGCAGACGCTGGTGGCGGACCGGAAGCGCCGGCTCGAAGCGGTGGCGGGGCTGTCGGCAGCGGACGCGAAAAAGGAGCTGGTTCGCTCGATCGAGGAGGAGGCGAAGTCCGAGGCCGCCGCCCTCGTGCGGAACCTGCGGGAGCAGGCGAAGCGGGAGGCCGACCGCGAGGGGAAGCAGATCGTGGCCCTGGCCATCCAGCGCATCGCGGCGGACCACACCGCCGAGAGCACGGTCGCGGCCGTCACGCTGCCCAACGACGAGATGAAGGGCCGGATCATCGGGCGCGAGGGACGCAACATCCGCGCGTTCGAGACGGCGACCGGCGTGGACGTGGTCATCGACGACACGCCCGACACCGTGATCATCTCGTGCTTCGATCCGGTGCGCCGCGAGGTGGCGCGCCTCGCGCTGGAACGGCTGATCAGCGACGGCCGCATCCATCCCGGGCGGATCGAGGACGTCGTCCGGAAGGCGCAGGCCGACGTGGACCAGCAGATCCAGGAAGCCGGCGAGCAGGCGGCGTACGAGGTCGGCATCCACGGCCTGCACCCCGAGATGGTCAAGCTTGTCGGGCGGATGCGCTTCCGGACCTCGTACGGCCAGAACATGCTGAAGCACTCGAAGGAAGTGGCGTGGCTGGCGGGGATCATGGCCGCCGAGCTGAAGCTCGACGTGGCCCTCGCGAAGCGGGGCGCGCTCCTGCACGACATCGGCAAGGTGCTCACGCACGAGAGCGAGGGCACGCACGTGCAGCTCGGCGTCGAGGTCGCCACCAAGTACGGCGAGCCGCCCGTGGTCATCAACTGCATCGCGGCGCACCACGACGACGTGCCGCACGAGACGCCGATCTCGGTGATCGTGCAGGCCGCGGATGCGGTCTCCGGCTCGCGGCCCGGCGCGCGCCGCGAGGCGTTCGAGAGCTACGTGAAGCGGCTCACCAAGCTCGAGGAGATCGCGTCGGGCTTCCAGGGCGTCGAGAAGGTCTACGCGATCCAGGCCGGCCGCGAGATCCGCGTGATGGTGACGCCCGACGTCATTGACGACGACCGCGCGAACGCGCTGGCCGAAGAGATCGCGCGCAAGATCGAAGGGGAGCTGCAGTATCCCGGACAGATACGGGTGGTCGTCATCAGAGAGACGCGAGCGGTAGAGTTTGCAAAGTGAGACGTGAGGCGTGAGAGGTGAGACGGCGAAGTGAGGGGTGAGAGGGGGAAAGGCGTGAGAGGTGAGACGCCCGGCGGGGCATCGCGCAACGTCTCCCCTCTCACCCAGACCTCTCACGTCTCACGCTGCCCTCTCACGTTTTCACCCTCTCACTTCTCACACTCGCGAAGCGAGGATCAATGAGTGCCACCATCATCGACGGCACCGCCATCGGCAAGCAGATCCGCGAGGAGCTGAAGGCGGAGGTGGCCGAAATGCGGAAGCGCGACCTCGTCCCCGGCCTCACGGTCGTGCTGGTCGGCGAGGACCCCGCCAGCCAGGTCTACGTGCGGATGAAGGGCAAGGCGGCCGACGAGCTGGGCATGAAATCGGACACCATCCGCCTCCCTGTCGACACCCCGGAGCGCGACCTCCTCGCCCTCCTCGACCGGCTCAACGCCGACGCGAAGGTGCACGGCATCCTGGTCCAGCTGCCGCTTCCCAAGCACATGGACTCGTCGAAGGTCCTCCTCCGGATGAAGCCGGAGAAGGACGTGGACGGGTTCCACCCGGTGAACGTCGGCAAGCTGGTGATCGGCGACCACACGGCCTTCCGTCCTTGCACGCCGGCCGGCGTGCAGGAGCTGCTGATCCGGAGCGGCGCGGACCCCGGCGGCAAGCACGTGGTCATCGTGGGCCGCTCGCTCATCGTCGGCCGGCCGGTGGCGAACATCCTGATGCAGAAGGAGAAGGGCGCCAACGCCACGGTCACGGTCGCGCACACCGGGACGCGGGACCTGGGGAGCATCACCCGGCAGGGAGAGATCCTGATCGTGGCTGCGGGCCGGCCCGAGGTCGTCACCGGCGACATGATCCGGCCCGGCGCGGTGGTGATCGACGTCGGCGTCAACCGCGTGGAGGACCCGAAGGCCGAGAAGGGCTATCGCCTGGTCGGGGACGTGAAGTTCTCCGAGGCGAAGGAGGTCGCGAGCAAGATCACGCCGGTGCCCGGCGGGGTCGGGCCGATGACCATCGCCCTGCTGATGCGCAACACCGTCCAGGCGGCGCGCCAGCTGTCGTGACGCTCTCCCTCCCGCTGGATGAGGCGCCGCGCGAGCGGCCCTACACGGTCCTCGAGGCGGTGGAGGCGGCGCGGCGCGTGGTGGAACACGCGCTGCCCCCGCTCTGGGTCGAGGGGGAGATCTCGAACTTCAAGACGTATCCGTCGGGCCACTGGTACTTCTCGCTGAAGGACCCGTCGGCGCAGCTCCGCTGCGTGATGTGGCGCAGCGACGCGCGGCGCGTGCCGGCGACGCCGGAGGATGGCCTCAAGGTCTTCGCGCGCGGCGAGCTGTCGGTGGATCCCAAGCGCGGCCAGCTGCAGCTCGTGGTGCGCGAGCTGCTGGCGACGACCGAAGGCGGGTTCTTCGCCATCGCCCTGGCCCGTGCCCGCGCCGCGCTGGAGAAGGACGGGCTCCTCGATCCGGCGCGGAAGCGGCGGCTCCCCGCCTTCCCGCAGGTCATCGGCGTGGTCACGAGCCCCGAGGGCGCGGTCTGGCACGACATCGTCGCGGTGGTCGCCCGGCGCTGGCCGCACGTGGAGCTCGTGCTGATCGGCGCGCGGGTGCAGGGGGAGGGCGCGCCGGACGACCTGTGCCGCGCGCTGGCGCTGGCCGCGCGCCTGGAGCGCCTGGACGTGCTCATCGTCGGGCGCGGCGGCGGGTCGAAGGAAGATCTCTGGGCCTTCAACGACGAGCGCGTGGCGCGCGCGGTGGCCGCCTCGCGCGCCCCGACGATCGCGGCGGTGGGGCACGAGACCGACGTGACGCTGACGGACCTGGTGGCGGACGTGCGTGCGCCCACCCCTTCGGCTGCGGCGGAGGCCGCGGTGCCCGACCGCGAGGAGGTCCTGCTCCGGCTCCAGGCCGCTGCCGGGGGGCTGAGCTCGGGCGTCGCGCGCCGCCTCGCCCTCGCGGACGAGCGGCTCGCCCACGCCACGACGCGGCTCTCGGGCGCGGTGGATCGCCGCGTCGCATCCGCCGGCGAGCGCCTCAAGCGCTGCGCGACGCGCATGGGCAGCTCCTGCGCGGCCCGGCTGACGGCTTGCGAGGCGGCCGTCGCGCGGTTCGCGGCATCGCTGGATGCGCTGTCGCCGCTGAAAGTGCTGGAGCGAGGCTACGCCGTGGCGCGCGACGAGGCCGGCGCGGTGCTCCGGCGCACCGCCGACTTCCCGCCGGGCCGCGCGTTCCGGCTGCGGGTCGCCGACGGGGAAGTGCCGGCGCGCTCGGAGCGGGGCAGCTGATGGCGGAGGAACAGGGGAAGCCCTCGCTCGAGCAGGACCTGAGCCGCCTCGACGCCATCGTGCGCTCGCTCGAGGCGGAGGACCTCGACCTGGACCGGGCCCTGGCCCTGTTCGAGGAGGGCATCGAGCGGCTGCGGACGGCGCGGGAGCGCCTGACCGAGGCCGGCGTGCGCCTCAAGGCCCTGCGGGAGGCCGCCGACGGCGGCCTGAGACTTGACGATCTCGACCGCTGACGATCGCCGCACCGTAGCCGCCTTCCTCGCTCGCGCGCGGGAGGCGACTGACCGCGCGCTGGAGCGCGCGCTCGCCGACATCCTCCCCCACGTGCAGGCGGCTCTGGGCGACGCCGTGCGCTACGCGGTCATGGGCTCGGGGAAGCGGTTTCGCCCGGCGCTGGTGCTCGGCGCGTACGAGTCGGAAGGGGGCAAGGAAAGCGCCATCGCGGACCTCGCGGCCGCCGTCGAGATCGTGCACGCCTACTCCCTCGTCCACGACGACCTCCCCTGCATGGACAACGACGACCTCCGGCGCGGCCGGCCCACGGTGCACCGTGCCTTCGACGTGCCGCGCGCCACCATCGCGGGCTTCGCGATGGTTCCGGTCGCCGCCGCGGCCATCGTGCGGGGCGGGCGGCTGCTGCGGCTGCCCGACGCCGAGGTGCGCGAGGTCGAGCTGCTCCTGTTCCGCGCCGCGGGCGGCGGCGGGATGATCGGGGGCCAGGTGCTGGACCTGGAGGCGCCGGGGCAGGAGCCCTCGCGCGAGACAATGACGGCGATCGACGAGCGGAAGACCGGCGCGCTGATCGCCGCCTCGGTGGAGATCGGCGCCGTGGCGGCCCGCGCCTCAGAGCGCCCCCGCGCCGCCTACCGGGCCTACGGGCAGGACGTGGGTCTGGCCTTCCAGATCGCCGACGACATCCTCGACGTGACCGCCACCTCGGCGGAATTGGGTAAGACGCCCGGCAAGGATGCCAAGCTCGGCAAGCCGACCTTCCCGATGGTCTTCGGCATCGCGGGCGCCCAGCAGGAGGCGGAGCGGCTCGCCGAGCGGGCGGTGGCCCACCTGGCCGACGCCGGGGTATCTTCTCCGCTTCTGGCGGCGTTGGCCCGCTACGTCGTGGCCCGCCGTTCCTAACCCCATCAGGACGCCTGCACCCATGGGTCTGCTCGAAGGCATCAAGGGCATCGAGGACGTCAAGGCGCTGCCGCGCGAGCGGCTCCCGGAGCTGTGCGAGGAGATCCGGCGGCGCCTCATCGACGTCGTCTCCACCACCGGCGGCCACATCGGCGCTAGCCTCGGCGTGGTCGAGCTGGCGGCGGCGGTCGCCTATGTCTTCGATTCACCCCGGGACAAGATCGTCTGGGACGTCGGGCATCAGGCGTACACCTGGAAGCTGCTGACCGGCCGCAACGACCGGTTCCCGACCCTCCGCCAGCAGGGCGGCCTCTCCGGCTTCCTGCGCCGCGACGAGAGCCCGCACGACCACTTCGGCGCGGGCCACGCCGGCACGGCGATGTCGGCGGCGTTCGGGATGGCGGTGGCACGCGACCTCAAGGGCGAGCATCACGACGTCGTGGTGGTGGTCGGCGACGGCGCGATGACCTGCGGCCTCTCGTACGAGGGGATGAACAACGCCGGGCATTCGGGCCGCGACATCATCGTCATTCTCAACGACAACGGGATGTCCATCGCGCCGAACGTCGGCGCGATCAGCCGCTACCTCTCCAACGTGGCCACCAACCCGCTCTACAACCGGGTACGCGAGGAGCTGAAGCGCCTGACGGTCAGAGTGGACGCAATGGTCGGCCACGGCGTGCAGGATTTTGCCAGGCGCGTCGAGGAGAGCCTCAAGAACTTGGTGCTGCCCGGGGTGCTGTTCCAGGAGCTGGGACTGCGCTACTTCGGGCCGGTGGACGGGCACGACGTGGGGGCGCTCATCGAGGCGATGGAGAAGCTGCGCCAGCTCAAGGGGCCGCGCTTGCTGCACGTGCTCACCCAGAAGGGGAAAGGGTTTCCCCGCGAGGAGCCGGACCTCGAGAAGTTCCACGCGCGGGCGCCGTACGACCCGGCGACCGGGGACCTGCGCTCACCGGCGTCGGGCCCGCCGCTGTGGACCAAGGTTTTCGGCGACGCGATCACCCAGCTCGCCGCCGAGTATCCCTCGCTCGTGGCGATCACCGCCGCGATGCCGTCGGGAACCGGGACCAACATCTTCCAGAAGAAGTGGCCCGATCGGTTCTTCGACGTGGGGATCGCCGAGGGTCACGCGACGACCTTCGCCGCCGGGCTGGCGACGCAGGGGATCCGGCCCGTCGTCGCCATCTACTCGACCTTCCTGCAGCGCGCGTACGACAACATCATCCACGACGTGGCGATCCAGCACCTGCCGGTGATCTTCTGCCTCGACCGCGCCGGGATGGTGGGCGACGACGGGCAGACGCATATGGGGCTCTACGACCTCGCGTACCTGCTCGCCGTGCCGGGGATGACGATCGCGGCGCCGAAGGACGGCGCCGAGCTCATCGGCCTGCTGCGCTGCGCTCTCGAGAGGACCGACGGACCGTTCGCGATCCGCTATCCGCGCGACAAGGCCCCGGCGGAGCCGCCGCCGGCGGCGGAGGTGGCGGCGGTGCCGTACGGCACGTGGGAGATCCTGCGTCAGGGGAAGGGGTGCGCGCTGCTCCCGGTGGGCGCGATGTGCGCTCCGGCGCTCGCAGCCGCGGAGCTGCTGGCCGCCGCCGGCCTCGACGTGACGGTCGTCAACTGCCGGTTCGTCAAGCCGGTGGACCGCGCGATGCTCGAGAAGCTGGCGCGCGACCACCGCTTCCTCGTGACGATCGAGGACGGCGTGGTCACCAACGGGTTCGGCGCGTACCTCGCGGAGCTGGTGCAGACCTTCGCGCCGGAGGTGCGCGTGGTCGCGCTCGGCGCGGCCGACCGGACGTACGAGCACGCGCCGCGCTCCCAGCAGCTCGCGTCCGTTGGCCTCACCGCCGACGGCATCGCCGAGCGGGTGCGCGCCCTCTCCTCCGAGGCGGCAGCGATCTCGCCATGAACGTCGGGCTCGTCGGCAACCGGCGCTACCGGCAGATCGAGAAGATCCTCACGGCGATGGCGGCGGAGGCGCCGAAGCTCGGCGCGCGCCTCTTTCTCGAGCCCGAGCTCGCCTCCCTCATCCCGGGCCAGGCCGCGAGCACGCTCAAGGGCGCGGCCATCGACGTCCTCCTCAGCCTCGGCGGGGACGGCACGCTACTGCGCGGGGCGCGCCTGGCCTGCGAGCGCGGGATCCCGGTCCTCGGCGTCAACCTTGGGCACGTGGGCTTTCTCGCCACCGCTGACCAGGACACCGCGACCGAGATGCTGCGCCGGGTGGTGCGCGGCGAGTACACGATCGAGTCGCGCCTCGCGCTGACCACGCACATCGGGGATTCGCACCAGGAGTTCCTCGCCGTCAACGACGTCGTGATCCACAAGGGCGGGATCGCGCGCCTCATCCGGATGGCGGTGTCCGTGGACGGCGTGGAGGTGGGGACGTACTCCGCCGACGGCCTCATCGTTGCGACGCCCACCGGCTCGACTGCGTACTCGATGTCGGCGGGCGGGCCGATCGTGGTCCCGTCGGTGGACGCGTTCGTGATCACGGCGATCTGCCCGCACACGCTCGCGGTGCGCCCGGTCGTTGTGCCCGCCACCGCCACGGTGGCCGTCGCCGCGCTCGACCCGGTGCCGCGGCCCGAGGAGCTGCTCGTGTCCATCGACGGGCAGGTGGCGGCGAAGCTGGCGCCGAAGCAGTCCGTCACGGTCGTGCGCGCCTCCCAGCCGGTCCTGCTCGCCCGCGTGGACACCGAGTCCTTCTTCGCCAGGCTCCGTCAGAAGCTGCAGTGGGGTGACCTTTCCGACCGCCAGTCCTGATGCCGCACGTTTCCGTGGCCGCCCTTCGCTCGCACTCGCGCACGTGGCACGCCTCCCGCGACACCCAACACCCAACACCCAACACCCGTTCTTGTGCTGACTGAGCTGCGCGTCCGGGACCTCGCGGTCATCCAGGACGCCCGTCTGGAGCTCGCCGAAGGGCTGAACGTGCTCACGGGGGAGACGGGGGCTGGCAAGTCCATGCTGGTGGACGCGCTGGCCCTTCTGCTGGGCGAGCGCGCGGACACCGGTCTGGTCCGGCCCGGCGCGGAGCGCGCCCTGGTCGAGGGGGCGTTCGACGTGGGTGCGGGAGGGGCTCTCACGGGCGCGCTGGCGGAGCTCGGCGTGGAGCCGGAGGACGGGCGCCTGATCCTGAAGCGCGAGGTGGCAGCCAATGGCCGCAGTCGCGCATGGGTCAACGGCAGCCCGGTGACGGTCGGCGTGCTCGCCGAGATCGGCCGGCGGCTGGTGGACCTGCACGGACAGCACGAGACCCAGTCGCTGCTCAGGCCGGAGGCGCAGCGGGAGATCTTGGACCTGTTCGCGGACGCCGGGGCGGAGGCAGCCGCGGTGCGAGCCACGTGGGACCACTGCGAGCGGCTCGCCGCCGAGCAGCGCCAGCTTGAGGAGCGGCAGGCGGACGCCCGGCGGCGTGCCGACTACCTGCGCCACGTCGCCGAGGAGATCGAGCGCGCCAAACCCCGGCCGGGGGAACTGGAGCAGGTGGAGGCGGAGGCGCGGCGGCTGGAGCACGCCGAGGAGCTCGGCCGCCTGGCCGAGGAGATCTCTCAGCTCCTGGACGGCGACGACCGGTCGGCCGGCGCGTCGCTGGGTCATGTCTCTCGCCTCCTGGCGTCGCTGGAGCGGATTGATCCGGAGGGCGCGTCCTCGTGGCGGGGAATGCTCGACGCGGCGGCGCTCAACGTGGAGGAGCTGGCGCGCTCGCTGGGTGCGTATCGCGAGGGCGTGGACCTCGACCCGGCGCGGCTCCACGCCGTCGAGCGGCGGCGCGACGTGCTGGCCCAGCTCGACCGGAAGTACGGCCCCGGGATCGAGCGGGTAATCGCGGCGGGCGAGGAGGCGCGGCGCGAGCTGGGCCTGCTCGACACCGCGGAGACCGACATCGCCGCGCTGGCGCGCCGCGTCGAGGAGGCGCGGCACGAGCTCGCCGAGCGCTGCCGCGCCCTCGGCGCCAAGCGGACCGCCGCCGCGAAGAAGCTCGCGAAGGCCGTGACCGCCCAGCTCGGTGCGCTCGGGATGCCCGACGGCAGGTTCCGCGTTGGCCTCTCGCCGCTGGACCCGCCCTCCCGCTTCGGCGCCGAGAACGTCGAGTTCCTGGTGCAGCTCAACCCGGGCATGGACGAGCGGTCGCTGGCGCGGTCGGCCTCGGGCGGCGAGCTGTCACGCATCATGCTGGCCCTGAAGGCGGAGCTGGCGCGGCATGACGCGGTGCCGACGCTGGTCTTCGACGAGGTGGATCAGGGGGTCGGCGGCCACGTGGGCGGGAGGGTGGCGTCGGCGCTGGCCAGCGCGGCGGCGACCCATCAGGTGCTCGTGATCACCCATCTGCCGCAGGTTGCCGCCGCGGCCGCGCGCCACCTCGTGGTGTCCAAGGCGGCCGCCGACGGCGCCTCCAGGGTGGACGTGCGGGAGGTGCGGGGCGGCGAGCGGGTCGAGGAGGTCGCGAAGATGCTGGGTGGGGACGCGTCGCTCGAGACGGCGAAGCGGCACGCCGCCCAACTGCTCAGGAAGCCGACGGGAACGATGTCGAAGTAGCTACTGCGGACTGGACTCCCGGCTCTTCGCTTCACCGGCGAACAGCCGGATGTACGCTCTCAGCTGAATCCTGAAGATGCTCTCCTGCGGCACCATTCCTCCGCGTCCCCACACCGTGTTCTCGTAGCTCACCGTCAGGGTGTACGGCAGCGACGCGGTGCCCGCGAGGTAGCGAGGCAGGGTGTTGAACGTCACCCCGCCGCCGATGCGCGACAGCCGCTGGTCGGTTTCCTGGTCGAGCACGCTGGCGCTGTACCCGACGCGCGCCGAGTCCGCCGCGCTCACGTAGCTGTAGTGCGTCTGCGCCTGGTTGAAGTAGCTGTAGGTCAGGCGGACGGAGAAAGCGTCGTCGAGCATCCAGGTGGGCGCCACCTCGACGCCGAACCAGGCACCCGGCTTGCGGTGGACCAGGGCGAGCTGGCTGATGGTCGCGAACGGCAGATCCGGCGGCGTGATCCGGCGCTCGATGTTGTCGGCACGCGCCCCGCCGATCCGCGCGACCGCGTGGATCAGGAAGCTACTCCCGAGGAGCACGTCGTTCGCGAGCGCGCCTTCCACCGCGAACTGGTGGGTCCCCGTGCCGAGATCCAGGTAGCTGCTCGTGTACGGCGTGCCGCCCGTCGGGAACTGCGTTGTGACCAGGACCTGGCCGCGGTACCGCGGACCATCGGCGAACTGGTACGTGGCGTGGGCCGTGATGTCGCCGATCCCCGTGCGGACGATCGTGCCGATGGTGTCCCCGGCCAGCGGGAGCGTCGAGTCCGAGAAGAGGCGCTCGAGGTCGTCGCGGGTCGTCGCGCTGTCGGGCAGGGTGAGGGGCAGGTTGAGCGGCGGCATCGTTACGCCGTTCGACGCGAGCTGCGCGGCGAGGTTGCCGTAGGCGGTCTCCGCGGCGCTCAGATGGAGCCCGACGCTGTCGCCGGCGGTGGAGCTGCCGAGCGGGAGAAACAACGCGTGGGCCAGGTACTGGAACGCCTGAAGCTGCAAGAGGACGTTCTGGGCCGACGGCCGGTACAAGGGAGGTCCGCTGGCGGCCTGCTGCTGCAAGGCGGCGATGGCGGCGTCCACTTGCGTCCGGAACGGCGAGATCGCCGCCGTGTCGGCGAACGCGACGTTGCTCCGCTTGCCGGTCGTCGTGTCCACCGCGAAGTTCACATCCACACGGCTCCGCACGATGGGCACGGTGACGCCGATCGCGAGCCGGTTTGTGAGGCCGTACTCGAGGCCGATCGGAATCGTGCGCACGCTGGCGTTCATTACCGTCGTCGTGTGGCCGAGGTTGAGCGAAAAACCACCGAGGCCGGCGGCGGCCTGGATGTTGCTCTGGAGCGGTCGCAGGAAGGGCAGGGACTGGACACCGAGGGATTCGGCCTGGAAGTCGAGATTGATGGGCACCGGGGCGCCGTCCGCGTAGCCCGGCACGCCCAGTCCGAAGCGGTGATCGTAGCTGAGCCAGAACGGCGTGATGTCGAAGCGCAGGGTCCCGCGCGCAACAGGCACCGCGAACTCGGCTTGCGCCCGCAGGGGGCTGGCGAGCGCGGCACCGGAGCCGATGCAGAGGGAGGCGACGATGGCGAGGCGCAGGACGGGTGCCGTCATCGGCGTGAAGTGTAGTGGCAAACCAGTTGCGAGTCGAGAGTTGCGAGGCAGACGTGACCGCTGATCCCGTTCGACGGGCTGTCGCCCTGTTCCGGTCCACCTACGGGGTGGATCCGGCCGCCGCGGCGTCGGCGCCGGGCCGCGTCAACCTGATCGGCGAGCACGTGGATTATCACGGCGGGCACGTGCTGCCGATGGCGACCGCCGAGCGGACTGCGGTGGCTGTGGGGCCGGCGCCGGGCAGGTTCCGGGCGGCCTCGGAGCAGGCCGCCGGCGTCGAGATCGCGTGGCCGGTGGAGCGCTCGGGCACCTGGGCCGACTACGTAGCGGGCGTGGCGAGCCTGCTGGCCCCGCGCGCGGCGTCGCGCCCGGACGGCGTCGCCGTAGCGGTGGCGAGCGACGTGCCCTTGGGCTCGGGCCTCAGCTCCTCCGCGGCGATCGAGGTCGCAGCAGCGGCCGCACTGTCCTTTCTGTGGCGGCTTCCGCTCGAGCCGCGCGGCCTCGCCGCCGTCGCCCACACGACGGAGACCGACTACGTGGGCGTCCCGTGCGGAATGATGGACCAGATGGCTTCCGCCCTGGCGCCCGAGGGAGCGGCGCTCCTGATCGATTGCGCCACGCTCGAGACGCGTGCGGTGCCAGCTCGCGTCGACGTCGTCCTCGTGGATTCGCTCGAGGCGCATGCGCTGCGGAAGGGGGCGTACGCGGAGCGGCGGCGCGAGGGTGAGGCGGCACTCGGCCGCCTGCGGGAGGCTATTCCCGGGCTGGTGCACATGGTGGATATCCCCGTTGAGCGCCTGGCGGAGCTGGTTCGTGCGCTGCCGCCACCGCTGGACCGGCGGGTGCGGCACGTGGTGGAGGAGAACCAGCGCACGCTGCTGGCGGCGCGCGCTCTCGAGGTGGGAGATCTTCCGGCGTTCGGGCGGCTGGTGTACGCGTCGCACGACTCCCTGCGCGATTTGTACGAGTGCTCGACGCCGCGCCTCGACGCCATCGTGGCCGTTGCGCGGAAGACGCCCGGCGCGCTCGGCGCGCGGCTGGTGGGCGCCGGATGGGGCGGCTGGGCGCTGGTGGCCGCGGAGCCGGGCCGGGGCGCTGAGGTGGCGGCGGAACTGCGCCGCTCGCTCGACCTGCCGGCGACGGCGGTGCGCGAGGAGCGTGCGGGCCACGGCGTGACGGTCGAGCAGTAGGCGAGCGAACGGCCGGATGTGAAACGGGCGGTCACCCGAAGGTGGCCGCCCGTTCGTTCCGTCCCACCCGGTACGTCAGGGCGGGGTCAGGGCCGAGCCATACTTCTTGTTGATGGCGGCCACGAACGCGTCCGCGATCAGCTTGCTGCCGGCGCCCGACGGATGGAACCCGTCGAGCGAGACGTAGGTGCCGAACAGATTCGACGGCGTCGCGAGGTTCGGAATGGGCGGGATCTGGCCAGCGGCCACGAGCACGGAGAGCACGCTGTCGAGGTTCGCCAGCGCCCATCCATGCGTCGTTGCGACGCTGGCGATCTTGGTGTTGATATCGATCACCCGCTGCGTGATGGTCGCCATCGCCGCGACCGTGACGATCGGCCCCACCGGTGCGGTCCCGGCGGCCGTCGTCACCGTTGCCGTGCCGGCCCCGCAGTTGAGGCTGGCTGCTCCGCCGCCCGCCAACACCTGGGCGATCGTCGCGGTCGCCGGCAACGCGACCGCCATCTTGTCACCTACGCCGCCGGATGACGAAGGCAGGCAGCTGAGGTCAACCGTGAACAGCGTCGAGCTGAACGGGGCCGCCGCGGCCGAGCCGCACGCCCCACTGTGCGCGCAGAAGAAGATGTACCCCCGAGTGATGTACGGGATGTTGCTCACATTGGGCACGTTGGCCAGCGCCACGTTGGCGCCGGTGGCCGCGACCGCTGCCGCCAGGGAGTCGTACTGGCGCTGGAACACAGCCAGGGACGTCAGCTGCGTCGTATCCCCGCTCGTCGCTGCGTGCAGCGCATCGTTGGCACCGAGCTCCACGGTTACGAAGGTCGGCTGCGCGGCTGCCATCACGGCAACCGGGTTCCGTCCGCCAGTGACGAACGACGCCGCCTTGAGAGTGTCCGTGGCCGGGACCAGCAGGCTGAGAATGTTGAGCGCCTGGCCGACTTTCAAACTCGGGATGCCCAGATTGTTCTGATACGGGCGCGCGTACGCCGGGTTCAGCAAAGTGCAGGTGGAGGCGGTGCCGCCCACGTAAGTCTTCGTCAGAATATTGGAGAAGGGCGGCGTGCAGCCAGGGAACGGGAAGCTCGGATAGAACCAGTTGACGCCGGGTGTGAGCCCCATCGCCGTCGCGAGCCGGTACGGGAACGCCTGCTTCTGCGTGCTGTCGTTGATGCCGCCCGACTGGACGCCGGCACTGATGCTGGTGCCGAGGGCGACGTAGGTGGCGAACATCGCCCCGCCCGACGGTACCGCCGCTGGGCCGAGCGTCTCATTGCTGACCAAGTCCTTGCAGGCGGCAAGGAGCGGAAGCGTCAGCGCGGCAATTGCGAGCTTGCGTGAGAGCATGGGACGCGGCTCCATGGGTTAGAACGCCAGCGCCAGACTGGCGCCGAAGAGATTCCCCGTGAAATGGAACAGCCCGCTGTTGAGCGCCGTCGTGGGGACGGGCGCATCCACCATTCGGCCGTGCCGCTCCGCCTGCTGCAGGTACTGGTACGCGACGTCGAGCCGCAGCCAGTCCGACAGCGGGATGCCGAGGCCGACGGTGCCCTCGATCCGCTGCCCCTCGGGCAGGACAGGCGTCACGGTCTCGGCGGGCGAGGCGCCGTTGTGCGTCAGGACGCCGGCGCGTACCTCGAGAGCGCCCGTCGGGTTCCACTCGAAGCCCGCGCGGAACGCGCTGGTGTTCCCGTAGTTCTCGTACATCGAGACCGCCGGCGCCTTGGCCAGGGTGAGATCGAGCGACGAGAACTTCGACCAGCCCGTGAACTGATAGTCCGCCATGACGGTGAACCGCGGCGTCAGCTTGTAGGCGAGTCCCACCACGAGCTGGTCGGGCATCGTGATCGACGTACTCGCGCTCTGCGACCCGAGCAGCGAATCAGCCGCGAAGTTCGGCGTCAGCAGGGCGTCGAGGGGCGTGCCGCCCGGGAGCCCGAGCGGATTCCCCGCCGGCAGCGTGATCCCGGTCGCGATCTGCGTGAAGCTCGCGGTGCCGGTGAAGTTGACCTTGACCTGGGTCTGGTAGCGGATGCCGAAGCTCAGCTTGCTCGACGCCTGCCACATCACGCCGATGTGCCCGCCCCAGCCGTGCCCCGTGACGTCGAACAGCGCGTCGGCGAAGTCGGTCCCGACCGGAACGCCGAGGAGGGCGAACGGGAACGCCTGCCCCGGGACGGTGACCGTGGAGAGGTCCACTCGGCGGTGCACCTGGGCGGAGGCGGTGACGTAGTCCGCGCCCACGCCGACCTGGAAGCCCGGCGCCACCTGATAGGCGAACGTCGGCTGCCAGTAGATGCTCTTGAGCACCGTCTTGTAGGCCATGAAGCGGCCCTGGAACGAGCTCGGCCATTCCGTGGTCAGGCCGTAGGGCGCGAACGCGCCGAAGCCGACGGCGGCCTTCGGGCTCAGCTGATAGGTCGCATAGCCCGACGGCACGTAGTAGGTCGCGTTCACCAGGTCCGTCCGCACCCGGCTCGCGCTGTCCACGAAGTTGCCCTTGGGCTGGATGAACGTGGAGTTGAACTCGAGGTTGAACCGCTTGCCTGCCGCGAGGATCCCGGCCGGATTAAAGAAGACCGCGCTGCCTCCCGCGCACGGCGCCGCCACGCCCGCGCCGCCGCGGGCCATCGTGCAGGGGTCGTGCTCGTACACCGAGAAGCCCTGCGCCCGGGCGCTCGGTGCGAGGATGATTGCGGCCGACAGTGTGGCCGCACACAGTACGGCGATTCGCCGCATGGGACCCTCCGACAGGCGTGGTGGAAGCAACACGTTGACGTTCGGATGGAACTCTGTTACCACTGGGACAAGGGTGTGAGGCTACGGATGGCGACGGGCTTTGTCAATAATCCTTGGGGCTTGCTGGAGGTCACGCATAGCCGAGTCTGGCAGTCCCCTTTTGCGAACGCGGGAATAGCTCAGTTGGTAGAGCACAACCTTGCCAAGGTTGGGGTCGCGGGTTCGAGTCCCGTTTCCCGCTCTTTGCCCGGGTGGCGGAACGGGTAGACGCTCCGGACTTAAAATCCGGTCCCGGCAACGGGGTGTGGGTTCGAGTCCCTCCCCGGGCATCACGCGATCACAACGACTTTACGACAGAGGGCCGCTCCGGCGGCCCTCTCGTTTAGGGGAGAGCGGGGGGATCGCGACGAGGCGCCGACCGCCCGGGCAACTTGGTAGTAGTGCTGATTGCCGTCCTCAGGGCCGCGGTGAATATGCTGCGGGGATAGGCTGCGTGGGACGGGCCCATCGATCGGCTGCCGTAAACACGGAGTGGGAAGGAGCTTCGCCATGGTAGTCCACGTCTCGAAGTACGACATCCACCCGGACAAGCTGGATGCCTATCTCAAGTGGGCGGAGGGTGCGATCAAGCGGATCTTGGCAGTGCCCGGTGTGGTTGAGTTTCGGGCATACAGGCCGGTCACCGGCCCTTCCCAACTCGTGACGATGACAGAGTTCGCCGACATGGTGGCATGGGCGGCATTTGCCAGCAACGCGGACATGCTGAAACTCCAGATGGAACTGCACACGCTCGGCCTCAACATCACCAATGAGGTCTGGGGTCCGTCGCCGGTCGTGCCCGCACCGATTCGGCCGCACAAGTAGAAGACTGACGTAACGGTACGGGGGCGGTTGAGCCCCAGGGGGCAGGTCGGCGGCTCAGAGGCGTTGATGAGGCGGGCCGACCGCGGCCGTCACTCACGTGTGCCCGGCAGGGTGGGTGCGGCCCGATGAACTCAAAATCCCCAGGGGGCAACCCCGTGCGGGTTCGAGCCCCGCCCCGGGCATCGTGACTCCGACGACAACGAGAGGGGCCGCGCCTGCGGCCCCTCCCTCGTATCCAACCGCAATTCGAGTGCGGCAGTGCTGGCGGCGCCCGCTCAGGCCGCTGGGTGCGGGAGTGCGCCGTCCGAGCCCAGGCGTTCCACCACGGCCAGCAGGTCGTGCTCGGTGATGATCCCCACGAGGCGGCCATCGTCGACGACCGGGAGGCAACCGTACTTGTGCTGCCGCATGAGCCGGGCGGCCGACTGGACGCTCTCGCCCGGCCCGATCGTCAGCACCTCGCGCCGCATCACGTCGGCCAGGCTGACGTGGCCCAGCTGGTTGCGGCGATCCACTTGCGTGCTCGCGAGATCGGAGAGGGTGGAGCGCAGGACGTCGCGCTGGCTGAGCAGGCCCACGAGTTTGCCCTGAGCATCCACCACCGGCACGTGGCGGATGTGGGCCCACCCCATGATCTCTTCCACCGCCAGCAGCTTCTTGTCCATCCGGATGGTGAACACCTTGGCCGTCATGTGATCGCGGACGCGCATCGGTCTCCGCTCGCGGGAGAAGGGGTCGTCGGCTCGGTGTCGAGCCCACCCGGGTTGAGTATCCGCGCCTCAGCCCCAAGCTTCAAGGGCGCGCGCTTTGGTGCGGAGGGGGGCCGATGCCGGACTACCACTATCTGATCGTCGGAGGCGGGGTGTCCGCCGACGCCGCGGTGCGCGGGATTCGGGAGCTGGACCGGGACCGCGACATCGGCGTGCTGAGTGAGGAGCCCGACGCGCCGTACAACCGTCCGCCGCTCAGCAAGGGCCTCTGGAAGGGGGAGTCCCTCGACGGCATCTGGCGCAAGACGGAGGAACTCGGCGTCACCCTGCATCTCGGCAAGCGCGTGACGCGGCTCGATCCTGCTGCCCGGCAGGTGGTCGACCACCGCGGCGCGACCTACGGCTACCGGAAGCTCCTGCTGGCCATCGGCGCCCGGCCGAAGCGGCTGGTGGCGGGCGGCGAAGAGGTCGTCTACTTCCGCACTCTCGCCGACTACCGCCGCGTGCGCGAGCTGGCCGACAAGCGGAAACGGTTCGCCGTCCTGGGGGGCGGATTCATCGGCTCCGAGCTGGCCGCCGCCCTGGCGACCGCGGGGTGCAAGGTCACGATGGTCTTCTCCGAGGCCGGCATCGGCGCTCGCACCTTCCCGCTCGATCTCGCGCGCCACCTCAACGCGTCGTACGAGGGGAAGGGCATCACCGTGCTCGTCGGCCAGTCCGTGATCGGGCTCGTGAAGAAGGGCCGCTCCTACGCCGTGCGCACGCTGAGCGGGGCGGACGTCGCGGCGGACCTGGTGGTGGCGGGCCTCGGGGTGCAGCCCAACGTGGAGATCGCGGAGGCGGCCGGCCTGGCGACGGACAACGGCGTGGCGGTGGACGACCGTCTGCGGACCACCCATCCGGACGTCTGGGCCGCCGGGGACGTGGCCGCCGTTCCGAGGGCCGCGCTGGGCCGGCGCGCGCGCGTCGAGCACGAGGACGCCGCCCTGACGATGGGGCGGTTCGCGGGACGGGCGATGGCGGGCGCCGACGACGGACCCTATGTGCACCTGCCGTTCTTCTCCTCGGATCTGTTCGACATCGGGTACGAAGCGGTGGGCGAGCTCGATCCGCGCCTGCAGACGGTGAGCGATTGGAAGGAGCCACTCCGCGAGGGCGTCGTCTACTATCTCGAGGGAGGCCGCGTCCGCGGCGTGCTGCTCTGGAACACCCGGGGCCAGGTGGATGCCGCGCGGCGGCTTCTCGCCGAGCCCGGTCCCTTCGACGCCGCGAACCTCCGGGGACGGCTGCCCGCGTAATCCCCGCTACAGAACCAGCATCATCGCTCCCCGCGGCGAGCCCCGGCGGCTGTTGCGGGCGGGCGGCGGACTCGTAAGTTCCGGCTTCCCGTCGGCCCGTCGTACCACGCTTCGGAGGCGCTCGTGCTCGCTGGCCGCTCGTCGCTTTTCGCTCTGCTGCTGACTCTGCTCGCCGCCCCAAGCGGCCGGGCCCAGGCTCCCTATGATTCGACCGCGTTCGCGGCCCTGCATTGGCGCGAGATCGGCATCTTCCGCGGCGGGCGCAGCGTCGCCGCCGCCGGCTCGGCGTCTCGCCGCGACGAATACTGGATGGGGACCACGGGCGGCGGCGTCTTCAAGACGACCGACGGCGGCAACACCTGGCTCCCTGCGACCGACAAGTACTTCGGCGGCACGATCGGGGCGATCGCGGTCAGCGAGTCGAACCCGGACATCGTCTACGTCGGGACCGGCGAGTACCCGGTGCGCAGCGACGTCTCCCACGGCGACGGCGTCTTCCGGACGACCGACGGTGGGAAGACCTGGACGCCGCTGGGACTCGCGGAGACGCAGCAGATCGCGCGTGTGATCGTGCACCCGACGAACCCGGACATCGTGTACGTCGGCGCGCTCGGCCACACGTTTGGCCCGAACCACGAGCGCGGCGTCTACAAGACGACCGACGGCGGGAAGAACTGGACGCAGGTGCTGTTCCGCGACGACTCGACGGGCATCGCCGATCTCGCGATGGACCCGTCCAACCCCGACGTCCTGTACGCCGGCTTCTGGCAGGTCGAGCGGACGCCGTGGGGCTTCACCAGCGGAGGGAAGGGCGGCGGCCTCTTCAAGACGACCGACGGCGGCGCGCACTGGACCGAGATCACCAGCAATCCGGGCTTGCCGCTGGGCCTGTGGGGGAACGTCGGCCTCGCGGTCTCGCCCGCCAAGCCGTCAAGGGTCTGGGCGATCATCGAGGCGGATTCCGGCGGCGTGTACCGGTCCGACGACGGCGGCGCCACCTGGACCTGGGTGAACCGCGAGCACAAGCTGCGGCAGCGCGCCTGGTACTACATGCGCCTGACGGCCGACCCCAAGGACAGCAACGTCGTGTGGGCAGTGAACACGGGGCTGTTCCGCTCCAAGGACGGCGGCCGGACCTTCGATCACGTGCCCGACCCGCACGGCGACAACCACGACCTGTGGATCGCGCCGAACGACCCGCAGCGGATGATCGAGTCGAACGACGGCGGCTCCAACGTCTCCAGCAACGGGGGCAAGGCGTGGACCGACCAGGACTACGCCACGGCGCAGTTCTATCACGTGACCACGACGAACCACTTCCCGTACAAGGTGTGCGGCGCGCAGCAGGACAACTCGGGCGTGTGCGGGCCGAGCCGCTGGCCCGGCGGGATCCCCCGCTCGGAGTGGTACGACGTGTCGGGGGAGTCGGGCTACATCCAGGCGCGTCCCGACAGCGCGGACATCACGTACGGCGGGGACAACAGCGGATTCCTCGCTCGCGTAAACCACAAGACCGGGTTCGGGCGCATGATCAGCCCCTGGCCCGACGATCCGGACGGGCACCCGGCGTCGGAGGGGAAGTACCGCTTCCAGTGGACCGCGCCGCTGCTGCTCTCGCCGCACGATCCGAACACGCTGTACGCGGGCGCGAACGTCCTGTTCAAGACGACCGACGGCGGGGAGCGCTGGACGGTGATCTCGCCCGACCTCACCCGTCACGATCCCCGGACGCTCGGTCCGTCGGGCGGCCCGATCACGCTCGATCAGACGACCGCGGAATACTACGCGACGATCTTCGCCCTCGCGGAGTCGCCGCTGGTGCGCGGGCTGATCTGGACCGGCTCGGATGACGGACTCATCCACCTGACGCGGAACGGCGGGCGGACGTGGACCGACGTGACGCCGTCCGACCTGCCGGCGTTCACGCGCATCTCGATCATCGAGGCGTCGCACTTCGCCCCGGGCACCGCGTACGTGGCGGCGAACCGGTATCAGCTCGACGACAGGGCGCCGATCATCCTGAAGACCACGGACTACGGCAGGACGTGGAGCCGGATCGTGGACGGGATTCCCGCCACCGAGTTCGTGCGCACGGTGCGCGAGGACCCGGCGCGGCGCGGGCTCCTGTTCGCCGGCACGGAGCGAGGGGTGTGGGTTTCGTTCGACGACGGCCGGCACTGGCAGTCGCTGCGGCGGAACCTGCCGATAGTGCCGGTGCACGACCTGGCGCTGAAGGACGGCGACCTGATCGCGGCGACCCACGGGCGCTCGTTCTGGATCCTCGACAACATCACGCCGCTCGAGCACCTCGCGCCGTCGGTCGTCGCGGAGGACGTGCATCTCTTCCCGGTGCGCGACGCGTACCGCGTGGATTGGGGCAGCGGTGACGCCACCGGCGCGCATCCCGTCGGCGTGAACCCGGCGAGCGGCGCGATCGTCTACTACTGGCTGAAGAGCCCGAACCAGGTCGTTACCCTCACGGTGCTCGACTCGGCGGGGCACGCGATCCGCAGCTTCACGAGCCGCCAGGATTCCCTCACGGCCGCCGACTCGATGCGGCTCGCTCCGGTGCTCAAGGCGCGGCGCGACAGCCTGCTGAAAGCCGGCCTCGACAGCGCGAAGGCCGACAGCGTCCTCGGCGATACGACGAAGGATGAGAACAAGCCGTGGCCGCACCGTCCTCCGGCGCAGCCGCGCGTGCCGGACAAGGTGGGGCTCAACATGTTCGCGTGGAACATGCGATACCCGGGGCCCGAGGCCTTCTGGGGGATGTCCGACATCGGCACCGACGGGCCGACCGCGCTGCCGGGTCGGTACACGGTGCGTCTCGAGGTCGGAGGCCGCTCCTTCGAGCAGCCGTTCCGCCTGCGGGTCGACCCGCGGTCGAAGGTGACACCCGCCGATCTGAGGGAGCAGTTCACCTTCCTCGAGCGCGTCCGGGACACTGCGAACGCGGTCACGACGACGGTGATCCGGCTGCGCAACGTGCGCGCGCAGCTCGAGGACCGCGCGCAGGGTCTCGGCGCCGGCTCGGCGGCGCGCCAGCAGGCCGAAGCGCTCGCCCGCAAGCTGGCCGCGCTCGAGGACTCGCTGTATCAGGTGCGGCTGCAGGCCGACGAGGACGGGCTGGTCTACCCGTCGCGCGCGATCGAGCGCATCAGCTCGCTCAGCTACGTGGCGGGCGGATTCGACGCTCGCCCGACGGCGCCGACGTACGAGGTGTTCAACCGGTTCGCGCCGGACGTGCAGCGCGCTCTCCTGGCCGTGCAGGCGGCGCTGGCCGGAGACTTGGGCCGCGTGAACGCCGCCCTGACGGCCGCGGGGGCACAGCCGGTGACGCCGGGCAGCGTCGAGCTGCGCCCGCCCAGGCCGGTGGATTGAGAGGCACCCCAGTGGGGCGCGCGCGCGCCGCCGGACGGCCGTGCTGCTGAAGCCGCCGTTTGAGAACCTCTACCTCCGCTGGCTGGGGCTGCGGAAGGTGCAGGGATCCTTGCGCCTGCCGACGGAGGTGTTCGAGGCGTTTCTCGCCGCACCGTACGATCCGTCGCCCGACTTCGTCCTGCCCCCCAAGTGGAAGCGCCGCGAGCACGACCATCCGCGCTACGCGCGATTCTGCTACGCTCTGGCCAAGGCGACCGGCGCGCGGCGGATCCTGGAGGTGGGGTCCTCGACCGGCGGCACCACCGCGGGGTGGGCGCGCTCGCTCGCAGAAGGAGCGACGGAAGCCACGCCGCCGCACCTGGTGTGTGTGGACAACGATTCCTACAACGAGGGGGTCTACCCGACGCTCACGGGAGAGAACATCGAGCGGGTCGGCCTCGAGCTGCGCCGCGTGACCTTCCACAACGGGGACTCCGGCACGCTGCTGCCCGGGATCCAGGACCGGTACCGGCACTACTTCGACATCTACCTCGTGGACGCGAACCACTCCTACGAGGGGGCGCTGGCGGACATGGAGAACGGTCTGCCGATGGTGGCCGCCGGCGGATTGATCGTCGTCCACGACGTGGATCGCACGCGCCGGATGTCCGAAGCCACCGCCGAGCACCCGGCGCCCGTGTACGACGCGTTCGTGGAGTTCGCGCGGCGCCACGACGCGGAATGGTGCATCCTGGGGTTCATCCGCAAGCACCTGGGAGTCGCGCGGGTCCCGGCCTAACCAGTCACGCGGCCGGGCCCGGCCGCCTCCCGGCCCACTCGAGCCATTCGCTCAGCACGATCAGGGTCCAGAGCGCCCGGGCGTGGTCGGCCCGACGGCTCAGGTGTTCCTCGAACAGCGCCAGGGCGCCCTCGCGTTCCACTCCGGCCTCGCCCAGCCGGGCGGAGCCGAGTCGCGCCACGGCCCACTCGCGCAGCGGCTCGCGCAGCCAGCGACTGAGCGGCACGGAGAGCCCCCGCTTGCGCCGGTGCACGATGCCGCGCGGCAGATATCGCAGGGCGTACCGCTTCAGGAACGCCTTGGTCGTCACGCCGCGCACGCGGTCCCGCTCGGGGAGCGTGGCGGCGAACTCCAGCACCGTCTGATCGAGGAAAGGCGCCCGCAGCTCCAGCGCCGAGTGCATGCTCGCGCGGTCGGCCTTCGTGAGCAGCCCTTCGGCCAGCGAGGTCTCGAGGTCGCGGCGCTGCACGGCGTCGAGCAGGGAGGCGGGCGCCTCTTCCGACCACGCCGGGTCGGCGTCCGACACCCCGAGCCGCGCCAGGAGCTCCGGCCCGATGTTCGACGTCCAGTCCACGTGCCGCTGCAGCCCGTCCAGCTGGGCTGCGGCGACGAACTTCTTGAGAAGAAATGAGATGCTGACCTTCTTATCGCTCGGCGGCCATGCCTCCACCAGCCGCCGGCACACAGTCCTGACCCCGGCAGGCAGTCGGGCGTAACGCTGGGCGATCTGCGCGCCAAGGTAGGTGGGGTAGCCGCCGAACAGCTCGTCGCCGCCCTCGCCGACCAGCGCGACCTTCACCTCCTCGGCGGCGCGCCGCGAGAGCATCGCGGTCGGGACCCATGCCGGATCGGCCAGCGGCTCACCGGCGTGCGCGATCAGCTCGGCGAGCACCTGCGGGAACGCTTCCGGCTTCACCCAGACCGCCTCGGAGGGGATGCCGAGCTGGCGCGCGATCCGCTCGGCGAAGGTGCCCTCGTCGAACGAGGCCTCCTGGAAACGCAGGGTGAACGCCTTGAGCGGGTAGTCGGGGCGGACGCGCGAGGCGATGGCCGCGACGAGAGAGGAGTCGATCCCGCCGCTGAGGAACGCTCCGTAGCGGACGTCCACTTCGCTCTGGCGCCGGACGGCCTCCCGGAAGATTCCGTCGAAGGCGTTCGCATCGGGCGCGCGCTTCGGCTCGGCGCCGATCGCCCAGCGCCAGTAGCGCCGGCGGCGCACGCCGGCGGCGTCGATCGTGACCGTCTCCGCCGGGCCGACCTTTCGGACCTCGGCGAAAGGGGAGGTCGGGGCCGCGAAGTAGCCGAAGCGGAGGAAGCCGCGCAGTGCCGCCGGGTCGGCGCTCAGGCGCTGCGCCGGCACGGCGGCCAGCGCCGCGATCTCGGTGGCGAAGCGCACACCGCCCTCGCCGACGGCGAAGAAGAGCGGCCGCTCGCCGGCCCGGTCGCGGGCCAGGAGGAGCCGCGCTGCGCGCGGGTCCCAGACCGCGATCGCGAACGCGCCGGCCAGCCGCTCCACGAAGCTCTCGCCCAGCTCGAGGTACAGCCCGGGGATGACCGCGATGTCGGTCTCGAGCGTCGTCTCGCGTCCGCGCGCGCGGAGGAAGGCGCGCAACTCGACGTGGTTGTCGATCTCGCCGTTGCAGACGGCCACCACGCCCGTGGCGCGGTCCACCAGCGGCTGCTGGCCGCCGGCGAGTCCCCGGATCGCGAGCCGCGTGGCGCCGAGGACGGCGGAGCCGCTGGCGTGCGCGCCGACATCGTCAGGGCCGCGGTGGGCGAGGGCCTGCAGCATCGTCGCCACTTCGCCCTCCTGCCGCTCCCGCACGGCCGCGCGCGGATCGAACCGCACGCTCCCGCAGACGCCGCACATCTCAGCGCGCTCCCGCAGGCGGCAGCAGCACGCCCCACCAGCCGTCGGTCAGCTGCGTCACGCTCGCGCCGCGCGGCGCCGCAATGGAATCGAGTCGGGCCCGGCCGCCGGCGTCGGCGAGCAGATAGACCGGGGCGCGGCGGGCCGCGAGCCAGCTCGCGAGCGCGGAGACCGGGACGACCTGATCGGGCCAGGGCGTCGTGCGCTTCAGCATGAAGACGACATAGTTGCTGGTCGTCTCGCTCCCGTCCCGCGTGATGACGATAACCGTGCGCCGCAGATAGAACGGCAGGCCGTTCGGAAAGCACTGGAGACAGGCCACCTCCGTCGCGGGCGGCAGGGCGGGCAGCCGCCGGGCCAGTGGCCGCGCGGAGCTCGCCTCCGCGTAGGCGCGGGCGCCCCCGAAGGCGACGGTGAGCAGGAGGAGCGGGGGCAGCGCGAAGGCCGCGCACGCGATCCGCGCATCGCGCCGCCAGCCGGCGACCGCAGCCGCGAGCGCCAGAATTGCCAGCATCCAGAGGAGCGGCGCGGTGGCGGCCCCGAGGCGCTGGATGTCACCGCCTCCGAGGTGCAGCAGGGCGGGGAATCCGCCCTCCACGGTGCGCGCAGCCCCGAGCAGCGCCGCGCCCAGGACCGCGATCGCCGCCAGGGCGATCGCGCCGCGGATCACCAGGCGGCGCGCGCGCCCCTCGGGATGCGCGAAGGCGAGGTCCAGCACGCGTGCCACGAGGACGCCCAGCGCGACGACCGCGGTGAGCACGTACCCCGGCAACTTCGACTGGGAGAGGGAGAAGAACACCACCGCGACGAGCACCCACGCCACCAGCAGACGGTCGGCGCGCGTCCAGCGCGCGCGAGCGCGCCAGGCGGCGACGGCGGACTCGGGGAGCAGGATGGTCCACGGGAAGAAGACGCCGGCGATGACCGGCACGTAGTACCAGAAGGGGGCGCTGCGGTGGAACTGCGGGGACGTGAACCGGTGCAGCGACTCCTCGACGAGGCCGTAATACGGGAAGTCGGGGCGGCGCTGGGCGACCCCGAAAAACCACGGCAGCACGATCGCCAGGAAGACCACGAGGTTGAGCGGCGCGAACAGCCTCCGGATGGCGCCGAGGTGCCGGTCGAGGAGGTGGAAGCCGGCGAGCACCAGCGCCGGGAGCAGGAAGCCGACCGGGCCCTTGACCAGCGTGCCGATCCCCGCGCACGCCGCGCCGAGAAGGTACCAGCGGGTGCGGGCCGCGCCGGCCTTCTCCTCGGCGACGTAGCCGGCGAACACCGCCGCGACGACGAACAGCGCCAGCATCATGTCGAAGATCACGATGCGGGCGAAGGCGATCACGAGCGGCGTCGTGCCGACCACGAGCACCGCGAGCGCCGCCGCGCGCTCGCCGTAGGACCGGCGCGCGAACGCGTAGACGAGCGCCAGGACGCCCAGCGCGGCCAGCGCGCCGGGGAGACGCGCCGCCGTCTCGTTCTCGCCCAGCGCCGCCATCGAGATGCCGACGAGCCGAAAGTAGAACGCCGGCTTGTCCAGATACGGCAGGCCGTCGTACGTAGGCACGAGCCACTCGCCCCGCGCTTCCATCTCGCGGGCGACTTCCGCGTTGCGCCCCTCGTCGGGCTGGATAAGCGGCAGGGCGCCGAGGCGCGCCAGGCAGCACACGGCGGCGACCGCGATCGCCGTCAGGAGGAGTGGGCGCATCCGCCGCATCAGGCGGGCGGGATGAAGGCTTCGACGGTGCTCGCGAACGTGCCGACGTCGATCGGCTTGGTCAGGTAGCCGGTGAAACCGGCCGTGAGAGCCTTCTCCTCATCGCCGCTCATCGCATGCGCGGTCAGCGCCACGACGGGAGGCAGCGTGTCCGCGAGGGCAGCCCGCAGCTTCGCGAGGAGCTGGAACCCGTCCTCGCCGGGGAGCTGGATGTCGAGCAGCACGATCGCGGGCGTCTCGGCCCGCATCGTCTCCAGCAGGGTCTCCCCGCCCGGGAGCCCCACGACCTGGTGGCCGCGGATCGTGAGGACCGCGCGGAAGAGCTTCATGTTGTCGGGGTTGTCCTCGACGATCAGGATCTTGGCCACGCGCTCCCGGCTCCTGCGCGCCGCAGGACGGCGCGGATGCGGACGACGAGGGATGACGGCTGGATCGGTTTGGTCAGATAGTCCTCGGCGCCCAGCTCGATGCAGCGGGCCTCGGTGGCGGCATCGTCTTTCGCCGTCACAACGATGACCGGCACCGAGCGGCCGGCGAGGCGGCGGCGGAGGGCCTCGAGGACCCCGAAGCCGTCGAGTCGCGGCATGTCCATGTCGAGCAGCAGGATCGCGGGACCGAGGCGCTGGGCCTGATCGAGCGCCTCGAGACCGTCGGCCGCTTCGGCCACGTCGAACCCCTGCGGCTTGAGGATGGTGGAGAAGAGCGTCCGCATCGCCGGATCGTCGTCGGCGACGAGGACGACGGGAGCCGGTCCCGGCGCGGCGGCTTCGGCGGGCGGCGGGGGCGCCGGCGCCGGCGCGGGAGCCCCGGGGGCGGCGGGGACCGGCTCGCCGACGACGCGCGCCAGCTCCTCGTACGTCGTCTCGCCCGCCCAGACGCGGCGGATGCCGGCCTGCCAGACGGTGCGCATCCCGTAGCGCCGGCCCGCCTGCGCCAGCTCGTCCGCCGCCGCGCCGGAGGCGATCAGCTCGGCGACCGGTCCGTCCACCGTCAGCAGCTCCTGCAGGGTTACGAGGCCCATGTAGCCGCTGAACCCGCACTGCGCGCAGCCCTTGGCCTTGCGGATCGCGATCGGGCGCTCGAAGGCCTGTGGCGGCCGCGCCGCCGGCGGCAACAGGCTGACGTCGCCACTCTCCGCGCAGTGGGGGCAGAGACGCCGCGCCACGCGCTGCGTGATCAGGCCCTTCGCTGCCGCCGCGATGCGCGGCGCCTCGATGCCGAGGTTCGCGAGGCGCGCGAGCGCCGACGCCAGGTCGTTGGTGCGCAGGGCCGTCAGGATCAGGCGCCCGCCGAGCGCCGCCTCCCAGGCCAGCGCGGCGGTTTCTCCGTCCCGGATCTCGCCCAGGAGGATCGCCCCTACGTCCTCCTTCAGCGCGGAGCGCAGTGCCGCGCCGAAACTCACGCCCCGCTTCTCGTCCACCTCCGCCTGCCGGACGCCCGGCAGGTGGTACGCAACGGGCTCTTCGACCGTCGCGACGTCCACGCGGCCCGCGCGTACGCGCTCCAGCGCCGCATACAACGTCGCCGTCCTGCCGCTCCCCCGCGGGCCGAGCACGAGCACGATCCCTTCGCGGTGGACGAACAGGCCCTCGAACAGCGCGAGCTCGTCGGGCCACAGCCCCAGCGTCGCGAGCGCCGGCGGCGGCGCCGCGGGATCCACCAGCCGGACGGTCACCTGCTCGCCGTAGCGCGAGACCGGGGCGCTCGCGACGAACAGATCCCAGGGCTTGCCGTCGATCCGCGCGGTGGCGCGTCCGTCGTGCGCATGCAGCGGATCCGCAATGTCGAGGCGGGCCAGCACCTTAAGGCGGCGGACCACCGACCCGGTGGCGCTGCGCGGCACCCGCATGACTTCCTTCAACACGCCGTCGATCCGGTACCGGATCACCAGTCCCTGCTCGACGGGCTCGAAGTGGATGTCCGTGGCGCGCTCGCGGGCCGCGTCCGCGATCGTGGCCTCGACTAGCCGCGTCGCCGGCACGTCCACCGCCAGAGCCGCGGCCGGCTTCGCCTGCTCGGTGGGCTCGACGGTGGCCTGCGTGCCGAGGCCGCCGACCAGACGCTCGATCGAACGCTCGGGGCGGTAGATCTCGTCGAGTCGCTTGAAGAGGGCCTGCGGGACCGCGTAGTGGAATTCGACCTGCCGGCCCGCCACGAAGCCGAGCGCCTGCTCGGCGTCGAGGTCGAGCGGATTCGCGGTGGCGATCCGGATGACGCGGTTCGTCGCGGCGAGCGGGAGCGCCGCGTACTGACGTGCCACGGTCTCCGGCACGAACTGCACGGCCGCAGGCTCGGCGGCTGCGAAATCCGCGACCGGAACGTGCGCCGCCCGCGCGGCGAGCGTCGCCACCAGGTCCGCCGATACGAGGCCCTTGGTGACCACAGCGTCGGCGACCCACTCGGGCGCCTCCGTCCGCAGGGTCTGGAGCGCGGCGAGGGGGACGACGTGTTCGCGCTCGAGCGCCGCCAGCAGCCAGGAATCGCGCAACGCCTTGGGCACGGAAGCTGCGGTCGTCGACCGCGGCACGGGACGGGTTCCAGAAGGCACGGTATCAAGGAAGCGCGCTTTGTCTGCGGCGTCAAACGGAATTAGATTGCGCCGTTTGTATTTCCGGGCTTCTGCTCGGGTATGAGAGGAAGGGACGCATGCCTCGAGATGACCTCATCGTAGGCATCGCCGGCGCCGGGGGCGACGGTGTGGTGTCCGCCGGTGAGCTGTTGATTCAGGTGGCGGCAACCGAAGGGCTGTTCGGGATGCTGGTGAAAGCCTTCGGCCCCCAGATCCGCGGCGGCGAGTCGTCGGTGCGGGTGCGGCTCTCCTCGCGCCCGGTGATGGCGCAGGGCGACGATCTCGACGTGCTCATCGCGTTCAATTGGGCCGACTACGGCCGGTTCCGCGCCGAGCTCGTTCCCGACGATCACACCCTCATCTTCGTGGACGAGATGGACAAGACGCCGCCCGGGGAGATTCCGCTGCCCGAGCGGCTGAAGGCCGGCGTGACGCGCGTGCCGTTCGAGCAGCTGGCGATCGACAAGGGTGGCAGTGCGCTCGCCAAGAACATCGTGGCGGTGGGCGTCCTGGCCGGCGCGCTGAACCTCCCGCGCGACGCGTTCGCCCGCGCGATCGAGCGCCGGTTCGCGAAGAAGGGCGAGAAGGTCGTCGGCGCCAACCTCGCGGCGCTCGACGCGGGCGTGGAGGTCTCGGCCGGGCATCACGCCCCGGTGCAGGTGCGCCCCAAGAAGCCCGAGAAGCTGATGGTCGTCTCGGGCAACGACGCGTTCGCCTTCGGCGCGCTCGTCGCGGGGTGCCGCTTCATGGCCTCTTACCCGATCACGCCGCAGTCCGAAGTGATGGAGTGGCTGGCGCGCGAGCTGCCGAAGTTCGGCGGCGTCATGGTGCAGCCCGAGGACGAGCTGGCCTCGATCTGCATGGCCATCGGCGCCTCGTACGCCGGCGTCAAGGCGCTCACCGCGTCATCGGGACCCGGGCTCGCGCTGAAGAGCGAGGCGATCGGCCTGGCATCCATGGCCGAGGTCCCGCTGGTCGTGCTCAACGTGCAGCGCGTGGGACCCTCGACCGGCATCCCGACGAAGACGGAGCAGGCGGACCTGATGCAGGGCCTTTACGGCTCCCCCGGCGACACCTCGAAGGTCGTGGTGGCGCCGACGGATGTGGCCGACTGCTTCTCGATCGCGATCGACGCGTTCAACATCGCGGAACAGTACCAGGTGCCGGTGCTCGTGCTCTCCGACCAGGGGATCGGCCACCGCACCGACGCGATCCGCCCGTTCGACCTGTCCGCGGTCCGCACCGTGGACCGGCGCCTCGCGACGGCGGAAGAGCTGGCGCAGGTGGACCCCCACCACGGCTTCAAGCGCTACGTGCTGACGCCCGACGGGGTGAGCCCGATGACGGTCCCGGGCCAGGCGCGCGGCAACTATCTGACGTCCGGGCTCGAGCACAACGAGCTGGGCGCGCCGGTGTCCGGCGCGGCCGGCCACCAGCAGATGAGCGAGAAGCGGTTCCACAAGCTGGCGGGCGTTCCCGAGCAGTACGCGCGCCTGCTGATCACGGCGGGAGACCCGCGCGCGGACGTCGGGCTCCTGGCCTGGGGCGCGTCGAAGGGCGCGGTGCTGGAAGCGGTCGAGGTGCTCGGCGCCTCGGGGATCAGGGCCCGCGGGGTGATCCCGCGGCTGCTGATGCCGTTCCCGACGGCGCAGATGGAGCGCGCGCTCGAGGGGCTCAAGACCTTGCACGTCTTCGAGCTCTCGTATGCGGGGCAGTTCTGCACGTACCTGCGCAGCCAGCTGCGGCCGGAGCTGGCGGCGCGGCTCGTGGGACACGGGCGGGCCGGGGCGGCGCCGCTCGGCGTGCAGGAGATCACGAAACTCGTCGCGCCGTCCCTGCAGGCGGCGGCGGCCGACTAGAGGTGAGGGACATATGGCCCATCAGGCGGTGACGAAGCTCTCGGGGAAGGACTACAAGGCGCCGCTCCAGCCGGTGTGGTGTCCCGGCTGCGGGGACTTCGGCGTGGTGGCCGCGGTCTACCAGGCGCTGGCGAAGCTGAACCTGGATCCGGACCACACGGTGCTGGTGAGCGGCATCGGGTGCTCGTCGCGCCTGCCGGGATACGTGAACACCTACTCGTTCAACGCGATCCACGGCCGGGCGATTCCGATCGCCACCGGGATCAAGCTGGCCAATCCGGATCTGACGGTGGTGGTGGTCGGCGGGGACGGGGACGGCTTCGCGATCGGCACGGGGCACTTCGTGCATGCCGCGCGGCGCAACGTGGACATCACGTACGTGTGCATGGACAACTCGATCTACGGCCTGACCAAGGGGCAGACGTCGCCCACCACGCCCAGTGGGGAACTGACGAAGACCAGCCCCGACGGCAACATCGAGGACCCGATCAACCCGGTGCTCACGGCCCTGGCCTGCGGCGCCACGTTCATCGCGCGGTCGTTCTCCTCCGAGGTGAAGACGTCGGTGGAGCTGATCGCTGAGGCCATCGAGCACGACGGCTTCTCGTTCGTCCACATGATCTCGCCCTGCCCGGTCTTCCGCGGCCGCCAGCAGTTCGACTGGGTCAAGGAGCGCGTGCGCGGCGTGCCGGAGGGCTTCGACTTCACCAGGCGGGAGCAGTCGCGGGCGATCGCCTTCGAGGATCCCAAGGAGCAGATCACGCTCGGGCTGATCTGGCGGGACTCGCGCCCGAGCTACATCGCGCACCAGCAGGAGCTGCGCGAGAAGGTGGCGCAGAAGGGCGTCCCGACCTACGAGGACATCCTCAACAGCTTCATCCCGGACTTCGGGACCGTCGGCGCCGCGCGCTAGCGGATGATCGCCCGGGGCGAGGTCGTGGTCCCGGGGGACAAGTCGATCACCCACCGGGCGCTGATGGTGGCCGCGCTGGCCGACGGCCGCTGTGAGTTCACGTCGCCTCTGGCGGCGGCCGACACCCGCTCCACGGCCGGCGCGCTCCGCGCCCTCGGCGTCCAGGTGAGTCCCCTCTCCGACAAGCGCGTGGCGGTGACCGGCCGAGGGCTGAAGCCTTTTCGCCAGCCGCCGCGCGCGCTCGCCTGCGGCAACTCGGGCACCACGGCCCGTCTGCTCCTCGGCCTCCTGGCCGGCCACCCCTTCGAGGCGAAGCTCGCCGGCGACCGGAGCCTGAGCCGCCGGCCGATGGCCCGGGTGACGGAGCCGCTCCGGCAGATGGGGGCCGCGATAGCTTGCGCGGAGGGCGAGCGATTGCCGATGACGATCCGCGGCGGCGCACTGCGCCCGCTCGCGTGGCGGAGCCCCATCGCGAGCGCCCAGGTCAAGACCTGCCTCTTCTTTGCCGGCCTCACCGGGGGCGTGCGCGTTTCCGTCACCGAGCCGGTCACCTCCCGAGACCACGGCGAGCGCCTGCTTCGCCTCCTCGGCGTGCGCGTGGAGGTCGAGGGCACCACGGTCACGGTGGACCCCGCCGACACCATCCCGGCCTTCGGCGGAGAGATCCCGGGCGACATCTCCTCGGCGGCGTACCTCATCGCCGCGGGCATGCTGGCGGAATCCGGGGAGGTGACGATCCGGAACGTCGGCCTCAACCCGACACGCGCCGGCTTCCTCCGGGCGCTGGAGCGGATGGGGGCGAAAGTGGAGGTCGTGGACCGCTGGACGGGCCTCGGCGAACCGGCCGGCACGCTCGTGGTGCGGCCGGCGCAGCTCTCTCCGGTCGTGGTGGAGCCCGACGAGATCCCGAGCATGGTGGATGAGGTCCCGCTGCTCGCATGCCTCGCCTCGCGGGCGGAGAAGGGCTGGACCTCGGTGTTCCGCGGAGTCGGCGAGCTGCGAGTCAAGGAGAGCGACCGCCTGGCGCTCGTGGCCTCCAACCTCTCCGCGCTCGGCGTGGCGGCGCACACGGAGGGCGACACGCTGATGGTAGAGGGCACCGACACGCCGCCACGGGGCCGTGTCGTGACCGCCGGAGATCACCGGTTGGCGATGGCGTTCGCCGTCCTGCGCACCGTGCCCGGTGCCGAGGTCGAGCTGGACGACAGCCGCTGCGTCCGTATCTCATATCCCGACTTCTTCAGGGACTATGCCCGTGTCGTCCACCCCGCGTAGGCGCCCGGTCGTCGCCATCGACGGCCCGGCCGGCAGCGGGAAGAGCACGACGGCGCACGGCGTCGCCGAGGCGCTCGGCTTCGTCCATCTCGACAGCGGCGCGCTCTACCGCGCCGTGACGCTCCTCGCGCTCGAGCTGCCCGAGCCGCCCGACGCGTGGCGGCCCGCGGCGCTGGCCGACCTGGCGCGGCGGAAGGCCGTGACGATGGTCCTGGGCGGCCCGCGGGGCCACGGCGACGTCACGATCGGGGGCGTGAGCGCCGGCGAGCGGCTGCGGAGCGAGGCCGTCACGCGCGAGGTTTCTCGGGTCGCCGCCATGGCCGCGGTCCGCGACTTCGTGAACGGCATTCTGAGGGGGCTCGCACGGGATGGCGGGGTCGTGCTCGAGGGCCGGGACATCGGCACGGCGGTCTTCCCGGACGCGGAGGTGAAGGTCTTCCTCGTCGCGGACGCGAATGAGCGGGCGCGCCGTCGCCTCGTGGAGCGCGGCCGGACGCCGGACGCAGCGGCCCTCGAGACCGAAGCCGGGGCGCTGACCCGGCGGGATGACTACGACAGCCGGCGCGATGCGGCGCCCCTCGCCCAGGCCGCGGACGCCGTGCTGCTGGATACCACGGCCCTCACGATCGAGCAGCAGGTGCGGGCGGTCGTGGACCTGGTGCGGCGGCGGTTCCCATCGCTTGACCCCACCCGTAGAGGCGGCTAGGCTTCAAGGCTCGCAACACCCGCAGGTGCGGGTCGGTTGGCTCCCTTTTCCGCGCTGAGAGACGCGCGCCGAGGTTGCAGTGTCTACGCTGACCCAGAACGAGGACGCCCCCGAGCAGACGGCGTCCACCAACCCCGCCACCGCAGACGCCTCGCCCAATCCGCCTGCCACCAAGCTGAACGTCCGCCCCGACCTGTACGACGAATCGTACTCGCCGGAGCAGTACCAGCAGATGATGGCGATGTACGAGGGCACGCTCCAGCACATCGAGGAAGGCGAGATCGTGAAGTCGAAGGTGCTCCGCGTGACGGACAACGCGGTCATCCTCGACGTCGGGTTCAAGAGCGAGGGCGCGGTCCCGATCGAGGAGTTCAAGGACGCGAAGCTCCTCAAGGAAGGCGACGAGATCGAGGTCTTCCTCGAGAACCTGGAAGACAACGAGGGCGCGGTCGTCCTTTCGAAGAAGAAGGCCGACTTCATGCGGGTGTGGGAGAAGATCCGCGTGGCCTACGAGAGCGACGAGCCCGTCGGCGGGACGCTGGTCAAGAAGATCAAGGGTGGCGTGGTGGTGGACCTGATGGGCGTGGACGCGTTCCTGCCCGGGTCCCAGATCGCGCTGCGCCGCGTGCCCAACATCGACGAGCTGCTCGGGCAGACCTACCAGTTCAAGATCATCAAGCTCAACAAGCGGCGCCGCAACATTGTCGTCTCCCGCCGCGTGATCCTCGAAGCCGAGCGCGCCACCAAGCGCGAGCGGCTGATGAAGGAGCTGGAAGTCGCGCAGGTGCGGAAGGGCGTGGTGAAGAACATCACGGACTTCGGCGCCTTCATCGACCTCGGCGGCGTGGACGGCCTGCTCCACATCACCGACATGTCCTACGGCCGCGTCTCGCACCCCAGCGAGATGGTCAAGTTCGGCCAGGAGCTCGAGGTCAAGATCCTCGACATCGACTGGGAGCGCGAGCGCATCTCGCTCGGCCTGAAGCAGCTCCAGCCGTATCCGTGGGCCAACGTGGCGGCGAAGTATCCGGTCGGCACGCGCGTCCAGGGCAAGGTCGTCTCGATCACCAACTACGGCGCGTTCATCGAGCTGGAGCCGGGAATCGAGGGGCTGGTCCACATCTCCGAGATGTCGTGGACCCGCAACGTGCGGCACCCCTCCAAGATCGTCTCCATCGGCGAGACCATCGAGGCGGTGGTGCTCAAGGTGGACGAGGGAGAGGAGAAGATCTCGCTCGGCATGAAGCAGACCGAGCAGGATCCGTGGATGGTCCTCCCGCTCAAGTACCCGGTGGGCACGCGGATCACCGGGAAGGTCCGCAACCTGACGAGCTTCGGGGCGTTCGTCGAGATCGAGCCGGGCATCGACGGGCTGATTCACATCTCCGACATGTCGTGGACGAAGCGCGTCCAGCACCCCTCCGAGGTGGTCAAGAAGGGCGACACGGTCAACGTCGTCATCCTCAACATCGACGCCGACAACAAGCGGATCTCTCTCGGCCTCAAGCAGGCGGAGGAGGACCCGTGGCTCAAGATCGGCGAGACCTACCCGGTGGGGATGGAGCTCAAGGGTCACGTGGTGCGGCTGATGGACAAGGGCGTCGTCGTGGACGTCGGCAACGACATCGAAGGGTTCGTGCCGATGAGCCAGCTCGGCGTGCCGGACATCCAGCAGCCTGGCGACGCGGTAAAGGAAGGCCAGGTGGTGGAGCTGAAGGTCCTCGAGGTGGACCCGATCCATCACCGCATCGTCCTGGCGGCCATCGGCTTCCCGGACGAGCCGCTGCGCGAGATCAAGAAGCCCGTGATCGACATGGACGAAACGCCGGCCGAGGCGGCGCCCGAGGCCGCGGCGCCGGAGGCGCCGCCCGCGGAGGCCGAGCCGCCGCAGGCGTAACCGCGGTCGGGGCCGTGCCCCACACGACGACACGCCCGCCCTTCGCGCGGCGTGTCGTCGTCTTGCGTCGAGGCGCGGCGCCCTGCGCCGAACGGGGGGAGTGAGATCGCCGCAGAGGTCGTCCTGATCGAGTCGGTCGCCGCGGGCGGCGACGGAGTGGGCCACCTCGCCGACGGGATGACGGTCTTCGTTCCGCGCACCGCTCCGGGCGACCGCATTGCCCTGGCCTGGGTGCGCCGGCGGCGGCGGCATGCCCGCGCCGAGGCGGCCGAAGTGCTCGCGCCGGGCCCCGATCGCGTCGCCCCGCCGTGTCGCCACTTCGAGCGGGATGCCTGCGGTGGCTGCCAGTGGCAGCACCTCTCGCTCGAGGCCCAGCACCGAGCCAAGCGCCGGGTAGTCGGCGACGCCTTGCGGCGGCTGGGCGGACTCGCCGTCCACGACCCGGACCTGGTGCCGAGCCCGCGGGCGCTCGGGTACCGCACGACGATCACGCTCACCGTCAGATGGCGCGGCGCCGAGCCCGTGGTTGGGTTCCACCGCGCTACGGGCGAGGGTGACGGGGCGGGGGAGGTCTTCCCCCTCGAGCGCTGCGAGATTGCCCGCCCCGAAGTCGCCGAGCTCTGGGCTGCGATCCGGCCGGCGCTCGGCTCGCTCCCCCGGGGCGAGGACGTCCGCCTCAAGCTCCGCGTGGCGCACGACGGCGGACTGCATCTGATCGTGAACGGCGGTGACCGGGCGTGGACGACGCCACAGCCGCTGGCCGAAGCCGCGCTCGGGACCGCTCTCCCGGCCACGGTCTGGTGGCAGCCCTCGGGCGGCGCGGCGCGGCGCATGGCCGGGCCCGCCGCCGACCGGGCCAGCGTCGCCTTCGAGCAGGTGAACGCCGAAGTTGCCGACGTGCTCCGGGCGGCGGTGCTGGACGCCGTGCCGCGGGAGGCGCGCCGCGTGCTCGACCTCTACGCCGGCACCGGGGAGGTCGCGCTCGCCCTGGCCCGTCGCGGGCACGAGGTGGTCTCCATCGAGGCGGAGGAGGCGGCCGTGCGGCTGACCGAAGCGCGCGCCCGCGCCGAGGGCCTGGCGGTCCGAGCGGTCGCCGCGCGGGTCGAGGACCGGATCGCCGCCCTCCTCCCCGCGGACGCGGTGATCGTGAACCCGCCGCGGACCGGGTTGGCCCCCGAGGTGACGGCCGCGCTGGGGCGGCAGCCGCCGGTGCAACTGGTCTACGTCTCCTGCGACCCGGCCACGTTGGCGCGGGACCTCAAGCGGCTGGGCGCGGAGCCGGCGAGGCTCGTCCTCCGCTGCTTCGACATGTTCCCGCAGACCAGCCACGTCGAGACACTGGCGGTGCTGCGCCGTTGACGCTCGCCGTGCACCCGGCTAGCTTGCATAGCTTCGCTGGCATAGGCCTTTACGCGGGAATGACTTGGAGAGCATGAAGACGTACTCGGTTACGCCGAAGGACATCGAGCACCGCTGGTTCGTGATGGACGCGACCAACGTGCCGCTGGGACGCCTGGCGTCGAAGGTCGCGCAGGTGATCCGAGGCAAGCACAAGCCGACCTTCTCGCCGCACCTGGACACGGGAGACTCGGTGATCGTGGTGAACGCGGCGAAGGTGCGGCTGACCGGGCGCAAGCTCGAGCAGAAGCGCTACTTCAGCCACTCGGGGTACATGGGCCACGAGAAGTTCGTGCCGCTGAGCAAGGTGATGGCGCAGCGGCCGGAGAAGGTGGTCGAGCGGGCGGTGTTCGGGATGCTGCCCAAGACCTCGCTGTCGAAGCAGGTGCTGCGGCTCAAGCTGCGCGTGTACGCCGGTGCGGAGCACCCGCACGCGGCGCAGCAGCCGACGCCGCTGGGGATGGCGGACGCCGCGCCCGGGAGGAAGGCATGACCATCGCCGACGTCCCGATGCGGTTCCACGCCGTGGGCCGGCGAAAGACCTCGGTCGCGCGCGTGTACCTGAAGCCCGGATCGGGGAAGTGGGAAGTGAACGGGCGGACGCTGGGCGACTATTTCCCGCGGGCTTCGCTGGTGCAGCTGATCCAGCAACCGTTCACCGTCACCGACACGCTTGGCGCCTTCGACGTGAAGGCGAACGTGAACGGGGGCGGAGTGACGGGGCAGGCGGGGGCGCTGCGGCTCGGTATCGCGCGGGCCCTCGTCACGGTGGACGAGCAGCACCGCCGCAAGCTCCGGGAGCAGGGGCTGCTGACGCGCGATTCGCGCGCGGTGGAGCGGAAGAAGCCCGGCCAGCCCGGCGCCCGGAAGCGGTTCCAGTTCAGCAAGCGGTAGCCGTTGCAGGATATCCTTCACACCGCTGGATCCGGCCTGGGGTGTTCGCCGCGGGCGAATGCGGGCGGGAGACGAAGGCGGTGGACGACGAACCCCACAACGCTGTGAGAGGGTGATGGCCTTTCCCGAGATTCAGGAATTGCTGGAAGCGGGCGTGCACTTCGGGCATCAGACGAGGCGCTGGAACCCGAAGATGCGGCGCTTCATCTTCGCCGAGCGCAACGGCATCTACATCATCGACCTGGAGAAGACGGTCCGGCAGCTTCGGATCGCCCAGGACCTGATGCGCGAGGTCGTCGGGCGGGGCGAAGGGGTGCTCTTCGTCTGCACGAAGAAGCAGCTCAAGGCCATCATTCAGGCCGATGCCGAGAAATGCAGCGCGTACTTCGTGACCGAGCGGTGGCTCGGCGGCACGTTGACCAACTACGCGACGATCAAGAAGCAGATCCGGCGGCTGAAGGACCTCGAGCAGGGGCAGGAGGAGGGGACCTTCGAGTTCTTCACCAAGAAGGAGCAGCTCCTGCTGGAGCGGGAGCGCGTGAAGCTCGAGCGGAACCTGTCGGGTCTCAAGAACATGGGCCGGCTGCCGGGCGCCCTTTTCGTGGTGGACGCGAAGAAGGAGCGCATCGCGGTGGCGGAGGCCAACAAGCTCGGGATCCCGGTGGTGGCCATCGTGGACACCAACGCCGACCCCGACCTGATCACGGTGCCGATCGCGGGGAACGACGACGCGATCCGCTCGGTCTCCCTGATCAGCGGCGCGGTGGCCGACGCGATCGCCGAGGCGCGGGCGCGGATGCCGGTGCGCGAGGAGGCCGAGGAGGCGGAGTTCGCCGCGTACTCGACCGACGCCGGCGCGACGGAGGGCGGGGAGAGCGAGGCCGAGAAGCGCCGCCGCCGCCCGCGGCGCAAGCGGCGGCCGAAGCCCGAAGCGATCGTGGCGCGGATCAAGACCGAGGAGGGCGCGCCGGCCTCGCCCCCGGTGCCAACGGCCGCTGCCGAGGAGGCGACGCCGTAGCGCGCCGTCCCTGCCGGTGGTGGCGCCGCCGCCGTGCCCGGTCGGGCGGGCGGCGGTTTTTGCAGGTGAACGGGACTTGCAGGTGAACGGTTGGTGCAGGTGAACCCTGGCGGAGACAATGGCTGACACGACGACGGGCATCAACGCGAAGGACGTGGCCGAGCTGCGCCGTAGGACGGGCGCCGGCATGATGGAATGCAAGAAGGCGCTGGGCGAGACCGGCGGCGACTTCGACAAGGCGACCGAGTGGCTGCGCGCCCACGGCGTGGCGCGGGCGGACAAGCGGGCCGACCGCACCGCCAAGGAGGGCGTGGTCGAGGCCTACGTGCACCACGCCGGCAACATCGGCGTGCTGCTCGAGCTCAACTGCGAGACCGACTTCGTCGCGCGCACCGACGACTTCCGCCAGCTGGCGAAGGACGTGGCGATGCATATCGCCGCCGCCGCGCCGCAGGCGGTGAGCGTGGACCAGGTCGACCCCGCCGTCGTCGAGCGCGAGCGGCGCATCTTCACGGAGCAGGTCGCCCAGGAGGGGAAGCCCGAGGCGATCCGCGCCAAGATCGTCGAGGGGAAGCTGAAGAAGTTCTACAGCGAGGTGGTCCTCCTCGAGCAGCCGTTCGTGAAGGACGACAAGCTGACGGTGGGCGAGGTGGTGAAGGCGGTCTCCGGCAAGGTCGGCGAAAACGTCGTGGTCAAGCGCTTCGTGCGCTTCCAGCTAGGAGAGTCCGTGTGAGCCTTAAGTATCGGCGGGCCGTCCTCAAGCTCTCGGGCGAGGCGCTCGCCGGAGAGAAGGGGTTCGGCATCGACCTCAAGGTCGTCGAGCGCCTGGCGGACGAGGTCAAGGCGGTGCGCGCCGAGCAGGCGGACGTGGGCCTGGTCATCGGCGGCGGCAACATCATCCGTGGCACCACCGCCAGCCGGGAAGGGATGGACCGCGTCTCCGCCGACTACATGGGGATGCTGGCCACCATCATCAACGCCCTGGCCGTGCAGGACGTCCTGGAGCGCAAGGGCGTCGACACCCGCGTCCTCACCGCCATCCGGATGGAAGCCCTGGCCGAGCCGTATATCCGGCGCCGCGCCATCCGGCACTTGGAGAAGGGGCGGGTCGTCATCTTCGCGGGCGGGACCGGGAACCCGTACTTTTCGACCGATACCGCGGCGGTGCTGCGGGCCCTGGAGATCGAAGCCCAGATCCTGCTCAAGGGCACCAATGTGGACGGCGTCTACACCGCGGACCCCCGGAAGGACCCGAAGGCGCGGTTCATTCCGGAGGTGTCGTTCCAGGAGGCGATCGTCCAGGGCCTCGGCGTGATGGACGCCAACGCATTCGGGCTGTGCAAGGACAACGCGCTGCCGATTCAGGTGTTCAACCTCAACCAGCCGGGTGCGGTCCTCCGGATCCTGCAGGGCGATCGCATCGGCACCCTCGTGCGATGACTGCCATGACACTGCCGGAGATCGTCAAGCAGGCGAAGGCCGCAATGGACAAGGCGATGGAGAACGTCCGGCGCGAGTTCGCCACCATCAGGAGCGGCAAGGCCACCACGTCGCTGCTGGACCTGGTCCGGGTGCACGCCTATGGCGGGACCGAGATGCCGCTCAACCAGGTCGCGTCGGTCGCGGCCCCGGAGCCGCGCCTGCTCACGGTGACGCCGTGGGACAAGTCGCTGACGCAGGCGATCGACAAGGCGCTGCGCGAAAGCGACCTGGGGCTCAATCCCGTCACGCAGGGCGGCGTGATCCGCGTGCCGCTGCCCCCGCTGACCGAGGAGCGGCGCAAGGAGCTGGTCAAGGTCGTGCACAAGCTGGCCGAGGAGGGCCGGGTCGCCGTGCGCCACGCGCGCCACCAGTCCAAGGAGGCGCTGAAGAAGGTGGAGCATGTCTCCGAGGACGACCATCGGAAGGCGGACCACGACCTCCAGAAGGTCACCGACGACCACATCAAGACGATCGACGAGCTGGTGAAGGGGAAGGAACAGGAGATCATGGAAGTGTGAGCGGGTCCGACGCACTGCTCGAGCGCGTCCGCTCCGGCGGGGAGGTCCCCCGGCACATCGCCGTCATCATGGACGGCAACGGCCGGTGGGCGCGGGAGCGCCACCTGCCGCGGCCGATCGGCCACCGCGAGGGGATGAAGGCGGTGCGCGAGGCGGTCGAGGGGAGCCTCGCGGCGGGCGTCGAGGTGCTCACGCTGTTCGCCTTCTCCGAGGAGAACTGGAACCGCCCGCCGATGGAGATCGGCGCGCTGATGGGCTTGCTGGAGGAATACATCGCGCGGGAGACCGCGGAGCTCCGGGCCAACGGCGTCGAGGTCCACGTCCTGGGCGATCTGTCGCGCCTGCAGCCGCGCGCCCGCGAGGCGGTGGACCGGCTCCTGGCCGACACGCGCGGGGGCACGAAGCTGCTCCTGAACCTCGCCATCTCGTACTCCAGCCGGGCGGAGATCGCGCGCGCGGCGCGCCGGCTGGCCGAAGACGTCCTGCAGGGGCGGCTGGCGCTCGAGGACGTGGACGAGGACGCGGTGAGCCTCCGCCTCCAGACGGCGGGGCTCCCCGATCCCGACCTACTGGTGCGCACCTCCGGGGAGCAGCGGATCTCCAACTTCCTTCTCTGGCAGCTGGCGTACACGGAGCTGTACATCACGCCGGTCCTCTGGCCGGACTTCACGCGAGCGCACCTGTTCGAAGCCATCCTCGACTACCAGGGGCGCGAGCGCCGGTTCGGTCGCGTCACGGCCTGATGGCGAGCGAGCAGCTGGGGCGCCGCGTCGCGTTCTCCGCGGTCGCCATCCCCGCGGCCGCCGCGGCGGCGTACCTCGGCGGCTGGGTCCTCGCGGTCTTCCTCGCGGTCATCGGGGTGCTGGCCACGCGCGAGATCTACGACCTCGCGGCGGCGACGGGCGTGGACCCGCTGCGCCGCTCGGGCCTCGCGGCGGCGCTGGTCCTGCCGCTGGCGACATACTGGGCCAAGGGCTCGGAGATCCACTTCGCCGAGCCGGCGCTCTACCTCGGGGCTCTGTGGATGCTTGCCGTTCTCGTGCTCGCCGCCTGGCGCCGCGGGCCGACGAAGCAGCCCCTCGCCACCGTCGCCGTGACCGTGCTCGGCGTCCTCTACGCGCCGGGCCTCCTCTGCTTCGCCATCGTGCTGCGCCATCCCAGCGGTGTGGGGCTGGAGTCCGCGCTGGGCACCGCGCTCCTCTTCTTCCCGCTGGTGCTGACCTGGATCGGCGACACGGCCGCGATGGCGGGCGGCAAGCTGATCGGCGGCCCGCTCTTGGCGCCGGTCCTCTCGCCACGGAAGACCTGGGCCGGGGCGGTGTGCGGGCTCGCGGGGACCCTGCTGAGCGCCTGGGCCTACACGGTTCTCGTCCTCGATCCTCTTGGCCGCCCGCTCGGACTCGCCGCAGCCCTGTTGTGCGGGCTGGCGATCAGCGTATCCGGCCAGGTCGGCGACCTGGCGGAGTCGCTCTTCAAGCGCGAGGTCGGGGTCAAGGACAGCTCCTCCCTGATCCCGGGGCACGGCGGGATGCTGGACCGCGTGGACTCGCTGCTGTTCGTCCTCCCCGTCACCGCCGGCCTGTTCCGGCTGTTCGGACTGACGTGAGCGCGCCGGACGGAGGCCGACCCGACACGGGCGCGGCGATCGCGCGGCCCGCTGGATCTCGCTCCGGTGCGAGTGCCACCGTCGGCGTCGCCGTCCTCGGCTCGACCGGCTCCATCGGCCGGTCCTCGCTCAAGGTGCTGGCGCGCCAGCGCGAGCGGTTCCGCGTCGTCGCGCTGACCGCGTTCGGCCGGAGGGAGCAGCTGGAGGCGCAGGTGGCCGCCTTCCACCCCGCCTTCGTAGGGCTGGTGAGCGGCGACGCGGCGCCCGGGTGGAAGAAGGGCGCGCAGTGCCTCGTCGAGGCCGTGACGCGGCCCGACGTGAGCATCGTCATCAACGGCATCGTCGGCGCCGCCGGCCTCGAGGCGACGCTGGCGGCCCTGCGGGCGGGGAAGCGGGTCGCGCTCGCCAACAAGGAAACGCTGGTGATGGCGGGCGAGCTGGTGACGCGCACGGCGGGCGAGTGCGGCGGCGAGATCGTGCCCGTGGACTCGGAGCACTCCGCGGTGCTCCAGTGCCTCACCGGCCGGCCGGCCACGGGCCTCGCGCGGCTGATCCTCACGGCGTCGGGCGGGCCGTTCCACTCGTGGGAGGCGGAGCGGGTCCGCCACGCGACGGTGGAGGAGGCCCTCAACCACCCGACGTGGCGGATGGGCCGCAAGATCACCGTGGACAGCGCCACGCTGGCCAACAAGGCGCTGGAGGTGATCGAGGCGCACTTCCTCTTCGGCCTGCCGTACGAGCGCATCGAGGCGGTCGTGCACCCGCAGTCCATCATCCACTCGTTCGTGGAGTTCGTGGACGGCTCCGTGCTGGCGCAGCTCGGCTTCCCCAACATGGAGCTGCCGATCCTCTACGCGCTGACGCACCCGGAGCGGGTGCCCGATGACGGGATCGTGCGCTTCGACCCGATCGCGGCCGGCCCGCTGACCTTCGAGCCGGTGCGCACCGAGGTCTTCCCGGCGCTGGCGCTGGGGATGCGCGCCGGCCGCACCGGCGGCTCCGCGCCGGCGGTCTTCAACGCGGCCAACGAGGTGGCGGTCGCCGCCTTCCTCGAGGGCCGCGCGCCGTTCGGCCGGATCGCCGAGGTGATCGGGGCCGTGCTGGACGAGCAGGTCGTCACCGAGGTGGCGAGCGTGGAGGCGGTGCTGGCCGCCGATGCGTGGGCGCGGCGGCGGGCCGGGGAGCTGCTCGCGTGTTCCTGAGCGCCAATCCGACCCTGGTCGCGATCGTCGCCGGCGTCATCGTGATCGGCGTGCTCATCTTCGTCCACGAGCTGGGGCACTTCCTCGCCGCCAAGGCGGTCGGCATCGCGGTGCTGCGCTTCTCCTTCGGCCTGGGCCCGCGCACCCCGATCGGGGTCAGGGTCGGCGAGACCGACTACTGCATCTCATGGATTCCGTTCGGCGGCTTCGTGAAGATGGCGGGACTGGAGGAGGAGGGGGCGCCGGGGAGCCTCGAGGGCGCGCGGCAGGAGCGCGAAGTGCCGCCCGAGCGCACGTTCGACGCCAAGCCGCTGTGGGCCCGGATCGTCGTGATCCTGGCGGGCGTCGCGATGAACGCGCTCTTCGCCGTCGCACTGTACGTGGTGGTGGCGCGCGCCTACGGGGTCCGGTTCGACCCCACGCTCACCGTGGGGAGCGTGGACGCATCGCGGCTGCCGATGGGCGCCGCCGCCCTGCGCTCGCTCCAGGCCGGAGACCGGATCGTGCGCATCAACGGCGACTCGGTTTCTTCCTGGGACGACGTCGTGCAGGCGCTCCTGGCCGCTCCCACGTCGCGGATCATCATCGACGTGGCGGGGCGGAGCACGTCGATCCTGGTCGAAGTCTCCCCGTCGGAGGCGGCGCGCGACTCCCTGGCCGGCGCCATCGAGCCGTGGCACGAGCCGATCGTGGGGACGGTCGTGTCCGGGCAGCCGGCGGCGCAGGCCGGGTTGCGGCAGGGAGACCGCATCGTGACGGCGGGCGGACACGCGGTGCCGTCGTGGGAGGTGCTGGTCGGGATCATCGAGGGCAGCGCGGGGAGACCGCTCGAGTTGGAGGTGCGCCGGGGCGGCCAGGAGCTGCGGCTCACGACGAAGCCGCAGGCCACCAGGACGCGGGACCTCGTCACCGGCGAGACCCGTGTGGTCGGCCGGATCGGGATCGGCGCGCCGAATTTCCCCTCGCGGCCGCTCGGGTGGCTGGCCGCGACCGGCGAGGGCCTCGGCCAGACGGTGCGTGCGGGGGGGCTGATCCTTTGGACGTTCAAGGGCCTGTTCACGGGGGCGGTATCGGTCCGCGACATCGGCGGCCCGATCCTCGTGGGGCAGATGTCCGGCCAGTTCGTGCAGCGCGGGCTCGACTACTTCCTGGGGTTCATCGCCCTCTTCTCGATCAACCTCGCGATCCTGAACCTGCTCCCGATCCCCGTCCTGGACGGAGGGCACGTCGTTTTCCTGCTCATCGAGGGCGTGCGCGGCCGGCCGCTGTCGCTGGAGCAGCGTCAGCGGCTGACGCAGATCGGGTTCTTCGTATTGGTGGGGATCATGGCGCTGGCGCTGGCCAACGATTTCTTGAGACTGTTCAGGTGAGAAGTGAGGGGGACAGGCAAGGGCGTGAGACGAATAGGTGAGACGTGAAAGGGCGAAAAGCGTGAGAGGTGAGAAGGCCGATGCCGCATGCGCCGTCTCACCTCTCACGTCGTCTTCTCACCTCTCACCTTTGGCATCACCCCGCCCCAGCAGCTTCCTCATCGCCCCAATCGCCACTTCGGCCGTAGAGCGCTTGCCACCGAGCAGGCCCTCCAAGTCGTCCGCCAGCTCGGCCGAGGTGGGATACCGCTTCTCCCGGTCCTTCTCCATGCACGTCAGCACCACTTTCTCGAACTCCCTGGTCAGCTCGGGCCGGCGCTTGCGCAGCGGCTCGGGCGGCTCCTCCACGTGGAGCCGCGCCAGCTCGTACCAGTCGCTCGAGCGGAAGGGCAGGGCGCCGGTGGCCGCGCGGTACATCGTCACGCCGAGGGCGTAGATGTCCGTCCGGCCGTCGAGCTTCTGGCCGCGCGCCTGCTCGGGGGAGATGTAGTGCGGAGTGCCGATGGTGAGGCGCTTGCCGGTAGTCGAGACGTAGCTGGCGATGGCGCGCGCGATCCCGAAGTCCGTGAGGATCCCGGCGTCGTCGGTGCCGAACAGGATGTTCTGGGGCTTGATGTCGCGGTGAATCACTCCGGTCTCGTGGGCGAACGCCATGGCCCGGGCGACGTCCCGGGCGATGCGCATCACCTCCTGCTCGGGGAGGGCGGCGTCCTCGTCGAGCCGGGCGGCCAGGGAGCCCTTGAGTTTCGGCATGGCGAAGTAGACGGCCTCGCCGTGCTGCCCCACGTCCAGAATGCGGATGATGTTGGGGTGGCGGAGCTCGCCCGCCACGGTCGCCTCGTTGAGAAAGCGCGCGGTGAACTGGACGTCCCCGGCGTACTTGGGCTTGAGGAGCTTCAGAGCGATGTCCGGGCACCCCGCCCGGTCCGTGGCGGCCAGCACCCACGCCATCCCGCCCCCTCCGAGCAGGGCGGTGACCGTGTACGGTCCGACGGTCTGGCCTACCAGCGACTCCGGCGCGAGCGCCAAACGGGGCCCCTTGAGTTCGGGTATTTCGGCGGTTAAGTTACTCTGCTACGCGGAATTAGACTATCGCTCCCGACTCGGCGTGACGGGGGCCTTGCAGGGGAACCGCATGACCTACGACAAGGCGGCATCGGCCGCCAAGTACCGGCTGCACGAGCAGGACACGGGCTCGACCCGCGTGCAGATCTCGCTCATCAGCGCTCGCATCAACTCGCTCACCGATCATTTCCGGGAGCACGGCAAGGACCATCACGGACGCCTCGGGCTGATCCGGATGGTCGGCCGCCGGCGCCGTCTGCTGGACTATCTCAAGCGGACGGACCTCGTGGCGTACCGCCAGCTCATCGACGAGCTGGGGCTCCGTCACTAACAAACCAGTTGCGAGACAGGAGTTGCGAGTCGTGCGCCGCTCTGTAGCAGAGCGGTCGTTGCTCGCATCTCCCGACTTGCAACTCGCAACCGACACCATCACAGGACTCGTACCCACATGATGCATCGCCTCGAGCGGTCGTTCGCCGGCCGCACCTTCCGCATTGAGTGCGGGCGCCTCGCCAAGCAGGCGCATGGTGCCGCCCTCGTCCAGTTCGGCGAGACCACGGTCCTCGCCGCGGCGTCGGTCGCCGACACCGTCAGCAACCTGCCGTTCTTTCCCCTGCTGGTCGAGTACCGGGAGAAGTTCTACGCCGCGGGGAAGATCCCCGGCGGCTTCCTGAAGCGGGAAGCGCGCCCGCACGACGAGGAGATCCTCGCGGCGCGGCTGATCGACCGGTCCATCCGGCCGCTATTCCCCGAGGGGTTCAAGAACGAAGTCCAGGTGTTCGTCTACGTCCTCTCGGCGGACCAGGAGAACGACGCCGACGTGCTCGGGATGGTGGCGGCCTCCTTCGCGCTGGCCTCCTCCAAGATCCCGTTCGCGGGCCCGCTCGCCGGCGTGCGGGTCGGCCGGGTGGAGGGGAAGTGGATCCTCAACCCGACCTTCCAGCAGCTCGAGTTCTCCGACGTGGATGTCGTCGTTTCGGGCACGGCCGACTCGATCATGATGGTCGAGGGCGGCGCCGGGGAGATCTCGGAGGCCGAGATGGTCGAGGCCCTGAAGGTCGCCCAGAAGGGGCTCCAGGAGCTGGTGGCGGTGCAGGATGAGCTGCTCGCCAAGCACAGCGTGCCGAAGATGGAGTGGAAGAAGTCGGAGCCGCCGGCGGACCTGGTCGCCCGCGTGCGTCAGGCGGCGGAGCCGCGCGTCGCGGAGGCGATGAATCTGCCGAAGAAGGAGGAGCGGGCCCAGGCGCTTGGGGCGCTCCAGTCCACCGTCGTCCAGGAGCTGGACGCGGAGTTCCCCGATCAGGGGCGCGTCATCGGCGGCATCCTCGAGGAGCTGCTCTACCACACCATGCGGAACCAGGTCCTCGAGCGCGGCGAGCGGATTGACGGCCGCGATGGGACCACCGTCCGCCCGATCACCTGCGAGGTCGGCCTGCTGCCCCGCGTCCACGGTTCGGCGCTGTTCACCCGGGGCCAGACCCAGGCGCTGGTCACGACGACCCTGGGGAGCGTGGACGACGAGCAGCGGATCGACAACATCGACGTCCCGAAGGAGACGACGAAGTCGTTCATGCTGCACTACAATTTCCCGCCGTTCTCGACCGGCGAGGTCCGGCCGATGCGCGGCACCTCGCGGCGGGAGATCGGCCACGGGGCGCTGGCCGAGCGCGCGGTCACGCCGCTGCTCCCCCTGTACCAGGATTTCCCCTACACCATCCGCATCGTCTCCGAGATCCTCGAGTCCAACGGATCCTCCTCGATGGCGTCGGTGTGCGGAGCTTCCCTGTCCCTGATGGACGCGGGCGTGCCGATCAAGGCGCCGTGCGCCGGCGTCGCGATGGGGCTGATCAAGGAAGGCGACAAGATCGCCATCCTCACCGACATCCTCGGGACCGAGGACGCGCTCGGTGACATGGACTTCAAGGTCGCCGGGACGGAGCAGGGGATCACCTCGATCCAGATGGACATCAAGATCCAAGGGCTCTCGCTCGACATCATGTCGAAGGCCCTGGACCAGGCGCGGAAGGGCCGGCTGCACATCCTGGGCGTGATGGCGAAGACGCTGAAGGAGCCGCGTTCCGAGATGTCGAAGTGGGCGCCGCGGATCATCACGATCCAGGTCAAGCCCAAGGACATCGGCAAGATCATCGGCCCCAAGGGTGCGACGATCCGCGACATCGAGGAGCAGTCCGGCGCGTCCGTCAGCATCGACGACGACGGCGTGGTCACGATTGCCGCGGTGGGCGGCGAGGCCGGCGCCAAGGCCCGCGAGATGGTGGAGGCGCTGGTGCAGGAGGCCGAGGTCGGCAAGACCTACACCGGGAAGGTGAAGACGACCACCGCCTTCGGCGCGTTCGTCGAGATCCTCCCCGGGGTCGAGGGCCTCGTCCACATCTCCGAGCTGCAGCACGGCCGCACCGAGCGGACGGAGGACGTGGTGAAGAAGGGCGACACGGTCACGGTCAAGCTGCTCGAGGTGGACGAGCGCGGCCGGCTCCGCCTGTCGCGCAAGGCGCTCATCGAGAAGAGCTGAGTGAAGACCGTCCGGCTCGACGAGGGGGTCTCCCGCAGCGAGGCCCCCAACGGGCTCGTCGTCGTGACCGAGCGGATGCCGCACTTGCGGTCGGCCGCGGCCGGATTCTGGGTCAAGACGGCGTCCGCGCACGAGCCGAAGGAGAAGATGGGCGTCTCCCATCTCCTCGAGCACATGGTCTTCAAGGGCACGGACACGCGGAGCGCGCAGGACATCGCCGTGGCCCTCGAGTCGCGCGGCGGCTCGCTCGACGCGTACACCGGCCGCGACCACACGACCTACCAGGCGCGGGTGCTCGACGCCGACCTGCCGCTGGCCCTCGACATCCTCACCGATCTGGTTCGGCGCCCGCTGCTCCGGGATGCCGATCTTGCCCTCGAGCGGAACGTCGTGCTCGAGGAGATCGCGACGGTCGAGGACACCCCCGACGATCTGGTCTTCGATCTCCACGCCGCTGCGCTCTGGCAGGAGCACGCGTACGGCTACCGCATCCTGGGGACCCGCGAGACGGTGGCGGCTCTCACCTCGGCTGACCTCAAGGCGCTGCACGACCGCACCTACCTGCCGCGCCAGCTGGTCTTCGCCGCTGCAGGCAACGTGAGCCACGAGGAAGTGCTCGCGCTCCTTGCCAAGGCGGGGTGGTTCGACTCGGAGCCGGGGCCGGAGGGGAACGCCGTGGCGCGGCCGGTCGCCGCCACGAACGTCGAGCGCCGCGTGTCACGGGACGGAGCCCAGGTGCACCTGGTCTTCGGGACCGAGACCTTCCAGTACGGCGACAAGCGGCGCCACGCGCTGGTCCTGATCTCGACCATCTTCGGCTCGGGGATGAGCTCCCGCCTCTTCCAACGCGTGCGCGAGGAGCTGGGGCTCGCCTACAGCGTCTACGCCTTTCACTCTTTCATGCAGGCCTCGGGCGTCGCGGGGGTCTACGTGGGGACGCAGCCGCCGACGGCGCAGCAGGCCGCCGACGTGATCCGCGAGGAGTTCGGCAAGCTGGCGCGGCAGTCCCTGACCCCCGAGGAGCTGGCATCCGCGAAGCAGCAGGTGAAGGGCCAGCTGGTGCTGGCACTGGAAGGTCCGATGTCGCGGATGTACCGCATCGCGGGCTCGGCGCTCTACGGCGAGCCGTACCGGAGCATCGACGCGATGCTGGCGGAGGTGGACGCGGTCACTGCCGACCAGGCCGCCGCCGTGGCTGCCCAGTTCTATGCGCCGGAGCGCCAGGTCGTCGTCTGGCTGGGGCCGAGCTGACGGTGCGGTGGCCCTCGATTCAGGGCGAGGTCCTGCGGGCGGCGCGACAGCCGCACCGATGGTTGGCCGGCGCATGTCCGGCGCGTCAATGAGTGGCGTGCGAGTTCCGCCGATTCTCTGCTACCACAAGGTGGACACGCGGTTCGAGTTGGGTTTCACCCAGCTCGAACCGCGAGTGTTTCGGCGCCAGATGGAAACGCTGGCCCGGCTCGGCTATCGGAGCCTCGGCTCCGCGGAGCTGGCGGAGGCGCTCGACTCCCCGGGGGCGCCGGCCGCCGACAGGCCGGCCGTCGTGGTCACTTTCGACGACGGGTACGCATCCCTGGCGCGACACGCCTTCCCGGTCCTGGCCGACCTGGGCTTCCGTGCGCTCGTGTTCGTCATCACGGACTACGTGGGCCGCGAGAATACGTGGGACGTGCAGTACGGGTGGCGGCGGTTCGCGCACCTCGACTGGGACGAGCTGGGGCGCTGGCGGGAGCGGGGCGTCGAGGTGCACTCGCACGGGGCGACGCACGCGCGGCTGACCTGGCTCGGCGACGCAGAGGTGGCCGACGAGCTGGCGCGCTCACGCGAGGCGATTGTGAGCCGGCTGGGCGCCGCGCCGTCGGGAGTGAGCTACCCCTTCGGCTCGGCGGACGAGCGGGTCCGGCGGCTCGCGGCGCAGGCCGGATACACACTCGGCTTCGCCGGCCCGTCGGAGCGCGGCACCGATCCGCTCCGTCTTCCGCGGCTCCCCGTCTACGGATGGGACCGATTCGACGTCCCGCTGGTGATGGGGAACTCGCCGCTCGCGGCTGTGGGGATGGGCCTGGCGCGCTTCACCAACCGCTGCGCCGTGGGCACGGCGGCGATCCAGCGGTTGCTGGGGCGGCGCTACGCGGGCTGAGGGCTGCGGCCGGCGCGCGCGGTGTATTTCCGGTGGAACTCGCCGAGCTTGCTGACGACTTCCTCGATCTCGTCCCGGGACGGGAGGAAGGTCGTGCGGAAGTGGTAGGTCCCCGGCACCTGGCCCAAGCCTGAGCCCGGCACCACGCAGATCCCCGTCTCCTCGAGCAGCCGCAGGCAGTAATCGGAGTCGCGCTTCGCCTCGTAGGCGCGGCGCTCCTCCTCGGTCATCGCCGCCACGTCCACCGCGGGCTCGGGCGGCAGCTGGATGCGCACGAAGCCGTACATCGCACCCTGCGGCATCTCGAGCGACATCCCCTCGATCGCGTTGATCCCGCGCCCCAACACCTCCGCCTTCGCCTTGAGCGCGCCGAGGATGCCGTCGCGCTCCTTCGCGTACAGCGCGTAGCTCTCCTCGCCCTCGACCGGCGGCGACACCATCACGTACACGGCGATCTGCCCCGCCACGTTGGCGCACAGGCCTATGGACTGGAGCTTCACGAGCTCCGCCATCACCTCGTCGGGGATGTTCCGCAGCTCGACGTACCCGGCGCGGTGCCCGCACTCGCCGAGGAACCCCTTCGAGACCGAGTGGAAGCTGAACAGGGGGACGGTGGTCTCCCGTAGATCGTGCATCACCTTCGCAAACGAAGTGAAGTGGTGGAACTCCGCGTAGACGTTCTCCTGATAGACCTCGTCGGCGAAGAGCGCGAGGCCGTTCGCCCGCGCGAAGCGGATGATCATCGCGATCTCGTCCCGGGTCAGCACGGCGCCGGTCGGGTTGCCGGGGTTGATCACGGCGATCGCGACCGGCCGGATCCCCCCGGCGCGGGCCCGCGCGATGGCCGTCGTCAGCGCCTCCTCGCGGAGCTGCCAGTGATGCGCCTCGTCGAGGTAATAGGGAATCGCCTGGCCGCCGCGCAGCGCGATCTCGGCGCTGTAGAGCGGGTACTGCGGGATCGGGATCAGAATCCCGTCGTTGCGGTCCCGGAGCAGCGCGACGATCGCCGCCTCGACGCCCTTGCTCGCGCCGTCGGTGAGGAGGATGTGCTCCTTGTCGGCCGGGATCCCGTCGCGGCGGGCGATGAAGTCGGCCACCGCCTGGCGGATGAACGGGATGCCGGAGCTCTGAGAGTAGGCGCCGGTTCCCGACGGGTGCTTCGCGAAGATGTGCCGCGCCTTGCGGACGACGTCTGCCGGGAAGCGCCCGGCCAGCACGGGGTCGTCCAGGAGGGCGGGGTATTCGACGAGGGCGAGGATCTGCCGCAGGTAGGTGAGCGGCCTCTGCACGAAGGCCTGCGGGTTCCCGATGTTGCAGTAGATGATCCGCCGGCCCTGCGCCTCGAGCTCCTGGGCGCGAATCGTGATCGCCCCGCGGACGGCGTACTCGGCGCGGAGGAGGTCGGGATTGAGATCGTTCCGGGAGAGCATGCGATGAAAGTCGCACGCGGACTGCGGGGATGCAATGACGAAAGAAGAGGGGTTAGGGGTTAGGGGACAGGGGTCAGGGAGGACACATCGCGGCCCCCAGTCCCTAACCCCTAACCCCTAATCCCTTGTGTTCACTCCCCCGGAGGCCGCCGCGGCATCCGGGCGTTCATGTCCGCCACGTTCTTGTCGAAGATCGTCTGCTGATCGGGGGTCAGCACCGCGCGGATGGCCATGTTCTGCTGGCGCATCAGCTCGAAGCGCTGCGCCCGGCTGGCCGAATCCGGCATCTGGCCCGGGGTCATGGCCGGCATCTTGGCCTGATAGTCCTTCTGGATCGAGTCGATCTTGGCCTGCTGGTCGGCCGTGAGCGTGATGCCGTTCAGCAGCATCTGCATCCGGCGCTGGGCGAAGCCGCCCTGGCCGCCTGGCGGGCCCTGCTGGGCGATCGCCGGGGCCACGGCAAGGCCCAGCAGCGCGGCGACGACGAAGGTGATGCGTGACTTCATCTGATCCTCCGGTTTCTCAGTGATGTGGGGCGTGCACGACAGCCATTCTCTAGATACGCGCACACGCCCCACGACGTTAAGCCGGTGACGCCCTCGGCCGGCGACCGCTAGTTCTGCGGCCGGCGCGGCGGCTGGTTCTGCTGCTGCCGCTGCTGCGCCTCCTGCTGTAGCACCTCATTCAGGCGCTCCCCGATGTTGCGCGGCGGGGCCACGCAGGTCGGCCAGGCCGTAGCCTGCGGGCCGCCGGGGCCGAAGCCGCCCCGCTCCGGGAAGACCGTCCGCTTCTCGCGCGAGACGGGTTCCCGGTCCTCGGAGGCGAGGTATACCAGCATCGCCGTGAGCACTGCGTTCGACTTCAGGTCGTCGAAGACGATCTTGTCGAAGGTGTCACGGGTGGTATGCCAGGTGTAGAGGAAGTAGTCCCAGTTGAGCGAGTTGAGGCCGAAACCCGGCGCCCCGGCGCAGTCGAACGACGCGTGGTCGGTCCCGCCGCCGGCGGGGAAACCGGTAAAGCCGAAGGTGATGTTGCGCGTGATCTCGGAAGGCACCTGTCCGAGCCACCGCGCCAGGCTCCCGGCCGCGACCGGGTAGCCGGAGGCCTGCATGCTCACCACCCGCCCCGTCCCGTTGTCCTGGTTGAACAGGGCCTGGAGATGCGCGACGATGTCGGGATGATCGGCCACGAACGCCTTCGAGCCGTCCAGCCCGTTCTCCTCCGAGGCCCAGTGGCCCACCAGAATCGTGCGTCGCGGATTGGGATACGCGAGCTTCAAGATCCGCATCGCCTCGGCCATCGTCACCGTACCGGTCCCGTTGTCGGTGGTCCCGGAGCCTCCGTCCCAGGAATCGAAGTGCGCCGACAGCATCACGTACTCGTTGGGCAGCTCGGTGCCGGGGATCTCCGCGACGACGTTGAACGCCGGCACGTCGCCCAGGTTCTGCGACTCCGCCACCAGCTGGACCACCGGACCCTGATGGTTCTCCGCGAGGCGGGACACGAGCCCGTAGTCCTCGCAGCTCAAGTCCATCACCGGCGCGCGTTGCGACCAGGTGTTGAAGATCCGGTCCGTGCCCCAGCCGGTCGTCCAGTAGGAGGTCAGGGTGCCGGCGGCGCCCGCGCTGTCGAGCGCGAGTTGGAGGAGGCGCGCGTTGAACGCCGCCTTCGTCACGCGCTGCTGCCAGGCGCTCCGCGCCGCGGCGCGCGCCTCGCGGAACTTCGTCCACGAGGCCGGGAGCGCCGTGGTCGCCCACTCGCTGTCCGGCCGGCACGAGGGCTCGGGGAAGGAGATCGCCACGAACTTGCCTTTCACCGACGGCAGCCAGGACCGGAAGGCGGTGCTGTCGGGCAGGTCGGGGAGCTGGACGACATCACCGCGCACCGGCTTGCCACCCGTGCCCGGGCTCCACGAGAGCATGGTGGCCTCGAGCGTCCGGACCCGCGGGGCCACGAGGTCGATGTGGGCGGGGCCGCGCCGCCAGCCGCGCCAGGTGCCGTACTGCTCGGCGCGCGCCTGGATCCCCCACTTCTGGTACGTCGCGATCAGCCAGTCGGCCGCCGCCTTGTAGCCCGGCGAGCCGGTGAGCCGCGGCCCGATCGAGTCGAACAGGGTCTGCGAGAACTCGTAGGTCTGGGAGCTGTCCATCCCGAGCGTCCAGATGCGCCGGAGCACGGGGTTGTCGGTCGCGAAGGTCTGAGCGGCGGCGGTACCAAAGGCCAGAACCAGGCCGAGGCCCGCGCCCGCAATGGCACGTCTCATCGGATTCCTCCGGAGGGTGGCTGCTGCTTGCTCCCACCGCGCCGCCGGGACGGCGGGCGGACGGGACGATGTCGTGCAGGCCTGCAACACCTACGTACGGCGGCGCCCTCGGGTGTGTTGACCTGCCGCGTGGGCGCGGCGAGCGAATGTAGGTCGGCTGTGCCCTCGCCGACAGGGCGAAGGTCGCTACCGGTTCGCGATCAACGCCCTTGCCAAGACCGTCGGTGGGATGGAGTATGCCAACGCGGTGCGCGGCGTCGCGGGCCGTGGTGGACAGGCTCCTCGCGCTTGCCGCCGACCGGGAGGCTGCGCCCGGCGACCCGTTCGGCCTGGACCCGTAGCGATGGGGTCCATACCTGTCGTCGATGAATCATCGAAAGGAGCGTTTCCGTGACTCAGCGCAGACGGGCCTTCACGCTTCTGGCCGCCACAGCGACCTGGTCGGTGCTGGGCTCCGCGCCCGTGCACGCTCAGGTGCGCCGCCTCGAGGACGGCCTCAGCCGTACGCCGCCGATGGGCTGGAACACCTGGAACAAGTTCGCCTGCAACGTGAGCGAGCGGCTCATCAAGGAGACGGCGGACGCGATCGTTGCCTCGGGCATGCGCGACGCGGGGTACCGCTACGTCGTCATCGACGACTGCTGGCAGGTCTACCGCGACACGTCGGGGACGATCGTCGCCGACCCGCAGCGCTTCCCGAGCGGGATCAAGGCGCTCGCCGATTACATCCACTCGAAGGGCCTGCTGTTCGGCATCTACACCGATGCGGGGACGGCCACCTGCCAGGGCCGGCCCGGGACCGCGAACCACGAGGAACAGGACGCGCGCACCTACGCCGCGTGGGGCGTGGACTACGTGAAGGAGGACTGGTGCAACGCGCGTGGGCTCACGGCTCCGACCCAGTACAAGAAGTTCCACGACGCCCTGGTCGCCACCGGGCGACCGATCGTGCTCAGCATTTGCGAGTGGGGCAGCAACCGGCCGTGGGATTGGGCGCCGGGCACCGGGCATCTGTGGCGCACGACGGACGACATCGGCGACACCTGGGCGAGCATGCTCTACAACTATGACTTGTCGGCGATGCACCAGGACGTCGCGGGCCCCGGCGGCTGGAACGACCCCGACATGCTCGAGGTCGGCAACGGCGGGATGACCGACGACGAGTATCGCGCCCACCTCGCGCTCTGGACGATCGCGGCGGCTCCACTGATCGCCGGGAACGACGTGCGGGCGATGAGCGCGGCGACACGCGACATCCTGACCAACCGGGAAGTCATCGCGGTGGATCAGGACTCGCTCGGAGAGCAGGGGTGGCTGGCCGAGCAGCCCTCGCCCGGCCTGCAGGTGTGGGTGAAGCCCCTGAAGGACGGATCGCGCGCAGTCGCGCTCCTCAACCGAACCGGAGCCCAAGCGCAGATGTCGGTGGACTGGAAGGCGGTCGGGCTCGCTCCGGGCCGCGCCACGGTGCGCGACCTCTGGGCGCAGGCGGATCGGGGCGCGTTCGTCGCCAGCTACGGCGCCGACGTCCCGTCGCACGGTGTGTTGTTGCTGAAGGTGACGCCGGTGCGGAGCCACTGACGCCGGCACGTCGAACTCCAGCGCGAAAGGAAGGGCGGTATGTGGAAGGAATTCAAGGCGTTCGTGATGCGAGGCAACGTCCTCGACCTGGCCGTCGCGGTCATCATCGGCGCGGCCTTCGGTAAGATCATCTCGTCCCTGGTGGGCGACGTGATCATGCCGCCGATCGGGCGCGTACTCGGCAGGGTGGACTTCAGCGGTCTGTACATCAATCTGTCCGGCACGTCGTATCCGAGCCTGCAGGCTGCTAAGGCGGCGGGCGCGGCGACCATCAACTACGGTCTGTTCCTCAACGCCACCGTGGACTTCCTGATCGTGGCGTTCGTCCTGTTCCTGGTCATCCGGACGGCGAACCGCATGCAGCAGGCGATCGCCAAGCCCGCGGCGGTGCCGCCGGCGACCAAGGAGTGTCCGTACTGCTGTTCGGTGATCCCGGTGAACGCCAAGCGCTGCGGCTCCTGCACGTCGAACCTGTAGGGGGAGGCGATGAGTCGTGAAGAGCTGAGCCGCAGGGCGTTCCTCGGCAGCGGCGTGGCCGGAGGCGCGCTGGCGGCGGCGGACCTGGCATGGCCGGCGCGGCGGGCGGGGGCGCTCACCGCCCCCCGCCCGCCGGTCCAGGCGCCGTTCGAGCTGGAGGAGATGACGGTGCTGCAGTTGCAGGAGGGCATGCGCGCCGGGCGGTGGACAGCGCGCAGTCTCGCCGAGCAGTACCTGGCACGAATCGAGGAGTTGGATCAGCGCGGGCCGGCGCTGCATACGATCATCGAGCTGAACCCCGACGCCCTCGCGATCGCCGGACAGATGGACGCGGAGCGGGCTAGCAAGGGGCCGCGCGGGCCGCTGCACGGCATTCCGGTGCTCATCAAGGACAACGTCTCGACCGCAGACCGGATGCACACGAGCGCCGGATCGCTCGCGCTGGCACTCTCGATCGCGCCGAGGGACGCGTTCGTCGCGGAGCGGTTGCGCGCGGCGGGCGCGGTGATCCTGGGCAAGGCGAATCTCAGCGAGTGGGCGAACTTCCGCGGCCGACGGTCGATCAGCGGCTGGAGCGGCCGGGGCGGGCAGTGCCGCAACCCGTACGTGCTCGACCGCTCGCCGTCGGGTTCAAGCAGCGGCTCGGCGGTGGCGGTGGCCGCGAACCTCTGTGCAGCGGCGGTCGGCACGGAGACCGATGGCTCCATCACCTCTCCCGGCTCCGCGTGCAGCTGCGTGGGGATCAAACCGACGGTCGGGCTGGTGAGCCGCGCCGGCATCGTACCGATATCGCACAACCAGGACACGGCAGGACCGCTGGCGCGCACCGTCGCGGATGCCGCGGCGCTGCTCTCGGCGCTGGTGGGGGAAGATCCGCGCGACCCGGCGACTCGGGGGAGCGGCGCCCACGGCGCCGACTACACGCGCTTCCTCGATCCGGACGGACTCCGGGGGCTCCGGCTCGGGATCGCGCGCAAGCGATACACGGGCGTGAGCCAAGCCGTGGACAAGCTGTTCGAGGAGGCGCTCGGTGTCCTGAAGGACCGTGGCGCAGTCCTGGCGGACCCGGTGGACCTCGCGATCGAGGACAACCTCAAGGACGCGGAGAACCAGGTCCTCACGTACGACTTCAAGGCGGATCTCGACGCCTATCTGGCGGCGCTCGGCCCCGACGCCCCGGTCAAGTCGCTGGCCGACGTCATCTCCTTCAACCGGGCGCACGCCGACCAGGAGCTGTCGCTCTTCGGGCAGGAGACGATGGAGCGGGCGCAGGCGAAGGGGCCGCTCACCAGTACCGAGTACCGGCGCGCGCTCCAGCGGTGTCATCGGTACGCGCGCGCGCTGGGGATAGATCTCGTGGTGCGCCAGCACCGGCTCGACGCCATCGTCGCGCCGACCTCGACGCCGCCGCGGCCGATCGACTTCGTCAACGGCGACGGCGGTGGCGCCTCGGTCACCACGCCGGCGGCGGTCGCCGGGTACCCCCACGTCACGGTGCCGATGGGCTACGTGCTGGGTGTGCCCTGTGGCCTGTCGTTCTTCGGCGTCGCCTGGAGTGAGCCGGTGCTGATCAAGGCCGGCTTCGCGTACGAACAGGCGAGCCGGATCCGGCGTCCTCCCCGGATGCTTCCGACCGTGAACCCGGCGGTCGCATGACCCTTCAGTACATCTTCTCGACGATGCGGCTCGGGAAGGTGGTGCCGCCGAGCCGCTACGTGCTGAAGGACATCTCGCTGTCCTTCTTCCCCGACGCCAAGATCGGCGTCATCGGCCTCAACGGCGCCGGCAAGAGCAGCCTCCTCAAGATCTTCGCCGGCGTGGACCACGACTTCATCGGCGAGGCCCGGCCGGCCGAAGGCATCCGGATCGGCTGGCTGCCGCAGGAGCCGGCGCTCGACCCCGCCAAGGACGTGCGCGGCAACGTCGAGGAGGGCGTGGCCGCGGTGCGCGCGCTGCTGACCGAGTTCGAGCGGATCAGCGCCAGATTCGCCGAGCCGATGTCAGACGAGGAAATGAACGCCCTGCTCGAGCGGCAGGGAGATCTGCAGCATCGGATCGACCATCTGGGGGCCTGGGAGCTGGACCACAAGCTCGACATCGCCATGGACGCGCTTCGCCTCCCGCCGCCGGACGCGGACGTGACCAGGATCTCGGGTGGCGAGCGCCGCCGCGTGGCGCTGTGCCGGCTGCTGCTGTCGCAGCCCGACCTGCTCCTCCTCGACGAGCCGACGAACCATCTCGACGCGGAGTCGGTCGCGTGGCTGGAGCGGCACCTGAAGGAGTTCCCCGGCTGCGTCATCGCCGTCACACACGACCGCTACTTCCTCGACAACGTCGCGGGCTGGATCCTCGAGCTGGATCGCGGCGAGGGGATCCCGTGGAAGGGGAACTACTCCAGCTGGCTGGAACAGAAGCAGCAGCGGCTCGCTGCTGAGGAGAAGCAGGCCTCGGCGCGCCGGCGGACACTGGAGCGCGAGCTGGAGTGGATCCGGATGGCGCCGCGCGCGCGGCAGGCCAAGTCGAAGGCGCGCATCACGGCCTACGAGTCGCTGCTGGCTGAGGAGACGGCGGCGCGCGACGACACCGCCGAGATCCTGATCCCGCCGCCGGCGCGGCTGGGCGACGACGTGATCGTCACGGAGAACCTCTCCAAGGGCTTCGGCGATCGCCTGCTCATCGAGGACCTGAGCTTCCGGCTGCCGCGCGGCGGCATCGTCGGCGTCATCGGGCCCAACGGGGCGGGGAAGACGACCCTGTTCCGGATGATCGTCGGCCAGGAAAAGCCCGACACAGGGACGCTCCGGGTGGGCTCGACGGTGCGGATCGCCTACGTGGACCAGAGCCGCGAGTCCCTCGACGGGAAGAAGACCCTGTTCGAGGAGATCTCCGGCGGGCAGGAGACCCTCGAGTTCGGCAAGCGGCAGCTCAACGCCCGCGCGTACTGCGCCAGCTTTGGCTTCCGCGGCGCCGACCAGCAGAAGAAGGTGGCCGACCTCTCGGGCGGCGAGCGCAACCGGGTCCATCTCGCCAAGCTCCTCAAGAGCGGCGGCAACGTGCTGCTGCTGGACGAGCCGACCAACGACCTCGACGTGGACACCTTGCGCGCGCTCGAGGATGCCCTGGTGCGCTTCGCCGGGTGCGTCGTGGTCATCAGCCACGACCGCTGGTTCCTGGACCGGATCGCGACGCACATCCTCGCGTTCGAGGGGGATGGCCAGGTATACTGGTATGAAGGGGACTACCAGGGCTATGCGGCGGACTACCGGCGGCGGAAGGGCGCGGCAGCCGATCAGCCGCACCGGATCAAGTACAAGAAGTTGGTGCACTGAGCCGAGGAGGACTGATGGCACGGTTGCGCGTGGGCGTGGCGGCGTTCGCCGTTCTGGCCGCCGCCGCGTGTGCGAGTGCGGGGCAGCACCCGGGGGACTCGGGCGGTGGCAGCGAGAACCTGATCAGCTCGGAGGAGCTGCGAGCGGCGCCGGTCACCGATTTGGCGAGCTACATCCGTTCGCATCGGCCGCGATGGCTGCAGCGGAACTACCAGTTGTCGTTCAACGAGACCGAGATCCAGAACGTCGTCGTCTACGTGGACAACATTGTGCATGGGGGGGCCGACGCGCTGGCGACCTTCATGACCACCTCGGCGCAGGAGGTGCGCTATTACACGCCGAGCGAGGCGGAAGCGCGCTTCGGATTGGGTACCGGCAACGGCGTGATCCAGATCGTGAGCAGAACGCACTGAGCGCGCGGCCCCAGCGCGTCAGCAGAACTCCTGCACGAAGAGCTTGGCTGCGACGGGGAGCAGGGTCGGGTGGTGGACCAGGGCCGCCGCTACCACCCGACCCAGGGTGCGCTTCTCGAGCGGAATGGTGTTCACGCTCCGGGCGAGGCGGTTGAAGAAGTCGTCGTCGAACTTGTCGATGGTCTCCTTGAGCTTGTAGTACAGCGTGTGGGCGTCGCCCAGCAGACGCATCCAGTCGTCGTGGTAGGCTTTTAGGTTCCGCGCTGACGTGTCGCCCTCCCGGATCGCGCGGGCCGCATGGCGCCCGGCAAGCCTCCCCGCCTTCATCGCGGCGACGATCCCGCCGCCGGACAGCGGGTTGATCATGTGGGCCGCGTCTCCAGCGAGCAGAATGCCGTCGCCGACGGTGCGCCGGAGGGTGGGGCTGGTGATGACCCCGCCCACCGTCATGCCCGTCACGGTTCCGCCCGGAAAGTGGCGCCTCACATAGTCGTCCAGGTACTGCCTTGCCGAGCGCCCATCGGACCGGAGCGCCACGACGCCGAGCCCGACGTTGGCGATGCCCACGCCTTTCGGGAAGATCCAGGCGTACCCCCCCGGCGCGACGCTGGGCCCGAACTGCATGTAGATGGCGTCCGGATCGAGAGCGATGTTGCGGACGACGTATTGCGCCATCGACGCCATGTGGCGGGCGGCGACCCTGGTGTCCAGCCCCGCCCAGCGGCCGACCATCGTCTCCACGCCGTCGGCGCCGATCACCACCTTCGCCTTCCAGGTCTCGTCGCCCCGCGGCCCACGCAACGTGACCCGCCAGCGGCCGTCCTCGCGCTCGATCCCCACCGCCTCCGTGCTGATCCGCACCTCGGCGCCGGCGCGCGAGGCCCGCTCCGCCAACGCGGGCTCGAACCTGGTGCGGTCGAGGACGTAGCCGACGTCGCCGCTCCCGAGCACCACCTCCGTGTCGTCCGGGGCCCAGAAGATGACCTTGGTGATCTTGCGGGAGACCCAGGGCGCTCCGTCGGGGTCCAGGAACTCGCGCAGCCCCGCGCTCCCCACGCCCTCGCCGCAGCGGACCGGTGCGCCAATGGCCCGGTCTCGCTCGACCAGCAGGACGTCCTGCGCCCCCGCAGCGGCCGCCTCCCAGGCGGCGACGCAGCCCGCGGGTCCGCCCCCGATGACCAGGACGTCAGTCGCCGGCATCGACCATCTCCAGCGCGCGCACCGGGCACGGCGCGACGCACTTCTCGCAACCGGTGCAGGTCACCGGATCCACGACCAGGCCGCGCCGGGTCATGTGAATCGCCTCGGGCGGGCACAGGGGCATGCACAGGCCGCAGGCGTCGCACAGCTCGCCGTCCACGACGGCGATGCGACGGGCCACCGTAGGGTGTGGCATTGGCGCAGCATAGCCGGTGCGCGCGAGAGGTGTCAAGCGCGCGGTTGCCCCGGACTTGGGGCGGGGCTATGTTAATGGCCGGCCAACGAGTTACACGCTCCCCCTCCAGTGAGTCATTAACCGGAATGAAGATGTTGTCGTGGAATCCCGGGTCGTGGCTGCCCGCCAACGAGATCGCCGTTGACCTGGGCACCGCGAACACACTGATCTACGTGCGCGGCGAGGGCATCGTGCTGAACGAGCCCTCGGTCGTGGCGTTGCAGAAGACGACCGGCCGGATCATGGGGATCGGGCTGGAGGCGAAGCGGATGCTCGGCCGCACCCCGGACGGCATTCAGGCGGTGCGACCCCTGAAGGACGGCGTGATCGCCGACTTCGACGTCACGGAGAAGATGTTGCGGTACTTCCTTTCGTCGATCATCAACAAGCACGTTTTCCGGGTGAAGCCGAAGGTGATCGTCTGCGTGCCGAGCGGGATCACCGAGGTGGAGAAGCGCGCCGTGCGCGACAGCGCGCAGTCGGCCGGCGCCAAGGAAGTGTACATGGTGGCCGAGCCGATGGCGGCAGCGATCGGCGTGGGGCTGCCGATCGAGACGCCGACCGGGAACATGGTCATCGACATCGGCGGCGGCACGACCGAGATCGCGGTGATCGCGCTGTCGGGGATCGTGTGCGACGCGTCGATCCGGATCGGCGGCGACGAGATGGACGTCGCGATCGTGCAGCACATGCGGAAGAACCACAACGTGCTGATCGGCGAGCCGACGGCCGAGCGGATCAAGATCGAGATCGGGAGCGCGGCGCCGGTCGGAGAAGAGCAGGAGATGGAGGTGAAGGGGCGCGACCTGGTTTCGGGGATCCCGAAGACCGTGACGGTGCGCTCCGACGAGATCCGCGCGGCGCTGCAGGAGCCGATCCAGCAGATCGTGGACGCGGTGCGGCGCGCGCTGGAGATCACGCCGCCCGAGCTGGCGAGCGACATCGTGGACCGCGGCATCGTGATGACGGGCGGCGGCTCCCTGATCCGCGGCCTGGACATCCTGCTCTCGCACGAAACGGGGCTGCCGATCCACGTGGACGAGGACCCGCTGACTTGCGTCGTGCGTGGCACCGGACGCATCCTCGACGATCCGGAGAAGTACCGCACCGTCCTGACCACCTGATCCGGCCGTGACGATCGGGACCGAGCGCTACGGATCGCGCGCCGACACGGCCGTCTTCGTCGTCTGCCTCGTGCTGTCCCTCGTCGCCCTCGCCCTGCCGGAAGCGCTGCGTCTGCCCGTCGCATCGGCCCTGCGCCGGACCGTGCTGCTCCCCGTCGTGACGGCGGAGCGGCAGGCGGCCCTCTCGCGCGAGGAGCGCCAGGACGTGCTCGCCCTCCGCGAGGAGCGGGATTCGCTCGCGCTGGCCGCCGCTCTGCTTCCCGACCTCCGCTCCGAGAACGCGCAGCTCCGGGCCCTGCTCCGACTGAGCGGACGGCTGGGCTACGGGTACGTGAGCGCCGAAGTGATGCACCAGACCGGGATGACGGACGCTCTGACGCTCCTTCTGTCGAGCGGGCGCAGCGAAGGCGTCGAGCCGCTGGCTCCGGTGGTGGCGCCGGCCGGCCTGGTCGGGTCGGTGCTCAGCGTGGACGCGCACACCAGCGTGGCGATGGCGTGGAGCCACCCCGACTTCCGGGTGGGCGCGATGGTCGACGGAGGCCGGATCTTCGGCATCGTCGCCGCGCGGCGGGGCGAGACCGCGGGCGAGGTCATGGAGCTGAGGGGGATCGCCTACCGGGAGAACCTCCCGATCGGCACGCCGGTCGTGACCTCGGGGCTGGGAGGCGTCTTCCCGCGCGGCATCCCCATCGGCACCGTGCAGGGGGTGCTGAGCGAGACGGCCGGGTGGGAGCGGACCTACCTGCTCAAGCCGGCGGTCCATCCGGCGCAGGCGAGCCACGTCATGGTGCTGAGCCTGGAGCGCGCGGCGGACACGCTCACCGCGGCCTTCGACACGCTGCCGGCGCCCAGCGACTCCGGCGTCAAGCCGTGAGACTCCCCCCCGATCGCGTCAGGCTGACCGCAGCCCTCCTGCTGCTGGTGGCGTTGCACTTCGTGCTGCGTCCCCGGTTCGCCCCATCCCGCTTCGCTCCCGATCTGGTCTTCGTCGCGCTCCTCTTCCTCGCGATCCGCACGCGCCCGGCCGTCGGGGCCCTCGCCGGGTTCGTCGTCGGCCTGCTGTCGGACGCCGTGGCTCTGACGACGTTCGGGGCGGGGGCCCTCGCTCTCACCATCGTCGGCTTCGCGGCGGGGTGGCTCAAGGCCGTGGTCTTCGCCGACAACCTGCTGGTGAACGCGCTCATCGTCTTCGCGGCGAGCTGGGTTCGGGACATCGTCGAGGTCGCGGCGAGCAACCAGCTGCGGGGCGGTGCGCTCGGGATGCAGCTCTTCGTCCTCTCGCCCCTCGCGGCGCTCAGCACCGCCGCGGCCGCGCTCGTCGCGCTGCTGCTGCTGCGGGGCTGGTTGACCGCGGCACCGTCCCGATGACCGGCGGCCGCAACGCCTTCCACCCGTTCGCGCTGGCGGGGCGGGCGTCGGTCGCGCGCGCAGTGCTCGCGGTCATCTTCATGCTGCTATCTGGCGCCTTCTTCCGCCTGCAGGTGCTGCAGCACGGCTACTACCGCCTTCACTCGGAGTCCAACCGCCTGCGGCCCGTGCCCCTGCCCGCGCCGCGCGGCCTCATCCTCGATCGGCACGGGGCGGTGATCGCGGAGAACGTCCCGGGCTACTCGGTCTCCCTCCTTGCCGGCAGCGAGGACTCGCTGCTGGCGATGGTGCGGCGCCTCCAGCCGATCCTGCCGCTCGACTCGGAGGAGATCCGGCGCGCGGTCCAGCGCTACCACGACGCTCCGTACGAGCCGACGCTCCTGGTCAAGAACGCCCCGCTACCGCTGGTCGCGTCGCTTGAGGAGCGGCGGACCGCGCTCCCGGGCCTGGTCGTCCAGACCGAGCCGAAGCGCTCCTATCCGGACAGCGGCGAGGTGGCGCACCTGGTCGGCTACGTCGGCGAGGCCACGCCGGAGGAGCTGGCCGGCCCCGATAGCGGCCGCCCGCTCGGCTCGATCGTGGGGAAGGAAGGCCTGGAACGGGAGTACGAGTCGTCGCTCGCGGGCGCCGACGGCGTGCGGTTCGTCGAGGTGGACGCGCTCGGGCGGGTGGTGCGCGAAGAGGGCGCGGCGCAGTCGCTCCCTGCGGTCCCCGGCCGACCCATCCATACCACCATCGACCTCGGCCTGCAGCGCTTCGTCGCGTCGATTTTCCCCGCCGGCCGCCGCGGCGCGGTCGTGGCGATGGACCCGCGCTCCGGCGGCATCCTCGCGCTGTACTCGGCCCCGTCCTACGATCCGAACGCTTTCGTTGGGGGCGTGGCCCCGACCTACTGGCGTTCGCTGAACGAGGACCCGGGCCTTCCCCTCCTCGACCGCGCGATCGCGGCGCGCTACCCGCCGGCCTCGACCTTCAAGCTCGCCACCGCGGTCATGGCGCTGAAGCGCGGGCTGGTGAACTTCAACTCCAAGATGCCGCTCCCCTGCGTCGGCGGGATCCGGTTCGGCAACCGGTTCTTCAAGTGCTGGGAGCCGCGTGGCCACGGGTACCTGACGCTGGAGCAGGCCATCGCCAATTCGTGCGACGGCTACTTCTACCAGCTCGGCCTCCTGCTCGGCGTGCCGGACCTGCTGCACGACGGGATCGATCTCGGCTTCGGCGTCAGGACCGGCGTGGACCTGCCGGGCGAGCAGCGTCCCGCGTTCCCCGCCTCCACCGCGTACTACGACCGCGTCTACGGCAAAGGCGGGTGGACCCGGGCGGTGGCGATGAACCTCGCCATCGGGCAGGGTGAGAACGCGCAGACCCTCGTGAACATGGTGCGGTTCTACGCCGCGCTGGCCAACGGCGGCCCGGAACCGCAGCCCCACATCCTCGCCGAGCCCACGCCGAGCATGTCCCGAGTGGACCTGCCGGACACGATCTTCGCCGGCATCCGGCAGGCGCTCGTCGCGGTGGTCGAGCAGGGCACGGCGCGCGGCGCGCGGCTGGCCACGCTCCACATCGCCGGCAAGACCGGCACGGCCCAGAACACCCAGGGGAAGGACCACGCCTGGTTCATCGCGTTCGCCCCCGCCGAAGCGCCGCGGATCGTCGTGGGCGCCATCATCGAGGGGGCCGGACACGGCTCGGGCATCACGCCGACGATCGGGCACATCATCGAGCGCTACCTGCTCGGGCCCGACTCCACGCGCGACAAGGTCGCCCCGCGGTTCCGCTTGCCCGGCGAGGAGCGCCCGGGCGCCCCTCCCGTGCGGGTCGGGGACACCACGAGCGCCGGCGGCGGCCGATGACGCTGGCCAAGCGGCTCGATGTGCCCCTCGCGGCGGTGGTCGCCGTCCTGACGATCTACGGCTTGCTGGTGCTGTACTCCGCGGGGCAGACGGACGTGCCCACCGCGGCGGCCCACCTCTGGACCCGCCAGCTCGTCTGGCTGGCGATGGCGGTGACCGCGGCCGTGCTGGTCATGCGCGTCTCGCCGCGGCTGCTGGAGTGGGCGGCTCCGGCCGTCTATGCCGCCGGACTGCTGGTCCTGCTCGTCACGCTGGCGATCGGGACCGGCGGCGGCACGGCGGCGTCGTCGCGCTCCTGGATCACGGTGGGCGGCGTGCGCCTGGGCCAGCCGTCGGAGCTGGTCAAGATCACCGTGATCCTGATGCTGGCCCGCTACCTCGCGGCGCGGCGCGACGCCCCCAACTCGATGCGCGAGCTGGTCCTGCCCTGCGTGATCGCCGCCGTCCCGGCCGCGCTCGTCGTGCTGCAGCCGGACCTGGGCAGCGCTTTCGTGTTCGCCGGCATCCTGTTCGCCATGCTCTACTGGGCCGGCGTGCGCATCCCGCTGCTGATCCTGCTGGCGTCCCCGATCGCCTCCCTCTTCCTCGCGTTCAGCCCGTGGACCTGGGCCGCGTGGATGCTGATCCTGTGCGTCCTGCTCCTGGTCTGGCGCCCGTACGTGTGGGAGAGCATGGCCGTCCTCGGCGGGAACCTCCTGATGGGCATCATCGCCTTCCCGCTCTGGAGGCACCTGGCGCCGTACCAGCAGCACCGGTTCATCTCCTTCCTCAATCCGGAGGTGGACCCGCGCGCCACGGGCTGGCACATCATCCAGTCCAAGATCGCGATCGGGAGCGGGGGGTGGCTCGGCAAGGGGCTCACCATGGGGACGCAGAAGCGGCTCGCGTTCCTGCCGGCCCAGCCCACCGACTTCATCTTCTCCGTCGTGGGCGAGGAGCTCGGATTCGTCGGGGTCCTGATAGCCCTCTGGCTCTTCTTCGCCCTGCTGGCCATCCTGATCCGCGCCGCGCGCCGCAGCCCCGACCCGTTCGGCGGCCTGGTCGCCTTCGGGATCGCCGGGCTCTTCTTCACCCACATCTTCGAGAACATCGGGATGACGGCGAATGTGATGCCGATCACCGGCATCCCCCTGCCGTTCTTCAGCTACGGCGGGTCGTTCCTGCTGGCCTGCTTCCTGGCCGTCGGGCTGGCGATGCGGGTCGCCAAGGAGGGACAGGAGCTCGGCTATCATGGTCTGTAGCAACGAGTTAGAGAATCGCTCTGGCGCTCCACAGGCTCCGCTCTCAAATTGAGCGGTTCCCCGGGAGGGCCCCCGCGGCCCTCGCCGACCTCTGACCCATAGTTCCCGTGTCCATGGCCTGGTTCCGCAAAGACCGACGTCCCCGCACGTCGCAGCGCGAGCGGCTGGAGATCCCGGCCGACGTCTGGGACAAGTGCGAGGAATGCGGCCATGTGGACGTGAAAGAGAAGTTCGAGCGGGGCTTCGGGGTCTGCCCGAACTGCGGGCACCACCGCCGCATAGATGCCGCCCTGTACATTGCCCTGCTGACCGACGAGGGGACCTGGAGCCCGATGGACCAGGGCCTCCGCTCGGTGGACGCCCTCGGCTTCGAGGCCTACGAGGACCGCCTGGCGGCTGCCGTGAAGAAGGCCGGCCCCGAGGAGGCGGTGCGCACCGGGGCGGCGACCCTGGAAGGGGAGCCGATCTTCCTGGCCGTCATGGACTTCAAGTTCATGGGCGGCTCGATGGGCTCGGTCGTGGGCGAGAAGATCGTCCGGCTGGGGCGGCGGGCCCTCGAGGAGCGGGGACCGCTGATCATCGTGTCGGCCTCGGGCGGCGCGCGCATGCAGGAGGGTGTGCTCTCCCTGATGCAGCTCGCGAAGTCCTCGGTGGTCACCGCGCAGCTCAAGGCGGCGTCCGTCCCGTTCATCTCGGTGCTCACGAACCCCACGACCGGCGGCGTGTCGGCGTCGTACGCCTTCCAGGGAGACGTGATCATCGCGGAGCCGGGGGCGGTCATCGGGTTCGCCGGTGCGCGGGTGATCAAGCAGACGATCGGGCAGGACCTGCCCGAGGGGTTCCAGACCGCCGAGTTCCTCCTCGAGCGGGGCATGATCGACGCGGTGGTGCCGCGCGGGCGGCTCGCTCCGACCTGCGCCCAGCTGGTGCGCCTGCTGCTGCGGAGGCCGTGTGCCGAAGGGGAGCGCGCCTCCTGACGGTCCAATCGTTCGAAGACGCCTGCCGCTTTCTCTATCCTAGGACGACGGGTGGGATCAAATGGGGCCTCGAGACGACCGAGGCCCTGCTGGCGTCGCTCGGCCATCCCGAGCGGCACTTCGCGGTGGTCCACGTCGGCGGGACCAACGGCAAGGGGTCGGTCTCAACGATGCTGGCGGAGATCCTGCGCGCGGGCGGCTGGCGGGTCGGGCTCTACACCTCGCCGCACCTGGTGTCGTTCCGGGAGCGGGTGCTGGTGGACGGCGCTCCCGTCTCCGAGGACGCCGTGACCTGCTGGGCGGCCCGCCTGGAGGAGCCGGCCGTGCGCCTTGGCGCCACCTTCTTCGAGATCTCTACCGCGCTCGCGTTCGCGGACTTCGCGGCCCGCGGCGTGGAGGTTGCCGTCGTGGAGGTGGGGCTCGGCGGGCGGCTCGACGCGACCAACGTGATCGCGCCGCTGGCCTGCGGCGTCACGCGGATCGCGATCGAACACACCGAGTACCTGGGCAGCGACCGGCCAAGCATCGCGCGGGAGAAGGCGGGGATCGCCAAGCCGGGCGTGCCCTTCGTCACGACCGAAGCGGACCCGGAAGTCGCTGGCCTGCTGCTGGCGGAGGCGCGCAAGCGCGGGGCCGCCGCGGAGCACCTGGAGCCCCGCAGCCACCTGGCGCGGGTGGTCGCGGACGGTTCGGGCGTCCGGTTCGACGCCACGACGCCGGTGCGCCGTTACGAGAGTCTGGAGATCGGACTGGCTGGCGCGTACCAGGCGGAGAACGCCCTGCTGGCGCTGCGGCTGGCGGAGCTGGCCGGCGCCGCATTTCCGGTGGACGAGGAGGCCGTGCGGGCCGGTCTCCGGGCGGCGCGGGTGCCGGGGCGTTTCGACCGGCGCGGGAAGTGGATCTTCGACGTGGCGCACAACCCGGACGGGGCGCGGGCGCTCGCGGGCGTTCTCGCTGCGGTCCGGCCGCCGCGTCCCGTCGTGGGGGTCGTCTCGATCCTCAGGGACAAAGCGTGGCGCGAGATGCTGGAGACGCTCGCGGGCGCGGTGGACGGGCTGGTCCTGACGCGCGCGCCGAGTGCGCCCGTCGAGCGGGCGTGGGACCTGCACGAGGTGTCGCGCTGGGCACGGGAGCGGGGCATTGAGGCCGCCGTCGAGCCGGATTTCGCCGGCGCGCTCGACGGCGCGGCGCGCCGCGCCGCCACGGTGCTCGTGACGGGCTCGTTCCACACCGTCGGCGACGCGATGTCTCGCTTGCCCGGAGCTCCGCCGCTCGGCTAGATTCGTGCATGAATGTGACGGCCTTGCCGGGGTTTCGCGATGCTTTTCCCGACGCCCTAGCGCGGCGTCGTCACATTTTTGCTGTGTGGCGTGAGGTCGCCGCGCGCTACGGGTTCGAGGAGTACGACGGGCCCCCGCTCGAGCCGCTGGAGCTGTACACGCGCAAGAGCGGCGAGGAGATCGTCGAGCAGCTGTACAACTTCACGGACAAGGGCGGCCGCGAGGTGACCCTGCGGCCGGAGATGACGCCGACCCTGGCCCGCATGGTGGCACAGCACGCCGCGCGGCTCAAGAAACCCATCCGGTGGTTCTCCCTCCCGCAGCTGTTCCGGTACGAGCGGCAGCAGCGCGGCCGGCTGCGCGAGCACTTCCAGCTGAACATGGACATCATCGGCGAGCCGGGGCCGCTGGCCGACGCGGAAGTGATCGGCGCGGCGGTGGACATCATGCGCGCCCTTGGCTTCGGACCGGTGGACATCCGGGTGCGCCTGTCGGACCGCCGCGTCCTCACGGATGCGCTGACCGGCGATCTGGGTGTGAGCGCGGAGCAGCTGCCAGCCACACTGGCGGCGCTCGACAAGTTCGAGCGGGCGCCCGACGCGACGCGGGCTGCGCTTGAGGCGGCGTTCGGAGCGGGGAAGGGCCGCAGCACCGTGGAGGCGGTCTTGGCGTTCGCCGCCCGGCTGCACGAGCCGGGCAATCTGCTGGAGCGTCCGGCCGCGGCGCCCCTGCGCGAGTGCCGGGAGCACCTGCGCCAGATGGGCCTAGCGGGGTTCGTGGACGTGGATTTCCGCATCGTCCGCGGCCTGGCCTACTACACGGGGATCGTCTTCGAGCTGTTCGACGCCAAGCGCAGCCTGCGCGCCATTTGTGGCGGCGGGCGCTACGACGATCTGCTCAAGCAGGTCGGAGGCGTGGACCTCCCGTGCGTGGGGTTCGGGATGGGCGACGTGGTGCTGGGAGAGCTCCTGGAGGAGCGCGACGGGCCGCCCAGGGCCGAGCCGGTGGTGGCGGTATTCGTCGCGACGGTGGGCGAGGAGGATCGCCCCGCCGCGCTCGGGCTGGCGCACGCGCTGCGTGACCGGGGGATCCGCGTGGAGTTCGCCCTGAAGAAGCAGGCGCTGGGCAAGCAGCTGGAGCTGGCGGCCGCGCGCGGCTCGCGCGTGGCGGTGGTCGTCGGGCCGGAGGAGCGTGCGGCGGGGCAGGCGGTGGTGCGCACCTTGGGGACGGGCGTCGAGCGCCGGGTGAGCTTCGCGGAGCTGGCGAAGGACTATGCGTTCTAGGATCCCCGTGGCGGTGGCAGCGCTGGTGCTCGCGGGCTGCGCGCTCGAGCACGGGAACTCCACGCCGGAGCGGAGCGGCGCGGCGCGGTCTCCTCACGCCTCCCGCGACAGCGCCGGCGGCCCGCTGCACGCGGTCTTCGACCGGCGCCAGGACACGGTGGCGTCGGGCGTCACGCGCCTCATCCTGAGCGTCGTGCTGCGGGGGGCCGAGCGGGACGTGGCGCGCTCCGCGATGGAGGCGGTGGCCGACGACGCGCGGCGTGACAGCACCGTCGCGGCGGTGCGCGTGCTCGGCTATCTGCTGCCGGCACCCGGGCACGGGGACCGTGGTGGGCCGGGAGTCGTGCCGTTCGTGTACCTCGAGTGGATCCCGGCCGGGGGCTGGGACGACGTCTCCGCAAGCACCGCACGCGCCGCGCACCACACCGAGGTGGTGTTCGTGGAGGATCTGCGCGGGCACCCAGGGAGGGAAGGGCCGCAGTGAGCGAGGGGCAGGGTCTCACACCGCGCGCGCAGGACTTCTCCGCGTGGTACAACGAAGCCGTGATGCGGGCCGAGCTGGCGGACTACTCGGCCGTGCGCGGCTGCATGGTGATCCGGCCGAACGGCTATGCCATCTGGGAGCTGATGCAGGGCGCCCTCGACGCCATGTTCAAGGCCACCGGGCACCGGAACGCCTATTTCCCCCTGCTCATCCCGCAGTCCTTCCTCCAGAAGGAGGCGGAGCACGTTGAGGGGTTCGCCCCCGAGGTGGCGGTGGTGACGCGGGCCGGCGGCAAGGAGCTGGAGGAGCCGCTGATCGTGCGGCCCACGTCGGAGACGATCATCTACGCGTCGTTCGCCAAGTGGATCCAGTCGTACCGCGATCTGCCCATGCTCCTGAACCAGTGGTGCAACATCGTGCGCTGGGAGATGCGGACCCGCCTGTTCCTCCGGACGACGGAGTTCCTCTGGCAGGAAGGGCACACCGCCCACGTGGACGAGGCCGACGCGGAGCGCGAGACGCGCCAGATGCTCGGCGTGTACCGCCGCTTCGCCGAGGAGTGGATGGCGATGCCGGTGATCACGGGGGTCAAGACCGCGACGGAGAAGTTCGCCGGCGCGCTCAGAACCTACGCGGTCGAGGCGCTGATGCAGGACAACAAGTCCATTCAGGCCGGCACGTCGCACAATCTCGGCCAGAACTTCGCGCGCGCCTTCGAGGTGCAGTACCAGACGGCGGCCGGCGGGCTGGATTTCGTCTGGAACACCTCGTGGGGCGTTTCGACGCGCCTCGTAGGTGGACTCGTCATGACGCACGGCGACGACGTCGGCATCGTGTGCCCGCCGAAGCTCGCGCCGACGCAGGTGGTGGTGGTGCCGATCTACCGGTCGGACGAGGAGCGCGCGGCGGTCGGCGAGGTGACCGAGCGTGCGGTGCGCGAGCTCAAGGCCGCGGGGCTCAGGGTCGAGCTGGACGCCCGCGAGGGGATGAAGCCGGGCGCCAAGTACTACGAGTGGGAGGGCAGGGGCGTCCCGCTGCGTCTCGAGGTCGGGCCCAAGGACGTGGCGAAGGGGCAGGTCTTCGCCGCCCGGCGCACCGGGGGCAAGGCGCCGATCCCGCTGGCAGATCTCGCATCCGGCGTCGCGAAGGCCCTGGACGAGATCCAGGCCGGGCTCTACCGCACCGCGCTCGAGCGGCGCGAGGCCAACAGCCGCCGGGGGGTCTCGAAGGACGAGCTGATCGCGATGATGGACGGGCCGGGCGGCTTCGCCTACGGCGGCTTCTGCGGCTCGGTCGCCTGCGAGGACGCCATCAAGGAGGCGACGAAGGCGACCATTCGCGTCCTGCCCGACGAGGAGTTCCGGTCGCCGTCGCCGCCGGCCCGCTGCGTCTGGTGCGGCTCGGCGTCGGTGGCGGAGGCGGTGTGGGCGAAGTCGTACTGACGCAGAAGATTCTCATCGTCGATCTCGGCGGGCAGTACACGCAGCTCATCGCGCGGCGCGTGCGCGAGGCGCACGTGTACTGCGAGATCCACCCGGCACGCGACCTGGCCTGGGTGCGCTCCTTCGCGCCGACCGGCATCATCCTCTCCGGCGGGCCCAGCTCGGTGTACGACGAAGGCGTCCCGACCGTGGACCGGGGTGTCCTCGAGCTGGGCGCCCCCGTGCTGGGCATCTGCTACGGCATGCAGGTGCTGGCGCACCTGTCGGGCCTCGGCGTCGAGCCCGCCAACGAGCGCGAGTACGGCCGCGCCGACCTCGAGGTGGTGGACGGCGACGAGCTGTTCCAGGGCTTCCCGCCGGGCACCCGCACTCCGGTCTGGATGAATCATGGCGACCGGGTGGAAACGGCCGGGACGGATTGGCAGGTGCTGGCTCGGAGCGGCAACACGCCGGTCGCGGCCTTCAGGCACCGCAAGAAGCCGCTGTTCGGCGTGCAGTTCCATCCGGAGGTGGCGCACACGCCGCGCGGCGCCGAGATCCTCCACAACTTCCTGTTCCGGATCTGCCGGGCAGTCCCCGACTGGACGCCGGGCCACTTCGTCGAGCGGTCGGTGCGAGAGATCGCGGCCAAGGTCGGGAGCCGCCGCGCCATCTGCGGCCTTTCGGGGGGCGTGGACTCGGCGGTGGCTGCCGCGCTGGTGCAGCGGGCCATCGGAAACCAGCTCACTTGCATCTTCGTCGACCACGGCCTGCTCAGGCGCGGCGAGCGCGAGCAGGTCGAGCGCACCTTCCGGGCCGAGCTGAAGTCGGATCTCAGGGTGGTGGATGCCTCCGCGCGCTTCCTGGCGGCGCTGGACGGGATCGACGAGCCCGAGGAGAAGCGGCGTCGCATCGGCCACACCTTCATCGACGTGTTCGAGCAGGCGGCCCACGACGTCGGCGGGGACGTCGGGTTCCTCGTGCAGGGGACGCTCTATCCGGACGTGATCGAGTCGGTCTCGCCGCGCGGCGGGCCGTCCGCCACGATCAAGACGCACCACAACGTCGGCGGCCTCAGGCCGAACCTGCCGTTCGGGCTGATCGAGCCGCTGCGGGAGCTGTTCAAGGACGAGGTGCGGGCGGTGGGCCGGGAACTCGGCCTCCCCGAGGACATCGTGCGACGGCACCCGTTCCCCGGGCCGGGGCTCGCGGTGCGCATCCTCGGCCCGGTGGACGCCGCGCGCGTCGCCACGCTGCAGCACGCGGACGCCATCTACCTCGAGGAGATCCGGGCGGCGGGACTCTACGACGACATCTGGCAGGCGTTCGCCGTGCTGCTGCCGGTGCGGTCCGTCGGAGTGATGGGCGACTTCCGCACCTACGCCAACGTGATCGCCCTCCGGGCCGTCACGAGCCTGGACGGGATGACGGCCGACTGGTTCCAGTTCCCGCACGACGTGCTGGGCCGCATCGCCACGCGGATCATCAACGAGGTCAAGGATGTCAACCGCGTGGTCTACGACGTCAGCTCGAAGCCGCCGGCGACGATCGAGTGGGAGTGATCAGACCCCTTTTTCGCCCACCAGGTTCATGAAGTCCATGGGCGTCTGGAGCGAGGCAAGGCGCCGGACGACCTCTTCGTCCTTCGCGAACTGGGCGATCTTGCCCAGCACCGGCAGGTACTGGTTGGACACCTCGAGGGGCGGCGCGACGATGAGAAAGAAGAACTGCGCCGGCTTCTCGTCGATGGACTTGTAGTCCAGCCCCTCCATCTTCCGTCCGAAGGCCAGGCGCAGGTTGTTGACGACCAGGGACCGGCAGTGCGGAATGGCGATGCCGCGTCCGATGCCCGTCGAGCCGAGGTTCTCGCGGCGCTTCAGCATCTTGTAGAGCATGCCCTCCGACTTCTCGTCCAGCTGGAGCAGACGGATGAGCTCCTTGAGGACCTCGTCCTTGGTGCGGGCGGCGAGGGCGAGATGGACCGCGTCTGCGCGGAACAGTTCACGTAGTTGCATGCCCAAAACTAACCGAGCGCTCGGGAGCCGGTCAAACGCGCCGTTGCCGGTCGCCGCGCCCCTCCTTAGCTTGCGCCGCATGGAGTTCCCGTACGCGGTCGGGCCCGGCGTCCCGCTGTTCCTGGCGCCGATGGCCGGCGTCTCCGAGGCGCCGTTCCGGCGCCTCTGCCGCCGGTTCGGGGCGGACGTCGTCGTGTCGGAGTTCCTCTCGTCCGAGGGGCTGCGCCGCGGGCGGGAGCGCACCTATGCAATGGCGGCCTTCGACGCGTCCGAGCGGCCGATCGGGATCCAGATCTTCGGCGCCGAGCCGGCGGCGATGGCCGAAGCGGCGGCGCTGGTCTCGGAGGTGTTCGCACCGGAGTTCGTGGACATCAATTTCGGCTGCCCGGTCAAGAAGGTGGTGAAGCGCAACGGCGGGTCGGGGTGCCTCAAGGACCTCGATCTGGTCGCGCGGATCATCGGGGCGGTGGTGGACGCGACTCCGCTCCCGGTGACCGTGAAGATCCGGTCGGGGTGGGACGAGGCGCACCGCGACCCGGTGGGCATCGCGCGCCGCTGCGGTGACGCGGGGGCGCGGGCGCTGACGCTCCACGCCCGCACGCGCACCGAGATGTTCTCGGGCTCGGCGCGGTGGGAGGAGATCGCCCGCGTCGTCGCGGCGCTCGACATCCCGGTCATCGGGAACGGTGACGTGAAGACGGCCGAGGACGTGGTGCGGATGCATGCGGAGACCGGGTGCGCGGGGGTGATGATCGCCCGCGGCTCGTTCGGCAACCCCTGGCTCTTCCGTGACGCGCGCGCCCTGCTGGACGGGCGTCCGGTGCCGCCTCCCCCCACGCCGGAGGAGCGGTTCGCCACCGCGCTGGAGCACGCCCGAGTGACGCTCGATCTGGAGGGCGACACGCCGAAGACCGTGCTGGAATTCCGCAAGCACCTCGGCTGGTACGCCAGGGGCCTTCCCGGCGCGGCACACCTGCGCGAGCGGCTGCACCGGGTGGAATCCCTCGCCGAGGTCGAGCGCATCTTCTCCGGGTACCTCGCGACCGGCGAAGTCTTCGCCGCCGCGTGAGCGGCGCCGCCTACCTGGTCATCGGCGCCGGCTTCGGCGCCGCGGCGGGCTGGCTCGCCGCCAGGTTGTACGGAGCCCGCGCCTGCCGCTTTGCGCGGCGCGGCCACCGCGATTCCTTCGACCGCATCACCGCGTCGGCCGTGCGCGCCGCCGACGCCGCCGCCGATCTCCCGCCCGGGGCCAAGCTCGACGTCATGGCCAACCTGCTCGCGAACCGGGCCGCCGAACGCATCGGCCTCCCGGCCATTGTGGTGATGAGGGACCTGCCCGGCGGACCGATTACCGTGGTGGCCGTGTCCGACAACTACGACGCCCGGCTGGTCGGGCTCCCGGTGGAGCCGGACTCGTGGGCGGGGCGCGCCGTCACCGACGGGGTGCCCGTGGTGGCGCCGGAGGACGAGCCGGTGGTCGGCGCGGGCGTCGGCGACCGGCGCCGTCAGCCGCGAGGCGGTGTGGCCGTGCCGATCCGCACGCCGGTCGTGGTGGATGGCGCGGTGGTGGTCCTCGGCGATCTGCCCTACGAGCCGGTGGACGTCGTGAGCAGGCTGGAGGCGCTGATCGTGCGGTTCGCTCCGGTCCTGGGTCCGGCCCACGCCGTCGCCATCGCCGAGCGCAAGGCCAACACCGACGAGCTGACGGGGTTGGCGAACCGGCGGTCGCTCAACACCGCGATGGCGACGGGCGATGCGTCACACTCGGCCCTGGTGATGCTCGACCTGGATCACTTCAAGAGCGTCAACGACACGCTCGGCCACCCGGCGGGGGACGCTGCGCTGAAGCATCTGGCCAAGCTGCTCCGGACCGCCCTGCGCGGCGGGGACGTGGCCGCGCGGATCGGCGGAGAGGAGTTCGCGGTCTGGTTGCCCGGTGCCGATCTGGCGCTGGGGGTGGAGGTGGCCGGGCGCCTCCGCGCCCTGGTGGCCGAGCGGCCGTTCCGGATCGGCGGCGTCGAGTTCCCGCTCACCATCTCCTGTGGGGTATCCGCCTCTCCGCTGCCGATCCCGCAGCCGGACAACCTGATGGCGACGGCGGACGCCGCGCTGTACCGGGCGAAGCGGGAGGGTCGGAACCGTGTCGTGGCCACGGGGGGGAGGGGCGGCTAGATTACAGGTGTCGCCGGGGGCGACAGGATTCGACGGGTGTCGTGAGGTGGCAGCAGCGTGCCGAGGTCCCTGGATCCTCGCTAAACCTCTGGGAACTGTTCAAATGCCAACGCGGACTATGCGCTGGCGGCGTAAGGTGTAACAGCCTTATGCTCCTGCCCGAGATGGAGCCCGCCTGAGGCGACGCTCGGGTATCGAAAAATCGGGCTGGTCGTGCGTGGCGCCACGGCGCGCACGGCGAGATTCTACCGGGGCTCGGCTGCAGGCAGGTTGCCCGTGGACCGGCCGGCGGCAACAGTCTGAATCGCGGGCTACGCACGTAGACGCAGCTGCGGATCGCCGCTCGGACCGGGGTTCGATTCCCCGCGCCTCCATCACTTCCGCGCCTCCACTTTCCAGGCCGTTGGTGTTACCCGGGTTAGTTCGTCGTGCACGGCTAGCGTGCTGCTCCCGGTGCGCATTGCGAGTGGTTTCCCAGACGGGGGCTGGAGGTTTGCAGCAACGAGCGTTGCAGAACGCCTCGTTGCAGTCGTCAGCGGCGCAACGGCAACACACCCTCCGACGGTCGTAACTCCAGCGTCATCATAGTGTTAGGCTGTCATGGAAGCGTGGGCACCGTAAATGCCCTCTAGTCCAAGCGGGGGTTAAGGCTGGTTCGCGATTCCATGCTTCATCTTCGAGAGGAGATCTCATGCGCAGCACCAAGGGCTTTACCCTGATCGAGCTTCTGATCGTGGTGGTCATCATCGGCATTCTGGCCGCCATCGCGATTCCGAAGTTCGCGAACACGAAGGAGAAGGCGTACATCGCGTCGATGAAGTCGGATCTGCGCAACCTG
>Ga0187866_1000093_pt1 | contig 121632 bp, 99 predicted proteins | sample June2016WEW_11_1_3_FD_133013 | JGI IMG/M metagenome (GOLD analysis project Ga0187866, IMG submission 133013) | Peatland microbial communities from SPRUCE experiment site at the Marcell Experimental Forest, Minnesota, USA - June2016WEW_11_150 | ecosystem: Environmental > Terrestrial > Soil >... | reverse complement strand
CGCAGAATCCGGAGGCGCGATAACAACTAATTTAAGAGCAATCGGTTCTGAGAGACGTTGGGTTAGCGATAGTTATGGAACATCGGATCAACGTTATCTCGTTGGCACAATCGACGACGTCCATATCTACAACCGTGCACTCAGCGCCGGGGAGATCATAGCACTTTATAACTGTAGTGAGATAGGTGGTAGTAGTGGTGGCGCGGTCTCTGGCGGCGCGGGATACGTCAGGCAGGCGACCGCAGGCAGCAGCGGAACATCAACGTTTACGTTAGGCTCGTCGAATGATGCAATGATGATGACGATAGCGATAGCCCCGGCCGACGCCAGCGTTCACGGTTGTTGCGGAGACCTACGACCTTAGGGCGTAACTGTTATGAAAAAACAGATGAAAAATAATGGTGCTGTGTTTTTGATAGTCATTTTTGCGATTGCGCTTATGGCGACAATCACGGTAGGAATCTTGGTTATGACTACGGAAGAATTGCAGCTTATGCAAAATCAGTTATACGCCGCACAGGCGATGTGCATCGCTGAGGCGGGATTAAACGACGCGTTTGCACAGATACGAGCGAATCCGAATTGGACAGCCGGCTTTACCAATACGCCGTTCAACGGTGGCAGTTACACCGTGACTGTTAATAGTACCCTGCCAAAGCAAATAATTTCTACCGGCACCTCGTCGCAGGGGTATATGGCCAGGATGGCGGCTGACGTAACGATTGGCACGAGTTCGCCATGCAAAATCAGAATCGATAATTTGAGGGTCAACGAATGAGATTTGTCGAAAAGACAGTGGCAGGGATAGATATCTCGCAGGAAAGCATCAGTATCGTTTTGCTCAAAAACGGCAAAAACGGTCCGAAGTTCGTCAAGTCGGCTGTTGCGCCGATGCCTGCGGGGGCCGTCAAGGATGGGAACATTGTCAATGCTGCGATGCTTCAGCGGACGTTGCGAGAGATGAAGTTTCGCAACAGGATATGGACAAACCGTGCGGCTGTTTCACTTTTCGCCAAACCTGTTGTTACACAGATGATAGAGATGCCAAAACAGATGCCGCCCAACCTGACCCAGTTTGTCCATGGGGAGATGAAGCACTGTGCTGCTATGCCGAGCGGAGATATCGTGCTTGATTACTGTTCAGTCGGTTCAAACAAGCGTTCGGCGGATAAAAAGGTTTTGGCGGCTGCCGCTGAGACGAAAAAAGTTACCGAGCTTGTTCAAATTTTAGGTCGTGCCGGTTTTTCAGCGGAACTGGTTGAGCCGGCGATATTGTCTTATTTGCGGGCCATCAGCGACAAAAAAATAACCGGCAGGTCTGGTTGTAATGTGCTTGTTGCTATTTTCAGAGATAACATCCTGACGCTGTGTGTTTTGAGAAATGGAGTCGTCGATTTTATACGGACAAAGGAAGTCAGACAAAAAGCGACTGCCGGCGATTTGTGCGGCTGGCTGGCTGATGAGCTTGCCGAGATTCAAAAATTTTACAGTGTTGAGGTTATGGACAACACGGGCAAATGGGAAATTGCCGTGTTTGCCGATATCGCCCAGTTGCCGCAGGATGCAGAAGCGATTCTGAAATCCAGGGTTCAGGCTGGCTCACTGCAAGTCAGGACTTCAAAAGATGCGTATTTGGATACTATCGTTGGTGGTCAAACAACAGGTGATAAAAACGAGCAGCCCTCGCCGGTGGCTGTAGGTCTTGCAATGAATCTTTTGGTGGCACAGCGAGATGATGCGAGATTGAACCTGATGCCGCCTAAGATAATGCAGATTAGGGAGGCCAAGAAGGACGTACTGATTGCCGCCACCGTGGTTACGGCACTGCTGTTACTTATGGTGCTGGTTGTCGCGGCGCCTGCGTATATGATTAAGAAGGTATCCGGCGATACCGCCGGAAAGGCGGCGCGCGTATCGGTACGTAACACGAACAAAATGCTTGATAAGAATCAGCATCTCGACGCCAGGTTGCAGGCCTTGTCGAATCGACTCGACAGCATCGCTAAAATATCGGCATCGAATAAAGACGTAAACTGGGTGCAGTTGTTCACAAACATACGCAATGCCACCCCCGCCTCGGTTCGCATCGTCAGTTTGTCCTGTCGCGACGGCCAGAGGGTACAGATTGAAGGACTGGCGTTATCCAACGACGCCGTCAATTCGTTCGTCAGCTCGCTTGAGAAATCGCCCGATATCTCGACGGTAACGCTGCTTGAGTCCAGTAAACAGGAGGGGCAAAAGGGCTTTATAAACTACCAGATTAGTTGCAAGCTGGGTGTTAAGAAAGGCAAAGAAGATGATGTCGGTTGAAAAATTTATCCAGATTGAGCGTTTACACAGGCGTGTTTTACTGATAGCGCTGGCGGCAATTGTGGTTTTTGCCCTGTACCGGTGGATACTGGCGCCGCACACCAACCAGCTTCTGGCTGCGCAGAGATACAATTCCTCGCTTGATGTGGCTATACGCAAAGCCGATTTTATGCGCACGGCTATGGAAAATAAGAAGACCAAAATCGAGGAACTGACTAAGGAATCCGACCGGTTGCGAAATCAGTTATTTACGCAAAATGAAGCGCGTCGGTTTTTCGCGTCTTTGCCGTCCGTTGCAGCCCAGTCCGGCTGTGCTGTTCTGTCTGTAAGCGCAGTACCAGATGCGCAGCGGAATACGCAGAATGACACTCCCGCCATAGCTCCGAAAAAAGCCATGGTTACCATTATTGGCGGATACAACGGCATAACCAAATTTATTGGTGTGTTACAGAACTACGAACGCAAGGTATGGATAGAGTCCATGAGAATAGATGCCGGCGGTGCCGGAAAACTCAAATGTCAGGTGCTCCTGACGGTTTATTGCATCGAACGTGTGGAGAATTCTTTATATGAATAAGCTTATGACAAAAATAACGGTGTGTGCCTTTCTTGTCCTGGCAACGAGTATTTGTAACAGCGCGGATTCGACAAGCTCAGGGCAGGTCGGCCAGACGCAGCTCGAAAAGGCCACCATTATGCTAGTTAATGATAAAAAAGTTGAAGTTGTTGCGGCGGACGTCGGTCGCGACGACCCGTTTGGTGGAGGCGGTTTCGGCGATGTTGCTCCCGAATCGCAGAAAAGCATGGATTCGGGGGATGTCAACAAGCCGCCGTTGTTTGTTCGTACGATTACTTTGAAGTTCCTGAACGCCGCTAACCTGAAAACAGCGCTGGTCAAGATGTCCTCGGCGAACGGCAGCATCGGTATCGACGACAACACAAATTCAATTATTGTCTGCGACACAAAAGAGAATCTGGAGCGGATACTTGCTGAGGTAAGAAAAGCCGACCAGACGCCCAAGCAGGTGATTATTGAGGTTTTCATAATCGATGTTCAGCTCAGTAATGACACCGAAATTGGCGTGGATTGGGATATTTTAAGCAGCGATAACAAGGACTTCAGTTATCGCCAGAGTACGGTTTATCCTAACCGCCTGAGCGTAATAGCGCCGACAACCGACACAATCGGCAGTATGAGCGCCTTTCAGAACATCGGTCTTGGCAGCGAGGTGGCTATTGTTACCGACGACATTCGTAACGTGCTTCATCTGCTGCAGGAAAAAAGAAACGTGGATATTCTCGCCAGTCCTCGCGTGATGGTCGTCAGCGGCCAAAAAGCCAGCATCAAAACCGTTGAGGAAATCCCGTATCAGGAAATTACGCAGTCAAGCGCCGGCGGCGGTGGTACCAACGCTATAACCTCGACGCAGTTCAAAGATGTCGGTGTTACTATGGATGTTAAAGCGACCGTTACCGATGAAGGAAAGGTGTTATTGACTGTAAGCCCGAGTCAAAGCGTGACCACAGGAACATCAATCGGTGGGGTTCCGGTTATCGATAAACGCGAGGCCACCACGACACTGCTTATGGATGATGGCCAGGTGGTCGTTATGGGCGGATTAAGAAGGCAGGATACGCAGATTACAAAGGATCAGGTGCCTTTGCTTGGCGATTTGCCGCTCATTGGTTTTATCTTTGCGAATAACCATAAGGTGGTCCAGAACACGGAGCTGCTTGTGCTTTTATCGCCGCATATTAATGAAAATGAACCAGTGCCGGCGGAGGCAATGGCAAGGTTTAAAGAGTTTAAAAACAGGCCTGTGTTATCGCTGCCTGCTGAGCCGAATTGGCCATAGCCGGGCGATATATCGGAATCGGCGTCGCAACTTTTTGCTAATCCTGATAATGTTTTGGGTCGATAAAATATAGGAAATGAGTTAAGTAAATGGCGTGGGACGTCAATCCCTAAGGGATGAAAAGGAGAATTAGCAATGTTTGGATTATTTAAATCGGGCAAAAAATCGGGTAAACCGAAGATACTTATCGTGGACGATGAGCCGGATTATGTGGCTACAATCCAGCAGCACCTTGAATGGAGCAACTACCAGACGGCAGTAGCCGTTAACGGTCAGGAAGGGCTGGAGAAAGCGGCAAGTGAGAAGCCGGACCTTATTTTGCTTGATACAAACATGCCCATTATGAACGGCCACGAGACGCTTGAGCATTTGAGCAAGGACCCCCAGTTGAAGAACATACCGGTTATTATGGTGACTGCCGCCTGCGAAATGGACGACATTGCCACCGCCTCATCTTTTGGTGTCGTTGACTACATCGCAAAGCCGTTTGATTTTACTGAACTCAAAGAGAAGATTGCCAACGCACTTGCCGGCAAAAAAGCCCTTAGCGGCGTATAGTGGCGATTTTAAATTCGCTATTTTTTAGTTTTGTGTCTGCTGCAGTTGCTGAGTTGGTTCGGATTCACAGGTAGATGCTTTAATTGGCAGCAGGAAGTGTATGATTGTTCCCTTGCCGAATTCGGATTCCACCCATATCCTCCCGCCGTGCTTTTCGACGATATCTTTTGATATGGCCAGGCCCAGACCTGTTCCGCCTGTCTTGCGATTCCCGCTGCCAAGCTGTTGAAATTGCTGGAACAGCTTGGGGAGGTCTTCCTGTTTCATTCCGCAGCCGGTGTCGATGACTGAAACGCGAATATAGTTTTCGATCCTGCGACTTGCGATAGTAATACTGCCTTTATCTGTAAATTTCATTGCGTTGCTTACCAGGTTGGTGAGCACCTGAATCATTTTGTCGTTGTCGAAAATCACTTTGGGCAGGTTGTTATCAACTGCCAGCCGCAGCTCAATACCTTTCTGCTTTACGGCACCTGCCATCGTATTGTAAACATGTTCAATGACACTGCTGATATTGTTGTCCTGCATATTGAATTTGGCCTTGCCCGACTGGAGTTTTTGGAAGTCCAGGACGTCGTTGATAAGCCGTGCGAGACGGTCAATATTACGCTGGGCAATCTCCAATATCTCCCGTTGTTTGCTTTTGAGGCGTCCTGCTGCCCCATCCATAATCAGGGCGATATCTTCTTTTATTATGGTCAGCGGTGTCCGCAGCTCATGAGACACGGTTGAAATGAACTGTGATTTCAGGTCCATCGCCTCTTTGATTTTTCTGTCTGCTTCTTTGCGTTCGGTGATATCTTCGTAGGTTCCGAGAACTCCGACTACGTTTCCCTCTGAATCGTGAAGGGGAACCTTGTTTGTGTCCAGCCATGCCTGTTTGCCGTCGGCTTGAAGCTGTGGTTCAGAGATATGGTATTCAGCCGAGTTGCTTTCTATTACCCGCCTGTCGCATTGAGAGTAAAATTCTGTTTCCTCTTTTCGCCATGGCAGGTCTTGGTTCGTTTTGCCCACAATCTCCTGTGGTGAGGACAGGCCGGCATGTTTCGCGAATACCGCGTTACACCCCAAATAAACAAGATTGCGGTCTTTCCAGAAAATCGCCTGTGGGATGCTGTTCATCACCAGTTGAAGCATCTGCTGTGATTCGTGCAGTTTTTCGGCGACTTTCTTTCGCTCTATTGCGTAAAGAGCGGTTCTCACCAGCGAGATTTCTATCGCCGGGCCTTTGACGAGATAATCCGAGGCGCCGTTCTTTATTGCCTCAAGCCCCGTTTCTTCGTTCTCAAGTCCGGTGAGCACGACAATAGGTATATTGGCATTGACTTTGCTGACACTCTTGACTGTTTCGATACCGTTGCTGTCCGGAAGCCCCAGGTCCAACAGCAAAACATCGTATTGTCTGGTTTTGAGCAGGTTCAGACCATTGGCCAGACAGGAGGCGGATTCCACGACGAATTTAGCGGATTTGGTGGATTTAGCCAAAGCGCGTTTGACTAATCGAACGTCGATTTCGTCATCGTCTATTTGTAAAACCTTTATCTCGCCGTTCATAGATTCACCACAGAAGCCGCGGAGGTTATTTTCTTTTTTTTCTCCGCGGCCTCTGCGGACTCCGCGGTGAATGCTGGTATGCAAGTCCTATAACTAAGGCATTTTGTTTATAGCCCATTTGTCTTGCTGGTGAAATTATCGGCAAATTAAACGCGTGATTTCAGAAGAAAAAGGTGTTTTAGCGAATGAAAAAACGCACTATGGGCCTATAATAACAGGCTAATTTATGGTTTGGAATAAAGGGGGCGATTATTTGGATTTCACCTTTTTGCGTTGAGACATCAGGTTCGTGAATGTATCAAAAAGGTATTGTGAATCGTGTGGGCCTGGTGAGGCCTCGGGATGGTACTGCACGCAGAAGGCCGAAAGGCGCTTACAGCGGAATCCTTCAAGGGTGTTGTCATTCAGGTTGATGTGTGTCAGCTCAACGTCTTTATCTTTTAGCGAGTTGATATCGACGCAGAAGCCGTGATTTTGTGAGGTGATTTCGACCTGTTTGGTTTCGAGATTTTTAACGGGATGATTTGCGCCTCTGTGCCCGAATTTAAGTTTGTATGTTTCTCCGCCCAGCGCAAGGCCGAGTATCTGATGGCCGAGGCATATTCCGAAGATAGGAACTTTGCCTAAAAGTTGTCTGGTGCTTTCGACCGCGTAAGTTACCGCTGCTGGGTCGCCCGGGCCGTTGCTCAGGAATACGCCATCGGGTTTTTTCGCCAGAACTTCTTTTGCGGATGCGAATGCAGGCACGACCTGGACATCACAGCCGTGGCTTATTAGCAGTCGAAGAATGTTTTGCTTCATACCGAAATCATACGCGACCACTTTGTATTTCAGTTTTGGTTTGTCGGTCGATGGCTTCAAAACATCGACTACCGGCTTGTCCCATTTGTATGGCTTTTTCGATGTTACATCCTTTACTATGTCTCTGCCTACAAGCCCAGGATATTCGCTGAGAGTTTTCGTCAGAGACGATATTTTAAATTCCGTTGAAGAGATAATGCCTCGCATCGCGCCTTGTGTGCGGATGTGCTTGACGAGTTTTCTGGTATCGATACCCGCCAGCCCCACGACGTTATTGGCCTTGAGATATTCGCTTAACGGCCGTTCGTTTCTCCAGTTGCTCGGGTATTCGCAATTCTCTTTTACAATGAATCCGGCTGCGTAAACCTTTTTGGATTCCACGTCGAGTGCGTTGGTGCCGTAGTTGCCGATAAGCGGATACGTCATCGTGATTATCTGCTCGTAATATGACGGGTCGGTCGTAATTTCCTGGTAGCCGGTCATACTGGTATTGAAGACAACCTCGCCGCATTTCTGCCCTTTTGCGCCGAAGCTGGTTCCTTCAAACACCGTCCCATCTTCAAGTAATAGAATTGCCTTCATTTTTCTTTTTTCTTTTTACTTTTTGCTTTTTTCTTTTGTCTTATGATACAACTGAATACACTTTACGTCGATTCGCCCTTTTTTCAGCGCCTCGATTGCCTTGGCGACCGCTATTGCGCCCCTGATTGTCGTCACATAGGGCACCTGTTTATCCAGAGCGGTTCTTCTTATATGGAAAGAATCGTTTACCGCTTGTTTTCCTATTGTTGTGTTAACTATGAGGTCAACTTTGCGGTTGATGATTGAATCGAGCATGTTTGGTCTGCCCTCGCTTACTTTCAGCACAAATTCCGCCGGGACATTGTTGTTGATAAACGCGATGCATGTCCCTTTGGTTGCGGTGATTTTGAAGCCCATCTGGTTTAATTTGCGTGCGGCCTCTACGGCTCTCGGTTTGTCGGCGTCTTTGACGCTGAACAGCACCGTCCCGGTTGTCGGCAGGGCGTTTCCCGCGGCTATCTGGCTCTTGGCGTATGCGATGCCCGCCTCGTCTGCTATTCCCATTACCTCGCCCGTTGAAAGCATCTCAGGCCCGAGGATGGTGTCAACGCCGGGGAATTTAAGGAATGGGAATACCGCTTCTTTGACCGAATAATGTTTTGGCCAGACCTCTTTGGTAAACCCAAGCTCATCGAGCGTCATCCCAGCCATTATTTTCGCCGCTAATTTTGCTAGGGGCACGCCAATGGCCTTGCTGACGAATGGCACGGTTCGCGACGCCCGCGGGTTGACCTCGAGCACGTAAATCTCATCGTCCTTTATTGCGTATTGTATGTTTATCAGGCCTATGACATTCAGCTCCATCGCCAGCATCTTGGTCTGGCGCATTACTTCGTTTATGGTTTCCTGGCTGAGAGACACCGGGGGCAGTGTGCAGGCGCTGTCGCCTGAATGTACACCCGCTTCTTCTATGTGCTCCATTATCCCGCCGATGACCACACGTTTGCCGTCGCATATTGCATCGACATCCAATTCGGTGGCGTCGTCGAGAAACTTGTCTATTAAGACAGGGTGTTCGCCCGAAACCTCGATTGCTCTCTCGACGCAGCTTTTCAGTGCCTGCTCGTCGTAAACCACTTCCATCGCCCGGCCGCCAAGCACAAACGAAGGCCGAATCAAAAGCGGATAACCGAGTTTGCCGGCGATTTTAACCGTCTCATCATAAGACATCGCTGTGCCCGACATCGGCTGGCGAAGCTGAAGCTTCTCAACGACCTTGTTGAATCGCTTGCGGTCTTCCGCCCTATCGATACTGTCCGGGCTTGTCCCGATGATTTTAACGCCCGCCTGCTCGAGAGGAACAGCCAGTTTCAAGGGCGTTTGTCCGCCGAACTGCACAATAACGCCGTCCGGGTTTTCTTTTTCGACTATCGACATGATATCTTCGAAAGTCAGCGGCTCAAAATACAGCCGGTCCGAAGTGTCGTAATCGGTGCTGACCGTCTCCGGGTTGCAGTTGACCATTATCGACTCAACGCCGATTTCTTTCAGCGCAAACGCCGCGTGAACACAGCAGTAATCGAACTCGATACCCTGGCCTATGCGGTTCGGCCCGCCGCCAAGAATAATAATCTTTCGCTTTTTGGTCGGGTTCGATTCGCATTCGCTTTCATAAGTGGAATACAGGTAAGGCGTAGTCGCCTCGAATTCCGCGCCGCAGGTATCGACCCGCTTATATACCGGGTTTACCCCGGCGTCCTGTCTGAGTTTGCGGAATTTCTGTTCGGGCATTTCTGTCAGATATGCCATATACTTGTCGGCGAAGCCGTATTCCTTTGCCTGCCGTATAAGTTCGGGGGTCAGTTTGGAGGTACCATTAGATTTTATTTTTGCCTCAAGCTGCACAATATCTTTTATGTTGTTCAAGAACCACGGGTCTATTTTCGTGATTTTGAAAATTTCATCGATGCTAACTTTTCTGCGAATCGCCTCCGCCACGTACCAGATTCTGTCCCAGTAGGGCACTCGCAGCTTTTCTTTCAATTGCGGAAGCGAAATCGTTTTGTCGATGAATTTGTTGTCCAATGAATGACGGTCTATCTCCAGTGACCGGACCGCTTTGCCGAAGGCCTCTTTGAAGGTTCTGCCTATGGCCATCGCCTCGCCCACGGATTTCATCTGCACCGTCAGCGTCGGGTCGGTTCCGCGGAATTTCTCGAATGTGAAACGCGGCCACTTCACCACGCAGTAATCAATCGTCGGCTCAAAACACGCAGGCGTCTTTTTTGTAATGTCGTTTGGTATCTCATCCAGCGTATATCCCACTGCTAACAGCGACGCGATTTTGGCTATCGGGAAGCCCGTTGCCTTCGAGGCAAGAGCCGAGCTTCGCGACACACGCGGGTTCATTTCAATCACGTAAAGTTTGCCGTTGTCGGGATTCACTGCGAACTGGATATTTGAGCCGCCCGTCTCAACGCCTATCGCTCGGATAATCTTGATTGAGGCGTCTCGCATTATCTGGTATTCCTTGTCGGTCAGCGTTTGCGCCGGTGCGACTGTGATGCTGTCGCCCGTGTGGATGCCCATCGGGTCGAGATTCTCAATGGGGCAGACGATGACGACGTTATCCTTGCGGTCTCTCATCACCTCAAGCTCGAATTCCTTCCACCCGATTACGGATTCTTCGATGAGGATTTCGTGTCTTGGGCTGAAATTCAATCCCCAATCGACGCACTTGCGATATTCTTCTTTGTTGTAGGCGATATTGCCGCCCGTGCCGCCGAGGGTGAAGGATGGCCGGATAATTGCCGGCAGCCCGATATCATCGAGTAGTGCCTCCGCCTCCTGCCAGTTATGGACGTAGCCGCTTTTGGGAACGTCAAGACCGCAATCCTGAATTGTCTTTTTAAAGAGGTTTCTGTCTTCCGCCCGTTTGATACTTGCCAGGTCCGCGCCAAGCATCTTGACGTTATATTTCTTCAAAATACCGCGTTCCGCCAGTGCGACGGCTGTGTTCAGCCCCGTTTGCCCGCCAAGTGTTGGCAGCAAGCTGTCGGGTCTTTCAAGCTGGATGATTTTTTCGACGATTTCCGGCGTTATCGGCTCAATATACGTCCGGTCGGCAAAATCAGGGTCCGTCATTATCGTCGCGGGGTTGCTGTTTACCAGCACAACCTTGTAACCCTCGCGTCGAAGCACCTTGCACGCCTGAGCGCCGGAGTAATCGAACTCGCACGCCTGACCTATGACTATCGGCCCTGAGCCGATGATTAGTATTTTGTGTATGTCTTTACGTTTTGGCACCGCAGTTTCCCCGTCGTTGGTTCGGATAAACTCAAGGTATTGGTGCAGCTTTTTACAGCGCAGCAGACAAATTGTCAATCGTTATTCTTAAGCCAGCGGTCGATTGCGATTGCCGCGGCTCTGCCGCTGTCGATTGCCCGTACGACAAGTGAAGCGCCGTTGATTGTATCGCCCGCTGCGAATATCCACGGCTGGCTCGTCTGGAAGTTCTTTACCGCGACGTTGCCTCGCGAGTCCAGTTCCAGTCCAAGTTCTGTAATCAGCCCATTGTGGACGACGTGAACAAACCCCATTGCCAGCAGCACGATGTCGGCGTCCAGGATAACCTCTGTGCCGGGAATCTCTTTTAGTTTCCAGCCTGTGCTGAGCCCAGTCGAAGCATTGTTGTCCTGCTGCACCCAGTCAACTTTGCAGCAGTGAATTTTGCTGACTTTTGTGTCTGTTCCGGTGAATTTGGTCGTCATCACGCTCCAGAGCCGCTCGCAGCCCTCCTCGTGAGAGGAGCTTGTTCGCATTATTCTCGGCCAGTTGGGCCAGGGGGTGTCATCCGGCCTGTCGATTGGCGGCTTGGGCAAAATCTCTATTTGGACAATCTGCTTTGCTCCCTGCCTGCGAGCCGTGCCAACGCAGTCGCTGCCCGTGTCTCCGCCTCCTATGACCACGACCTTTTTGTCTTTAGCGTTAATTACCCGACCTGCGGTGAGCTTGTCGAATCCGTTGTCAATTACCTCTCCTGCGTAAATCCTGTTCTGCGACGTCAGGTAGTCCATTGCGTAAACGATGTTTTCGTAATCGCTTCCCTGCACCGGGATTCCCCTTGGTTCGCCTGCGCCCATAGTCAGGCAGATGCAGTCGAATTGTTTTTGCAGGTAATGTGCGGATATATCTTTGCCCACGGTTATATCGGTCTGTAACTGTACGCCCTCGGCCGACAACTGTTTTAGCCGGCGGTCGATTACTGATTTGCCCAGCTTAAAATCTGGGATGCCATATCGCAGGATACCGCCGATTTTCTGGTCTTTTTCAAAAACCACAACATCGTGTCCTGCCCGCGCAAGCTGCTGCGCCGCCGCTAACCCGGCTGGGCCTGAGCCGATTATGCCGACTCTTTTGCCCGTCTTTTTCGCCGCCGGCATCGGCTTTATCCAGCCCTCGGCGAATCCTCGCTCTACTATCTGGAACTCGATGTGCCTGATGAGAACGGGCTGGTCGCTTATCGCAAGTGTGCAGGCTGTTTCGCAGGGAGCCGGGCATACCCGGCCCGTAATTTCAGGGAAATTGTTTGTCGAATGTAAAAGCTCGCACGCCTCTCGCCAGTTTCCCTGGTAAATAAGCTCGTTGAAATCAGGTATGTAATTGTAAAGCGGGCAGCCCACCCCGTGGCAAAACGGTATGCCGCAGTCCATACATCGTGCCGCCTGCTGTTGAATCTGTTCAGGCGTCAATGGCAGGTCGAGTTCGTTAAAGTCGTGAATTCGTTCTTCTATCGGACGGTGACCTGCATCCTGACGTTTATATTTAAGAAATCCTTTTATCTCACCCATAGAACACCTCCTCTGTGGCAGGCGTTGTTTCCGTATCGCGTTGCTCCGCCGCTCGCATCTTCTCCAGCGCCTTGCGGTAATCGAATGGGACGACCTTCACGAATTTGCCTACCATATCCTGCCAGTTGCTGAGGATTTGGTGTGCCCTGGCGCTGCCGGTCCAGTCGAAATGCTTCTGGACGAGGTCCATGAGTATTTTTACGTCCTCTTTTTGCCAGACGCTTTCAAGTTCGACCATATCGAGGTTGCAAAGCGTATCGAAGTTGCTCGTTTCGTCGAGCACGTATGCGATGCCTCCGCTCATTCCCGCGGCGAAATTGCAGCCCGTTCTGCCGAGCACAACAACTGTGCCGCCAGTCATATATTCGCAGCAGTGGTCGCCCACGCCTTCCGCTATCGCGATTGCTCCGCTGTTTCGTACGGCGAATCGCTCGCCCGCCATCCCGTTGATAAACACCTCGCCGCTGGTCGCGCCGTAAAGAAGCGTGTTGCCCGCGATGATATTTTCTTTCGCCGCGAACGGGGCGCCTGCCGGCGTGATAACGGCGATTCTGCCGCCGCTAAGCCCTTTGCCGAGGTAGTCGTTACTTTCGCCCGTGAGCTTAAAAGTAACCCCCGGCGATAGGAACGCGCCGAAACTTTGTCCCGCCGAGCCGTTGAAAACCACTTGGAGGGTGTTATCGGGCAATCCCTCGGGGCCGTTTTTGGACAGGATGCGATTGCTCAATATCGCCCCGACGGCCCTGTTAAGATTGCGGATATTCATTTCGATAACGGTGTGTTTTTTGTTTTCGATTGCCGGTTTTGCCTTTTCGATAATCTGCCAGTCGAGGTGGTCTGCTAACTTGTCCGGCTGGCTGACAATTTGCCGGGTCGCTCTGCCGCCTGCCCTGAGCGAAGTCGAAGGGTCAGAAATATCCGGTTTATGGAAAATCATCGAAAAGTCCAGTCCCTTTGATTTCCAGTGCTCGATTGCCTTGTTTGTTCCAAGCCGGTCCGCGCGACCAATCATATCCTCGAATTTTATGAAGCCCAGTTGCGACATAATCTGCCGCACCTCTTCGGCCACAAAAAACATATATCGTTCAAGGTATTCGGGCTTACCCCTGAAGCGTTTTCGCAGCTCCGGGTCCTGCGTCGCTATGCCGAATGGACATGCCCCTTCGTGGCATTTGCGAAGCAGCGTACAGCCAAGCGTTACCAGTGCAGCGGTTCCAAACCCGAATCGCTCCGCGCCGAGTAACGCGCCTATGACAATATCTCGCCCGGTTTTCATTTGCCCATCCGCCTGTACCCTGATTCTGTCCCGCAGCCGGTTCATAACGAGCACCTGCTGTGTTTCCGCTAAGCCAAGCTCCCACGGGATGCCCGCGTGTTTTATTGAAGAAAGCGGGCTTGCGCCGGTTCCCCCGTCGTGTCCGCTGATTAGCACCTCGTCGGCGTTTGCCTTCGCGACGCCCGCGGCGATTGTCCCTACGCCTACTTCGGCGACTAATTTTACCGATACCCACACGCCGGGGTTGCTGCATTTGAGGTCGTAAATAAGCTGCGCCAAATCCTCAATCGAGTAAATGTCGTGGTGGGGGGGCGGCGATATAAGCGTAACTCCGACAGTGGAATAACGCAGCCGGGCGATTTCCTCGGTAACTTTATGCCCAGGCAGTTGTCCGCCCTCACCCGGTTTTGCCCCTTGGGCAATTTTTATCTGTAATTCTTTCGCGTGCGCCAGATAATTTATCGTTACGCCGAATCTTCCGCTTGCCACCTGCTTAATCCCACAGTTTTTCGAATCGCCGTTTAGCTCAGGCGTATATCTTGCCGGGTCTTCGCCGCCTTCGCCGGTGTTGCTCATCGCGCCGATGCGATTCATCGCTATTGCCACACACTCGTGCGTCTCTTTGCTTATTGACCCGTGACTCATCGCGCCGGTGCAGAATCTTTTCACGATTTCGCTTGCCGGCTCGACTTCCTCTATCGGCACTGACCTGCCCTGAGTGGAGTCGAAGGGTTTTCCCGGCTCAAATTCAAACAGTCCCCGCAGCGTGCATAGTTTCTCCGCCTGCTCGTTGACCGCCTTCGCAAATTCATCATATAACTTCGGGTCATTGCTCCGCACCGCCTGCTGTAAACGCGAAACGGTAATGGGATTCCACGCATGCCTTTCGCCGGTATGCCTGAACAGGTATTCTCCGCCAAACTCCAGCGCAGTCGTCCCGGTTGGATGCTGCCTGCCCTGAGCAAAGTCGAAGGGCTCGAAAGCCGCTTTGTGGCGGGATATTGCCTCGCGGGCAATCTCGTCCAGTCCTATGCCGCTTATGCGGGAGCTTGTTCCGGTCAGATATTTATCTATTACGTCGCGGTTCAGCCCGATTGCCTCGAACAACTGAGCGTTGTGGTAACTGCGAAGTGTTGATATTCCCATTTTGCTCATTACCTTGAGAATACCTTTTTTGACCGCGGCAATGTAATTATCGGCAATCTGCGTCAGTTCTATTTTCGCAGGCAGGTGTCCCTGTCGCCGCATCTCGAACAGCGTCTCGAATGCCAGGTAAGGATTGACCGCGTTTGCGCCATAACCGCATAGCAGGCAAAAATGCATTACCTCTCTTGGTTCACCTGTCTCGATAATCAATCCTGCTTCGCCTCGCAGACCCCGGCCAAGCAGTCCGTGATGAACCGCCCCGGTTGCCAGCAGCGATGGTATCGCCGCCTTATCCTGCGAGATGTTGCGGTCGCTTATGATTACCAGCGATACCCCATTACGAATCGCCTTCTCGGCTGCGTCCACAAGCTCATCGAGCGCCTTGCGCAAGTTCTCGCCGACATCCGGGCCGTCAGCGTCAAATACAGCGTGTATTGTTGCGACGCGAAAGTCCTCTCTTTTTACCGCCCGCAGCCGTTCGATGTCCTCGTTGGTAAGAATCGGGTGCGGCAGTTTCAACTGCCGGCAGTGTTCCGGGCTTTCTTCCAGGAAGTTTCGCTTTTTGCCCACGAATGACATCAAGCTCATCACAAGCCCTTCCCGCAGGGGGTCTATCGCGGGGTTTGTAACCTGGGCGAATAATTGCTTGAAGTAGCTGAACAGCAGTTTCGGTTTGTCCGACAGCACCGCAAGCGGGGTATCATTGCCCATCGAGCCGACCGGCTCCTGCCCGTTTACCGCCATCGGCGTCAAAATCATCTTCAGCTCTTCGCTGGTATAGCCGAACGCCCGCATCTTTCGCAGCGTTTTTTCGGAATCGCTGCTGATAAGCTCAGGCGTATCGAACAATCCTCGCAGCTCAATCCGGTTTTCCTCGAGCCATCGCCGGTATGGTCTGCGGCGGGCGATTTTGCTTTTTATTTCATTGTCGGTGATTATCCGGCCTTCGACCGTATCGACTAAGAACATATTTCCCGGTCGCAGCCGGCCCTTCTTGATTATCTTTTCAGGCGGGAAATCTACCACGCCCGCTTCGCTTGCTATCACCACTAATCCGTCGGTCGTAACTAAATATCTGCATGGCCTCAGCCCGTTGCGGTCGAGGGTGCCCCCTATGAACCTGCCGTCGGTAAATACCATTGCCGCCGGTCCGTCCCACGGCTCCATTATCGAGGAGTGATATTCGTAGAACGCCCGTTTGTCGGTGCTGATGTGATATTTTGGCCCGAACGCCTCCGGTATCATCATCATCATCGCGTGCGGCATACTTCGCCCGGCACGCATCAGAAGCTCCAGTGCCGCGTCAAAGCACCCCGAATCGCTCGTGTCCTCGGGCAGAACAGGCAGCAGGTCGCCTATTTCGTCGCCAAATGCCTCGCCTGCCCTGAGCATAGTCGAAGGACTTGCCATTGTCGTTTCGCGGGAGCGCATATAATTACGGTTTCCGCTGAGCGTATTGATTTCGCCGTTGTGCGCTACGCAGCGAAACGGCTGCGCCAATCGCCAGTTCGGAAATGTATTGGTGCTGTATCGCTGGTGAACTATCGCAAGGGCGGATTTGACTCGTTCATCGGCCAGGTCCGGATAATACGCGAACAACTGCCTCGCCATAAACATACCCTTGTAGCAGATTGTCCTGCCGGATAACGAGGTTACGTAAAAATCTTCGCCTGCCTTGCCCAGTTTCTCACGCACAATCCGTTCGGCCCTGCGTCTGGCCATATAAAGCCGGCGTTCAAACAGGTCGCTCTGCGAATCTACTCCGTAAACGAATACCTGTCTTATTGATGGCTCCGCGGCAAGTGCGATTTCACCGAGGCAGTTGTTGGCAGTTGGAACATTCCGCCAACCTATTACTTTCATACAGTAGTGGTTGATGGCTGATTCGAGAATCTGGTCGCATTTTTTGCGGATTTCGGCGTTTTTCGAGCCGAAGACCATTCCCACTGCGTAGAATGCCGGCTCAGGCAAAGTAAATCTAAGCCGTGAGCTTTCTTCCGCGAAAAACTCGTGCGGAATCTGGAACATAATACCGGCTCCGTCGCCGGTCATTTCGTCTGCGCCCGCTGCGCCGCGATGATGCAGGTTTATCAGTATTTCCTTGCCGTATTCGATTATCGAATGGTCTTTTGTCCCGTTTATGTTCACGACCGCCCCTATGCCGCAGGCGTCGTGCTCACGCCGGACTTCGTAAAGTCCCTGGTCTTTTTGTCTCATTATTTCATTACGCATTGTCTGTCTCGCTGTATGTTTGCCGGCTCACTAATCCTTCTCGCACAATTGAAGAATGTACATTTTATTATACGCCCGATGAAATTGTAAATCTTCTCTATTCTGGTAATATCGGCCATAAGTGATATTGATATTACTTCCAGAATATCTTATGCTGGGTTGCATAAAAATGGGGTGAGGCCCGACTCGTTTGGCCGACCGAAGGTCAGTTACATGAGCGGGCCTCACCCGCAACCCAATGCCCACTGCACGACCATTCGTGCAGCTTCGCCCTAATTAAATACTGTTACTACGCATCGTAATACAGATGGAACTCATGCGGATGCGGTCTCAATGCTACTTCATCCAGTTCCTTTTCACGTTTCCACTGAATCCATGTCTCGATAAGGTCGTCGGTGAATACATCGCCTTCGGTCAGGAATTTGTGGTCGCTTTCGAGTGCGGCACACGCTTCCGCGAGTGAGCCGGGTGCCTTTTTGGTCTTTGCCAGCTCAGCTTTGGACAGTTCATACACATCCACGTCCATTGGCTTACCCGGGTCGAGTTTGCGTTTGATACCGTCGTTGGCTGCCATAAGCATCGCGGCGAAAGTGAGGTAGCCGTTGCAGCTTGGGTCCGGGCAGCGGAACTCAACGCGTTTTGACTTCGGATTCGGTGAGTACATCGGAATACGGCAGGCGGCTGACCTGTTGCGTGCCGACATACAAAGATTTACCGGTGCCTCAAAACCCGGAACGAGCCGGCGATACGAATTTGTCGTCGGTGCTGCGAATGCCAGGATGGCCGGTGCGTGATGAATAAGCCCGGCAATCGCGTGCAAAGCCATGTCTGAAAGGCCTGCATAGCCCTTTCCGGCGAATAGGTTGACGCCCTTCTTCCAGAGTGAGAAGTGTGTGTGCATACCGGAGCCGTTGTCCAGGAATATCGGCTTGGGCATAAACGTCGCCGTTTTGCCGTGGCGTTTTGCAACGTTCTTGACAATGTATTTATACCACATAAGCTTGTCGGCCTGCTCGACTAACGGTGCGTAAAGCATATCGATTTCGGCCTGACCGCCGGTGGCGACTTCGTGATGGTGCTTCTCAATCACGATACCGACCTTCTGCATTTCCTCGACCATTTCGGTGCGGATATCCTGCTGAGTATCAGTCGGGCTTACCGGGAAGTAACCGCCTTTGTATGACGGCTTATATCCGAGGTTTGGCTCTTCGAAACGGGCTGTGTTCCATGACCCTTCCGATGAATCGATTGAGTACATTCCGGTATGCTGGTTCTGCTCATAGCGGACTTCGTCGAAGATGAAGAATTCCGGCTCCGGGCCGTAATATGCGGTATCCGCCAACCCGGTGCTTTTTGCGAAATTGGCCGCTTTTTTGGCAATATTGCGTGGGTCGCGATTATATTCTTCGCGTGACAGCGGGTCAACGACGTCCGCGAGGACACTTACCGTCGGCTTGGCGAAAAACGAGTCCATCACAACTGTGCTCAGGTCCGGAACCGCCATCATATCCGACTGATGAATTGGTTTCCAGCCGCGGATTGATGAGCCGTCGAAACCAAGACCTTCCTCTAAGGACTTTGCGTCGAGGAACTCAATTGGGAATGTGCAGTGCTGCCAGGTGCCAAGAAGGTCGACGAACTTCAAGTCCGCCATATTGGCATTGTTCTTTTTTGCAAAATCAAAGAATTCTTTTGGAGTCATTTGTCCACCTCTCTAATAAAATTGGGTTGCTAATATTTTTTCCGCTACGAGCGGATTGTTTTTTTATCCTATTGCCAAATTTCCTTTTTCACCTGTTCTGATACGAATACATTCGGGCAGGTCGAGCACGAATATCTTGCCGTCGCCGATTTGACCTGTTCTTGCGCCATCAGTTACCGCTTTTATCGCCGGCTCGACAAACGCGTCGTTTACTGCTATCTCCAGCTTAACCTTTCTCAATAAACTGCCCTGTTCTTTATGGCCTCGATAGACCTCCGCTATACCTTTTTGTCTGCCTCGGCCGACAACATTCGACACCGTCACAAGGTGAATTTCTTTTTCCTCTAATCTTTTAAGCACTTCGTCCAGTCGGTCCGGCTGAATCACGGCGATTATATACTTCATTTGCCCTGTCCTTCTTTCACTCCCGTTCCCGAAAGGGATGCCTTACGGCAAAGGGATGGCCAAGCCATTAGTCAATAATTGTGTATGCCGCCTCTCGATGCTGCGTCAGGTCCAGTCCTACTCGCTCCTCATGGTCGCTTACCCTTAGTTTGACAACCGCGTCCACGAACTTAAGAAGCACCGCGCCTACTACGAAGGAATATACAATTGTTACAATTACTACCTTGATTTGTATCCACAATTGTAACGGATTACCATAAAATAAACCATCAGCTCCATCCGGGTTGATTGTTTTTGTCGCCCAGAGGCCCGTTGCGATTACGCCCCAGATGCCGCCAATTCCGTGAACTCCAAAGGCGTCTAATGAATCATCGTAGCCAAATTTGGTTTTAATGCAGGTTACTACCAGCCACGGAAGTATCCCGGCTCCTATGCCAATCCATATTGCTCCAACGGGCGTAACATATCCGGATGCCGGTGTAACTGCTGCCAGACCCGCCACCGCGCCGGTAATCATTCCCAGTGTCGTCGGTTTCTTATATTTGAGCCAGTCAAGCACTGACCACGTTACGCCCGCGACTGCGCCTGCTATATGTGTAACAGCAAACGCATTGCCCGCGAGTCCTGATGCCTTCAGGGCGCTGCCCGCATTAAAGCCGAACCACCCGAACCAGAGCAATCCTGCGCCCAGCGCGGCAAACGGCAAATTATGCGGCGGTGAGATACCATTTGGATAGCCCTGTCGTTTCCCCAGTATCAGGGCAGCCGCTAAAGCCGTCATACCTGCGTTAATGTGAACCACCGCACCGCCGGCAAAGTCAAGCGCGCCCATATTCTTAAGGAAGCCGCCGTTGCCCCAGAGCCAGTGTGTAATCGGGTCATACACGATTGTCGCCCAAAGCAGGATGAAAATCACAAACGCGGAGAATTTCATCCGTTCCGCGAATGCCCCGATGATTAACGCGGGCGTTATAACCGCGAACATCATCTGGAACATCATAAAAACCTCGTGCGGGATAGTTGGTGCATAAGCGGCATTTGGCGTCATACCAACGCCGTTCAGGAAAGTCCAGTCCAGTCCGCCGATTATGCTGTGCTTATCCGGCCCGAATGATAAACTGTATCCGCACACAATCCATTGGATACTGATTATGCACAGGGCCATGAAGCACTGCATCAGGACCGACAGTATATTCTTGCGTCGAACCAGCCCGCCATAGAAAAACGCCAGGCCCGGTGTCATAAGCATTACAAGCGCCGCGCTTATCAATACCCACGCCGTATCACCTGTGTTGATTGTCGAATTTTGACTTGTCAAAGAACCTGCTTCAACTAATTGCTGCGTTTCGCAAAACGCTGTTCCGGCGGTCAATAAAACAACCACCGCTATAGCCAGAGTTATTTTCATCTCTGTGCTCCTTGGCTGTCGCCTGGGACTAACTTTCTTCGTGTTTACATAAAACGGCTGTACTACATAGTATTCGCAAATCCTATGCCAGGATGCCTAATTCGTGGCCGTTTCAATGTAACACTTTGTCTATGCTGAAGTTACGTCCAATAAGCCCTCAGAGCAAGCAGAGAAATAATCTACATTATTGTATATCTTTCAAAAAATTTTTACGTTTTTGTTATTTTTCGTGTTAAAATGGGGGCCCCGCCAGCCGTGGCACAGAGCCCGCCATGAACGGGGCTATTATGTTAGCCCCGTCGTCGCAAACCTGTTAACCGATGGCTTCGTTGCCCTTTTCGCCCGTTCTAATGCGGATACATTCGGGCAGGTCGAGTACGAATATCTTGCCGTCGCCGATTTGGCCCGTTCTTGCGCCGTCAATGATTGCCTGAATGGCCGGTTCGACAAACGCATCGTTCACCGCTATCTCAATCTGAACTTTTCTCAACAAGCTGCCTTGTTCCTTGTGGCCCCGGTAAACTTCGGCTATACCTTTTTGCCTGCCCCGGCCCACAACGTTCGATACTGTAACCAGGTGAATCTCTTTTTCCGTTAGGCGTTTGAGCACTTCGTCTAAACGGTCCGGCTGAATTACTGCGATTATGTATTTCATTGGTTTATTCCTTTCTCGTTTAGTCAATAATGGTATATGCTGCTTCACGGTGTTGCGTTAAATCCAGACCTACACGTTCCTCATGTTCACTAACTCGCAATTTCATTACTATATCCACAGCTTTAAGCAGGACGATTCCAACGACGAACGAATAAACTACCGTGATAAGCACGGCTTTGACTTGTATCCAGAGCAATGCTGGATTGCCGTATAGCAACCCATCAGCGCCGGCAGGATTTATTGTCTTTGTGGCAAAGATACCGGTTGCTATCGCTCCCCAGATACCGCCCACGCCATGAACGCCGAAGGCATCGAGCGTATCGTCATAGCCAAGCAAATTTTTGAAATGCGTTACAGCGAACCAGGGAATAACGCCGGCGCCTATGCCAATCCATATCGCGCCCATTGGCGTGACGAAACCCGATGCCGGGGTGATTGCCACCAGTCCTGCGACCATACCGGTAATCAGACCCAGAGTTGTGGGTTTTTTGTGTTTGAGCCAGTCGAGAGTTGCCCAGGCAACACCCGCTGTGGCGGCGGCAATGTGCGTTGCGGTAAACGCGCTGACTGCCAGGCCACCAGCGCCTAAGGCACTGCCCGCATTGAAGCCGAACCAGCCAAACCACAATAATGCCGCTCCCAGCACTGCAAAGGGCAGATTATGAGGAGGAGATATTCCATTTGGATACCCTTGCCGACGACCAAGCACCAGCGCCGCCGCGAGAGCGGTCATACCCGCGTTGATATGCACCACGGTTCCGCCGGCGAAATCCAGTGCGCCCCAGTTTCTTATGAATCCGCCAACTCCCCATACCCAGTGCGCAACGGGGTCATATATAATTGTCGCCCACAACAGGATAAAGACGCAGAACGCCGAAAATTTCATTCGTTCGGCAAATGCCCCCAGAATCAGCGCGGGCGTAATAACGGCGAACATCATTTGGAACATCATAAATAGTTGATGCGGAATTGTTGGTGCGTAATCGGCGTTTGGAGTAAGCCCCACGTTCTTCAGGAAAGACCAGTCAAGCCCACCTATAAGTGAACGGTGGTCGGGGCCGAAAGACAAGCTGTAACCGAAGAGCACCCATTGCAAGCTAATCAGGCACAGTATCATCATACATTGCATCAGCACGGAGAGCATATTTTTACGACGAACCAGGCCGCCATAGAAAAACGCCAGGCCGGGTGTCATAAGCATTACCAATGCGGCCGAAATAAGCAGCCAACCAGTGTCCCCGGTGTCAATTTTTGGCGTCGGCGCAGTCGATGTCGGCTCATCTGCTATCGCCGCACCATACATCAGAACCGATACCAGAATTACAACCGGAAGAAATTTTCTTAATTTCACTAATTGTCCTGTCGGGTTTCGCATGATTTGTTTCTCCTTTAACGTCAGTTAAAAATGTTCAATCATTAAAAGCTTGTTGATATTCCTACGCCTGCCCAGAAGTTATCGCTCTTGTCTGTGGCGTCCCGTATCGAGTTGCCGAGCATTGTCGAGTAGTTGATGCTTGGCTTAATCATCCAGGTATATACCTGCGTGCAAAGAGCGGCCGAAAGTGTAAGGTCATTTGACTGGCCGCTGTTTACGCCAAAATAGCCATTGTTATAAGCCGCGTTGCCCCAGCCATAGCTTGCGCCTAACAGTAGGCCGCAATAGCAATTCTCGTTCATCACGTAAACCTTATCAAAGGTTTGCCCGATGCTGTACTGGAAATAGCTGCCATGGATTGCCTGGACGTCGCGAAACCATTTGAACGAAGGCGTCAAAGGAACCTTGGTCAAGCTGAAGCCGCCATAAATTTCAGTTGTTGAGTCAACGTGAGTATTCGGAAACTGATAGTAAATTGTGCCTACCGACCAGCTTACCCAGTTGAAGTCCGGAATCGTAGCAGTGTAATCAAGTGTCAAGTCGTATTCGCTGAACTCCCCGGCGTTGTCGGGGGCCGTCTTGGACTTGTTCGTCATATCGAGGTTGCCCCAGATTGAGCCGGTGAACCCATACGCACTTGCGGAGACGGTTGGCTGCAGTACGCTGCTGTTGTCAACGTTCTGGCCTCGCCAGATGTATTTGCTGAAATAATCCAGGGAAACCCCATATGTAACAACCTTGTCTTCGGCTGCCGCTGTTCCCGCCGCAAATGCAATCAATACAAGTCCGCAAACCCAACGACCATACCTTACCAGCTTCACGTTGTTCTCCTTTCAAATGTCCGAAACATTCATGTTTTTCAATAAAGAGTATCTTTGCAATAGGCGTGCCAGAAATGAAAAGGACTGATTACCGGGATGTAACCTTTTATTAGAAAGGGGGTTATAGATTGTTTTTTAACTATGCTTACAAGAGGGGGTAGCGACAAAGATGTAAACCATAGCCAATTGGCGCACAAATTTGTAGGTTTTAGGGTGTCAGGAAAGCAGCTTCGGGTAAATGGCGTATATCTTTATTTTGTAGCCGAGGATTCGTTCGGTTAACCCAAGTTCTTGGGCGGCTTTTCTCTGCTGGCCGCCGGATTTCTTCAGTGCGTCGATGATAAGCTCCCGCTCTTTGTTGGCGATTATCTCAGCCAAAGAGTGCCCGGCGACTTGGTCGCTCTTTTTTATCATTTGAAGCGATGGCGGCAGATGTTCAGAGCGTATTACATCTTCATCGCAGAGCAGCACCGCTCTTTCAATGCAATTTTCCAGTTCCCTGATATTTCCCGGCCAGTGGTAGCTCGTCAGCATCTCGATAGCCGGCGTTGAAATGCGGGTTATGTTTTTTTTGTTCTCGGCGGCGTATTTCTCAAGGAAATGGTCCGCCAACTGCATTATATCGTCTTTGCGTTCTCTCAAAGGCGGCAGGTAAATCGGGAAAACGTTTACGCGGTAATACAAGTCCTCGCGGAAGACGCCTTCTTTTATCTGCTGTTCGAGGTTTTTATTTGTAGCGACGATAATCCGAACGTTTGATTTGATTGTTTCGATTCCGCCGAGCCGCTCGAATTCCTTGAATTGAATCACCCGCAATAATTTGATCTGCAGATTAACGGGAAAATCGCCTATTTCATCCAGGAATATAGTACCGCCGTGCGCCCGTTCGAATCTGCCCGTTTTTCGTTCCGTTGCGCCTGTAAATGCTCCTTTTTCGTGCCCGAACAATTCGCTTTCGAGCAGTGTTTCCGGCAGGGCGGTGCAGTTGACCTTTATAAAGGGCTTTTCGGCCCTGGGGCTGTTATAGTGAATGGCGTGGGCTACGAGGTCTTTGCCCGTTCCGCTTTCTCCGCGAATCAGAACGGTTGCGTTGCTGTCGGCCACCTGTTCGATAAGCCGGTACACCTGCTGCATCGCGTTGGATTGTCCCACCATATTATGAACGCGGAATCGCGTTTTTAATTCTTGTTTAAGCCGGACATTTTCGTCGCGGAGCTGTCTTTGTTCGGATTCCACCAGCTTGTTCAGCTTTACCGCCTGGGCAATCATAGTGGAAATGATATTGAGCAGCCGGATGTGGTTTTCAAAATCATTGCTTTTTTCGGTCTGGCGGTCCACGCTGAGAGCTCCGATGGTTTTGCCTTCGAGCTTGATGGGAACACAGAAGAAGGTTATCGGCCTGCCTTTTGTTGTGTTCCTTGCGCCGGTTTTGTGGACGAAACGGGGGTCTTTCGATATATCAGGCACGATGATTTCTTTGCCTGTTTGCACAACTGTTCCGGTGACGCCCTCGCCCATTTTATAGATGCCCATTTTTTTCGATTTTTCGCTCAGGCCGTGGGCTATCTCGATATTTATGGTTTCGGTGTCCGGGTTCAGCAGGGTGATTGTCCCGCGTTGCAGCTTCAGGTAAGTGTCCAGCGACTGCAGAATCGAGCGCAGCGTCTGCTTCAGGTCCAATGATTCCGCAAGACCTTTTGCTATGTCGCTTAAAAGCTGCACTTCCTTCACAGGACTGGTTTTCATCCCTAAATTCCTAATAACGGCTGTAGGCAGATATGATAACAAGATTGTAGGCGGGATGCAATAAACAACAATTTCGTATTTTTGGCAATCGGCGCCCATAAAAAAAGCGACCCCGCCTCGTGAGGAGGCGGGGTCGCCTGAAAAACTCTAATCAATAGTTGTTACAACTAAGGAGCTGGGCAATTGGCGTCAGTCCCAGTAGCAGTTGCCCAGAACGGGTTAAAGGTAACATAAGTAGATGTCGAAGAGCCGGTGGTGCCGCAAAGAACAGCACCAACACCAATTGGACCAGTGGCATCGCCCCAATAGTTACGCTTGGCGCTCAGGGATACTGGCTGTCCTGCTGTGCCAATCATATTATCGACGGTCGGGAGAGCACCGCCCGGGGTCCTCAGGAGTGAGTTATTTGTAAACGATACGCCACCCCAATTGACGTCATTGGGTTCGATAGAGGTGTCAATCACGAGTGCGTAATCCTGGCTTCCAGCCGAGAACGTATTAAGGTTGATGGTCATGCTCTGCAGACGGTTAGCATCACAACCATCGGCAGATTCATACATAAGGATTCCACCGCGAGTGAAGGTGTTGTTGGTGATATTCAGGTTAATCAAGTTGGTCTCGTTAGGTCCGACCACAACAGCCATGCCTTCGTTCGCATTGTTACCGGAGATAGTTATACTGCAGGCATCGGAACTATCGATTTTCACGAAGTTGGCATCTGTTCCCAACTTGGTGAATGTGTTGCTGGTGATAGATATGTTCCTGACTGTTGCTACTGTTAATCCGTTTGCGAATCCAGGACCAAGATAAACACCATTACCGTCATTCTCAAAGGTGTTATTCGCAATTGTAACAGTATTGGCCTTGTCTATTCTCACACCCATTGATGCATCACCAGCAGAGTTGAGGTCGCAGTAAGAAACCGTCGTGTTATCTTTGTCTGCGCTGATTAAGGCGACGGTGCTGGCGCCGACGGCGCTCTTAATGGCGAATCCTTTTCCTGCCGCGCCGCCGATTGTGCAGCCGGTAGCGAGTACGGCGCCGCGACTGGTGAGTTTTATACCGTTAGGGTCCACACCTATAGGTTGAATAGTCGCAGCAGCAGAGCCGGTCGTCGATTGAAGCGTAATATTGGGCTCGTTAATTTCCACGTCCTCAACATAACATCCATCCGCGATGGTAATAGTCAACGGCGCGTAATTGACAGCAGTAGAAGCACGGTTGGGGTCGGCGAAAATAGCCAGATTTATCTGCGTCTTGAGGGATGCCGAAGTTTGTGCCTGTGCCGCAGCGGACCAGGCGGTTGCATTGTTACAGACATCTTCTGCCTGGACCTGGTAGCTATGTATGGTACTTTCACTGAGACCCGTGTCCGTGAAGTTTGCATCGGTGCTCCAATCCCTCAGCACACCTAACGATGCACTGTTCCGGAACCGATATTGGACAACACTACCTACATTATTATCAACCGCAGTTGTCGCTTTCATTGAAATTGAAGTGGCCCCTGTGGCGTGAGGGAGTACCGCGAAAGTCATCGGGTTTGGCGTAGGTGCGGTTGTATCTGTTTTGGTAGTTGCGTTCATATCGACTGATGCAGCCGTTTTATTCGGCGTCGAAGCGTTATCCTCGGCCATTACATTGTAGTCATACCTGGTGTTAGGAGCAAGGTTGGTGTCTGTGAAGGTCGTAGAGGTCGTCCAGCCGCTGTTGTGACCGTTGGGGTCCTGCTTATTTCTAAAGTAGTACTTCACCGGACCCTGAGGATCAGTTGCGGTCGTCGCGGTCATTGTAATTTGAGTATCGCTTGTTGCGTTAGGACCGGATGCCCATGTCATTGGGTTTGGCGTAGGTGCGTTGGTGTCCGCTGAGAAGTGAGTTGTTGCGCTCGCACTGGCCGATGCATCGGTTACATTCGGCACAGCTGCGCTATCCTCGGCCGTTACAGTGTATGTGTAATTAGTATCAGCAGTAAGGCCGGTGTCTATCCATGTCGGCGTGAGTATCCAACCACTGTGGTGACTGGTATCGGTAACATTTGCAAAGTAGTACAGTACAGGAGGAGAACCAGCATCGGTTGCGGTTGTTGCGGTCATTGTAATTGCAGTATCGCTTAGTGCCGCAGGTACGCTTGCCCACGTCATCGGGTTTGGTGTAGGTTTAGTGGTGTCTGAGATAATGGGGTATTTGGCTGCCAGTGAGTTCTGGATAAGGCCTATGACAGTGGGAACATCGCTGGTCGAATCAGCTTTCGTCTTCGCAACGTCCAATGTCATACTCATAGTGCCAAGACCTAATTCGCCGACAAGCATAGAGCCGTTCAGGGTTTTCGCGATATTTTTACCGGTGAGACCAACAGTTTTTCCATCAGTATATTTTCCAGCCAGCACTGCGTCTTTAGTGCCGCTCACATAATCAGCAACTATGTAGCCGCCCTTGGCAGCAAAATCAACCGTTACGTTTACTGCTTGTTGATTAGGCGTGGGCTTAAGCCAATAGGTCAGCTGTTGTGCATCGCAGACGTCTTGAGTATCCAGATTGACGCTGAGCACCAGGTAGCCAGCCAGTGTTTGCTTCACCAGTGCGTCGGTGCTAAAATCCGAGGTCTTTTGGGAAGTTTTGTAAACAAGAGTGCTGTTGCCATAACTGGGGACACACATCATCGCCACAAAAACTGCCACAAAAACTAATACTAACAACTTTCTCATCTTAATTCTCCTTTCGAATAACTTTTTCATCTTGAATACGTTTTTAATTCCTAAAATATCCTCTTCGAATTTCTAATGGCCTTCTAATGGCTTTTCCATCCGCAAATCTCCTTTCTTATAACACCTTTAATACCTTCCCATCCTTTAATTTCCTTTTTGCGTATAATTAACCTCTTTCCGCCAGGCGAAAAAAGGAAATTATACGCAAACATTTATATCCACAATATAAGAGTTATCACTCCAATCTTAATCGTACCTGCTGTACAATTCCAAAGGAAACGCCCTTATCAGTACTATTAACATTGTCTGTAAGCTTCTTAGTGGTATATAATGACCGAGCTTTACGGCACAATCAACAAAATTTTATTATTTTTTTGCAAAATTTTCAAAAATGCCTATACTTTGTCTCAGCGTTTTTAAAACAGAGCATAAAGGTCATTGGTCGAAACCTAATTTAAAACCGGTTAATTATCAAGGAATATTTTTATGGTCAAGGCAAAAAAGCAGTATAGGGTTTCCATTTCAGCAGTTTGCATCCTTCTTGTTTCTCTTTCCATTATATGTGTTATTATCGGCTGTTCATCAAAAAAGGATAAATCAAGTGCCGGGAAATCTCGTCCTGCCAAAACTGGCGATAACATTTCTTCAGCAGACAAAACGCCCAAATTACCCAAATCGCCCAATTTACCATTATCGGATGCCAATCAGACCGCAAAAAAAACCGCTACGCTCCGTGAAGGCAGAGTATCCACAGATGCTCTGCAGAGAGAATATAACATAGCAAGCAGCAGTGAGAAAAAAATTGAGGTTTTGCAGTTTCTGCCCGACGGGGAGATTGACCATGACCCCTGCGCAATTGAAATGGTTCGGACGGCGGTGGCAGACGAGGATGGCAATGTGGCTCTGGCAGGGATTGAGTTGGTGCGGGGATGTAATGGTCCGCAGGTTCTGCCTGTGGTAGCTAAGGCGATGTCGCATTCGGATGAGGAGGTCAGGCAAACGGCGGTAGACATTCTTTCAGATATTAACGACCCGCAGACAGGCGACTTGCTCGCTACGGCGGTGTCGGATGAATCGGAAAATATACGGAATTCTGCTCTTGACATAGCCAGAGATAAAGACGAACAGGTTCGATTCAAGGTCTACGAAAAGGGGATTTCCAGTTCATACGGCGATACAAAGGAAGATTCAGTTGATATGTTGGGAAATATGGGGGGGCACCGCGCCGTGGATATTTTGATAGAAGCCCTGCAGGACAAAGACGCCGAATTCCGTGAGAAAGTCACTTCCGCTATTAGTATGCTAATCGATAAGGAATTTGGTTCATACGAAGAAGCAAAAACCTGGTGGGAGAATAACAAAGGCAAATATGATGAAGATTTGTCCCTGAAGTAGTGTTTTCCAGGCAACAAAAAACTCAGAGAATTTTTCAAGACGTATCCTTAAATTATATGAGATTAGCGTTGATGTCTTGTCTTATTGTGTAGAGGGCTCGATTTTTATGAAGAAAGCTTTAGTTACGGGTATTACAGGCCAGGATGGCTCCTATCTTACCGAGCTTCTCCTTAAAAAGGGCTACGAGGTTTGGGGTATCATCCGCAGAAGTTCATCATTCCACACTGGCAGAATTGACCATTTATATAAAGACCCCCACGAAAAACCACATCTTCGTCTTGTTTATGGTGACCTTACCGATGGCGGCAACCTTTCCACTATTGTCAATGAGCTTCAGCCCGATGAAATATACAACCTCGGCGCACAAAGCCACGTCAAAGTAAGCTTTGAAACGCCGGTTTACACAGTCAATACGGACGCTCTCGGGACACTCCGCCTGCTCGAAGCTCTTCGTTCAATGAAAAACCCTCCCAGGTTCTACCAGGCATCCAGCAGCGAAATGTACGGCAAGGTAGTCGAAACCCCGCAGAGCGAAAAAACTCCCTTTTATCCCAGAAGTCCCTACGGTTGTGCCAAGGTATATAGTTTCTGGCAGACGGTCAACTACCGCGAAGCTTATGGTCTTTTCGCCTGCAACGGCATTCTCTTCAATCACGAATCACCTCGCCGCGGCGAAACCTTCGTCACTCGAAAAATTACCCGCGCCGCTACCCGCATAAAACTTGGACTTCAGGATAAGCTCTACCTCGGTAATCTTGACGCCAAACGCGACTGGGGCTATGCGGGCGATTACGTAGAGGCGATGTGGCTTATTCTCCAGCAGGATAAACCCGATGATTTCGTCATTGCTACTGGTGAAACCCACTCTGTTCGTGAGTTCGTCGAAGAGGTCTTCGGCTGTCTCGATATGGATTGGCATAAATACGTCGAGGTTGACCCCGTGTATTTCAGGCCTGCCGAAGTGGACATTCTTCAGGGCGACGCAGCCAAAGCAGCCAAAGTCCTCGGCTGGAAACCAAAGGTATCTTTCAAAGAGCTTGCGAAAATGATGACCGAAGCCGATATGAAAATCGCGCAGCAGGAAAAAATCATCGCGGAGCATGAAAGAAGATAATGAGCGAATTCTTCAAAAGCAAACGAATTGTAGTTACGGGCGGCGCCGGCTTTCTCGGCAGTTATATCATTGAAGGCCTGCAGAAACGCGGCTGCAAAAATATCCTCATCCCCAAAATAGAGGACTATAATTTCGTCAATCTTCCCGATTGTTTCAGGATGTATGACGATATGAAACCCGATATCGTAATCCATCTTGCCGCCGTGGTAGGGGGTATTGGCGCCAATCGTCAGCACCCCGGCAAATTCTTCTACGAAAACCTTATCATGGGCGTACAGCTCATTGACCAGGCACGCCTTCGCAAAATCGAAAAATTCGTCGCTATCGGCACCGTCTGCTCATACCCTAAATTTACCCCCGTCCCTTTCAAAGAAGACGATATCTGGAATGGCTACCCCGAGGAAACAAATGCCCCTTACGGCCTGGCAAAAAAAATGCTCCTCGTCCAGTCCCAGTCTTATCGCGCAGAATATGGTTTCAACAGCATTTTTCTTGTCCCCGTGAATCTCTACGGCCCGCGGGATAATTTCGACCCCGCCAGTTCCCACGTCATTCCGGCTCTTATAAAGAAATGCGTCGATGCAATCGACGCGGGCGATGACCATATTGTCTGCTGGGGAACGGGCTCTGCATCGCGTGAGTTCATTTATGCCGGCGACGCCGCGGAAGGTATTCTGCTTGCCGCCGAATGCTACAACGGTCCCGAACCTGTCAATATCGGCGCCGGCTTCGAAATCACAATCAAAGACCTCGTCGAGAAAATCGTAAAATTTACCGGCTTCAAAGGCCAAATTCGCTGGGATTCTTCCAAACCCGACGGCCAGCCCCGACGCCGGCTTGACGTCTCACGTGCCAAAAAGCTCTTCGGCTTCGAGGCCCAAATGACTTTCGACGAAGGTCTCAAAAGAACCATAGACTGGTTCCGGCAAAACCGGCCCCGCAATCGTTAGTCATTCCTATTTTGTCTGTTTCGGCTCGGTCGAGACAAAGTTAACGTCAATTGCCAGTTCGACTCGCAGGTTCTCATCCGGGGCGACCACAAGATTCTTAACTTTGTAAGGTATGCGGATTTTTTCTGTTCCCGAATGGCCCTTTTGTTTGCCTGAAATAGTCAGCAGTGTTGTTCTGTCCCTTTCGAGCGTTATATTGCCGGCTGTTGCGATTGTTTCCGGCGAGCCGTTCGCAACCAGCTCAAAGTCCAAATCGGAGCTGTTTCGTATTTGAACAATGGCTTTGCCTTTACCCTTGATTGTTACATCTGCATTGAGTATCTGAGTCGATTTTTCAAAAATTGCCTTCAAATACTGCTCTTCGCCGACCAGTATATTTTTATAATAAACGGCTGTCCGATGGGCCAGCAGCGCCTCCTTGATTGATTCTTCGGTTTTTTCTTTTGCGAATACCAGTGTCATCGGCCTGTGCTCGCCTTTGCAGAAATCGTAGACCATACTCGTGGGGTCGTGGATATCCGAATTACCCACAATCGTCAGTTTTTTTTCCAACGCCCATTTGTGTGCGAGCGGATAGTATTCGTTTTCGTTAACTATCTCGATTCCCATCATCCAGCCATTTTTATACATCATGGTATGCACAGGATACCACCTCGGTATGCCGTCCGGCTGTTGTCCGTCCCACCCCGGATGGTTCCAGATAATAAAGGCCCCTTGTGCGACTGCGTTTTTCATCACGTCATTAAAATCTTTGGTGTCCAGCTCATTCGCGTTTTTGAGGAATATCGCATTGCAGTGCCCGGGCGGCATATCCCGCGTGATTTCAGCCCCTCGTATAACAATTATTCCTTTTTCTTCGCCGGCTTTTCGTGCGATTTCACATGGCCTGTCGTTGTCGGGTTTTACATCCTGTTTGTGTGGCTTGTACTCGATATGGTCCGTTATCGCAATCGCGTCCAGTCCCTCGCGCCACGCCTCTTCGACCCGAACCGTCGGCCAGACCTGACCATCCGAAAATACCGTGTGCGTATGAAAATCGCACTTCAGCGTCCTGTACCCGCTTATGTCCGGTATCTTTACCTCTCGCCTTGTTGCCGCCGCAGAGCAATACCCAGCAAGAATCAACGTCAGCAGGAAAATATGGTTCAAAACAAGTGTTCTGCCGCGAAAATCAGTCCTCATAATATAACTCCTCAATCTGTGTTGCCCATTTACGCGCAACCCGGAGCATTATAAGCTATTTTTCAAATTTGGCACCTCACTTTACTATGGTATTACACGAATCTTGCCTAAAACCCCAACCCCGGATTTTTGCTTGGTTTTAAGCCCGTTTGACGATATAATATAGATGCAGCAATAATGGGTTGCACCCGTATTTTTACAGTATTGATGAGGGTTTAACGATGAGAGGTTTGGTAATCGGCGTTTTGACTCTTGCGATGTTTGGCGTTTGTTGGGCGGCACCGACCCCGGCTGTTGTCCAGAAACCGGACGACTGGACGCTCGACATCCGTTTTGAAAACCCCCAGCAAATTACTCTTGAGGGCGCTACCCCACAGCGTTACTGGTACACAATTCTCACCCTCACCAATAACAAGTCAGGTAAAGACGTCGATTTTTATCCCGCCGCCGAGCTTGTTACCGATACCCTTCAGGTTGTTCCCGCCATAAAGGGAACATCCGCTGTTCTCTTTGATAAAATTAAAACTCGTCACCAGGGCAAATATCAGTTCCTTCAGCTTATGGAAAACGCCGGCAATAAAATCCTCCAGGGCCAGGACAACACCGTTGACATCGCAATCTGCTGGCCTGATTTTGACCCCAATGCCAAAAGCGTGAGCATATTCATTACGGGCCTGAGCAACGAAACCGTCGCCGTTGACCATCCCTCCGATAAAGACAAGGATGGCAATCCCGTAAAAGTTTACCTCCGCAAAACCCTTGAGCTGAACTACTCAATCGCCGGCGACCCCAAATTCCGTCCCGACCAGAAGCTCAAATTCGAAAACCAAACATGGGTAATGCGCTGATTTGGCTGGTTGCCTGTCCGCCGATTTATCGAGGGCTCGCCGGGAGATTCGGCTTTTTATTCCTGCTGGGGATTTGCCGCCTTCTGCATCAGCTCGTGAACCCATTCCTCGAAAAATACCGGGTACAGGTTTAGCTTTTCGCTTCCCAGTTGTGCCCCGTTTTTGGATAAAAGTCCGCGCAGAAGGTCTTTGTGCTGGGGGAATTGCTCGCCGATGCGTTTCAGGTATAACGCCGCGAGAGTTTTAAACCGCTGTCTTTTTACCGCCTCATTTTGTTCTGCCGCCCTGAAGAACCGTCTCACCGAGTCCACCGTTACGCCTGCCTGAGGGAAATAAGACGCCAGTCGTTGAGGCGGCTTGTTCGACAGCATAAACTCTTCGTCCATAGACGATTCCATTTCTTCCGGCTCATAATGAATGAAAGGGTCGAAGAAAAATACCGCCATGTTATAATCCACCCTCAGGCCGGCAAGATAAGGAACAAAAACATCCGGTGATTTCCCCGGCTGGAGTAAGTTCAAAGGCCCATCCCCGATAAGCACCGTAAAACAGAACCGATTCAAATCTTTGCGGTTGTACCCGGCAATTTTGTTGTATACCTGCTGAATCTTGGGCATCGTCGCTCTCCGCACGTCCATTATCAGCATCCTTGCGTAAACCGTCCGGTCAACTATCGCCTCTATTTCTTCGAGCCGATGCTTCCAGTCCGCCTGCTTGGGAACGACTAATTCGTAGAATCTCGTCTTGCTGTCGTTATGCAGCCGGTCGTAAATGTCCCAGCCCAGGACCCTGTCCAAAGTCAGGATATGAATCCTCGGCTCTCGCTGCTGATAGCTCAATACATCGAATTCTTCGCCCATTTTTTGGCTGTTTCCTCAAACGGATAAATCCCGCTGTCTGATGGCTTGCTCCTGAATTATAACTTATTTATTATACTCAATTTGTCGCCTGATTGCAAGCCGTTCACACCTGCTTTGAAGGCGTTTAAAGGCATTTAATTAGATTTGACGTCGGGAGCGTATTGAGGTATTTTGCTCGTAATATCGAGGGGTTTTGATTGAGAAAAATATTTTTAAGGAGATTGTTATGAGAACGCGAATTTCACTAATTGCATTCACAGCTGTTGTCAGCATTGTTTTCACCAGCCCGTGTATTTTTGCTGAGGATGCCCCCGTTCAAAAAGGAAAGGAGAACACTATGCCTGTTCAATTACAATGGTTTGGCCACGCCAGCTTCAAAATCTCAAGCGGCAGTGATGTAATTTATATCGACCCCTGGAAACTCAAAAACGCTCCGCACGACGCGACCATCGTTCTCGTCAGCCACATCCACTACGACCATTATTCCGCTGAGGATATCGCAAAGGTCTCCGGCATGACTACAAAGTTCATTGCCGCGGAGGATGTTATCCAGGAAAAGGGAAAAGGCCAAACACTAAAACCCGGCCAGTCAATCGATGTCAATGGCATCAAAATCACCGGCGTTCCCGCCTACAACATAACCAAACAATTCCACCCAAAATCCAATAACTGGCTGGGTTTCGTAATCGAAATCGCCGGTAAACGCATATATTACGCCGGCGATACAGACGCCACTGACGAAATGAAAGCCCTCAAAAATATCGACCTTGCTTTGCTCCCGGCGGGGGGCAAATTCACTATGAATGCAGCCGAGGCCGCCGATGCGACAAAACAGTTCAAACCAAAGCAGGCAATACCATATCACTGGGGCGATATCATAGGCAGTCAGGCAGACGCAGATAACTTCAAAAAGCTGGCTGGCTGTAAAGTTACAGTCCTCAAACCCGGCGAATCCATTACAGTCGATTAGCAATTGTCAATCTACTACTGATATTCAGGGGATTGTTGCGTTGACTTGTCGAAGATGATTCTGTGCTTCCGTACTCTACGAGTCGGGGCAACCCTGATTTTACCGTTCTAAATGCCTTACTTCGCCGATAACCCGTCTTTTATGCTGTATAATTGCGATTACTGGATAACTCATAACGAATTTGATTAAAAGGCGAAAAACATATCCGGTTTGGCAAACGTAGATATTAATGAACGGGACGGCTGGGGGGAAACCAGCAAGACCGTAAAAAGCCCGGGCTGCCTAAGCTACCAAACCTCCCTGCGATGGCAGCTCGGCTTCTTTTTTATAAATCCTTTTAGCGTTTTGTCGTGATTACGCCTTATTTACGTTATGCGTTGTGTGGCAGCGCGGGCATTCTACCGTTGCTGCGGCATAATTCGGCGGTATTTTCAGCGTCATTCCGCACGCGCACGTCAGAAAAATAAATCCGTTTACCTTTCGCATAATATCCCCGACCTGGCGAAGCTGCTTTTCTTTCTGTTCCTCCTTGGCCTCCGCGCTTGCTTCCCTAAGGGCGATATCCTCTTTCGTCAACGCCGACGCTGGCATAACGGTTCTGCTTTTCGTAACATTTACAAACGCGTCTGAATAGTCCTTCAACGACGCACCCTGCGACATATTCCGCAAAATCCGTATCCTCTCCGATATTGGCGGGTGCGTGCTCGTCATGTCCGAAAGATTCCACTCGCCCATTTTCTTGAACGGGTTGACTATGAACATCGGCGCTGTAACCTTGTTGGCCGATGCCAGTTGCGGGGCGCGGTCGTCTGCGATTTTCTCTAATGCATTCGCCAGTCCTTCCGGGTATCGCGTCAGCCGAGCCGACCCTGCGTCAGCTAAATACTCCCGTCGTCTCGATAGCGCGAAATACAATAACTGCGTCACAATTGGCGCTAAGATAGCCGCCACAATCGCGACTATAAGCAGTATCGCCATTGCTCCGCCGCCGCCTTTGCCCCCGCCGGATGAATATCTTCTTCTCGACCCTCCGCCATACATCATCCCTCGCAAAAAAACCTGCGACAAAAGCGCAACCGACCCCAGCATAACACCCGCCAGCGTTACGAACAAAATATCCCGATGCAGGATATGGCTCATCTCGTGCCCCACAACTCCCTGCAGCTCATCACGGTTGAGTTTCGCGAGTAATCCTGCTGTTACCGCGACAGATGCTGATTTAGGGTTGCGTCCTGTCGCAAAAGCGTTTGGCGCCGGGTCGTTGATTATATAAACCTTGGGCATAGGCAGTCCCGACGCAATCGACATTTCTTCGACTACGTTAAACAACTGCGGATTAACGTCGTGCGTAACAGGCACAGCGTTGCTTGCCGCGAGCATAATCTGGTCGCCCGACGAAAAGCTGATTAGCGTAAGTATCACCCAGATTCCAGTCGCTATCATCAGGCCGAGCATCCCGCCGTCAGGCCCTTTAATTGCCATCCCGATAACTGCCCCCAGCCCAAGCAGACAAACCGCCATCAGCATCAACAGCAAGACCGAGTTCCTCTTATTTATCCGTATCAGTTCCCACATAACTTCTTTTTCAGTGTTTAGCCCCCCAATTTATTGGGGGGTGTTTTATATTAGAAACTGACCTTCGGCGCTTCTCGTTCTTCTGCCGCTGAAACCTCGAAGAAATCCCGCTTGGTAAAGGTGAATATGCCCGCCACGATATTCGACGGGAACATCTGTATCCTGTTGTTGAAGAACATCGCCTGGTCGTTATACGCCTGCCTTGCGAAGGCAATCTTGTTCTCCGTGCTCGAAAGCTCTTCCTGTAACGCCAGAAAGTTCTGGTTTGCCTTCAGGTCGGGATAATTTTCGACAACCAGCATAAATTTGCTAAGAGCGTCGCCCAGCGCACCTTCCGCCTTTGCCGCCTCCGCGACCGTTTTTGCCCCCATTGCCTGTGCCCGTGCGTTTGTTACTGCTTCGAATGTTCCTCGCTCGTGTTGCATATAACCCTTCGCTGTTTCGACGAGATTGGGAATCAGGTCGTGACGCCGCTTCAGTTGCACGTCAATTTGCGACCACGCGTTGTCAACCTGGTTGCGAAGCCCCACAAAAACGTTGTAAGTTCCGATTACGTACAGCACCACCAGAAGCAGTCCTGCCGCAATCATCAGTAAAATAATCAGTACAACCATTCCTATACCCATTTTTTTCTCCTTCAATAATCGCTTTATCTTTTCTCTTCCGCGGATTTTAGATTGCCGTAAACTTTAACACAGAGACAGATTATAAAGCAAAAAAGGGACTTGTCAACCGCGAGAGTGCTGTCTGCCATACAGCCGCCGGTATCGATTTGTTGTTTATTCGTAGCCGTATCGTTTTATGAACCAGCTTTTAACAACCTGCACCATAAGTAAATAGGCCGGTACGATGAGTATCAGCGCCACGAAAAATGACGGAGGCGGCTCAACAAAACCAAGGTATTTGCCAAACGGCAGAAATGGCAGCACCAGGGCAATGGTAACAATGTAAATCGAAGTGAAAAGCATAAATTGGCTGGGTTTGCTTTCAATAAAAGGCACCTTTCCCGTGCGAATGATATGAATGACCAGCGTCTGGGTGCAGAGGGATTCCAAAAACCAGCCCGTCTGGAACAATGGCGCAGACGCGTGAAAAATAAACCACAAAATGCCGAAAGTAATAAAGTCAAAAAGTGAGCTGACCGGACCGATGACAATCATAAATTTTCTGATATAGTTCACATTCCACGGCCGGGATTTGAGAAGGTATTCTTCATCAATGCTGTCTGAAGCAATGGCAATCTGGGACATGTCGTAAAGAAAATTATTGAGAAGAATTTGAATTGGCAGCATCGGCAGAAAAGGCAAAAACAAGCTCGCTCCCGTCATACTGAACATATTGCCGAAGTTGGAGCTGGAGCCCATCTTGATGTATTTGATGATGTTGCCGAAGGTTTTTCGTCCCTCGATTACCCCGTCGATGAGGACCAGCAAACTTTTTTTCAGGAGAATGATATCAGCCGTTTCTTTGGCGATATCCACTGCGTTATCGACGGAAATGCCCACGTCAGCCGCCTTGAGCGCCGGCGCGTCGTTAATACCGTCGCCGAGATATCCCACGATATGTCCGTTTTTGTGCAGGGCGTGAATAACTCTTTCTTTTTGCAGCGGGGAAAGTCGGGCAAACACGGTAGTGGTTTTGACCATTTCTCCCAGCGCGGCGTCATCTATCTTTTCCACCTGTTCGCCGGTCGCAAAACCCCTGATATTCAAACCAACTTCGCTGCAAATCTTTTTCGTAACAAGCTCGTTATCGCCTGTGAGGACCTTAAACTCTATACCGAGGTTATTCAAAGTTTCGATGGTCTTCCTGGCGGATGATTTCGGCGGGTCCAAAAAGGCAATATAACCTTTCAGGATGAGGTTCTGTTCGTCGTCCTTTGTGTAAACATTTTTTGGCTGGTCAAAATTCTTGTATGCAACCGCAAGCACCCTGAAACCCTCTGCGCTGAGGTCGTTGTACTCATTTTCCAGTTCGACAAGCACCAGTTTGGCCTCGTCCAAATCCAGTATTTCGCCGTCAAGCTCGAATTTGGTGCATCTTCTGTAAATTTCTTCCGGGGCGCCTTTGACAATAATCTGGTGTTTGCCGTCAGCCTCGACCACCACCGACATTACCTTGCGCGAAAAATCGAACGGCACCTCATCGACCTTTTTGTATTGCTTGACTAAAAGCTTCTCATAAGACAGTATCGCCCGGTCGAGAATGTTTTTAAGCCCCGTCTGGTAGAAACTGTTGATATATGCCATACGCAGGACGTCATCGTCCTCTTTTCGAACCACGTCGCAATGTTTTTCAACTACAATTTTGTCGAGGGTCAGCGTCCCCGTCTTGTCGGTGCACAGCACGTCCATCGCGCCGAAGTTCTGGGTCGCGTTGAGACGTTTTACTATCACGTCCTTTTTGGACATCGCGATTGCCCCCTTGGAGAGGTTTATCGCCACCAGCATCGGGAGCATTTCAGGAGTTAGCCCGACGGCGACGGAAAGCGAGAACAAAAGCGACTGTATAATAGCGCCCTTCAAATAGGCGTTAATGGCGAAAATCACCAACACCATGACGACCATAACCCTTATCATCAGCCAGGTAAAGCTGCGAATACCTTTGTCGAAACTGCTCTCTACGGATATTGCCGCCAGCCGTTTGGACAACGCGCCGAATCTCGTCTCAAGCCCCGTTTTAGCGACAACTCCAATCGCCGTTCCGCTTATGACGCTTGACCCCATAAACGCCATATTTGTTAAGTCGGATGGAGAACGACCCTTGGGAGTCAGCGGCTCGGCGGTTTTTTCAACGGGAAACGATTCGCCCGTCAGAGATGCCTGATTAATGAACAGGTCCTTACAGGAAATAATCCGCAGGTCCGCGGGTACCATATCACCCGCAAAAAGGTCGATAATGTCACCGGGAACAATCTCTCGTATCTTTACCTCCCTTGCCTTGCCGTTGCGAATCACCGTGGCCGTGGCCCTTACCATTTCGCTGAGCCGTTCCGCCTCTTTTCCCGCTCGATATTCCTGGATGAATGACAAAAATACGCTGATAAAGGCCATCAATATCACAAGGATGGCGCTTGCTTTTTCCCCGAAGAACAGCGAGAAGCCCGCGATAATCAGAAGAACCACCACCAGCGGGTTTAAAAACTTGGAGAAAATCTGAAAAATAACCGTCCGCTTTTTCTTCTTGGCCGGCTCATTGTACCCGTATTCCTCAAGTCGTGTTATTGCCTCTTTTTCGGACAGCCCTTTGAGAGATGTATCGAAAAACTGCAGAACGGATTCCTGCGTGCAGGTTACAAAGTCAATATCTGGCGTTTTTTTATTGTTGTTTGGCATTCAGCCGACTCTATAAAACATTCGTAATTACTTCGCTCTCGCCGGACAATCTGAACCGTAACCGCGCAAGTGTTCCCCAAAACACGGCTTTGTCCTGAGTTTTTTGTTTGCAGCTTGCCCGCTTTGCAATAATCACAGCATTTTAAGACGAAAACCTGCGCCGGGGCAACTCTTTTTCTCCGGAATAAAAAAATTACTTTGCGCCAGCGAAGTGTAGCAAAGCCGGGTGCTACTTTTCCCCGAACATATCCGACAGCAGTTGTTTTATTTTATTGTCGTTGTCCAGCAACGCCCTCGCGATAATGTTGGTCAGCTCGCCCCTGTCGAACCATAACCCGTCTCCCTTGGCGCACCTGTCTATCAGCAGCGTTGGCTTGTCGTGCCCCACGATAATTTTTTCCATTTTCTTGTCGCATATCGGGCATTGCCTTACCTTTTCACCGCTGCTCGTATCTTTGTCAAATGAGCTGATAAGCTTCTTCGCTTTCCCGTCGTCCTCCAGGAGCATTTCAAGCTCGCCGGCGTCTAACCACACCCCTTTGCAGCCCGTGCAGTAGTCAATCTCCACCTTCGCCAGTTCCAGCGTTATCATCGCATTTTTACATACCGGGCAATTCATAATTATACTCCTATCAATACAGCATTATTTATTAAACAGATTACCACCTTTGTCGTTTCTGCGAAAGCAGGAATCTATAAATTTAACCCATTAATCATAACCACAAAATGTACCTCCCAAATAAGTTTTTACCGCACGCACTTTAAGGTTTTTCCCAATAGGAGCTCCCGAATGGGATTATACAATTGCTTTTGTAATTTGGTGAGATGGTTAGTTGTTACTAAGGAGAAATTGCGATGTTACTGTACACGATATTTACCCGATGTTTTTGTGGCGGAATTAAACGACATTTTAATCTGTCTGCATCCAGGCATTGTTACATCATACCCCGGGGGTTTACGCTCGTTGAGCTGCTTGTGGTAATCAGCGTAATCGGGCTCCTTCTTGCCATACTGATGCCTGCCTTGGCCGGGTCTCAACGAAAGGCCCGCGCGGTAGTTTGTTCAATGCATATGCATCAACTCGGTATGTCTTCGATGATGTACACCCAGGATAATGAAGGTCAATTTGCCAGGAGTTCTCACTCGGCATCGGTCTATGGGTGGTTACGATGGGAGCAGGCCTTTATGCCCAACCTCGGATACGGCCGTTACCATGGTTCAACAACTACCGCATGGGACAATGTCTTTAAAAAGTTTTATCATTGCCCCGGAGACCAGAGAAAACCGCTCCAAATGAGCTATGGCAAAAACGTCTGGTTCGAACTCGAATCAAGCGAAGTCGCAGCTGCCCTCGGAATTGATTACGGGCCAACGTATCGCACCACGATGCAGGTCCGTCATCCGGCGGGTACTATTGAGTTCGGCGAATTGCTTTCCGGAATGGTCGACCATCTTATGGCACAAACCTGGATAGGCCCATCATCTCCTCAGGATTATACACCGGCGGAATTGGACGCCCAAAGACACGGTAATACCGCCAATTACAGTTATCTCGACGGCCACGTCATGGCACAGCGATTTAAGGAAACATTTGATACTGCCAAAAATATCGATAACTGGGACCCGGGAACGGCCCAGCAATAACTTTATAGCTTTTTTGATGGAGAGGACAATGAGTAAGAGAGGATTAAATCTTGTTTGTGGATTTGTTTCAATTGTTTTTGTACTGGTTAACGCCGGACCAGCGGCTGCCTATGTAGTCCCCCAGATAGGCGGCGGCCAGGTCGGAAGTGCGTCAATGATTATGCTCGATATTAAAATAGACGGGACAAATGTTGTAGTGCTGGACACGTTTGGAAATCCATGGGCGGCACTTACGGGGGCCGACAGGCCTGTGCTGCGCCCTTTGACCGGAACTGACGCGTTTGACCCTGCTGCAACGTCGTACTATAACGCTCTCAACGGAAAGGCCTACAACTATCAATACGGATGGGGAAATGAACTCTTTGCTCAAGGTTCGCCGCTTCCCGCCGGCGACAAGATATGGATCGAACTTATTAGTCAAAGCGATGGATTGAATACGTATGCGCGGAGCAGTTATACCCCGATTTTTGGTACCGGCGGAACATCGAATATATGGAAGTGGAATGAAATGATGCAGATGTCTCACAATGCCTATACGGTAACGCCCGGTTACGGAGAATGGTCCGCAACCTATAATGTTTACCTGGGCGATGCGACATCGGGAGCGGCAATATCCGGTTACGGAAGCGACACGGTAACGTTGACCTGGACTTCGATTCCCGAGCCCGCAACGCTCGGACTTATGGGAACAGGACTTTTTTATTTGCTTGGCTCCAGGCGAAAATATCGAGCGGCGGCATAAGCTCAACCGGAATAACTTTGAAAAACGAAAAGGTATAGAAAATGAAACTCAACGTAACGATTGCAATACTCACCGCGGCTCTATGTGCCCTTATCATTGTGGCGCCGGCCCAGGCGTATGTAATTCCCCAAATCGGCGGAGGACAGCAGAGCGGATTTCCTATGGTAATGCTCGAAGTTTTTTTCGACGGCCAGAGCATTTTTGTGTTTGATGAATATGCGCAGCCCTGGTCAACGCTGGCCTGGCCCGCTGCCCCTGTTTTGCGGCCATTGGTGCCGCCCGCTGCGTTTGACCCCAATCTGTCCTGGCGGGTGCTCATCGGCAAGGCATATAATTTTCAGTATGGCTGGGGTGCCGATATGCTTGATGAGGTTACTTATCCCTTCCCGCCGGGAAGCGCAGTATGGGTGAAGGTTCTTGACCAGACACCGGAACTCGAAACTTATTACAGAGATGCCGGCTATGCGCCTATATTCGGCACTCCGGACGCCTGCGGAATTCCGAGTTCTGATATCTGGCTTTGGAACAGAGGTATGCGGCACAATGTCTATGCCGTAGCAGATACCTTTTACGGCCGGCTGTATGCCAACTACAAAGTTTATCTGGGAGACGCTGCTACCGGCGCCGAGCTTGTCGATTCCGGCGGCAATCCTCGTTACGGAAGCGCGCTCGTCACTTTTCGCTGGCTGCGGCCCTGTCCCTATATCCTGCAGGGAGATATCAATTATGATTGCGTTGTTGATTTTTATGATTATGCCCTGCTCGCTGACGAATGGCATAATTCTTGTTCGAGCCCATACTGGGGCGATGAAAGCGATATAAACCATAGTACGATGGTTGATTTGACCGACCTTTACCTCCTGACGCAAAACTGGCTTATCGATTGCCAGCAAACCCCATCCGCCCCCCAATGCGTTACAAGGCCGGGCCCATAAGGCAGTTATCTGCGATAGAGAATGAGGGTTGCCTGTATAAGGCCCTCTTCAATTATGCCCCCCAACCGTTTTAGTTGGGGGGCTTTCATTTTTTGCCTTGTTTTCTGCGTCTTAACTGTCCCCTATTCCCCGCACAGTTGCACAAAACTCGGCTTGACAAATTAAGAGAATATACTTAATATTTACAATCGTTAGATTCGGCTAATCAAACTGTTACAAGGTGAGGAAGGATGCCGCCAAAAAAGTGGCTATCCTTAGGTTGATATGGAGCGTTTGGCCGTATGACTGCGAATTTTTCTGCCCCGCCTGCGCGGCCCCACAGGGTATCTTTATTTCGTTTTGGCGTCTATGTCTCCTTTTTCCTTTCAGGTCTTACCTCTCTGCTTTTTGAGGTCATTTGGAGTCGCCAGTTCGTAACTGTATTCGGCAACAGCTCTTACGCCATTAGTATCGTCCTCTGCGCTTATATGGCGGGTATTGGTCTCGGAGGACTCCTCGGAGGCCGGCTCGCTGACCGTCTTACCCGGCGAATCTTCGCCTTTGCCGTTGTTCAGGTGGTTGTCGCTTTTTGCGCCTTGGCAATTCCGCCTATGCTCGACTGGATGAGATTGCTTGTCCCCACACTCTCTGTCTTGTCGTCTCATTCATTGTTGATTAGCGCCATCGCCCGATTCGGCTTATCTTTCGCCATCCTCGTAGTGCCATGTTTCCTCATGGGCACAACCCTGCCTCTGCTCGTCCGGGCGGTTACAGATTCCGACAAAATCATCGGTTCTCGCATCGGCCTCCTGTATTGCGTCAATACCCTCGGTGCCGCACTTGGCTGTCTGGCAGGGGGGTTCTGGCTAATAGGTGCGTTTGGCCTGCGAGCGACTAACCTCCTTGCTGTCGTTATCAATTTTGTGATTGCCTTCGTTGCACTGGCGATTTCCATCCGCAATGATGTTGCTCTTCCTGCCGTCCCTGTTCATCAAACACAGATGCCCGACCATTATGAGTCGCGGGTCCCCTCCTCGCTGCTGCTGACCATTGCGTTTCTCAATGGTTTCGCGGCTATTGTCTGTGAGGTTCTCTGGGTGCGATATATTTCCTTTATGGTCGGCTCTACTTATGTCTTCCCCATCATCCTCTGTGTTTACCTCCTCGGTGCCGGACTGGGCTCCCTTGTATATGGCTTGCTGGCGGGACGAATACGTCGCCCGGCGCAAATGCTCGGCGTGGCAGAGCTGTTGATGGCGATTTTAATTCCCGTTATGTTTATAACCAGCGCTTCCGTTTTTGTCCGCAACTCTCCGCCGATACACAACCCGCAGGCAATTGCGGTAATTGCCGTCTTTCTTCCCACTGTCCTGATGGGTTTTGCCTTCCCGCTTTTGTGCACCGTCTATGGTCGCGGCGTGCAAACTCTCGGCAGCCGCACAGGATTGCTCTTCGCCGTCAATACCATAGGGACCGTCCTCGGCGCCATTTTGCCGATTTTCGTCCTCATCCCCTTCTTCGGCATACAATCGACTTTGTTGCTCGTATCTGTGCTTTATGGAATTATGGGCATTCTTCTCCTGGCATTCACCTGCCTCAAGAATCGCCCCTCAATCCTAACTGTCGCGTTGCCGGCAGCAGGCGTATATGCCGTAGCTTTATTTCTGTTTTTCACTCTCGTCCCCTCTGACCTCTGTAAGCAGGTGTTCCTCGCCACCGACTTCGCTTTGGCTAAGCATACCGATATCCTCTTTTACCGCGAGGGCTGCACAGGGACCGCCGTCGTAACACGAAACCACATCAATGATTGCAGGACAGTTTATATCAACGGCGTTTCCGAAGTCCCTCTTCTCTACGCACATCAGCTCTGTTTCAAAATGATTGGCGACCTCGCCCCGATGCTTCATCCCGCCCCTGATGATGTTCTGATGATTTGCTTCGGCGGGGGCGTTGCCGCTGGTGCAACGTCCGTTTTGCCCGATGTTAAATCGCTTACTATTGTTGATCTCGAACAGAGCGTCGTCAAAGCTGCCTCGCTGCTCTCTCAGGAAAATAACAATCTCCTTCAAAACCCCAAGGCACACGTCGTCATTGACGACGGCCGCAATTACATAATGACCTCGCAGCGCAAATGGCCCGTCATTGTCTCCGATTCCACACATCCCAAATCCGGCGACAGTTGGGTCCTCTATACCCGGGAATTTTATCAGCAGGTCCGCGACCACCTCGCCGATGACGGTGTCTTCGTCGAGTGGGTTCCCATTCACGGCCTGAAGATAGACGAGTTCAAAATAATCGCACGCACGTTCCAGTCCGTCTTCCCTCACACCAGTTTATGGGTCGTTCACGGTGTTGACGAGCAGGCGAGATTCGTCGCCTATGTCCTCTTTGCCGCGACGCCGCAGCCCCTCAAAATCGATGTGGCAAATCTCCAAAGCCGCCTCAGCGCCGAACCCGTTCGCCGCGACCTCGAACCCTATGGTCTTCATACCCCCGCCGGCTTCCTCGACTCTTTCCTCTGTGCCGAAGATTCACTGCGACGATGGACAGCCACAGGCCCCGTCAACACCGATGACCTCCCCTTTACGCAATATAAAACCTGGTATTCTCGGGGTCCGATGTTTCGTAATACCGATTTCCTCGAACCGATGGAAGATATCTGGCCCTTCCTTTTCAACGCCGGTTCAGAAGAAAACGCAAAACTGTTGCGCCAAGCCCTTTCGCTCCGCGCTAAGATTAATCGCCTCGCTCTTGCGGGAAACCTCGATAAGGCCTACTCCTTTCTCCCCGACGATATTCGATACCGGCAAATGAAATCTCTCTACGAAAAAGGGCCCCAATATGTCAATGCCCTCGCCGACCTCTTTCGCGATGACCTCAAAGTCCTCGAATTGCTCGCGCGTCTCCGTCTCTCAGGCCCCGGAGGCCTTCAGGCCACAACTCCCATCTATCTGCGGATTTTGAAGCTCGACCCCAAAAACGTCAATGCCCTCAACACGCTCGGCGCTATTTGTATAAACGCCAATCTTCTCCCGCAGGCGCAAAATTATCTCACCCTTGCCGTTCAGCAGCAGCCCGATTACTTTAACGCTCGCTACAACCTCGGCCTCGTCTTTTATCGCCAGGGTCGTGGGAAGGAAGCCATTCCACATCTTCGCTATTGCCTCAGTAAGAATCCCACCGACCAGGCCGTCAAAGGTATGTTGGCCTATATCGAGAATCCCCCCAAATCCGCTCCCCAAGATAATAATTCCACTGATACCCTCGCCTCGAAAATCTCAAATTGACGCTCTGCCTGCCCTGAGCAAGCGTAGCGACCTGTGGTGAGCTTGTCGAACCAGTCGAAGGGTGTAATCAGTTTTCAAGTCGCAAGTCGTAAATAATTTAATCTGGCGGAATTTTTTAGGATGTTTTTTGCGAAGCATTTTTCTGTCGCAAGCCCCTTCCCTGTAAGGACTTATGAATAACAGGCGCAAAATCCCCCATTTTTTTTCATCAACATTAGCATTGGTCAGTCGCCTTTGCCTTTAGGCATAGGTATAGAAGCAGGAGAACGATGTTTATGACACTACCCAAAGTTCCGGAAATAGTCGCAACTCTACAAGTTCGAGTAAACGCCGGTCAACACCCCACAAATATATACGCAGGATTTATCGGAGGAAAATTCTATGGCTAAAAGAATCATTCTTATCTCATCATTTCCCGTTTGTGTTGCTCTTGTGATTATTGCCCTTATTTTAGCAGGCATCGGACACGGACAGCCGGCGGCGAGCAAAGTCGAACCGCCGGCAAGTACTCCTGCGGATATAGAACAGGCGAAATCGCAGATTATCTCCTTGGTTAATTTGGGCAAATCAGATGACGCGAATGCAGCGGTTGATAAACTTATCGCCGACTATGCCAATAATGCGCATTTGGCCTCAACTCTTGTGGGCACAGCAGGCCAGTGCGCCTGGGATAGAAATTACGATGGCGCCCAGAGGTTATATCGTGCGGTTATTGACAATCATCCTGATAAAATGTTTACGTTTTCTGATAATTTTATAAGTATTTGATATTACTAATCTTATAGATATACAACTTTTGCGATTTTACAAGCTATTTAACCTTTGAGTTGTAGTGAAGTTGTACGGATTTTTCTCACTTTTTACAGCCGCAAGGTCATAAAAAGCTCCATTTTTCAGGCTGATTTGGTATTTTGATAAACGGAAAGTTCAGTGGTGCAGCTGAGCAAGGATATACAATGTTATATGGGAAATCCCAGTTAAATCAAGTTTGGCCATTAAATTATTGTGATTTGAGGAAAATTTTATTATTATCGGCTAAGCGAGGAATTTGGTTGCGTAGCAAAGCGATGAATATGGGAAATAGGTGGGTTTAAAAGCCACCCTGATTTTTCCAAGGAGAATAGTGATATTTATGCGATTGATAATTGTAGGACTGCTGATCTTATCGTACATTTTCTGTTCTGGTTCCTCAGCCGCTGATGCACCAAAAAAAATAACCTGCTCCGGCAAGGTCGTCGATGACGCCAATAAACCTATTGCGGGTGCAAAGGTAACGCTCTATCGACTCATGCCTGATGTCGGAGAACAGGAGCTTAAAAAAGCAACTACCGAAGAACAGATTACCAAGGAAGACGGCAGTTTTTCTTTCAGTGAGGAAACGCTCACAGACAAACAGTATCAATTTGCGATGTTGATTGCGAGGAAGGATGGATTTGCCATCGGCTGGGACAACTGGGACATGCGGAAAGATAAAACGACGATGCTGCCGATGAGCAAACCATATACATTACGCGGCATCGTTGTTGATGATGCCAATAAACCCATTGTCGGTGCTGAGGTGCGGATTTCAATGCTACTGTTAGGGAATCTTCAGAGCGGGCCGGAAAAATTTCGATATCTGACCAGCATTGAGCCGCTCGATCTGCTGGTAACTACTACCGATTCAAAAGGCATTTTTGTGTTTAACAACATACCAGCCGAGGCCAAGGCGGAATTCACCGTCAAGAAAGCGGGCATGGCGACCATAAGCACGTTTAAGCCGCCGCAAGCGCCAATCGATGCTTCAAACTATAATCCCGGACAATATACCGTTCAAAGCAAGGATATAAGAATTGTCCAGCCGGTGGAGGTGAAAATCGAAGGCAAGGTGATTGAAAAGGAGACCGGCAAGGCCGTCGGCGGTGTGCGGCTGATGTGCTATACGCCGGGCGGGACATTCGGCGTCAAACCTGTCGTTTCCAAAGATGACGGCACGTTCAGTTTTGAAGGCCTTGAGGCAAAGACCTATACAATAAGGGATGTTTCGTCACGCGATAAACCCGCACAATGGGTTATCAAACCCGCAACAGTAACCATCGCGGCAGGACAGACGAGTTCCGGCATCATCCTTGAGGCAAGCAAGGGCGGTATGCTTGAAGTTACCATCCGAGACAATGAGAAAAAGCAGGTTGCCGGCGCAAATGTTTATGTGCGTATGAACAATAATGATAAGCAAGGAGGAAGCGGTGTATCCAATTCAGATGGTATCGCGGCGATTCGTCTTGAGCCGGGCGAATACACATTGCAGGTAGCGTTCAAGGAAGGGTATTCGTCCGTAAGGGAGCAGAAAACTGTAACAGTAGAAGACGGCAAAACAACTCGGCTTGAGATTGAGCTTAAGGCTAACCCCAGGATCACCGGCATAGTCCGCGACCCCAATGGCCGACCGGTCGTCGGAGCGTCGCTGCGAATTTGTCCAATGGGGCAAAAGGAAACAAATTCAGACAAAGAGGGCAAATTTGAGATTTCCTGGAATCCTGAGCAACGTGGCACTCGAGAACCCCAGTTGGTTCTTGTTGCCCGCCATGCGGGGCAAAATCTTGCTGCCGTGGTGGATATAGACGAGGACACAAAAACATTCGACGTGAATATGTCGCCGGGCATCGTTTTTACCGGTGCGGTTATTGACCCAAATGGAAAACCTATTGCCGGCGCAAGGGTGGGTGTGAGGCTGCGAGTATCTAACTATGAGTCATCTATTGGCAATGATGTTGTCGTGACTGACCAAGAGGGCGGATATGAATATAAAGCTGTTCCGGAGGGGCAAAAATACAGTGTTTCCGCACAAGCCGATGGATATGGCAGCAGCGATGTGTCTGTCGATACAGACAACGCAGTCAATAATCGTCTCGAAATTAAGCCATTGACATTGAAAACAGCTAATATGAGTATTTCGGGTATTGTGGTTGATGTTAATGACAAGCCTGTGGCCAATGTGGATATAGGTGTGAGCGGGGAGGGTCAACAGTACCGTCGAGGCACAACCGACGCCAAAGGTAAATTTATTATAGACAAGCTGTGCGATGGGCAAGTGCAGGTCAACGCAAATGTCAGGAGTATTGGCATGGGTTCGAAGCCTATGTATGGGAACGTAAGCACCAAGGCCGGTGCTACCGATGTTAAGGTGGTGCTTGGACAGCCGGGCGGCGAAGTGATGCCGGATATGGCAAACCAGCCGTCAGGTCTGCTCGAAGTTGTTATAAAGAATGACGAGAAAAAGCCGATTGCCGGCGCGCAAGTAAGTGTTCGGGAAAAAGACGGCAACCGAGGGCAAAGCGGTGTATCAAATGCAGATGGAATTGCATCGCTTAAACTTCTGCCTGGTGAGTTTGAAATTCAGAGGGTGTATAAGGAAGGGTATTCATTCGAAAAAACGCAGCAGACTTTAACAATAGAGGTTGGGAAAACAGCCCGTGTTGAGATTGAACTTAAAGCTGTCCCCAAGATTACCGGCATCGTCCGCGACCCTAATGGCCAACCGGTCGCCCGGGCAGCGATGAGAGTATTTCCGCGGGGGCAAAATGTAAGTGATTCGGATAAAGAGGGCAGATTTGAGATTTTCTGTAATCCAGAGCAATGGAGCAATCAGGAGTCCCAGCCAGTTCTTGTGGTACGTCACATCAGACGAAATCTTGCGGCTGCTGTGGATATAAACGAGAATACAAAAACATTCGACGTAAATATGACGCCTGGCATCGTTTTTACCGGTGCGGTTATTGACCCGAATGATGAACTTATTGCCGGTGCGAGAATAAATGTGACTTTGACTATATCTGGTCACGGAATGGATATTGATACTGCTGACATTGCAACCGACCAAGAGGGCCAATATGAGGTTAAAACCATTCCGGCGGGGCGACAATACACCGTCTCTACGCGAGTTGAAGGATACTACCCAGGTTATGTGAAGGTTGATGCAGACGGCGCAGTAAATAATCGCCTTGAAATCCCGTTGCTGAAATTGAAGACGGCTGATATGAATATCGCAGGTATTGCAGTTGATGTCAACGACAGGCCTGTGGCCAATGCACGGATATTTGTCATCGAGGAGGGCCAGCAGTCCCCCGACAGAATAACCGATGAACAAGGCAGATTTGCCATAGATAAACTGTGCGCCGGGCAGGTGAACATCTACGCAAGGGCAAAGGATGGTCAAACCGAATTGTATGGGAATACGATTGTTTCGGCCGGCGATACGGATGTCAGGGTAGTGGTTGCGCCGCCGAATGCAATAAGGCGGCCATCAAGCAAAATCGACTCTGAGCAATTTGAACAGGCCAAGAAAACCCTCGCAACATTGGCGCAATGCGCAAACAAGGAGGAGCTGGAGGCCGCTATCGACAAGGCAAAAGCGACCGTTGATAAGTTTGGAGGGGGACATGTCATCGTAGGCAGGGTGGTTCTCGATGGCCAGGGAGATGTCCGCTATGTTGCCGCACAGATGGAGATTTTGACCGACGGTTATTTTGCCGGGGAGACAAAAGACCTTATTGGACCGGTTGGCTTCCGTATGCACCAATATGCTCCATATGATTTAAAATTGAGAGGTATGAAGGGAAGTTTGGTAGATGTGGGCACCATTCACATGACTCCATTAAAAGAAGACCAGCTTGTTGCTCTAAAGGGTAAGGTCGCCCTGGAAGAAAATGGTGATTCTTCTCAGGCAGTCTTATATTTGAGCGTAAGAGATGGCCCCATAAATACCCCGCATAATGGAACTTCCCCACGCAGGTATTGGCCTAACCCCATAAAGATACAGGCTCTTGAAAATGGTCTTATCGAGGCATCTGGTTTTTCACCAATTAGTTACTACTGCAGAGTAACGGCACCGGGTTATCTTGAAAAAGTGTTTCCTATTGAGTTCAATGCAGGGCAAACATTTGATTTAGGAACAATTACACTCGAAATACCAAGGCAGATTCTGTTGTCCTATATTGTTTCAGCGGAACCGCCATTTGATTTGAGCAACTTAAGAACGGAGGCGATACCCGCAGGAACAAGATGGAAAGCTTCGGATGCTAACTGTTATGGCTGGTATTTGGAATTCGCGCAAGATAAGGGTTCTATAATAATGGAGTATTCTTATGCCCCTTGTTTTCTGCGAGATTTAGGTAAAGGAGAAATCGCCGATTATGTAAATATTGACGAAACGAAAATTGGGCAACAACAACCGCAGAATCTGAAGGCAAAGAATGAACACGTTTATTTACTCCATCAGGTAACTTGGAAACGATGGGTATTATTCAAGATCATTATAGAATGATTTGTTATGGTTACCGATTCATAACAGCCTTCATGTTGATAGACAGAATTCAACCGAGCCATACAATCGCGAATTAACAAATCCGCCAAAATGACGGCGGATAAAATAGCTTAGCTCCAACTGGCCGATTTTGAACCCGCCTGCGGAATCTGCGCAAGCAGCGCCTAAAAGTTTCTCTGTGAGCTCTGTGCCTTCTTGCCGTAAGGCATCCCTTAGGGAGTGGCTGAAAGCCTTCGTGTCCTTGTGTCTTAGTGGCAAAAATTTTTCCCCTTGACGCTATTCCCCCAAGCCGTTAGCGTATATCCCCGTTGTGATATAGGTAGGGGCGGGGTTTACCCCGCCGATTTGATATCCTGTGGATTTGGAATATGGTTGTTGACTGCCATACGCATATTCGAAGCGCAAGTATGCAAAATCTTGACGCTTCAGAGCATCTCGCCGCAGCCGATGTGGTTGATAAGTGCATTGTTCTGGCATCTTATGGTGAGCCGGGTCGAACTGCCTATGGTGAGCCAAGTCGAACCACATCAGACGATACAACCGAACAGGTCAACAAGCATTTGAGCCAGTACGTCGCTCGATACGAAAACAAAATGATTGGTTTCGCCTTCATCGACCCCTTAACCGACGGCGTCGGCGTAAAAAATCTCAAGACATCCACCGAAAAACTCGGTCTCAAAGGCCTCGTCCTCTATTGCTCACAATCCGCCTTTCACCCCGCCCACACCAGGGCGATGCGGCTGTACGAATCCGCCCAGGATTTGCACCTGCCCGTCTTCTTTCACAATACCCCCGTCGTTCAGGAAGGCGTCCTCGAATACGCCCCCCCATTCCTCCTCGACGAAGTCGCTCGCACCTTCCCGGAGTTGAAAATCATCGTGGGCAATATGGGCTTCCCATTTTACGAACAGACATTGTGCCTTGTTGCCAAACACAAAAACGTCTTCGCAGACCTCTCTGTAAAACCCGGCAACGTCTGGCATATTTATAATATCGTTGTCTCCGCTTATGAGCAGGGCGTGATGGACAAGCTTCTCTTCGGCAGCGCCTTCCCGGCCGCAAAGGCAAAGGATTGTATGGAATCGCTTTTTGGTTTCAATAAGATTTTGGCAGGCGCAAATCTACCTGTCATTCCGCGCTCCGCCGTCCAGAGTGTTATCGAACGCGAAACCCTTAAACTCCTCGGCATTGAAAAATAAAACTTAAAACTATGGCTCATCATTTGTTCAAAAGAAAGTCGCTCGGGTTGCTCCACGAGGAAATGAAGGGTGACAATCGCCTCAGAAGAGTCCTCGGCCCATGGTCGCTGACAAGTTTGGGGGTTGGCTGCATCATAGGTGCCGGCATATTTGTTATCACTGGCTACGTTGCTCATTTCAAAACAGGCCCCGCTCTGCTGCTCTCCTTCGTTGTGGCGGGTATGGCCTGTATATTTTCCGCGTTGTGTTACGCTGAATTCGCCTCGATGGCGCCGGTCGCCGGCTCCGCTTATACCTATGCCTATGCCACTCTCGGCGAATTACTCGCCTGGATAATCGGGTGGGACCTTATCCTCGAATATACCGTGGCTTCCGCTTCCGTGGCCCATGGCTGGTCGAAATACTTTCAGAATTTTATCGGAATGTTTCATATCAAGGTTCCGTTAATCTTTTCCGGTGCTCCCTTTGACTACAATCCCGCCAGCGGAATCTTTATGCAAACGGGAAGCTGGTTCGACCTCCCGGCCCTCGTTATCGTCGCCATCATTACTATCGTCCTGGTGATTGGCATACATGAAAGCTCTCGCTTTAATAATGTGATGGTGGCAATCAAGGTCTTTGTGGTGGTTCTTGTCGTTGTTGTCGGGGCGTTTTATGTCAAGTCCGCCAACTGGCATCCTTTCGCTCCGTTTGGCTGGGCTGGGCTGAGCATTTTCGGGCATACCGTCTGGGGACAAACCGGTCCGGACGGCGCACCCGTTGGAATGCTCGCCGGCGCCGCGATGATATTTTTCGCCTACATCGGGTTTGATTCGGTTTCGACTCACGCCGAAGAAGCGCGTAACCCTCAGCGTGATGTCCCCATCGGAATCATCGTCTCGCTTATTATATGCACGGTGCTGTATATCCTCGTTACAATCGTGCTCACCGGCATGGTCCCTTATGGTCAGATTGATACCGATGCCCCTATCGCCGCGGCGTTCCAGCGCGTCGGCCTCCACTGGGGGCAGTTTGTCATCTCCCTTGGCGCCGTCGCAGGTATCACTTCCGTTATGCTGGTGCTGATGCTCAGTCAGCCCCGCGTCCTTCTTGCGATGTCTCGGGATGGCTTGTTGCCTCCCTCGTTTTTCGCCGCGGTACATCCTCGCTTCCGCACGCCCTGGAAATCAACCATTCTTACGGGTATCGCGGTCGGCTCTATGGCTTCGCTCATCCCCCTCGGCATACTCGCTGAGCTGGTCAATATAGGCACTCTCCTTGCCTTTGTCATCGTCTGCACCGCTGTCCTCGTCATGCGATATATAAATCCGCAGGCACACCGCCCGTTCCGTTGTCCGTTCGTACCGGTAATTCCCCTCTTGGGTGTATTGTTTTGCCTCGTTCTGATGTTCTCTCTTCCCTCTGCCAACTGGCTCCGATTGTTTATCTGGATGTCCATAGGCGTTATCATTTATTTCCTGTATGGCCGCCATCATAGCGTTTTGGCCCGCCACCGTGCCGCTGAGCACCTTACCCACAAAAACAGCGACAGCCGGCAGGATTAAATGCTTGCCTATAAAAAAACAGCCGACGTTCAAGGAACGCCGGCTGTTCATCCTAGTGAAAAACAGTTTTGTTTTTCTAACCTATACTGCTCTTTATACACTACGATGGCTTGAAATTGCTATTGGTAATTTACTTAATACCAATTAGGCGATTGCTTAGTGGGCTGTGCGAAAAATTTTCTTTATTATTTGTTGAAATCGCAAGGCGGATATGGATAGAATCAGGGAAATAATTAAAAATTGGAGGAAAATATGAATCGCAGAACATTTTTGAAAAGCGTGCCCGCCCTGACAGTGCTGGCCGCGGCAAACCCGAATTTAACTGAAGCCGTCAAACAAAAATCCGATTCCTACGACGAGGCAGTTAAAGCGACTATTCCCTCGTCGAACTTGGAGCCAATCGCGCTTTTATCTCCCCAGATGGATGGTGGCAAAAGCGTCCTTGCTGCCTTGAAAGACAGGAAAACCACACGCGACATTCGCGACGAGAAACTTTCTTCGCAGACATTGTCTAATCTTCTCTGGGCTGCCTGGGGCGTGAATCGCAAAAATGGGCCGTTCGGCCAGATTGGAAGGACCGCCGCGTCGGCAAGCAATTCTCAGGAAATCGACCTTTACGTCGTTTTGCCCGAAGGAACATATCTCTACGAGGCGGTCAACCATCGTCTCGACCCTGTCGTCGCGGGCGACCTGCGCACAAAGGTCGGCGCACACGGCCAGGGCGGCCCTATGACTAAAGCCCCGGTGATTCTCATCTACGTCGTTGATATCGCCAAATACGCCAAATCCCGATTACAGGAGCCGGGCCTTCGAGACACAGATATACAGAAATCGTATTACAATGTCGCGACCGGCCTAATCGCGGGAAATGTTTACTTGTTCGCCGCCTCGCAGAATCTCGCCGCGTGGTTCCACAACTGCAATAAGCCCGCGCTCGCCGCCGAATTGAAACTCCGCCCCCAGCAGCGCGTCCTGTATGCCCAGACCGTCGGCTTACCGGCCAAGACCCCGGCGTAAACGTTTTTTTATTTTGCGGCCGGGCCGACAATCAGCAGTTCGAATGAGTCGGGCTCAATGTTTCTTCGGTGTCCGCCCCGTTGGTCTCCCGGTGCGGCCGGTATTGCGGGTGGTATTGCTTTCGCTGTCGCTAAGTATATCCGGTGCGTTTTCGGGTCCAGCGCCATAGTGCGCGCCATCGGCGCAGTCGCCACGGTTTCGACAACCTTGAATTGGCCCGCCGGTTCTTCCTTTATCACCGTTATTGTTCCATCCTGACCATTGGAGCTGAACGCAAGACCCGTTTGGGGGTCGAAAGCCGCTGCGTCGGGACCTTTGCCAATAGCCGGCGTCGCTAAACTCTTGCCCGTTACATAATCGGTTATCGCCATTTTGCCGTTCGAGCAGACCGAAAAGAGCCGCTTGTTTTTGAGGTCAATGGCTAACCCCGTGGGCGATTCGCAGGGCGCAATCGACCAGCGGTTCGTTACTGTCAGCTTTTTGGCATCTATCACGGCGATTTCGTTTTTGTCCTCCATATTGACAAATACCTGCCCCTTCTCATCGGACTGCGCGAATTCCGGCTTGCCGCCCAAAGGTATAGTGCCGATATTCGTGTCTTTGACGGCGTCGATAACGGTGCTGTCTTTGCTGCCCCCGTTGAATGTGAAGATGCGTTTTGTCGCAGGGTCGAACAAAATGGCGTCGGGCCTGTTGCCTACCTTGATTCTGGCGGTTTCTTTCAGTGTCACCGTATTGAAAACCGTTACCGAGTTGTCGCCGCCGTTGCTTATGTAACCTTTATTAAGCCCCGCGGCGATTGCTATCCCGTGCACGCCCGGCGTATTGTTTATATCGCCGATTACTTTTTCTTTCTCCGTATCGAAAACAACGACGTGACTGGCGTGCGAGATATAACATCGATTTGCCTTGCTATCGACGGCAAGATAATCCCAGCCGCCATCGCCGCCTATTGGCACCCTCTTAATCAGCTTGTAACTCGACTCTTCGCCTGATGCGACGCCGCAAAATGCTGTCACGCAGACAATCGCCGTTATCGACAGCACACTTTGCAAAACCGTTTTTTTTGTAACCATTTGTTTTTCTCCTTTTTTCTTGCCTGTTTTCTGTCCCGCAATAATTCGCTGATTCTAACCCGCCCGGTTTACGTTTTTCAATAATCTTTTTGCCTATCCGCCGGCATAATTAGATGCTAAGACGGATTTCGCGGACAAATATTGCATTTAGTCGTTAGTATTTCGTATTTCGATGTTTCGATTTTCCTCCGGAAAATTAAGTCGAGCAAATTCTTTATGGTATTCGAGGGCAGCTTTATCATACGCTTTGGCCGCGTCGATTTCGTTCTTGAAATATCCCAGCCATATTCTTTTCCTGTGAAAATTAATACAGGCAGACCACAAATCTTTTCGTTTGTCGAAATAGACGCCGATAAATCGGGATGAGGTTTTTGATTTGGTCTTTCGCCTGTTACAGCAATTTTGCGAGCGAGTTGCCAGTCGCAGGTTTGTTCTTCGATTATCCAGAGAATCCGTGTTTCTGTGGTCAACAAGAAGACCGTCGGGGGCATTTATTATTAACCTGTGCAATCGCACAAGTTTTATCTCTTCAGGGCTTATCCTTTGGCCCCCGAAGACATAGAATTTACCTTTGCTTCCGGCGACGCACCATTGAAAATCATTGAGACGATAGAAGTCCTGCTGGTCAACAATTGTGCATTTGCCCTCGGTAAGGCGTATTTTGCGGAACGTGTAGCCGAACTTCCGTTTGCGATACCACACCACTGGCCACGCGAAAACCCTATCAACCCAATTCGGAATACTGATTGTTAAATGAATTTTCATGTTCTAATCCTTTCTCATCCTTATCCGCCTGGCTCTCCCCGAGAAGTTGCTGCTTTGGTCTCGAAACAGGGGACCCAGAATTAACTTAACACTAAAAACTGAAAACTCAAAACTATAGAGGAAGTCGAACAATCGACGTCCTCTATAATATGGCGCGAACTTGCGCGCTTTTGACTAAAACTAAGGGATTTCCTGGTGGGGTCAAAAACGATAAGTCCTTATGAAATAAGGAGTAAAATTTTTTTATTTTTTTCGCATCTAAGGGTTTTCGACCTGCGCGAAAATGGATAACAGTTGTATCATACAACTGTTTGATACAAGTGTTTTATAGGATTACCCATATCCAGAATTTAAGCCGTTGTAAGGAAAGAAGTTACGGCAAAAATGACCACAAAAAAACACGTCAAAAATGGGCCTGAAAATGACCGAAAAACTACGCGAAAACACAGGAAATTTTTGAGGTTAAAATTTGTAAGTATCGATAGACACGGACTTTAACGCTGTTTGAAATGTACCCTTGCCTCGGCGCTTTTGGCAACGGTAACTACCTATAATTTTATAAATTTAGCTAAAAATCTCGGCCTTGCGTAAAAAGCTCTTGATGTAGAACCATGTCCCGCACCTTTTGTCCTCGGCTGGATGTAGTGTCCCATTTTGCCGGTCAAAGCGTTAAATCCCTTATTAGGATCAAGCAACGTCTTCCGGACAAGATCGTAATCCGCTTTCACAGCATCATACAACTCACCATGTAAATCAAATTCTACGACAGAATGAAGATAACTTGGCTCATCGACGTGTTTACCTACAGTTCTCGCCACAACCACTATTTTCTTAAGCTTTGCGAGAAGATGGCTTTCTTCAAACTCCTTCTGGCAAACGTTTACAGGGTCGATCATCGTAATCGCCATCGTTTCCTTGAAGGCCAGTTCTCCACTTTTTTTCCGCTTGAGCGGAATCGACTTTAATTCCCATGAGCCAAAATTAGGGGATTGAGCTGAATTAATGGGTAATTCAAGATGACGCTCACATACATGCCCCGCCCAACCTTTGTTCACTTTGGCATCCCGGTATATCGTCACATTATGCTGACGAGCAAGCTCATGAAGTTCTTTGCCGACAAGCTGTTTGAGTTTCCTTATGGCCTCTGCTCTCTCCATTGCGTCTCCCGCCTATAAAGCCAATTCGCAAACTTCCTTGGGATTTAAAAAAGTCGCTTGTTCCAAAACATCCTGGATTCTTGGAATTGCCATGTGGTCAAGATACTTTTTCTCTAAATCAATACCTACGAATTTTCTATTATTCCTCAAGGCCACTACACCAGTTGTAGCGCTGCCGCAGAAAGGATCGAGAACAATATCACCTTCTTTGCTTGTGGCTAAAATGATTCTCTCTAATAATGCTTCCGGCTTCTGTGTGGGATGCTTGCCATATCTTTTCTCGCCATTTTTAGGGGTTGCTATTGCCCAGACGCTTCGCATTTGCTTGTTGGGTTTTTTTATGAAGTCCTCACCCCAATTTCTATCCTTCACCAGTCTATAGTTGAAATAATGCTTCGCTTTTTTGTCTTTTCTGGCCCACAACAGTGTTTCATGACTTGCGGTGAACATTCGACAAGCAAGATTCGGGGCCGCGTTCGGCTTAAACCAGCAAATATCGTTTACAAGATGCCATTCTTGTTTCTGTAAGGCGAACCCGCATGCGTAAATAGAATGGTAAGTGCCTGATATCCACAAAGAACCGCTTGGCTTCAATACACGACGGCAGGCCTCAATCCAATTGTAATGAAATTGGAAATCTTCTTCTATTCCTTTGCTTTTATCCCAGTTTCCCTTATTAACGCTTACACGTTTACCCGCATGGCAGGTAAATCCGCCGTTGGAAAGGTTGTATGGCGGGTCGGCGAATATTAAATCGATACTTTCTTCCGGCAGCGTTTTTAATACTTCAATCACGTCGCCATTGAAGATCCGTACACCTCTATGCGTGTAATATGCCTTCATTGGCTGCTCTGCAAAATTTTCCATCAATCCGTTAATTCCGTTTTTTCATCGGCCTTTGCTGATAATTTATTCGTCAGATAGCTTGATTCTACGATTTAAAGAAAAAACAAACAAGGCAATTTTAAAAGGGAGCAAGCAACGACTAACTTATTTTGCGCTTAATTTTTACCAACCGGTCAATCAAACGAGATCCCATCATCATTCTCTCTACTAGTTGCTGTTGCCGGTCAATCTCTTGTGTGCGAGTTCTTGTTGGGTGATCTAGAAGGTTCCTAACTTCTCTAAAAGAATGAAGGTCTGTCTTAATCGCCTCGGTTAGAATAGGGTTTTTCTCCGTCGCGCAAGCATCCTGCGACCTAAGGGTATTGATTTGGCCTGCCCAATCCTGATCCGTAATATTTTTTTCGGTCAGTTTAATATGTTTTTTCTTAACAGCATAAATAGCAAGCTTCTCAGTGAGCCCTTCGACAATCTCACACATATCTCTAGCCGCATCGCGGCGTTGATTATTATCACTGAGAAACGAACATGGTGAATTGAATTTTTTCATGCATGCTTTGACTTTCTTTTCATACGGTCCAAATTTAAGGGTGGGATCGTGCGACACTATTAGTGCTGGATTTTTAGGAAAACGTTCAATCGTAACGGTACATACTTCGTCGATAATAATAAGTCCTATTCCTGATCGTTCAAGTTCTTTAAATATTTTCCAAGAAATATTAGCCAAGCTGTGAGTGGCCAAGAATAACTCTACGTAACATTTTTGACTATGTAACCATAGAGCAAGTTCTTTAATGCTCTGGTGGCAGTCGATTTGATATTGCGATTCTATAAGTATACTTAGGTTGCCTTTCGTAGCGATCAAAGTAGTCGTATACGGGATATTTATATCAAGAGGTTTCTCTATTTTAACAGTAAAACCACTTTCTCGCATGAACTTAAGAACAATATTAGCAAGAGGACGTGCCTCTTCTGGGGTAGAAATATACTTCATCGTCTATCCCCAAGGAGCCTATCAATCTCTTTGCGTAGATTCTGGAGGCTCGATTTTAATTCTTCTGGGAGTTGTTTTACATTATGGTATTTCGCTAAAGATCCGGCAAGTGCATGAGCTTTACTGCTTATGTCCCGAGATTGATAAGCTTTACTGACAGTATCTGTATAAGCTTGCTCAATTCGACATTCCGGACTCTTAACCAAATTGATTAATATAGGAACAACCATCGACTTTTTAATGCCCGTATTTTCCGACCTCGCAATCTTGCTTATCCTTCGGAAATTAACGATGTTATTTTCTATTCCATCGGTATATTTTTTGAACATGGAATCAACAAATTTGGCTTTGGAAATATCTTCTAAGACCTCTGGAGTATATTTTTCGACAACTCTTAATGCTTTGTTGATTTCAATGAACAAATCCGCAGTGACCTTTTGTTCTGAGCGAGGTTTTTCGGACTCCCTAAGAAGCATATCTTGATATTTTTGGGGAAGATCGAGAAGTTCAAAAGCTCGTTTTACAGTTGCATCGGAAAGACCTGTTATACCAGCAAGATGGGTAAAATCTGTGGACTTGCCTTCCTTTTGGAGCATTGTTCTTATTTCTCTAAGTTTAAAGGCCATAGGAAGCAAGTCCCACTGCACACGTACATTATGAATATTGAACATCATCAGGAGGTTTTCAAGACGGCTCGGTTTCGGTTGGACAAGTGCCGGTATGGTTTTATGATTTAGTTTTAATGTGCATCGCCATCGTCTCTCACCATCTAGAATCACATATTTTCCGTGATCTTCGTATACCGCAATTGGCACCCTTACACCAACTTCGCGAATAGATTCCAGTAATTCTTGGAGTTCGCTCTCGCGAAATATAAGTCGTGGGTTTTCCGGGTTTGGTTTGATATCTGATGGCGAGATATTGAGTAAATTTGATTGTTTTGCGACCATTATATTACCTCGTAATTTATGTCTCTCCAAAATCTATTTCCAGCCATAAAAAGCTGTTTTTCACCAAACCCACTATAGATTTTCAGAAAGGAAGTGTCAATAAAGAAACAGCGTTCAGCGGGTATCGTGCAGATTCAGAAGACGAAAGACGATAGACGCAGGACGTAACGAGCTTGCTGACCATTTTCTTAATGTCAGGGAAAAGGTAATTTTGTCGCACCAAGTTTCTTCGAAGAATTCAAGATGTGACCTGCAAGACCATTTTGCGCGAACGCGCAAAATGGTTACCATTGGCTCTGGCACCCGACCATTTTGTTGACGCCAACAAAATGGAAAGATGTTTATATCCGAACAAAAAATATTAGGCCGTCCCGAACCATTGGAACAATAGCGCCTCCCTGGCTGACTAACCTGTCCTGAGCAGTTGTCGAAGGAATCCGTGTCCAGCAGTGTTAACCCCGTTAGATGGCGGCTTTGCCTATCTCACGGGGTGAATCAGTGTCTAAAAACTCTGTGGCCTTTTGTGCATTTTTGTGGCAAAAAAACTCTGCGGAATCCGCGTAATCAGCGTCTAAATACCTTCGTGACTTAGTGTCTCCCGTAAGGGATGGCCAAGCCATTAGTGGCAATTAATTAAGAATTGCTTCGCCTTCGGTCTGTCCGCAGGGGACCAATCGCTTCATCTGTCGTTCATAGAGCATATTGTTCTGCTCGATGAGATGCGCGATAAGGCCGACCTGGCTGAGTAAAATCTCGATGAGGCCGATGCTGGCCATGGTGGATTCGGGACTGTAGTCGGGCAGGACAATCATTATGTAGCCGTAATCGCCGCGCTCGGTGGCGAGAGCCGTTATGACTAAGCCAAAGCCATTGACGTTTGTGATTATCGGTTCTTCGCCGTCGTTGATTTTGGCGCAGAGTTCTTTGATGTAGCCGTCGGTGATGCCTAACTGTGTGAATCCTTCGTCGTTGCTTGGCCAGCAGTTGCCTTCTTTGCTGATAATTACCATCATTGGCCCGCTTTCAGGCAGCAAATCGAAGACCTGGCGTGCAATCTGTTCGTTTAGGACGCAACTATGCGAATACGATGAGCCGAAAATATCCATCATCAATAGCTCCTTTAATAAAGTACCTCAATATCATGAGCAATTTCGGCATTAGTTTGGGGCGACTTGTGGATGGGCGATTATCGGTGCTATGCCAGTATAAAAAAGGCACTGTCGATGATTGGTTGTGTTTTTATAGGACGGCAGAAATGCTCTTCGGGATACCTGCCCTGAGCAAACGAAGTGCGTCGAAGGGAATTTAATAGGAGATATTTGCCCTGAGCCAGTTCATCGGGAACCGCCTGCCCGGACAGTCGGTAACGTGTCCGCCTGGAACCGAGCCGTGGCCAAAGACCCTGCTTTTTGGGATGCGGTAGCGCTGCTGGAGGAAGCGAACTAATTTGGCGAGTGATTCCATTTGTCGGGAGGTTGGGGCGGAGTGGTCGAAGTTGCCGACTAAGCAGATTCCGATACCTTCCTCGTTTGCCCAGTTTCCTGGTGTGCCTCCCGCGTGAGCGCCGGTCAGTTGTCCTCTCCAGCGGTAAGTCGGCTCGACCTCGCCGTCGCCGCTGTTTGAGCCGTTGCCGATGACGAAATCGTAACCGACGCCGTTCCAGCCGTTGTTCTCGCGGTGCCATTTATCGATTATGGTCGCGTTGCCCTCATTGGTGGCGGAATGATGAATTATTATTGCTGACCAGGCCCTTTCCGTATGTGTCGGCATCCATCCGCCCGGAACTCCGGGCAGGGGCATAGTCGGTCTTGGCGGAGGCGGTAATGTTCTTTTGGGCGGAACATATACCGGCGGGGTGGGGGGAGTTTCATACACAATTTCGGGGCCTCGTTCCGGCTGGCCGCAACCGCTTAAGCTGAATATAAATATCCCTAAAAGAAGCCAAACTAATCGACGCATGTATATTATACCGTTTACACCTTTCTAAAAGGATTCGAGACAGGATATTATCGGCTATCAGTGGCTTTGGGCTGTACTTTTAGGGTTGCGTTTTTCTCTGTATCTTATCATTCTCAAGCTGTTGCCTTTTTTGCTGTATTCGAGGACGTCCATAAACGACCTTATCAGGAGCATTCCTCTGCCTGCCGGCTTGTAAAGGTTGTCGCCGTAGCGCGGGTCAGGGATTACTTCCGGGTCGAAACCTTCTCCCTCGTCGGTCATACATATTTCAACCTTATCCGGCTCAATCGAGAAATCGACCTTTATCGCCTTGCTCGGCTCCATTTTATTGCCATGCTTCACGGCATTTGTGAAGGCCTCTTCGAGGGAAAGATGGACGGCGAAAATGTCCTCCTCGCTAAAACCATTGGCCTGCAGGCCGGGCTGTATCTGGCCAAAGACATCGACCACGGCGGAGGGAGTGCTCGCTACAACAATTGAGCGACTAATCGGCATAAAGTCAACACCTGCTCATACGTATAAAATCACCCATAAAACTATGGTACTGTAAACAGCCCAAAATACCGACGATAGGGCGGCGCAAATAGCCGATACTCTACAATTATTTCATTAAACTCTCGGCGGCGGCGGCCCTGTCAGGTAATATATCGAAAATTTTGGTCAGGCGTGTTATTTTGAAAATTTCGTAAATTCTCGGGCTGATATTGCAAAGACGAAGCTGGCCATCCTGTTCATAAATCTTTTTGCTGACACGAATCAGGAGGCCGAGAACGGCTGAAGAGAGAAATTTGACATTTGTAAAATCAAGGATGAGATTTGTTTTTTCGGACTGTTCGATAACCCCCATCAGCGATTGCTGAAGCTCGACGATATCACGCTCCTCGAGGATTTTTTCGTCGGTGAAGGTTACAATGGTTGCCTTTTCGCCATACTCAACGTTGACTCTTGGTTTTAATGACGCCATAACAAAATCTCCATAAAACAGCGGTTCCCACCCAAAACGTAGGCCAGACAGGCAAAATAACAAATTTTGAGGGGTAAGGCAAAGGTTTTTCGGTTTTTTTAGCCACCCCCGCCGTTTTGCTTCTCAGGTGGCGCAAAACGAGACGCGGGGGTCTGCGCCCGCCACACGGATGGCGGGTAAACTGCGCTACTCCCGAAAGGGACGCCTTACGGCGGAGGGGCTAAATACGACCCGTCTTCGTTAAGAAACTCCGCCGAGGTCTTCGCTGCGCTACGAGAAAATATTTTAAAAAAAGACTTGAAATATAACAGGGGAATTGGTAGAAACTCCCAAATTCGACGTTTTTTTCTTAAAAAGTTGTTGCATTTGGCAATAGAAAATGAATAATGAGAGAATAATTTCGGAGCGGTTTTAGATAGACCACACCAAAATCCGCTAAACGGCGGGTAATTGTCCACACCCTGGACACAGGAAACGATTGACGTGCATGTGGGCACGGTGTGTAATTGAACATTATGTATGGTTTTTTTAAATTAAGGAGCGTGCAATGAAAATCAGTAGGTCAACGGGCTATGGGTTGTTGGCGGCGGGGTATATCGCCAAGAATGAGAAAGACGGGATTGTGCTTTCACAAACGATTTCGAAGGCATACAACATACCGCTGGAATATCTGCTGAAGATACTACAGCAGTTAGTGAGAGCCAATCTGCTCCGCAGCAAGCGCGGCCCGCGCGGCGGTTTTGTTCTTGCGAAGGCGGCAAACAGAATCACGATGCTCGAAATCATCGAAGCAGTTGACGGCCCGATGATGAGCCAGTTAAATCTGGAAGAGCATTCAAAGAAGGGCAAGTTCAGCAGCAAGGCAGAGAAGGCGTACGAGAACGGTCTCGAAGCGGCAAGGACAGTATATCAGAGGGTTTCGTTGTCCAGTTTGCTTTCGTAATGGCGGTTTGAAGACAGGAACATAAGCCGGCCGGAGAAGATATTTGCACAGACGACCCTGATGGGTATATTGCAGATGGCTTCTTCCGGCCGGTTAATTTTTTATGAGGGACAGATAAAATGCACATCAAAGAATTTCAGGAGTTCATATCCGAGAAGTACGAGAAACGGGACAGGCAGCGCGGCGTGCCGAAGACGTTTTTGTGGTTTATTGAAGAGGTGGGGGAGCTGGCGACTGCGCTTGCGGGCAACGACGCGAAGAACAAACGGGAGGAGTTCGCGGACGTTTTCGCGTGGCTTTGCACACTGGCGAATATAAGCGACGTGGATTTGGAAAAGGCGTGCGAGAAGTACACGAAGGGAAAGGTGAAGGGATTTAAGCCGAAGTAGGAGCGGTCAAAACGCCAGGTAGTCGGTTGCTTTGGTCAATAGGATGGTGGATTTGCCGAGGTCGGAGATGGATTTGATTTTGGCGGATTTTCGTAGTTCGAGGATACGTTCAACGGAGATTTGTCCCAGGCCGGGGACACGCAAAAGCTCATCTTTCGACGCTTTATTTATATCGACGGGGAAATACTGCGGATTGCGTTTGGCCCAGGATTCTTTCGGGTCGGTATCGAGGGGGAGATTGCCCTGCTGGTCGAAAATGATGTCAGATTCGGAGAAGCCATATTTGCGCAGTAGGAAATCGACCTGATAAAGGCGGTGTTCGCGGACAAAACTATTTTCGATTTTATATTTTATATTTTCTATTTCGGAAGCGGAGACGTCGCCCGCCAAAGAGACGGCGGGTAAACTTCGCTCCGTGTTTGTTTTTCTATTTTCCATTTCCGATTGGAAGTATTGACGACTGGTGAACAGGTTGCCAGAATCGTTGTTGTCAAGTTTTTGGTATGCGCTGAAGTAAATTCTGCGGAGGTTGAGGCGGTCGTAAAGTCCCCACATATATTTGACAATCTCGGAGTCGGTTTCGTCGGCGGCACCGACGATGAACTGGGTGGTTTGTTTGACTCTATGGTATTTATTGCCCCGGCCTGTAAGCCGGCTGATGAGCTTAATCGGTTCAACGATATCCTCGATGAAGCGTTTTTTGTCGGAAAGCTTGGCGAGGTATTTTGCGCCGGGGGTTTCGATATTGAGTGAGACGGCGGAGGAGAGTTTTACGGCTTCCTCGATAGCGTTTGCGCTTGCGCCGGGGATGACCTTGAGGTGGATGTAGCCACGGTAGTTGCGGCGATAGCGGAGGATTTTGGCGATTCGGTTGAGGCGTTCCATAGTGGCGTCGGGAGTGCCGAGGATGCCTGAGCTGAGGAACAGGCCGAAGACCTCGCCTCGCTTGTGGTAATCGAGAAAGGCGTTTACGGTTTCTTCTTCGTTAAGGGTGCATCGGCGGACGTCCTGGTTGGCGCGGAGGGGGCAGTATTTACAGTCGTTGGAGCAGACGTTGGAGACGAGGGTTTTGAAGAGGACGCTGGTGCCGCCATTGGGGAGGGTGACGGGATAAATCCAGTTACCTTGAGCCCCTCGCCTGCGGCGCTCGTCGTTTTTGCATCCGCAGGCGCATGCCAAATCGTATTGTGCGTCGGCGCTGAGTATTTCCAGCTTTTGCTGAGTATCAGGGACGCTTATTACGGCGGTCATAGGACACCATCCCTGGCGTATTTTACCCGCTATTTAACTATTTTTTTTCAGCTTTCAGCTTAGTTTCGGTCTTTGGCTGACTTTCGGTTTTTGGCTGAGGTTTTGCCAAGTACAGTTTCAGCACATCATCCTGCGACAGGGCAACGTTATAAATCCTGAAATCGTCAATTTTGCCTGACCAGTCGGCTGTGGGATACACACGGCCTCCAATCATAAAGTTACTGATTTTCGGGATGGGTTCCATAGCACCGAATATTTCGGAGACCTTGTCGCCGTTGTGATAGAGGCGGAGCGAATACTCGTTGGCGTCCTTGACGAAGACGTAGAGATTCCAGCTTCCGGCGAAATCGCTGTCGGCGGTGGCCTGCCAGTAAACATGTTCCGCGTCGTTACCAATATCAATTGTCTTATTCGGCGAGGGCACAAAAGCCCGCAGTTTGAGCCAGTTGGGGTCCGGGTGCGATATTCCCTCGGTTGGCGCGATTCCCCAGGGGCCTGGCCATTTTTCGTCGGGGGGAGCGGAGGCATCCTGGTTGACCCAGAAGGCGATGCTCATCTTGTCTTTTACGCGGCCCCATATAGCGTTTGGTATAACGACGGTTTGCTGGGCTGTGAATTTGGCACAGCCGTTGGAGTCGAATCCTTCGCCGGGGCACCATATTGGAGAGCCCCCGCCGAAATTCACTGTTGCGTTAAAACCATTGCCGCTCGAATCCTTTGCCGTGTTACCGTCTTTTTCCTCGAACTTCCACCAACCGATGGGGTCAACGGCCTTTACGCAGGCTGGCGCCAAGATTAATAAAACTGTTGTTAGTACGATAGCATTACGCATATCAACCTTTCCTTTCCCGGCTATGAGCCGATTGACACATTATACTATTTGGCTTCTTCAAATCCAGCCCCAAGTGTTTTCATTGACTGCGAAAGGTTTTATATTTATCATAATTAACCTTTGGTATTTGAGACCTGCTTAGCAGGGCAGGGGCAGGTTTTTTTGAGGTTTGGGTGTTTTGCATCAAGCTTCGAGTGTAAGGATTATGAGCAATTATATAGTGTTAGTCAAACAGGTTCCGGACGTATCACAAATCACGGACAACGCGTTCGACCCCAATACCGGGACGCTGATACGGACGCGGCTGGCAAGCGTCATTAACGAGCTTGACACGCAGGCGATTGCGTTTGCAAATAGGATGCGGCAACTTTCGGGCGACAAGGAAGCGAAAATTGTCGCTTTGACGATGGGGCCGCCGATGGCTGAAGAGGTGCTGCGATATTCACTGAGCAGGTGTGCCGATACGGTGGTTCTGCTTACCGACCGTGCGCTGGGCGGGGCCGATACGGTTGCGACGGCCAACCCGCTTGCCGGCTCAATCAGGAGAATCGCCAAAGAGCTGTTTAACGGCAGCGATGATTACTTCATTGTTTCGGGAATGCAGTCCGTGGATGGCGATACGGCGCAGGTTCCGCCGCAGATAGCCGAGGAACTGGGGATTTCCTGCATCGCATACGCGACGGATTGCGCATTCAAAAACGGACGATTCGAATTTACGCGAATTATAAGCGGCGGAAGCCAGACGGTTGCTCCGAAAAGACCGCCCGTGGTAATAACGGTTGCGAAATATGAGTATCCGCTTTTCGCGTCGTTTACGGCGACAAGTCGTGCGAACAAGACGAAGGTAATTACGTGGGGCGCCGCGGATATTGACTCGATGCTGATTGGGGCGAAGGGTTCCAAGACGTGGGTGATACGGGTATTTCCGCCCGGTAAGAGCAGCAGGAAGTGCAAACATCTATCAGACGCGAGGCAATTAGCGGAAGTAATCGTGGGAAGCGTGAAGTCGTCGGTGGGTGCAGCAGGGGCGGACAAGCAGGCGGCGAAATACGTTTTGCCCGCGAAGCGAAAAAGCGTGCTGGACAGGAGTTTCGAGGGGACAGCCAAGGAGAACGAGGACTATAAAATTCTCACCGATAAATTGCGTGAGCTTGGGATAAGCGACGCGGCGGGCATAGATGAACAGACGAAGGAAAAAATTGTGGCGTCCGCGGGCGAGCATTTTCACAAGAATGCGCTGGATGATATGCTGCTGGGCCTGCGTGCCGTTGAGCCGAGTTACAAGGGTGAGGTTTGGGTTGTCGCGGAGCATCGTGAGGGCGTGATTCACCCGGCCACTTTCGAGCTTATCGGCAAGGCGAGAGATTTGGCCGGCTCGGTAGAAACGAAGGTGGGCGTGGTAATCGCGGGGCATAATTTGCAGTCAATGACCGGGGAATTGATTGCGGGCGGGGCGGATAATGTTTATGTAATCGACGACCCGCTTTTGGCGGAGTTTGACCCGATTGCGCATCGCAAGGTGATAGCCGACGCGGTGAGCAAGTACTGGCCTCAGATTGTTTTATACGCGGCGACACCGCAGGGGAGGGTGCTTGCGCCGTTAGTTTCTTACAGGGTGGGGTGCGGATTGACCGCCGACTGCACGGGACTTGATATTCGCGACAGCTCACGCAAAGAGCAGATAGGGACACTGTTCCAGACGAGACCTGCGCTTGGCGGCAACGTGATGGCGACGATTTGCACGAAAAACTCAAAATCACAAATGGCAACCGCCAGGCCCGGCGTTATGAAACGATTGCCCGCCGACGCGACCAGGAAAGGCAACGTCATTATTCACAAAGTCAACGTTACAAAAGACGATATATCGCTGGAAATTATCAAAACGGAGATTGGGGCGGGCAAGGTCAATTTCGACGCGGATGTAATCGTGAGCGGCGGCAAAGGGATGAAGGACAGGGACAATTACGAGCGGATGCTGGATTCACTTCGCGGGGCGATTAGGACAAGATTGAATGTCTCCGTCGAGAAAGGCGCATCGCGGGCGGCGGTGGAGCAGGGGTTCGCGGAGAGGATTCACCAGGTGGGCCAGACGGGCACGGCGGTGGGGCCGAAGCTTTATATCGCGATGGGGATATCGGGCGCGATTCAGCATATGATAGGCGTTGCGAATACCGAGACAATCGTGGCGATTAACAGCGACCCCAACGCGCCGATATTTAAACAATGTGATTATTATATCGTCGGCACGATTGAAGGCATTGTGCCGCAATTAGTCGCCGCTTTACAGGAGCGTTCGTAGTGGCAAACGACAGTGATTTTAAAAGGGTTGAAGTTTTGATAGTCGGCGGCGGGCCGGCGGGGCTGGCTTGCGCGATTCAATTGAAGGTTCTCAGACCTCAGACCGAGATTTGCGTTATCGAAAAAGGCGCGGAACTCGGCAATCATAACCTTTCGGGAGCGGTCCTGGAAAAAGAGCCGATTCATACGCTGCTCGATGCCGCATCGCCCGGATGGCGGGACAGCGAACAGGCAAAGGACGTGCTGGCGAATAAAATCGACAAAGATGACGTGTTGTTCCTGTTAGGCAAAAAATTCGGGTTCAATATACATTTTGCGATTCGCTTAGCGAAAATTTTCGGCATCGGTTTCGGCCAGTTGACGCACACGGGTGATTACACGATTTCAATCAGTAAACTCACCAAATGGCTGGGGCAAATCGCGAAATCGCTCGGTATCGAGGTTCTGTGCGGTTTCGCGGCGGCGGACATAATCGTTGATGATAATGGGGCGGGGGCGGTCAAGCTCGTTGACCAGGGACTAAATAAAGAAGGACACAAACAGCCCAATTACCTCGAAGGTGAAACAATCGAGGCGAAGTTCATCGTGCTGGCGGAGGGCTGCGACGGGCTTTTGACGGAGAAATTTGTCGAAAAGGCAGGACTCAAAAGACGGGCGAATCAGCTTTACTCGGTCGCTGTGAAAGAACTGATTAAGGTATCGCCTGAGCAATACGCCGAATTTACCACGGGCAGGGTGATTCACGCGATGGGTTATCCGATCTGGACGCCTGTAATCGGGCCGGGGATGTTCGGCGGAGGCATCGTTTATCCTCTGCAGGCGGAACACCTGGCGGTCGGGATGATTGTCGGGGCTGACTGGAAATATTACGATTTCAATCCGCAGCACGCGTTAATGCTTTTCAAACAGCACAGCAGGGTAAAAAGATTTATCGAGGGCGGCACGGTTGTCGAGGCGGGCGCGAAGATGATTCCCGAAGGCGGCTGGAACGCGATTCCGAGAGACCCGAGTACGGGCGCTATCGGCAAAGGCAATGTGATTATACTGGGCGATTCAGCAGGGTTTGTGAATATGCTCAAAATCAAAGGGCTGCACAACGCGATTGATTCAGGGATGATGGCGGCCAAAGCGATATCCGAGACAATTGATAATCCGAGCGACTCGGCGGTTTGTTACACCGATTTGCTTTTGAAATCCAATGTCGCGAAGGAAATGAAAAGTGCTGCCAAGTTCAGGCAGACAGTAGCCAAGTTCGGGCCATTGCAGGGTATGCCATTGTCGGTTTTGGGGACATTACTGCCTTTGTTCAATGTCGAGAAAGATTATGAGGCGATGACGGTTTTGCCTTATCGGCTTAAACCCAGTCAGCATTTCGACAAGGATACCTTTACGGCTATGGCCGCGACACATCACCGCGAGGAACAGCCCTCTCATCTGACGATTCTCGACCGTAATATCTGTCAGGAAAAGTGCATATCTAAATTCATCGCGCCATGCACCACGTTTTGTCCCGCCGGGGTATATGAATCAATACAGGGCGAGGTAAAGCCCGCAAATCCTTCGAATTGTCTGCATTGCAAGACCTGCCAGAGGAAATGTCCCTTCGATAATATCCGCTGGACTGTTCCCGAAGGCACAGGCGGCCCAAGATACAAGCGGATGTAAAATTTTTCAAATTCCGAAATCAAACCTCAGATTGTTCGTCATTTTGGCCTGCCAGGACAGGAAAGACGCTTTGCAAAGCCCTGTCAAAACTGGTCGTATAGATGATGCATATCGAGAATGTAATCGCCCAATGCAATTTGAAAACATAATTGCAAACTAGAACAATAATAATGGTGGCAACCAGGCCGAGAATAATTTGTGCGGGCGTCGGCTGGCGGTCGATGATGCAATTTTCATCGATACAATTTGCTACCAGCATTAAGTATAAAACAACCGCGTTAACGATGTTCCATACCGGAAAGATAAGCTGCCAGCTATGAACCTCGGTATTTTTTATTATATAAACGGCAGCGATAATGCCGGTGAAGACATTCGTTGCGATTGCAAAATATAGCATAATTGCTCTCTCTTCATCTGATTTCTCCCTCTTTGTAAAAACCTGATAAATACCCATAATCAGGATAGTAACGGGAATTGATAAGACCATAACCGTTACCTTCCAATTATGTGCCTCAATAAAATAAGCGTGAATCGGTCCCCGCAGATGACTATTTACTGCATATAACAGTATCCACGTTACAGCCATTAAAAAAAGGGATAACTTATCATAGGCAGGAACAAGAAAGCCGAAGCTTTCTTTAAATAGGTCTATCAGTTCTTCCTTGGCCTCATTTTTATTAAATCCCGAACCTGCTTCCCAAGCCGGAACATATGGTTTAGACTGGTCTGGCATTGGTTCTTTGATCGAGCTGATGGCGGGTCTGCCTTTGGTGTATTCCGGGACAACCAAAAGATGTTTACACTTCGGGAATTTGCCTTTTTTGCCCCGGCCGTCATCTTTTGCCAGAATCCTTTGGCCGCAATAGATACACTTGAACTTTATCACGGTTTGTCCTCTGGTGCCTGTTCATCTTCTTGGCCTGCCAGGACTGGGAAGACGCTTTGCAATCCCCTGTCGAAGCTGGTTGTGTAAATGATGCAAATCGAGTAGGTGATGGCCCAGTGCAGCTTGAAGACGTTATTGCAAATGTAGAAAATTATAAGGATGGCAGCCAGGCCGATGATGACCTGGGTTATTGTGGCGTCACGGTCGCTGATTTGGCCTTCATCGAAGAGGTTAACGTATTGCATTATAATCAGCAATGCACTGTTGATTATGTTCCAGGCGGGGAAGACGAACAGCCAGCCGGGGCAATTTTTGAGCATATAAAAGCCGGCTATTAAGCCGGTGGCCGCGTTTATGGTTATGGCAAAGAGCAGCATAATATTTTTTTCTATTTCCGTTTTATTTCTCGGGGTGAAAACGTGATAGAGGCACAGGGACATGCCGAGCATAAAGAGGCCCACGTAGAGATATCGCCGCCATATATCCAGGCGCATCAAAAAGGTGATTATATCGTCCTGCAGCTTGCTGCTGGTGAAGTAGAGGATGATGAATACCGCCGACATCAGGAACAGCGACAATTCATCGTAATTTGGGATTAAAAAACCGTATTTCTCTTCGTACAGGTCCGTCAAATCTTCGAGTGAATCCGGCGGCGGGAATTCCCCTGTTATCGCAGAAAGGACTTTGCCGGTTTCAGAAAGGTGTTCTTTGGGGGGCGTATCGGGCGCAAGCGCCAGGGGCGCTAAGTTGCTTTCGGGTTGGAAGGTCTTGGGGACATAAATAATGTGCTTACACGTCGGGCACTGGCCTTTTTTGCCCCGGCCGTCATCTTTGGCCAGTATCCGCTGCCCGCAATATGCGCATTTGAAGTGTATCACGGCCTAACCACGTCTCCTTATTAATTCTCTGTGCCCTCTGTGGCAAAATCAATAATCCACGAAGACGATATCTTCCGGTATCGCGACGACGTCCCTGCGTTTGGGGCCAAGGAGCTTACGAATTTCGGTAGAGTGTTTGCCCGCGAGGGTCTCAAGCTCTGCGCTGCTGAAATTCGTTACGGCCTTTGCCTTGTCGTTTAGCCAGACGACCTCGCCCGTTTCAAACGTCCCTTGTATTGATTTTATGCCGCTGGGTAATAAGCTTTTTTTATTCTTTACCGCCCGAATCGCGCCGTCGTCGATATTTATCACGCCAGCAGGGGTGCTGTTGAGAATCCATCTTTCGCGGTTGCTTAGTTTGCGCTTGGGTAAAAACAGTGTCCCGATTGTCTCGCCCGCGATGATTCGCTCGATGACATTTTCGGTTTTGCCGTTGGCCAATACGATTTTGCAGCCCGCGTTGGAGGCGACTTTGGCGGCCTCGATTTTGGTCTTCATACCGCCCGTGCTGAATTTGCTGCCTTTGCTGCCTGCGCTTTTCAAGATTTCATCTGTGATTTCAAAGACGGTATCTATCGGCTTGGCATCCGCGTATTTTTTAGGGTCTTTATCATAAAGGGCGTCGATATCGGTGAGGATTATCAAAAGGTCGGCGTCGATTTTGCTCGCTACAAGTGCGCTTAGCCGGTCATTATCGCCAAAGGCGGTGCCTATTTCAGCGGTTGAAATACTGTCGTTTTCATTTAAGACAGGCACAACGCCCAGTTTCAAAAGCGTCTCAATCGAGTTTTGCAGGTTCAGGTAGGTCTTGCGGTTATTCAGCACTTCAGCGGTCAGGAGCACCTGGGCGACTGTAACGCCGAATTGCTCGAACGCCTTTCGATATTCCGCCATTAACATCGGCTGGCCTATGGCAGCACAGGCCTGACGCATCCGGACATCGCCGGGTTTGTTTGAGAGCTTCAATTGTCCCACTCCCATCCCGATTGCGCCGGAGGTAACAATCACTACCTGCTTACCCATTTTAAGCAGTGAATTTACCTGCCCAGCCATTAAGCCCACGTACCCGGCGTCGATACTGTCGTCCTTCGACAGGATATTCGTGCCAAGTTTTAAGACAATCCTTTTTGCCTTATCGAAATTCCTCATATACAGCATAATAGAGCATTGTTTGATGGGGTTCAATAGTCAAAAACATCATATTTGCTTTTGACTCAGTGTTGGATTTTGCTATATTGTTTTTTGTAGTGCTATAAGTCAATAGAACGATTTATCTTAAAAAAGGTTGGGCTATAATCGTTGGAAAGATGAGAGTGCTATTCCTTATATCAGTCATTGGGCTGGTCGCCAGTGCTATCGCTCACTTTTCGACTTTCTTTGGCATCAATCCACAGCGAGTTTTCCCATCTGTCTGGGTACTTCATGTCCTAATATTTGTTGTATGGTTTCCAGTTGTTATTTCTTGCCGAAAGCTTTGCACAAATGACAATCGCAAGGATTTCTGGAAACTCGCCACACGTAACTCGCCCAATTGGATGAAGAGGCTGTGCGTCATATTTTTTGTTTATGCTTTTTTCAATTTCTTCTGTGCATTTGTCCTAAGCGAAGGAGGAAATCCTTCAGAAATAGATGGCAGGAAGGTACTTAGTAATCACGGGGAAATCATCCGGGAGCTTACCGATGAAGAATACGATCAACTCCAGGCATATGAGGTCAGAGGATTCTCCGGTCATTGGATGGTTTTTTATGCAGCGGGTATGACGGTACTCTACTCACGTTTACGGGATGACTCCGACAAACCCATCGTGACAGTAACCTAAAATTAACGCCGCAGGACTATTGATACAATGTTCCGACCAATGATGACGAACTACCAACTCAAATAATCTTTTTATGCGTGAATTTTTTTTTAGGTCCTGGTGAGCCTGTCGAACCACCTTCGGCGTAGTCGGCAACGATTTGGCCTGAGCCAAGCAGTTTCCATTTGTAAATCAGGAGTCCTTCGAGGCCGACGGGGCCGCGGGCGTGAATCTTCGTTGTGCTGACGCCTACTTCCGCGCCTAAGCCATATCGGTAGCCATCGCTGAAACGCGTGCTGCAATTCCAGAACACGCCAGCCGAATCCACTAAATCGAGGAACTTTTCAGCGATTGCCTTATCCTGCGTAACAATCGCATCGGTGTGGTGCGAGCCATAGTGGTTTATATGTTCGATGGCCTCATTAACGCCATCGACGACCTTGATTGACAGGATGTAATCGAGGTATTCGGTTGACCAGTCCTTTTCGGCAGCGGGTTTGACTTTGATAATCGCGCGGGTATTCTTATCGCCGCGTAGCTCGACATTTTTTGCGTCGAAAGCGGTTTTTACCTTTGGCAAAAACTCCTTTGCGATTTTGCTATCGACGAGAAGTGTCTCCGTGGCATTGCAGACGGCTACATACTGGCATTTGGAATCGACGGCGATTTTGACCGCCATATCGAGAGCCGCTGCCCCATCGACATAAACGTGGCAGATTCCTTCCGCGTGGCCAAGTACGGGTATATTTGTGTGGTTCATTATGTAGCGGACGAATTCATTCGAGCCGCGTGGAATGACGAGGTCGATGTCCTCATCCATCTTGAGCATTTCAGCGACATCCTGCCGGGTTTCCAAGAGTTGAATCCAGCCCACGGGTATTCCGGCTTTTGCAGTTGCTTCGGCGATTACCTTTGCCAGAATTTTATTTGTATTGGCTGCTTCGGAGCCGCCTTTCAGGAGGACTGCGTTTCCGCTTTTGAGGCACAGCGTTGAAATCTGGACAAGGGCATCGGGTCTTGATTCGAAGACGACGCCTATGACGCCTATGGGGCAACTGACTTTGTAGAGGTTCAATCCTTCGTCGAGTTGGGTTGCAGTGAGCGTCTGGCCTACGGGGTCATCGAGTTTGATTAAGCTTTCGATACCTGCGCATACATCCGCGATTTTGCCCTCGTCGAATTTCAGACGTTTGAGCAAGGGACTTGCTAATTTATTTTTTTCAGCGAGCCGAAGGTCTTTTTGATTGGCGGCGATGATTTCTGCACTTTTGTTTTTCAATGCCTCGGCTATTTGGGCAAGGGCAGCGTTCTTTTGTTCGGTTTTAACAGCCGATAAAAGTATCGATGCCGACTTCGCTTTTTTGGCTTTTTCCGCTATACTCATTTTTCTTCCAGCTTTACATTTTGGCAATTTAACTTTATAATTATATGGGATGCTGACGAGTATAAATAATAAATAGAAAATAATAAATAGAAAATAACGAACGTGTCCGCCATCCTATAAGGATGGCGAGACCTTCGGCGGGTGTAGCTTAGTGGTAAAGCTCCAGCCTTCCAAGCTGGTCATGTGGGTTCGATTCCCATCACCCGCTGTTTTCACCACAAAGGCACGAAGACACTAAGGTAACTAATGCTTTGTGTTTTAGCAGCGAAGAGGGGGACAAATCAAATCGGGACGATGGCGATAATCCGAGAAAAACAGGAATTCGCAAAAATTTTTCAAGTCCGCCAAATTTGCCATATTTGCATCTAACCATTTGTCTTTGTTTGGGTTAGGGTTTCGGAGGCAACGTCCCATAATAAAATTTAAAGAATTTTTATTAAAAGGTGGAATTTGCTATTGACGAAGTGGTAAGAAGTGGAGATAATTCCCTATGAGTGGTTGATAAGTAGTAATGAGTGTCAGGTAAGTGGAGACAAGTGAATGCTTTTATTAACAGGAGAATACGAGCATACCATCGACGAGAAGGGCAGGGTTCTGGTCTCCAACAAGCTCCGCAATCAAATCGATACCAAAGAGCACGGCAGTGATTTTTATCTTGTTGTCGGGGCAAACGGTATATTGTCTTTATATCCGGAGAAATGCTTTCAACTGATGACGCTTGCTATGGCACAGAAAAACACTGCCCCGGATGAAATCATAGCTTTCGAGCGAATGAATTTCGCTTTGGCAGGGAAGGTCGAATTAGATAGCCAGGGACGGCTATTATTAAATGAAAAACTGCGCAAAAGAGCAGGTTTAAAAGATAACGTAACGCTGATAGGTGTGCGGGACCACATTGAGCTTTGGAACACGCAGGACTGGGAACAGTATATTTCGGACAATATGGCCCAGTACCAGGAACGCGTGGCCCAGGCGAGACAGGAGGTTTTGCAGAAGCAGAGCCAGGATTTAGAGGGTTGAAAGGAGTCATAATGTTAGAATTGTATCCGGACCATTGCGAAGTCGTCAAAGAAGGATTGAAGGGCACCAGGGCAATCGACGAGCAGACGTTTGCCTCATTAGAGGTGCTGAATGACCGGCTGGAAAGGGTAAAAAAGCTCGGCGGCAAGTTCGCTGATGTGGCGTTCTCGCCGGCGGCGGAGCATCTGAGGAAGCAATCCGGCAAATTAGCAGTTGGTCATAGTTAAGACGGCGTTTAAAAGTGGATGGTTCGGCGGCGCAACATATACCGGTTCTTGCTGAAGTACTTGTTGAGCAGATAAAGCTGCCGCAGGATGCGGTGGTGGTCGATGCGACCATAGGACAGGGAGGTCATAGCTTACTGTTTGGCAAGGGATTGGGCCCCAAGGGAGCTATAATCGGCCTGGACGTTGATATAAATGCTATCCGAAGGGCCCAATCTGTTTTAGAGGGATTGCTTTGCAGGGTGATTCTGGTCAATTCCAATTTTTCCGAAATAGCCGAAGTTGTGCGCGGGCAGGGGATGGAAAAGGTTGATTTCATACTGGCGGATTTAGGGTTTTGCTCTGCCCAGTTGGAGGATGACCGGATGGGTTTAAGTTTTCAAAGAAATATGCCGCTGGATATGCGTTTGGATAAAAGATTAAAGACCACTGCTGCCGATATAATCAACAGAGCAGATGAGAAGACGCTCGCGGATTTGATTTACAAGTTCGGCGAAGAAAGAGCATCGAGACGAATAGCAAGATTTATCGTCGAGCGTCGTCATCGTGAGCCGATTACGACGACGGGTCAGCTCGCCGCGATTGTATCGAGCGCGATGGGAAAAGGCGGACAATGGTCGCGGATTCATCCGGCGACCAGGACTTTTCAGGCGCTGAGAATCGCGGTGAACAATGAGCTTGAAAATCTCGAAACGCTGCTCGGCTCGGCGCCGGCCCTGCTTGAGGCAAACGGTTTCATAGCGGTCATCAGCTTTCACAGCTTGGAAGACCGGATAGTGAAAACGGATTTTAAGAGTAACGAGAAGAATGGGGTTTATAAAGTTATTACGAAAAAACCGATATCGGCATCGCGTGATGAGATATCTGAAAATCACAGGGCAAGGAGCGCAAAGCTAAGAATAGCGCAGAAAGTTTAAGGGAATCGTTGAAGGGAGTCATAAAATGACATCGGACGCAAAAATTGGGTTGTTGCTGGGACTGGTATTCATATTTGTTATCGCATTCATAATTAACGGCCTGCCGGGCCTTCACCAGAAGGATGACAGCAACAAGCTTACGACCAATATGGTCGGACTGGAAAGCAATCCATCCGGTATCGGCGCCAACGAACGAAGGGTCCAGATGGCTCTCGACCAGCCCGCAGCTCCAGCGGGTGAAACTGCGCAGCCGGCGGTCGCAGCCCCGGTACAGCAGCAGCCGATGACAAACTCTGCCCAGCCGGCACCGGCAGGAGCAGTGGCGAGCCAGCCGGTTGCAGACAACGCAATAGTAGGACCGACACAGGCAGCGCCAACGACTGCCATTGGGCCGACTGCTTCCGCTCCGGCACAGGATGTCCCCGCAGTTAATACACAGCCGACGGCAGCGCCCGAGGCCGCAAAGCCGGCTCCGGCGAAGGTTTATGTAGTTCAATCCGGCGACAGTATCAGCGGAATCGCCAAAAAAGTTTACGGCGTCAAGGAAGGCGTAAAGCAGAAAAATATCGATGCCATATTCGCAGCCAACCGCAAGACACTTAACAAAATTAGCAACCTGCAGGTCGGTCAGAAATTGATTATACCGTCGCTACCGGGTTCGACTGCCGCATCGTCATCGCCTGCTGACGTCCTTACGGACAAGAATTTCACAAAGGTCGAATCGGTAGGCCAGCAGCATTCGACGGTTAAGGCGGACAAGCCGGCGGCAGCGGCGAAGCCGGGAAATGTTTACGTCGTAAAAGAAGGCGACAGCTTGTGGAAGATTGCGGCGACTCAGCTCGGCGACGGTAATCGCTATAAGGATATAGTCAAGGCAAACAGCAGCATATTGTCCAGTGAGGACGATATAGCGGTTGGAATGCAGTTGAAAATGCCGGCCAAGTAGTTGACTGGCCGGTTTCTTTTTGGTTACTACACGGCTTATGAGGTTGGGGTTTCGCCTGGTTTTTGTTGCGTTATACTGCACTTCGGTGATGCTGTTCGCGGCATTACTTCGCAACGCCAATGACAGGGTATTCTACAAAATCTGTGCTGCGCGCGTGTCCCAGAGTCGCCTCAAGCAGCAGCTTGCGGGCAAACAGTTGCGACTGGAAAATCTTATTAACCCAACAAGTGTTTCCCAGCAGGTTTCCCAACAGGGCAATCAGCAGGTTAAGCCGATTAAACAAATTAAGCAAATTAAGAAGTAAACGGTATTTTCCGATTACAGGGATTTTTCGGGCAATGAGTAACGAGCATCGAGTATCGAGCGGTCGTATCACCGTCTGGCTGTTTGCGGCTTTAATCTTTGCCTTTGCGGCCCTGGCAACGCGATGTCTTTATCTCCAGTTTTTCAGAAACGGTTACTATACCGACTTATCTTCCAGACAGCAGCAGACCGTTGCGACCATATCGCCCCAGCGGGGCGCGATTCTGGATTGTCGCGGAAGGGTGCTGGCCGCCAGCGAGGAAATCCAGACGGTTTTCGTTGAGCCGAGAGTTCTGGATGACCCCAAGGAAACTGCGAGCGAGCTGGGGGACGTTCTGGGTATCGGCGCTCATAATATTTGCAGAATTATTACTGAGAGCGAAAATCCCGGTTTTACCAAAGTTAAAGTAGGCGTTGACTCCAACGAAGCGATTGCGGTGCGCAGGATTCACGGTGTTGGAATCCAGTCCGATTGGGAGCGTCATTATCCGATGGGGCCGCTTGCGACCCATATTGTGGGATTTACAAGCGCGGATAACCGGGGTCTTGAGGGTGTGGAGCTTGCGTATAACAAAGACCTGGCGGGTTCGGCGGGGCGCAATATTTTTATTTCGGACGCTTTCCGCAGGCCCATTCGCCTCAGGGAGCACGACGCCGACGTTACCGACGGGGTTGGAATTATCCTGACCATCGACGCGACCATACAGCAGTTTACCCGCGAGACGCTTCTGGAACAGTATAAAAATTACCATGCCGAATCGGCGATGGCGATAGTGGCCGAGCCGAAGACGGGCGCGATTCTGGCGATGGTTTCGCTGCCCGATTATGACCCTGCCAATTTCAATACGGTGGACGCGAACTCGCTTCGCAACCGCACGATAACCGACCAGTTTGAGCCGGGAAGTTTGATTAAGCCGATGGTTATGGGGGGTGCTATTGAGGACGGAATCGTCAGTTTGAAGGAAAAAATATTCTGCGAAAACGGAAACTACTGCGGCAAAGGATTTGGCTGCATCAGCGAATATAAAAACGGATTCGGCTACCTGACGCCGCGTGAGATTCTGGTCAATTCGAGCAATATAGGGATGGCGAAAGTCGGCCAGAAAATGGGCAAGGACGAAGTTTATCAGGCGCTAAGGAATTTCGGTTTCGGCAAAGAAACGGGGATAGATTTGCCTGGTGAGGTTTCCGGATTGCTCTGGCCTCCGGCGAAATGGACCGGCTACAGCGTTACGCGGATACCCTTTGGCCAGGAGGTAACCGTTACGGCGATACAACTTGCTCGGGCATTTTGCATACTTGCCAATGGCGGGCATCCTGTAAATATGCACGTAGTTAAAGCGGTTGTTGACAACGAAGGCAACATCGTGAAGATGACGCAGGCCCCGCCGCCGCTTGCATATTGTATTGACCCTGAGGTTGCCAAATGGCTTGTTACAGATGCTATGGTGGGCGTGGTCAACGAGGGGACGGGCAAAAAAGCGAAGCTGAAAAAATGGCAGGTATTCGGCAAGTCGGGCACCGCCAATATCGCTAAAGCCGGCGAAAGGGGCTACGCCGAGCACCAGTATATCGCATCATTTGTCGCGGGCGCACCGGTCGAAGACCCGCAGCTTATCGTTCTTGTATCGGTTCGCAGGCCTGATATGTCATTGGGCAAGGGCTACACAGGCGGAGCAATTTCCGCTCCCGTTGCGGCCAAGATAATCGAAAAAACGCTTACCTACCTTGAGAATCGCCAGGGTTCGCAGAAGAGTTACCTGGCGGCAAATAACCCCAAGGTTCACTGATTATTTATAGCCGAGGTATCCGGCTTCGGCGCAGAAAAGCAGGATGTCTCTTCCCAGCGGTGCGGCATCGGTTGAACCCTGCTGGCCTCCCTCAACGAGAACAGAGACGGCGATTGTTCTTCCTTTCGTATCTTTTGCGAAGCCGGCGAACCATGCGTGCTCCGGCTGCGTTGTAGAGCCGGTCTTGCCGTATAGCCGTATTCCCCGCGAAGAAAAATTTCCTAACACAGGCGCAAATTCCCTGTTGGCGGTTCCGCCCGATTCTTCCATCACGGCGTGCATCCCCTCATAAACAGTCGCCAGTGTAGCAGGCGAGATATTCAGGTTGACCGGCTCCGGTTTTGGCGAACAGGGGTCGGCAATGAGTCGCGGCGGGAGATAAACGCCGCCTCTGGCCAGACAGGCCATTGCGTTTGCCACCTGCAATGGTGTTACCCTGAGGTTGCCCTGTCCGATTCCGAACCATCGTCTTTCGTCCGGCTCAAGCGAGGGCAATTGCTCGAAACTGGTTATCGTGTCCTTTGCGGGGGTGTTTGATATCTGTCCCTGTACCTGCCTGAAGAGTCGCACGGGGTAGTTTGGCTCGGGTGATTCGTCGCTCGATTGAGGTGGTGTGGTAACCGAATAGGGCAGGGCGAGGCGGCCATAGCCAAACCTGAAAAACCAGCTTTGCAGAACAATCGGGTCGATTCGGTCGGCCAGATGCGAAAAATAAACGTTGCAGCTTCCCTTTATGGCGTTGCGGGCGGTGTTTGACCATAAACTATCATGTCCCCAGTGGTTTCTGAGAAATATCAGGCAGTTTGGCCAGCCCTGGGGGGCCCTGTGCGAGGGGCAGCTTATTACTTCTCCCGCGGTAATTTTGCCGGCCTCCATTCCCGCGGTCAGTATCAGGGGTTTTATGGCGGAGCCGGGCGGGTAATGCATATTTATCGCACGATTGCGCAACGGCTCACAGGGGTCGCTGATGAGTTTGCCGTAAGTTTGCCTGGCGAGGTTCAAATCGTAATTAGGCAGCGACGCCAGAGCGAGAATATCGCCTGAGCCGGCGTCGATAACGACCGCCGCGATTGGGGACTTGCAGTTGGGATTTTGCGAGCAGTTGGTTATGAGCTGTTCGATTTTTTTCTGCAGTTCGATATCGATTGTCAGGCGGACGTCCTGGCCGAACTGCGCCTCTGTTTGGCGCACCAGGTTGCGGTCTATGTCATATACAATCTCGCCGCGTTTGCCCCGCAAAATCGGCTCACAGACGTATTCGACGCCGTCTTCCCGCCCGCAAAGCTCATCATCCAGGTAGTTGGCCAACCTGTCGTCGGCGAAAATGTTTTTGTCTTTCTGACCGGGCGGGCCTACCCAGCCGATTGTCTGCGACGCGGTTTGGCCGAAGGGATATACACGCTGGCCCTTCGCTATGACTTCCACGCCGGGGACTTTGAGAAATTCCACCCTTGCGGCGAATACCGCGTCTTCCGATTTCAGCTCGACGACCGGCTGGGCTTTTTTAAGTTCGGCGATATCGTCCACTTTGTTTATCAGCAGGAGGCGGTCGCAGGGGTCGGGGAATTTCTTTTCAAAATCGGCAAGCGCTTCGGTGAGCGGGACATTATTAAGATTCCGGCCGTATTTTTTCAATATGTCGGAACCTGGGCCGTTCCTGGCCCAGGCGAAAAACGTCCGCAGGTTCCATATTTTGTCGTTTATTTTTTGAAGCCGGGCGACCACGTCCTGACGCGGCATGCCGAATTGTAAGCATTTGTCGATTAACAACTCGATGTCTTCCTGCCGGTCGGCGAATTCCTGCTGCAGGCCTGATATGTTGGCGTCCGGCTCTTTAGATTTGACGCGAAGCGATAACGCCTGGAGCACGCGTTCATCAAGATACCGGCTCAAATCGTAGTTTATCGCAAGCCAGAATTTCGGTTCGTCTTCGGCGAGGATTCGCCCCTTCCTGTCGAGTATCTTTCCCCGCATTGTTCTGACCTGCTGGAACGAGCCGCTTTGAATCCGCAGTTGCGCGACCTGTTCCCTGTAAAACGACGTTGAGAGCAGCTGCATATCTATCAGGCGAAGTACGCAAACGCCGAGCAAAATTGTGCCCGCGATTACCAGGATTGCCATTCGTTTTTTATACATAGATGACGTTTAAAATATGTCGAGAGATTCAAGGCGGAATTATTTTCGCCCGCGACGTCTATTTTTTATAGGCATCAGCCAGTCCAAAAACAAGAATAAAACGGGTCCAAGTACCGCCGAATAAATCGATGTTCCGATTAACGCGATGAAGCCGCCTGGTTTTGGTGTTTGCCCGGCGACGCGTGCCAACAGCCAGGCCAGAATTGCCGTGCCAAGCCCGACGACAAATATGGTAATCGCCTGGTGGGGCACTTTTTTGATGGATATGAGCCGGTGCAGATACGAGAGGCCCGTTCCGAACAGCCCAAAACTGATTATCAGGGGGCCTATAGAGAACCCAGTTGCGGCGATGTCGGCTGCGAAACCGAGCACAAACGAGCTGATAATCGCCTCTTTTTCGCTGCAGCGGACGGCGAAAAAGACCATCGCAATCAAAAGCAGATCCGGCGTTACACGGAGGTCCGTTACCGCGATTGTGTTGAGCCAGCTTTTCTGCAGAAGTGTGGCAATCAGAACCAATACCGCAAAACGCGGCCAGTGCATCTTATTTCTCCAGGGTGATATAAAGGGAAACTATTGGCAGAGCAGGGGGGCGCATATTTATTTCCCGCCGGATGTTTTGGCGTTCTCGGCCCGACTCAGATTGCCTGAGCTCTGCGGGTTCATTATTATGACCGCTACGTTGTTGAGCTTTGTAATATCGCAGCTCGGTTTTACGGTGATATCCCACAGCGCGGGGTTCTTGCTGTCTCTTTTGCACTGCTGCACCTCGCCGACGACCATGGCGGAATCCAGAAACCCTGGTTTTTTACGCAGTATCACCGGCTCGCCGACCTTGATTTGGTGTTTTACCGGCACCATTTTTATTTTCGCCGAGTTATTGCCGGCCCCCTGCATCAGCATATTTGTTTCAATGTCAGGTATATTTACCTGGACGGTCGAGGAGGCGTCGGTGAACAGCCGGACCTTGGCGGTGCGGCCCGACAGGTCTGATATGGTCCCGATGACGCTGTTGTCGCCTATGACGAACATATCTTTGCACACGCCGTCGTCTTTTCCGCGATTTATGATAAACTCACTTTGCCGGCTTGTTAGCGAGGAGATGATAATGTCTGCGGGTATCAATTTGGCGCCCTCAAGGTCGCGTAATCTCGTGCGCAAGCCCGACAGCTGCTGAATCGTCTGGTTTTTCTGGCGCAATTCCGCTTCAAGGTTCGCGATGTAGTTTTGATACTGCGATTCTTTTTTTTCGGCATCGTCCTTGAGCAGAAGCTCGGTTTTGGCCGAGAGAGGCATCTGCCTGCCTGCGCTCAAAGGCCAGCGGAAAAGACGCGCAAAGGCGAATTGGAACTTGCTTGTGATTCCAAGCGGAGAAAACAAAAGGATTAACCCGCCCAGCATAAACCAGGCGAACAACATCCTGCTGGAGATTCTGATTCGCTTCCGTGCCATAACTAAATTTGTTAATTCTGGTTATTACAGCATCCTGTGCCGTTACCAGCCGGAGTCGGAATGCTCCATTGTGTCCTTCCACAACTCCAGGTTTTCCAGGTAAACGCTCGTGCCCCGCGCCACCGCTGTCATCGGGTCTTCGACGCGAATTACCTTTAAGCCCGTGGCGTTTGCCAATACCGTGTCCATTCCTCGCAGGAGCGACCCGCCGCCGCAGATGTGAATTCCATTTTCGATGAGGTCCGCGGCTAATTCTGGGTCTGCTTTTTCGAGTGTCCTTGTTACCGCGTCGATAATTGCGGCCACCGGCTCTTTCAGCGCCTCGCGAATTTCTTCGCTTGTTATAACAATTTTCCGCGGAAGTCCTGAAATGGTGTCTCTTCCTGAGACCTCCATAGTCAGCTCTTCTTCGAGGGGCACCGCTGAGCCGATTTGTATTTTTACCTTTTCCGCTCTCGGTTCGCCGACGAGCAGGTTGTATGTTCGTTTGAGGTGATTGATGACCGCCTCATCCATATCGTCGCCGCCTACGCGGATTGATTCACAGGTGGCGATGTCCGCCAGGCTCATAATCGCGACTTCGGTTGTGCCGCCGCCGGTATCGACAATCATCGAGGCCGTCGGGTCTGTAATCGGAAGCCCCGCGCCGATGCCCGCCGCCATCGGCTCATCAACAAGATATACTTTTCGTGCGCCTGCTCGTTCGGCACTGTCGATGACCGCTCTTCGCTCGACCGCGGTAATTCCGCTTGGTACGGCTATAACCACACGGGGCCTTATAAGATTGCCCCTGCCGTGGACCTTGCGGATAAAGTAGCTTAGCATCGCCTCGGTGATTTCAAAGTCGCTGATTACGCCGTCTTTGAGGGGTCGAATTGCGCTGATTGAACCGGGGGTTTTGCCTAACATTTCGCGTGCGATGAGTCCGACTGCTTCGCCGTTGTTGAGGACCTGGTTGGTTCCTTTGCGGACCGCGACGACCGAGGGTTCATTGAGAACTATTCCCTTGCCGCGGACACAAACCAGCGTATTACAGGTACCGAGGTCGATACCCATATCCATGCTGAACCTGCCCAATATAGCGTCTATAAACTTCATCGAGTCCGTTCTCAATATATAAAAATGCCCGGTTTATCCGGGCATATTCTATCGCATCCTGCTTGCCGGCTCAACAAGGAAATTTTATGGAATTGTAAATAGCGTGTTGTAGTCGAAATAGCACTTTACGGCGACAAATGCCGCCGTGGCCAGGACTACTCCGAGCGCCACCGCCAGTATGACTGTGTAAAGATTGCTCGTTGCTTCCGGTTTTATGCTGCGTATTTGTGCTTCAGGACCCATATCCAATCCTCAATAAGCTTATCTGAAACCTTACAGGTTGGTCGAGGCGTTGTCGCCTACTTTTGGCGACTGCTGAACCAACTCAAGGATGCCGACGGCCTTGTCGGTATCCACGTTCACAATGAGAACGTCGCAGATGAACTCGTCACCGCGAGTAACGTGGAACCTCATTCCTTCTTTTACGCCGTCCGCCGAGCCGATTGATATCGTGGCCAGCTTCGCATCAACCTCAGAAATTTGCGCCTTAAGGTTTATCGTTTCGGTTGTGGCCTGCGCGGGCATCGCCTTGCCTTTTCCCTGTGTTACGGGTGCGCCTGCCACTCCGACCTTGCCGCCGGCCTGGGCAACCTTGTCCAAACGGTTCTGCAAGTCCGATTTCTCTTCAATAAGCCGGCGTTTCTCGGCCTCAGCCGCATCTATTAACGCGCTCTTTTCAACAACTGCTGCGCTTGTCTGGTCAAGCTCTTTGCTGAGCTTTATTTGTTCGGCTTTTAATTGTTTGACGTCTTCCTGGGCGGTGCTGAGCAACTGCGTCTGCTTGTCGGTGGTTGCCTGGAAATCTTTTGTGATGCTTGCCCAGCTGTTGACTCTTTCGAGAAGCTCGGCCTTTTCTCTTTCCACGCCGGTAATCTTCGTCTGCAGGTCGTCTGCCTTGGTCTTCAGCGATGCAACCTGATTGCTCAGCGACTTCTCAAGGTCGTCTTTTTGCTGAATTTTTTCCTTGAGCTGGTTATTCAAGCTTTCTTTTTCCTGTTCGAGTGCAGCGCGGTCCGAACTAAGCTTGGTGTATTTTTCTTTGTAGTTATTCGCGTTGGCAATGTATGTTACCACAATGCCGCACAGAAAGATTGCGGATATAGTCAATAGAACTATGAGTATCTTAGTAAGATTGCTCAAGATTAGCTCCTTTCACTAGTTTTACTAAATTCATATCGAGGGATTATACCTTGCTCCCCAATACCTTACAATATCCTATATTTTACGTTTTTCGGCGTTTTACGTCAAGTTAATTATGTTAAAATAGGGTATTCTGTTTAGTAGTCATTTTAGCGTCCCATATTGTTCTTTTGGGCACATTGAAAAACCGCCTTGGCAGCGGCAATTCGGGCAAACGGGGAATCACTTTTCAGCAATTCGGGCAGGAACTTTTTGAGGGTCGGTGTCCTGATTTGGCCTATCGCCATGGCCGCCAGCGTCTGAATTCGTGCCTTTGTTTCCTGGTCTGTTGCGGCTGAAATATCGTGCGTCAGCGCGTTTGCCACTATACTTTCGCCCGCGGTGTCGCCCAGACGGCCGAGCTGTTCGGCTGCCACAAGACGAACCTCAGGGATGTCATCGTTTAGCTTTGTCAAAAGCGAATCTTTTGCCAGTGATGTTCCCAGCGCCCCCATTGCCCTGATACTGAAGACGCGGTCGTCGGCGTATGCACTTATGAGCAGTGCCCAGAGTTTCTGATATATTTTTTCGTCTTTTAACCTGGCTATCGCCTCAATGGCGTTCAGCCGAACCCTGTCATCAGATGCCTCATCCTGAATCAACTGATAGAGCAATGGGAGGGCGTCTCTATCTCCGATTTTACCCAGCAGAAAGGCGGCATTTGCCCGTACGAGCTGATCGTTGCGGGTTAAAGCCGCGCGAATTTGTTGCGTGTATGATTTTGAGCCGCCCAGCATCAAAATTGCATAATCAGCGGCCAGGCGAACATTTTCATCACTGTCTTTGAGCAGTTGCGAGGCGTCGTTTTTGGCAGCGGAGTATTTTGCGTCTCCGATTGCCACCGCCGCGGCGAACCTGATGAGGACAAGCTCGTCCGTTGTAAGCCGCTGGACGCCTGTCATAAGTTGCTGATTATTTGTTGCGGCTGCCATCTCGATTGCGTTGACCCTGACCTGCGGGTTGCTGCTGGAAAGACCCTCCAGAATAATTTTTGTCGCTTCGGTTTTGAGGTCATTGCTTACGGAATTGTCGGCGCTTGCGCCGGCGGTTCGCTGTTTTTCAGAGTTGGTCTCGCAGCCGACAAAAGCAATCAGGGCAAGTATGACAGATGCGAAAATAATACTATTTTTTGCCGGGTGTTTCTTTGCCATTCAGGTTACTCCCTTTTTCGCATTTGGTTCGTCGTTTGAGGCCGAGTCGCTCAATAATTATCTCTATTATTATTAAAACCAGGCACAACTGACAAGTAAAATCCAGCCACGGACCGTGTTTGCTGAAAAACGTGGTCCTCGCATCAATTGGTACTATATCGGCGAACCAGCCCTTTACGCCCTGGCGGTTGAGGGCTTTTTGCGGAAGATTTCCGGCCGCGTAGCCGTTTTTAATCCGGCCAAGGGTGTCAATCATACAGCTTATCCCGGTGTTGACGCTTCGCAGCACCGCTAACCGGTTCTCCACCGCCCGAAAAGCGCAAATCGCGGTGTGCTGTGAAAGCTCGGTGGCAGGCAGGACTTTGCCGTTCTCGAACCGCACAAACCACCCGTCGTTGCTTATGTTCACGAGCCAGTCGATTTGCTTTTGGCCTTTCTCATCCATGGCAAATTTTCTCGCCATAGCGGGCACCGCGTCCTCGTAGCAAATCATTACGCTGAATCTGTATTTGCGGTTTGTATTCGGCGCCTGCATATCAAAAACCGTGTATTCTGTGCCCGGGTCAATCGTATAATCGAAATCGTAAGGCGACATCGTCAGGAACAGCTTGTGAATAAGCGGGATATTGGAGAATGGCAGCATCTCGCCGAAGGGCACGAGATATATTTTCGAGTACTTTTGAGGCGACTGGCTTCCGTCGGGCTTGTACAAAAAAGCGGAGTTAAATTTCTGCGCCAGCCGGATGTTATTTGCGTCGTATCGCGGTGTGCCGTCGTATGCCCCGGCCAGAATGTACGCTCCCTTTTTCGCATGTTCGCGGATTATTTCATCGAAGAGCTTATAGGGATGGTCATCAACTAAGAGTCGTAAGACCTGCGGGTTCAATATCGCCTGCACCATCGTCTCGGGCCAGACGACAAGTTTTGCATCTGCCGAGATACACGGGCTGCTTTGCTCCAGCAGCTCATTGAAAATCTGTTCTTCCGCGGCAAACGATTTTTTGACAGATATCGGGATGTTTGTTTGCACCGCCCCAATTAACGGGCCCTGCGTGACGAATTGAGCCGACTGGTTTATTCGCCAGTGACCATATACAAGTGTGCCGATAACCGCCGCTACTGTAACGAGAATTGAGAATTTAGAATTTAGAATTATAAAGGTCTGATGGAAGCTTATACGGTTCTTTCCTGAGTTTTCAATTCTCAATTCTGATTTTTTCACAGAAAGAATAAAACCGGCAATCAAGCCGTTGACCATTGCTACCAGGAACGATACGCCCGCTGCGCCGAATACGTCGGCTATCTGGATTAGAGTTGTATTTGAGTATTGGCTGTGAGCGAGATAATTCCAGTAGAAGCCGCCTAAGAAAAGCCCCTGCATTTGCTCGATACCCACAATCAGAACGGGGACGGCGATAAAAAGCGGAAATTGTTTCTTAATGCACCATCGCAGAGATATCGCCAGTAAAGGCCAGAGCAGGGCGGTATAAAGGCAAAAGGCGAACCAGCCCACGACCGTTACAAAGCTCATCCAGTATATATTGCCTAACCAGTAACAGGTCGAGACAACAAAGGCGGCCAGATATAGCCCCGATACTCGATACTTGATACTCGATGCTCGTGATCCTTCTTCGTCTTTCGGACTTTGTAGGGCAGGTTCGTTGCTCGTGGCTCGTGTTTCGGAGAAGCAGGCAAGGATAAAGGGCACATACGCCACCCACGCCAATGGCCAGATGCCAATCGGCTGCTGGGCCAGCGTCAGCATAATCGCTGTCCCGGCGAAAGCGGCTAAAAGACGCAAAATCCCTTTCGTGTTTTGAATGCTCAATCCGTTAGGCCTTTCAAAGCAGTCGCTATCTCCGAAGAGACATACTGTTTTTGATTGTTCATTCGGATGGCAAACTGGCTTGTGAAAAGTTCCAGCAAATCATTATTCGACAGTAACTGTTTCGGTGGATACCCGATATCAGGTATAAGCCGTTTCAATTCGCTTATTTCGACGATATTCAATTTGCGTTCTTTTTCATTACTTGTGCGAGTATCGAGTTGTGCGAGCCGCTGGTTTGCTTTTTTGGCGTAATCGGCGGAGATTTCGATTCCCACGTAGTTTCTCCGCATTTTTTTCGCTGCAACCGCTGTTGTCCCTGAGCCGACAAATGGGTCAAGAACGCAGTCGCAGGGGTTTGAGCTTGCTGCGATGATTCTCATAAGCAACTGCTCAGGCATCTGACAGGGGTGCCAGCCGGTTCGTTCTTTGAATGTTCCGCACACCCGCGAGTCCTCCCATACGTCGTCGGGAATCTTGCCCGCCGGGTTGGCCCGTTTGTCCGCGTAAATTAACTGCCGGTCCGATGGGACTCGCACGGCGAAATCGTTGAATGTGAAGTTTTTCGGATTGTTCACAAAGTAAAATATATGCGTATGCGAGCGGGCGAATTTGTCTTTTGTCTGCTGGCCGAAGGTGTAGTGCCAGATTATCCAGTTGCGCATCGCAAGGGCCAGTTCATCGGCGATAACCTTCACATTCGCGGCGTAATCGTCGCCTATTGCGATATAAAACGAGCCGGTTGGTTTTAAGACCTTTTTGCACGCCGTCATCCAGTCCTTTGTCCACGCGATGTAGTTATTGCGTTCGACCTTGTCGTGATATTTATCGTATTTGTAGCCGATATTGAAGGGCGGGTCGGCGAATATCAAATCCGCGAACGGCTCGCTGATTTTACTCAGCGTTTCGATACAGTCGCCGCAAATTATCTTATTCAATAATTCCTGCATACGGGCACATTTTATCCATTCTCCGTAGTGGTGTCTATCATAGCCGCTCTGAAATAATGGCAGATAAGATAGTTTATCAACGCTGATAAAATCGGGACTACTGCGAAGGATGAACAACTAAAAACACAAAACACAAAACTTGAAACTTTCGGCATTATTATCTACCTGAAGAGTAGCGACCCGGAGATATGGATTATAGAATACGGGCAGACACACCCGCCTTCGCGTGCGCTACGGCGTGGCAGGCAGGTCTGCCCGTACAGAGAGAATCGAATTTGTGTTCGTCAGCCGGCTTATTGCGCTTGCTGAGGAGTTTCGGCAGCAGGTTCAACAGGTGCGGGGGTGGTTAAAGCGGTGGCGTGTTTGCTTTTATGATGAAGCTTCGCGGCATGGTGGCTTTTTTGGGAAGTGGCAACCGCTTTGTGATGGTGTTTGCTCTTGGCGAAGGCGGTGCTGCTGCCAAACGCGAGAGTCAACGTGAGGAGAATGATAGCAATTGTTCTGAGTTTCATTTTTTTACCCTTTCTACAATGATACATATTTTTAGAACGCCTTCGGTAACATTACCCCGGTATTATTCGGTCCGGAACGGACACACTCCGCCACAGGGAAGGCATTAAAACATAAGTAGTGTCTTCGTCCTAATATATTTGATTTCTTGAGACGAAATCGCACACTTTTCAATATTTCGCGGTGTTAGCGGCCTGTTGAGCAAGAAAGGGCAAATCGAGGAGGCAAATCCTTGCTATTATCTTAATTTTGGCTATACTGGTGGGTCAGCAAATCACAAATAGAAAGGGTAGTGCGATGGCGCAATGGGATGAACAGTTTAGCAAGTTAAAGCAAATAATCGAAATGATGAAGGACCATAACCTTGTTGAGATACAGATAAAACAAGGCGAGGAGGAGCTTTGCGTCAAGAAGGCACAGCCGCAGATTACGGGGGTGCCGGTGTTTGGGGCGGGATTGCCCGGCGCGTTGCCGGGGGCGGCGGCTCCTGCGGCAGGGCAGGCGCAGGAAGCGGTATCGCAGGAGGAGAAGCTGGCGGAGATAAAATCGCCCTTAGTGGGAACTTTTTACGCCCAGCCCAGCCCGGATTCGGAGCCGTATGTTGAGCTTGGTTCGCGGGTTGAGCCGGAGACGGTGGTTTGTATTATCGAAGCGATGAAGGTGATGAACGAGATAAAGGCGGAGATGAGCGGGGTTATTGTTGATGTTGTGGCGGCCAACGGCAGCGCGGTCGAGTATGGGCAGGTGCTGTTCAAAGTCCGTCCCGACTAACCATTTATTATTTATTATTTTCTATTTTCTAATTGTTAAAAAGCTGACGCCGTTTTCGTTGGTTGGTCAATAGAAAGTAGAAAATCGAAAATAGAGAATTAGAAAATGTTCTCGAGAGTGTTGATAGCCAATAGAGGAGAAATAGCCCTTAGGGTTATCCGGGCTTGTCATGAGCTTGGGATAAGTGCGGTGGCGGTGTATTCGGAGGCGGACAAGGGTGCGGCGTATCTTGATATGGCAGACGAGGCGATATGCATCGGGCCTGCTGTGCCGGCACAGAGTTATCTTAATATACCGCGTATAATGAGCGCGGCGGAGATTACCAACGCAGACGCGATACATCCGGGGTATGGGTTTCTGGCGGAGAATGAGAATTTTGCGCAGATATGCCGGGAGTGCGGTATAACGTTTATCGGGCCGCCGCCTGAGGCGATGCGGCTGCTCGGAGACAAGGTTGAGGCAAGGAAATTAGCGAAGAAGGCGGGGGTAAAGTTGGTGCCCGGTTCCGACGGCGTTGTGGAGAACATCGAGCAGGGTTTGAAGATAGCGGCTGGAATCGGATACCCTGTGATGATAAAGGCGGTGGCAGGGGGCGGCGGGCGCGGGATGCGGGTGGCTCATAATGAGATGAGTTTTCGCTCGGGTTTCGCGTCGGCGCAGGCGGAGGCGACGGCGGCGTTTGGGGACGGTTCAGTATATCTCGAAAAGCTGATTGTTGAGCCAAGGCACGTCGAGGTGCAGGTGATGGCGGACGGGACGGGCAACGTGCTGCATTTTTACGAGAGGGATTGCTCGATACAGCGAAGACATCAGAAGATGATTGAGGAGTCGCCGTGCCCGGTTATAAATGAAAAGACGCGTCAGGAGCTTTGTGCGTCGGCGATACGGATTATCAAGCATGCAAATTACGTGAACGCGGCGACTGTCGAGTTCCTTTTGGATAAAGACAAGCATTTCTATTTCATCGAGGTCAATACGAGGATTCAGGTTGAGCACCCGGTATCGGAGATGGTTACGGGGCGGGATTTAATCAAGATGCAGTTGCAGGTGGCGGCGGGGGAGAAGCTGGGGCTTACCCAGAAGGACATCAAGCACAGCGGCGTGGCGATTGAGTGCCGGATAAATGCTGAGGACCCTGCGAATGGTTTTTCGCCTTGTCCGGGCACGATAACGCGATATATCCCGCCCGGCGGGCCGGGGATTCGAGTCGATACGCATGTTTATCAGGGTTGGACGGTGTCGCCGAATTACGATTCGATGCTGTGTAAGCTGATTGCGTATCAGCCGACGAGAGACGAGGCGATTGCGACGATGCGGAGGGCGTTGTCGGAATTTGTGATTGAGCCGATTAAGACGACAATACCGGCGAGCTTGTCGATTCTCTCGCATAACCTGTTCGTCAAGAGCAAGGTTGATACCGAATTTGTCGAGAGAAACTTCTGACCACTCTTCTTCGCTAAAGCTACGAAGGGCAGGCAGGATGATATTTATTCCGTTATTTTTCCAGGGCTATCAGGTCTTCGTAGGATTCACGTTTGCGTATTACTTCAAATTTGTCGCCATCGACAAGGACTTCGGCTGCGCGGCCGCGGGCATTGTAGTTGCTGGACATAGTGAAGCTGTATGCGCCGGCGGTGAAGATGGAGAGCAAGTCGCCTCGTTTGACGGGGGGCAATGCCCTGTCTTTGGCGAAGAAGTCAGCGCCTTCGCAGATTGGACCGACGACGTCAACAAACTCCAGCCCTTTTATATCGAGCTTTTCAGTTCTTTTTATGTAAGAGAATCGCTCCTCAACAGTTGCAGGCCAGATAAAGTGAAACGCGTTGTACAGGGGCGGCCTGATGAGGTCGTTCATACCGGCATCGACGATTGCGAAATTTTTTCTTCCGCTTGTTTTACAATACAGAACTTTCGTCAGCAGAACAGCGGCATTGGCGGCGACGCTTGCGCCTGGTTCGAGAATGAGCTTGAGTTTTTTGTCCTTGAGCATCGGGACAATCGCTTTGGCATAATCATCGGCGGTTGGGGATTGTGCGGTGACGTAGTCGGCGCCATAGCCGCCGCCGATATCGAGCGTCTCAATTGTGAAGTTCTTTTTTCGCAATTTATCCACAAGGACGAGGGCTTTGTTGATTGCCTCGATATATGGCTGGACGGTGTGGCCCGCGGAGCCGAGATGTATGTCGATTGCGCACAATTTGACGGCAGAATTTTTGCCGAACTGGTCGAAAACTTTTTCCGCCCGTTCGATATCGACGCCGAATTTGGTTTCTTTGACGCCTGTGGTTGTATATTTATGTGTTTTGGGGTCAACGTCGGGATTGACGCGAAGTGCGGCTTTCGGGGTTTTGTCTTTTTGTTTGGCAAGACAGATTAGATTTTCAAGCTCGGCTTCGGATTCGATGTTGAAATAGGCAATACCGGCATCGAGGGCTTCGATGATTTCTTTATCGGTTTTGCCGACGCCTGCGTAAACGATTTTTGCGGGGTCGGCGCCTGCCTGGAGTGCGCGGTAAAGCTCGCCGCCGCTGACGATGTCGAAGCCGTAGCCGGCCTTTGCCATAAATTTGAGTATGTTGATGTTGCCGCAGGCCTTAATCGAATAGCAGACCGTTGTGTCGATTGCTTTGTAGGCGTGCTGAATTTTGCTAAGGTGTTCGAGGAACGTGGCTTTGCTGTAGATATACGCCGGCGTACCGACTTTTTCGGCTATTTTGTCAACCGGCACCTGCTCCGCGAAGAGCTTGCCCTGTTTATAATTAAAATGGTCCATACGGGAACATAGTATAAGAAAAGATAAGGCAAATGCAAGTTTGAGGATTGGCAGCCGGGGTGTTTTTGGCGCAAAGAAAAAGTGGAAGATTCCGCAGCAGTAACGTTGGAACCTTCCACTTTCCGCATAACCTTTGCCGGCTTAAGCCGGAGGCGTTATGCTATTTCTTCCTTTTCTTCTTCTTTGCAGTTTTCTTCTTTGCAGCTTTTTTCTTCTTAGCCATTGTTTGTTACCTCCATATGGCACAAAAAACCAGTTTAAATACAATAACATAAACAATTTAGAAATCACCGGCCGAATTGTCAAAGAGGCAAAAAGTAGTAGCTATACTTTCTATCGTCCAAATACCTAAGAATCCTTCAAAGAAATTTTTGTTGATGTGGTTTTAAGTAACACGGGAATCGTTTATGATGATGAATTATGAGCGAAAAAAGAATAGCTTTGTTTGGCGGAACGTTTGACCCGATTCATCTCGGTCATACGACAGTTGCAGCCGTCGCCGGCGAAGGTATCGGCGCAGACAAAATCATATTTGTCCCAGCGAAGCGTTCGCCGTTGAAGGCGTTTTTTCCGGAGGCCGGCGACGAGGACCGTCTTGCGATGATTAAGTTTGCGACGGAGGGCAACGGCAGGTTCGGGTTCAGCGATTACGAACTGAAGAAGGCGGGGCCGAGTTATACGCTCGAGACCATAAGATATTTTCGACGGGAGCTTGGGAGCAATGTTTCGATTTGGTGGCTTATAGGCGCAGATACACTTGAGGATTTACCGCATTGGTATGGGGTTACGGAGCTGATTGACGAATGCAACCTTGCTGTGATGCACAGGGCAGGTTTTGAGGCGTCGGATTTTTCGAAGTATATTTCGCTGTGGGGAGAAGACCGTGTAAAAAAGATGCAGCGAAACGTTGTTGAGACGCCGTTAGTTGATATCAGCAGCACCGAAGTACGAAAGCGATTAGCGGCAGGGCGGGAAGTCAGCGGGATGATAAGCCCGAAGGTGCTGCAATATATCCGCGAACATCGGCTGTATGGGATACGTGATTATTGACGAGGCCGCGTTTTTTTCGATAGTTTCGTCAGTTTGTTAGCAGCCAGTTTATCCAGCCAGTCGCACCACTGTTTCATACCCTCACCGGTTTTTGCGGATACGAGGAATATTTTTGTTTTTTTATTCAGTTTGGAGATATCGGCTTTGACTTTTTTGATATTGAAGTCGGTGGCGTCGAGGATGTCGATTTTATTGATGAGCACGGCGGCGGCCCTTGCGAAAATCATCGGGTATTTAGCGGGCTTGTCGTCGCCTTCGGGGACGGAGAGAACGGCTATTTTGTCGGTTTCGCCGAGGTCGAAGGTCGAGGGGCAGACGAGGTTGCCGACGTTTTCAATGAAGATCAAATCGAGGCGGTCGATAGGGAGCTTGTGAAAGGCATAGCTAATCTGGGCTGCGGACAAATGGCAGGCGCCGTTGGTATTGATTTGGTGGGCGGGCGCGCCGGCTTTTCTTATTCGTTTTGCGTCGATATCGGTCTGGATGTCGCCTTCGATGACGCCGATATTGAGTTTGCCCCTTAGGGTTTCGATTGTTTTTGCGAGCAGGGTGGTTTTGCCTGAGCCGGGGGAGGAAATCATGTTGAGGCAGGGAATTTTGCGGTCTTTAAGGAACGCACGATTTTTTGCGGCGTATTCTTCATTGGCGATAAGTATTTTCTTACGGACCTTGATTTTTCGCATTTCATTTATCCTCGAATGTTATTTCTTCAAGTAAGAGCGGCTCATCCGGCAGCAGTTCGAAATCTTCGCATCGGCACTTCGGGCATCTCGGCTTGTGCAGGTCAAATACGTAAATGTGACCATTTTTTTTGCATTTGGCCTGTATCGGTTTTTGCTCTATGGCCAGCTTCATGTTTTTACAGACGGTTCCTTCGCTGATGGCCTCGAAGGCGAAGGAAAGCGCTTCGTCGTTTACGCCGCTAAATGCGCCGCAGCTTATTTTTGCGGCGACCGGTTTGCCTTTTTGTTTTTTGGCTTCGGCGGATATTGTCTCTACCAGGGCTTGTGCAATGGACGCTTCGTGCATCAGCAAATCCTCGGCAATTCTCTGCCGTACGGCATCTGGACGATTCTTCTGCCGCCGATTCTGGTGGTTGTTTCAACGACGGGAGCATCGTCGGTATTGAGGATTTCTCCGATTATCGCCGCTTGCTGCCCAAGAGGATGCCGGCGGCAGATGTTGATGCAATTATCGGCGATTTCGGGGGCGACGACGGCGACGAATTTGCCCTCGTTTGCGATGTTCAGGACGTCAAAGCCGAGTGCGTCGGCGGCCGCCTGTACCGTCTGGTTGATTGGAATATCAGCATCTTTAATCCGGATGTCGAACGAGGTTTGCATAGCGATTTCGTTGAGCGTCGCAGCGAGTCCTCCGCGAGTGGGGTCTCGCATAAATTTTACGCCTTTGGTCTCTGTGAGCAGCTTACAGGTCAAATCAGCCAGAGCTGCGCAATCGCTTTTTAGCTGCGATTTAAAGCCGATATCCTGCCGAAGGGACATAATGGTCATACCGTGGTCGCCGATTGAGCCGTTGATTAAGATTTTGTCGCCTGCTTTGATGTTGCCGAAAGCAAGCTCGACGCCGTCAAGACGGACCCCGATGCCCGCAGTGTTAATAAATATCTGGTCTGCGGCGCCGGTTTCGACGGTTTTGGTGTCGCCCGTTACAATCGCGACGTTGTTTTGGGCGGCGGTCGCGGCGATGCTGTCCAGGATTTTATCCAGCACGTCAAATGCGAGGCCTTCCTCGATAATCAAAGCCAGCGATATTGCGACAGGTCTTGCGCCGCTGACGGCGAGGTCGTTTATTGTTCCGCATACGGCGAGTTTCCCGATGTCGCCGCCTGGGAAAAACAAGGGTTTTACGACGTAACTATCGGTAGTGAAACAGATTGATTTTGAATCGAGATTTAGTTTGGCGGAGTCGGTAAGTCCGGCGAGGGTGTTGTTGGCGAACCTGGGGAGGATGTGGTTGCGAACAAATTGATCGCTGAGCTGTCCGCCGCCGCCGTGCGCAAGCAGGATTTTGTCGTGCACTTTCTGGCTCATTCGTTTCGTTTTTTCCGTCTGCTGTATTTGAACCATGCGGCACAGGCGCCTTCGGAGCTGACCATACAGGGGCCGACCGGGGTTTGCGGTTCGCAGACCCGGCCGAAAAGCTCGCACTGGGGCGGGTCAATAAGGCCGCAAAGCACTTCACCGCAGCGGCAGCCGGTCGTGTCGTTCTCGGGTTTTTCGGTTAAGCCGAATCGCTTTAACGCGTCGAATTTGCCGTATTTTTCTTTGAGCTGCAGTGTGCTTTTGGGGATTTTTCCAAGTCCTCTCCAGTAGCCGTCCACCGGCTCGAAACATTCGGAGATAATATTTTGTGCAATCTGGTTGCCATGTTCGGTAACGACGGCAGTGTAAATTGTTTTTGCTTCGGGTTTGCCTTCGATTATCTGTCGGCAAATTTCGGCAAGGCCCTCGATAATCTGCATCGGCTCAAAGCCCGCCACGACACAGGGTTTGTGGAATTGTTCGGTGATTGGCTTAAACGCGCCATAACCTATAATGACACTGACGTGGCCGGGGCAGAGAAACGCGTCTATCCTGTTCTTTTCGTCGCTAAGCAGCGCCTGCATCGCCGGCACAACGAGTTTATGATTGCTAAGAATGCAGAAGTTTTCGATACCTTCATTTGCGGCCTGTTTTACGACGACGGCTGTCGCGGGCGTGGTTGTTTCAAAGCCGACGGCGACAAAAACCACCGTTTTGGAGGGGTTGTCCCTGGCCAACTGCAGGGCGTCTTCACTGCTGAGAACAATTTTGACGTTGCCGGCGGATTTTTTGGTTTCGAGAGAGCCGCCTTTGCCGGGGACGCGAATCATATCACCATACGTCGCTATGAGGCAGTCATTTCTGTCCGCAAGCTCAAGGACGGTGTCGATATAGCCCTGGTGCGTTACGCAAACGGGGCAGCCGGGGCCTGACAAGAGCTTCATTGATTTCGGAATCATTCCTCTTATGCCGTTTCGGAATATCGATACGGTGTGTGTGCCGCAGACCTCCATAATATTGATAGGCCTGCCGGCGATTTCACACGCGGCGTCCATAAGAAGTTGTGCGTTTCTGATTTTTTGAAGCATAGGGCCGGGTTATTTATCCTGAAACCTTATTCTGGGTATCGTTGAACTCGTCGATTTCCTCGATGAGCTGCCAGGTTTTTCGTGCTTCGTCTTCGTCGATAGTTGATATGGCAAAGCCCGCGTGAACCAGGACGAGGTCGCCGAGCTTGGCATCGGGTAAAAAGGTGGTTCTTGCGTTGAACTGGTTACCCATCGCGTCAACTACCGCTCTGTCTTCTTCGAGCTTAATTATTCTTGCCGGTATCGCTAAACACATAACGAGACATTTCTCAATCTTTTAGTGACTTGCGGACGGCTATTGCCGCCTGGCCGATGGATACGCAACCGTCGTTGGCCGGAAAATCACGATTGTATAATACGGAAAAGCCGTTTCTTTGCAATAATCGAATGAGACGCTGGGCTAAATACCTGTTGCAAAAAACGCCCCCGCTTAATGCCACAATATTCAAATTTTTTGTCTCTCTCGCTTTCTTAGCCATTTCGAGCAAACCAGACACTATAGTATTATGAAATTTGGCTGATATATTGCCCTTTTCTTCGCTATTTTTTATATCAGCCAAAACTCGCTTTATCATTATACGCAGGTCAAGTGTCAAGGGTTTGCTGGATTCTCCGGTGAGTTCAAAGTCATATCGCTGGTTGCAGTCAGGTGCAGCAATCGCCTCAAGGGTTATTGGTAATTGTGCTTCAAAGTGGTTGTAATTTCCCAGGCCGAGCATCGCCGCGACGGCGTCAAATAACCTGCCCAAACTTGACGTCTGGACGGTGTTGATTTTTTTATTTATTTGCTCGAAGATGAGTTGCTGTTTTGATTCGTCCGGCTCAATTTTATCAAGGAGCCAGCGGAATTTGCTTAGCTCAAATTCGTTTCCGTATGCCTGTGCCAAAAGTGCAATCGTGGGCCTTATCGGCTGTTTGCTCGTGGTATCGCCGCCCGCTAAGGGGTAGTAGGCCAAATGCCCGAATCGTTCAAAATTGTCCAGGTCGGCTATAAGACATTCGCATCCCCAAATTGCGCCGTCTGTTCCGTAGCCGGTGCCGTCACAGGCAAGGCCAATCACCGGCCCATCTAAATTGTGTTCCGCTAAAACAGCCGCGATATGTGCCCAGTGGTGCTGAATCTCGATGATTTTTACGTCGGGCAGTGAGTGGGCATATTGGGAAGACAAATAGGCAGGGTGTAAATCGCAGGCGGCTATTTTTGGCTTAACTTCGAACAGGCCGCGCAGGTGTTCAATTGATTTTCTGTAGTGATGATATACCGCGGCGTCTTCGAGGTCGCCGATGTGCTCGCTGCATATAAGCTGGTTGGCTTTGACGAATGAGAACGTGTTTTTCAAATCAGCCCCTGCGGCGAAGACGTCGCATCGACTGGTTTGTTTTATGGTGATGGGTGCAGGCACGTAGCTTCTCGACCTGCGGAGTAATACGGGTTTATCTTCAATAATATGCACGATTGAATCATCGACCTGCCTGTAAATTTCCCTGTCGTGCATCAGAAACACGTCGGCGATATTACCGAGGCGTTCAATCGCCTCATCATTTTTGCATATCAACGGCTCATCGCTGATATTTCCGCTTGTCATTACCAAAACTTTAATTCCTTCGGCGAAAAGCAAATGATGCAGGGGGGCATAGCAAAGCATAAAGCCAAAAGTATTTGTTCCTTCGGCCACGAATGATGCAATGGTTCGACTTCGCTCACCATAAATCTGTGAGTTGGCATTCTTTGGCAAAAGCACAATCGGGCTTTGAGGGCTTTTCAATAATTTTTCGGCTTGTTCGCTTACTGCCGCGTGTTGTTTTATCGTTTCAATCGAGTCCGCCATCATCGCGAAGGGTTTGTGCTCTCTTTTTTTGCGTTCTCGCAGTTGCTTTATCGCTTCATTGTTGAAGGCATCGACCGCGAGGTGAAATCCGCCTATGCCTTTTATGGCGAGGATTTTACCTTTTTTCAATAACTGTGCGGTTTGAGTGATTGTTTTGTCGGAGTCGGTTTGAATTTTATTACCCTTGTTATCGGTGAGCCAGATTTTGGGGCCGCATTGCGGGCAGGCGACGGGCTGGGCGTGAAATCGGCGGTTTGCTACATCGTGATATTGGCCTGCGCATTTTTCACACATCGCAAACGCCGACATCGTGGTATTGGGCCTGTCGTAGGGGATGGTTTTGATGATTGAATATCTTGGCCCGCAGTTGGTGCAGTTGATAAAGGGGTAGCGGTAGCGGAAATCATTTTTGTCAAAAAGTTCCCGCAGGCAGTCAGCGCAGGTGGCGATATCCGCTGTTACTCGTGAGATTGGTGTTCCGCCTGCGTCACTTTGTTTTATCGCAAATTCTTTCTCGCTTTCGACGGTTGAAATTTCAGCGGCAAAGCAGGACTCAATGTCCGACAGTCGCGGGGCGTCTGGTCCGTTGAGCCGTTTGATAAATTCGGCGATTTTGGTTTCTTCGCCCTGTAATTCGATTGTAATGCCTTTTGTATCGTTATATACGAAGCCGGTTAGTTCCAGATGTGTAGCGAGTCGATATACAGCCGGGCGAAACCCCACCCCTTGGACCTGTCCTGTTATACATATATTATATCTTTTAATCACTTGACGCTTCCTTGTTTTGCCGGTAAAGGGAAAGATTCTTATGGATTATTTCGAATAGCTCTTTTCCAGGGATATTCTCAGCTAATTTTAACGCTATTTCAGAATAATAAACGGCCTCTTTAAATCTGCCCGCTGAGGCGTACGCTGCTGCCAGGGTATCAAGAATGGCCGCTTCCTGATACTTTGTAAGTTCGCAACCTCGCCTTGCGAGGCTGATTGCTTCGTTTGGATCACGGAGCCGGGGGTCTTTATTTGTGGCCAGAATCCATGCCAGGTCATTTATGGGATTTACCCAATCAGGGGCGATTCTTAATGTTTCTTTCAAATGCGTAATAGCCATGCTGTCATTTCCAGTTTTTGCCAGGGCGACCGAAATCCAGTAATGGCCCTCGGCAGAATAAGGTTCTCGCAGGACGAAGGCGTCAAGATATCTGATTGACTCTTCAAACCGGCCAAGCATTTGAAGGGCTTGGGCCTGGTTGATATACGCTGAAGTATAATTAGGGTCGGTACGCAGCGCCAAATCAAAATGCCTGATTGCTGCTTCGATATTATTTTTTTTAATTAACATCTCGCCAAGGTGATTTTGTAAATTTGAAAAGGCGGGGCAAATATCCACACTTTTTAAATAATACCTGATAGCTTCATCTGTGTTTCCTTCCAGTTCATATACGGTACCTAAGCGCCAATAGATATCGAATTTACAAGGGTCGTCGCCGAGAGTCTTTATCATGTGCCCAAACAGTGTTTTGCTGTTGACCCAGACACGTGTCTGTTGCACGGTCATAAGTCCCAGAGCTGAAATAACAATAATAGACAGAACAAGCGATATTTTGTACGGCAATGTTTTCATTTTTGGATAGGCCAGCCAGGCGGACAGAAGCACAGACCATAAAATAGAAACGATCAGCGAGTAGCGATCGCATGGATAATGAGGGTGTTCCATAACACCGAGTACCGGGATTAACAGACAAAGATGACAAATTATCAGTACAAGTCCCAGCGGCCAGCGACGCCGCAGCAATATCATCAATGTAACTATGCCGATAATTAATATTAGGCTATTGATAAAAACAGGTGAGAAAGGATTAAAGAGCACAAGGGTCGCATAAATCGGTGATAAATCAACGGGGTACCACGGTCGCCAGATATAGTAAGCCCAGATATACATGGCCTGCATAAATCGTTCAATAAGACCAAAATCAGCAAGAGTTACTGGTTTTGTTTCGGTTTCGGTTTCGGTCAAACGGATATAAACGGTTATTAAGGCAATAGCGAGAGCCACCATAGCAAAAGGCGTCTTCTCTAACAATGTTCTGCGCCAGTTAGCGGATTTCCACCAAATCCCCCGGATTTTCCCGAGCGGATATACATCCAAAACAACAAGAACAGCAAGAAAGCCAAGTACTATTGGATGAGATAAAAGCGCCGCGGCAAAAAAAACTGCGGACGTGAGGATTCGACGTAAATACGACCTTGGACTAATATTCGCTTCATTTGCCCGGAGGTAGCACAACAGCGACATCAGCATAAAAAACGTTGCCTGGGGATAAAAGCTGGCTCCAACCCAGGCTACAGGTTCTGTACGCAACGGATGAAGGGACCATATCAGTGCGCCACAAGCTGCTGAAATAGTAATTCTCCGGTGGTTTATGCTTGTGATGCCATGCCATGAAAAACCTTTTATCAGCAGTATTCGCAGTACGAAGAAAACTATCGCAGCGTTCAAGCCATGGAACAGCCACGGGGACAAATGATAGCCGAATGGATTCAATCGGCACAGTTGATATGTAATGCTGTAGTTTATCGCGGCCAACGGCGTATAGCGTCTGGTGACGTCTCTATGGGTGAATATCCAGCATAGGCGATCAATGTTGAGACCGGTAAGCTGTGGGTTGTTGTAAACCATTCGGTCGTCATCCCACATAACAAAATCCGCGCTGAGCACGTGGATAAAGACCGCTAATGTGACAGCAGCAATCACTATGGCGACCAACAACGGTGATTGAAGCACACAGGCAAATTTGCCTGGAGGCCGAACCACAAATTTGCTATGGATGGTTTCTATAATTAATGGCACCTCTATCGCGATTCTTTTATTATGTTCCGATTTTACATAAAAATACCCCATCCAAGAGTTGTTTTCAAGTTGGATTTTGCCTTCATCGGCCTGTAGCCGCTACCTATTAAGGCCTAATAGGTAAAATTTCGGTTTTGGAGTGGCCACGTTTTCCGTCTCAATACCTGTACAGGATTAATACGCCTCATTTTGGCAATCGGTTTTACGGGATTATAGTCGATGGTATTAGGATAGCAATTACGGCATAGGGTCGCTTTGGCTGTGATTTTTTATTTGTCGCAAGTGTAGATATCTGGTATTATCACTGGCAGCAGGGGCCATAGCTCAGCTGGGAGAGCGCTTGCATGGCATGCAAGAGGTCGCGGGTCCGAATCCCACTGGCTCCATTGGCATACCATATCTTGGATAACTTCGTTTTTTTTACGCTCTCAGTTTTTGCTGTTACCTATTTTGCTGCCGGTATCGCTTTTCGCGTCTCTTGATGCGATGGTGAGCAAGATGTGCAGTTTCGGAGGTCGCTGCCTGCCAGCCACATTTCTCCATTGCCAATGATTATTCCCTGTGCTATCTTAACTGCTGTAAAACTGATGGAGAACGCTGGTGGAACTGACATGGTCAATTAGATTGAGAATCGCGGCGGCAGCGGCAGTGGGTATTGCCGTAATAGGTGTATATGCCTGGCCTATGGTTGCGCCCGCGGACCCGTTCGGTGTTGTCTCTGTTACCAACAGCACAATAGGTTCTTACAGCATGCTTGTATTGTTGGGACTGGCGTTTGGCGTCGGACTGATAGCGTATTTCTTATCGTGGCCATACGGCAGTCGAATCGGGATATTGGCAGTGCCGGCGGGGCTGGCTGTCTGGGCGGTGCGCAGCGGCGATATAGGAACATTGATGCAGCTCAATACCTCTATCGGTCACAGGCAGCAGATTTACTCGACGTTTTGCTGGGAGCCGCTGCTTTGGCTGTCAATAGTGGCTGCGGGTTACCTTGGTGTGTTCATCGCCTCGCAAATTGTGCACCCCGCCGCAACCGGCGAAACGGGCAAACCACAAAAACGCAGCTTCGGCGTTTTTCTCAATATCGTAATAGCGGTTGTTGGTTCCGCGGTAGTTGCTCAGTTTTTTATCGGAATGTTAGCGCGTGATTTTACGATATGGGATTCGGCATCCGGCGCCGCGGTAGCTCAGCCCGCAATAGGCCAGATTGTTTTTGCCGTGCTTGTTTCGTTTGGCATTGTTGGCTTTTTGGCTCAGAGGGTGCTCGGAGTAGATTACATCTGGCCCATTATAGGGACATGTCTGGTAAATTTCGTGTCAGTAAGCGCTTACGGCAAGTATAAAGTTCTTGAGTACTTCATCGAACGCTGGCCTGCGATGTTTTTCTCAAATTCGGTTTTGGCGGTGTTGCCTGTTCAGATTGTGGCTTTCGGCTCGCTCGGCGCAATCGCCGGATACTGGATGGCCGTCCGATATGATTACTGGCACCAGCACGAGGTCAAAGGCGAATAAAATACCCCATTTTACCCCATTCTAAGGGTGGAGTTTTATCTTTTTTTGATACCAATTATTAGCTGTAACTTATTGCTTTATAAGCACTTAACCCCTATTCGTCCCATAACCAGCTATTGCGATAATAACAAAGTTGGAATTCGTTGTTTTCAGTCCTCAAATTAGCCGAAGAATTACTTGGATTTGCAGATTAACTGTGCACCCTGGGGCGGCGATTAAAATCGTTGCCGGTGAACAGTTGATTTGCTCGTCGCGTAGAAATAATGACGGCCCAATCTGCAAAAGGAGTTGACGATGCTGGTGCTGAGCAGACAAAAAGATGAGTCGATAATAATAGGCGACGACGTGGAAGTTACGATAGTGGACGTCCGCGGTGATAAGGTTCGCCTTGGGATAACCGCGCCGAAGCATATATCGGTGCATCGCAAAGAGGTATATGAGGCAATTCAGCGGGAGAAGAAAGAGGCACAGAAACAGCAGTAGGTGAGTTTTCTCAGGTGTGATTGACCGGCCTGTCGAGAGTAATACGGCAGGCCGGTTTTTTTATGCGCCGATTTTGCCTTGAGAGAAGCTGGAAGGGCTGGTAGAGTAAAGCAAAAGTAGTTTTGAGTGTTAAGTGTTTAGTTTTGAGTTAAGGAAGACGAAAGAAGGAAAATTAAAATATGAGAGTATTGTTAATAGGCAATGGCGGACGGGAAGACGCGATAGCGTGGAAATTGGCGAAATCGAAAGAGCTGAAAAAGCTGTATATCGCGCCGGGAAACCCGGGCACGGCCAGATGGGGAGAAAACGTCGCGATAAAGACAGAGGATATTGGCGAAATAGTCAAATTCGCCAAGGAAAACAAAGTCGAGCTTGTAATAGTAGGGCCTGAGGACCCGTTGGCGGATGGTGTGGTTGATGCGCTGGAGGCGGAGGGCATAAAGGCGTTTGGGCCGAGTAAGGCGGCGGCACAATTGGAGGCGGACAAGTCGTTTTCAAAACAGATAATGCGGTCGAGCGCGATATCGACGGCTGAAGGAAGGACGTTCACCAGGTTCGAGGACGCCAAGGCGTATATCGCGAGCAGAGATGAGCCGGTGGTGGTCAAGGCGGCGGGATTAGCGAAGGGCAAGGGGGTTATAGTTTGCGACGAGCCATCCGACGGGATATTGGCGGCTGAGAAGATAATGGTGGACAGGATATTCGGCTTGGCGGGCGATAAGGTTGTTGTGGAGGACAAGCTGATAGGCGAAGAGGCGTCGATACTGGCATTCGTCGATGGCAGGAGCATATATGTGATGGAGTCGGCACAGGACCATAAGCCGGTGGGCGATGGGGACATGGGGCCGAATACCGGCGGTATGGGGGCATACAGTCCTGCGCCTGTGGTTACGGACGCGATGATGAGCCAGATAGAGCGGGAGATTTTGGTGCCCGTTGTGGATTGTATGAATCGCAACGACACGCCATATAAAGGTGTGCTGTATGCGGGGCTTATGGTAACGGCGGGGGGGCCGAGGGTTTTGGAATTCAATGTTCGATTTGGCGACCCTGAGACGCAGCCGATTATGATGCGGCTAAGAAGCGATTTGCTTGAGGTTTGTCTTGCGGTTTGCGAGCAGAAATTGGACCAGGTGACGCTCGAATGGGACGAGCGGCCTGCGGTATGCGTGGTGATGGCGTCGGGCGGGTACCCGGGCGATTACGAGAAAGGAAAGGTTATAACGGGTATAAACGAGGCCGAACAGTTGAAGGATGTTGTTGTGTTTCACGCGGGGACGAGCGTAAAAGACGGCAAATTGGTAACGGCGGGGGGCAGGGTGCTCGGCGTGACGGCAATCGGGGGAACAATTGCCGACGCGAAAAAGCAGGCGTATGAGGCGGTGGGGAAGATAAGCTTTGAGGGGGCGCATTATCGGCGGGATATCGCGGATAAGGCGATAAGGGGCAAAAAATAATTTTTGGCGACGAGGACATAGGCGATCGGTTTTGAATAAGCGAGACAAAAAAGACAGCAACCCCTTCGGCGGCGCTGGGGGCAAGAGAGCCATAAGGTGGTTTCTCGAATTTGTGGCTTTCGTGATTTTGATATGGTTTGCTTTCGCAATCGGCGGCAGGTTGCTGCCTCAGATTGCGATTAATCAGCTTTCGGATTTGACCAATACCAAAATAGACATTAAATCAATTGAGTTTCGATTTGACGGGTCGGTTTTCATCAAGGACCTTGTGATTAAGCCGAAGAATACGGCTGATTATGACAATTCCATTTTAAAGGCGAGTACGGTCCGCGTGCATTTCCGGCTGAGGAGTTTGCTGACGCTAAGCCCGAAAGTCAAGGAGGTGTTCGTTGACGATTTTAAGCTGAGAATCCAGTATGATTCGAACAGCGGCGAGTGGAACCTGTCGGGAATGAAAGCGCAGTTCGCCGGGGGGAAAATCGGTCGGCTGCCGCTTGTATGGTTAGAACATGGCACGGTTGAATACAGCAAAGTTATAGACGGACACGTGAGGGTTATTGCAAGTTCGCCTGTGTCGGCTGGTTTCAGGCCCGCGAAGAAAATCGTCGGCGGATACAGTTTTGATATTTCGAGCGCGAGCAAGCAGGATTTGAGCAAGAGCGCAATTTTCGGGAACTGGCAGCCGGGTAGAGTTATTGTGGGGGGGAGAATTTCGTCGAAGGATGTCCCCGGTTTTGAGCGGGCGTGGACGGTTCGGGCGATTGACGCGGAAATGAGTTATGAGCCGAACGGGTTCTTTATGCTTATGGCGAAGGTTAAGGGTTTTACTTCTCCGGCGAGTGAAACGCGTAATTTGTTCGCGTTCAACACGAAATCAGTGGCGGACAAGGCGCCTTTTATTAACGCGCTGCAGATATTTTTCAGTCAATATAATCCGTCCGGGGTGATTGATATTGATTTGCAGGCATCGGGGGATCTGAAGCGATTAAACGAAAGCAAAATAGCGGGCAAGGTCACCTGCAATGACGTTGTATTGTGCGACCGCAATTTTCCTTATACGGTTGAGCATCTGACGGGGCAGGTTGAGCTGACCGAGAAGAGCGTTAAATTTAGTAATATTGCTGCTCGTCACGGGACGGTGGAGCTTGCTTTTGACGGCTGGGTGAAGGATTTCGGAACGGATTACAAATACAATTTACAAATTACCAGCAACAATATGCTGCTGGATAATGACCTTTATAATGCGATTAACCGTGAGGAGCAGAAGTTCTGGCAGGAGTTTTCGCCGAGCGGATTGGCGGCGACAAATTATTCTCGCAGCAAGCTGCCGGGTGGCGATAAAAGTGTGCTGACCGTTCAACTGCTCGACGTTCAGGGAAAATACGCCGGGTTGGGCTACCCTCTTAAAAATACGACGGGCAGGATGATTTTTACCGACGGCAATATGATTCTTGACGGCGTTACATCGCAGTGGGGCCAGCGTAAGATAACGATTAACGGCAAGGTCGGTTTGGGGCACGGCGAACATCCATTATACGATATTGTGGCCAAAGGTGAGAACATACCATTTGATGCGACGTTAGAGGAGGCGCTGCCGCCCGCACAGAAGGAGTTTTACGATCAGTTCGAGTCGCATGGGCTGTTTGATATGACAATAAGTGTTGCCAGCACCGATAAAGGTAAAATGTTTACGGCGGAGGTATTCCCGAAAAACAGCTCGCTGAAAGCGAAGGCGTTGCCCATACCCGTTGATGATGTTACGGGCAGGATTGTTTTCACGCCGGATACGATTGATATCAATGGTATTGAGGGGCATTATAAAGGCGGGACGGTGAAATTTTCCGGAAAGGCATGGCTGGCTGCAGACCAGAAGGAGCCGGGTTATTGCCTGTCGATGCGGGCTGTAAAGGTCGGGTTAAGCGAGGATTTGGCGGATGCGCTGCCCGGGTCGCTTGGTAAAGTGATAGGACAGTTGCGGCTTGGCGGCGAAGTAAACCTTATGGCCGATATAAGCAAAAATGCCGATGCCAACTGCGGCAATAATCAGTTCGTCATAGAATGTTTAGGCAATACGATGGATTGCAACCTGCTGCCCGATTCCCTGCACGATATTACGGGCAGGATAGCGATAACACAGTCAAAAATAGCGATTGATAACATAACAGCCAGGGCAACACATACTGTTCGCGGCTCGCCGATTGAGTCGGTGATGAGGTTGGCGGGCACCGTGTCCCTAAGCGAGGCGAACGGTCCCTCAGATGAGATTCACGTTACGGGCGGGGAGGTAAATTTCTCCGGCGAGAACATCAGGTTCAAAAAGAAGTCAATCGCAAAAATGGATGCCATCCTGAGCTATGACGCTGAAATGAGGCAGTGGCGGTCGCGATATTTTGTCGCTGATTATTACGACGGCAAAATGACAGGCAAACTCCTGTTGACTAAATCAGACAAGGGCGGGTTTGATTATCTTCTCGAAACAGGCGTTGACGGGGCGGACCTGAAAAAGTTCCTTTCGGACACCGATAAGGAGGTTAGGCCCGATGAGCATTATTCTACCGGCTCAATAAGCGGGTCGCTTAGCATTGTCGGCTCATTGATTGACGACAATATCCGGCTTGGACGATGCCGGGCGAAGATAACCGATATGCAGGTGGGCAAGATGTCGCCGATTGCGAATCTGCTTGTGGTATTGAATCTGACCGAGCCGAGCGATTACGCGTTCGACCAGATGACGCTTGACGCGTATATCCAGGATAACAAGATGTTCCTGCGGCAACTGGATTTATCGGGCAAGGCGATTGCGTTTTACGGGTCGGGCTGGCTTGACCTGAAGACCGACGATATAAAAATGACGCTTACGGCTCGCGGTCGTCGGCTTGCGTCGGCGAATCCGTCGATGTGGCAATCGCTGACGGAGGGATTAAGCAGGGCGGTCATGCGGGTCGAGGTAAAAGGCAAAATCAGCGACCCGCAGATTACGGCAATGCCGCTGCCGGTGATTAAAGAGACGCTGGAAATTTTCGGCACGCCCAAAGGCGAGTAGCGTGGCTGATTAAATCAATTAGATTCCGCTAATTACTGCCGAAGCGGCGTATTTGGAGGGGACCTAACTTCTTATTTTGCAGCAAGATATGGCTGGGGGATAAAATTCTGCAAAAAATTTCAAAAAAAGTGTTGACGTGGGCGATGTTAGTGATATACTTGTAATAGTTGAGATATGACAAGTGAAGAGACTAAGATATGCAGATTAAAATAGACAATGCTTCGGACAGGCCCGTATATCAGCAGATAATAGACCAGGTGAAACGCGATATTGCGCTTGGCCGGCTCGGTAAAGACGAACGGTTGCCGACGGTGAGACAATTAGCGGGGCAGCTTGCGATTAATCCGAACACAATCGCCAAGGCATACCAGCAGATGGAGCGAGAGGGAATTATCACAACAAGGCCCGGGTCTGGCGCATTTGTGGCGAACCTGGACAGCGATTTGAGCAGTTCGGTAAAGAAGAAACTTATCAGTGAGGATTTGGAGAGGGCGGCGGTGGACGCGTTTCACATGCAGATTGACAGCCAGACCCTTTTGAAATGGTTTAACGAAGCCATTGGGAAATTCAATCTCAAGTAATTGAGAGGACGCACTATGAGCGAATATGCAATACAAACCGAAAATATCGTGAAGTATTTCGATGGGCGATGCGTTCTGGACGGCATAAATCTGAAGGTGCCGCAAGGCGGTATATATGGTTTATTGGGACGCAATGGTGCGGGCAAGACGACGATAATCAGAATTTTACTTGGTCTTGAACCGGCAACGAGAGGCGGGGCAGTCGTATTAGGCGCATCATCGTGGCAGTTGCCTGTGTCGGTGCTGGGACAGATAGGTTATGTAGCGGAAGGGCATAACCTTATCCCGAATTACAGCGTCCGTCGCATTGCGGAACTATATCGGAATTTATCGGCAAATTGGAATGAGCAGTTTTTCCGTCGGCTTATAGAAACATTCCGGCTGCCGATGGAGCGGAAAGTCAGTCAGCTTTCGCGTGGTATGAGGGCGCAGTTGAATCTGTCGCTTGCGATGGCGACTGAGCCGAAGCTTTTGATACTGGATGACCCGACATTGGGGCTGGATACGGTTGCGAGAAGGCAATTTCTTGAGCTGGCGGTGGAGCTTATCAGCCACGATGGCCGAACAATTCTCTTCAGCTCCCATATTTTGAGCGACGTGGAACGGCTTGCGGACAGGATTGGAATACTCAGGGCGGGGAAATTAGTTGTGGATTGTGAACTGGAGGAGCTGAAAAAACGAGCTAGGAAACTGCGGTTGATTTTCGATGGCCAGCCGCCCATGGAGTTTCCCATTACCGGGATAATAGCGGAAAAAAGGCAGGGCAGGGAGGTACTTCTTACCGTGGCAAACTGGAATGAAAACAAGCAAACATTTCTTAACACATTCAAGCCGGCAAGCTGCACGGATATACCGATGACCCTCGAAGAGATATTCATCGAATGCACGGCGTCGGGGACGGATGCGGCAGTCGATTACGAACAAGGAGAGCCGATATGTTCACGTTAATAGCGCGAGAGATAGAAGACAACCGCGTGTTCTTTATCGCGGCAGCAATCGTGGCGGCCATCTTCAGTGCGTTCTTTGTCTATGGGCAGTTTTACGGCGAGACATACAAAGTTCTTATTGGAGTAGGCACTATTATTATTCCAATTCCAGCGGCAATTGCCTTCTGTGCGATGGGGGTGGCGCAGATATACTGGGACAAGACAAAAAAGATATCAGCGTTGCTGGCGACACTGGCAGTAACTCGAAGGCATATTTTTATTGCGCGTGTCATTGCCGGGTTTTTGCTGGTTCTAATCGGTTTTGTTCCAATCGCGGAAGCAATCATTATGGCTGTTTCTAAGATTGACATGCCATTTCCGTCCGTCCGAGGCGGGCTGGCTTTTGAAATCATGATTCCGGCGCTCCTTCTCGGATTTGCATGCTATTGCATCGGTTTGCAGGCGGGCTGGCCGTCAAACAAGGTTACTCCCACTCTTGGGTCATTAGGTCTGGTTATCATTCTAATTCCGGTTATTCTGATTAAAGGTTTCGGGTGGGAGATTTACGCGATACTGGTTTTATTAATTTCGGCGTGCCTGATACGCGCGTGGTATAGGTTTTCAACGGCTGCCCTTTAGGAGATGACAAAATGAATAAACAAACCTATAATCCGATAGGCATTATAGCGACGGGATTTATCGTGTTGGTATTGCTTTCGCTTGTTTTGTTCTGCGGCAGATTTTTCTGCAATGCCCATCTCGCTTTGGGTTCTTCGCGAGTGATAATCAGTCCTTCAGGGCTGATTCCCGACGAGCCGGCGCCGAAACGAGCAGGAGAGGAAGCATTTGCCAGATACAACATAACAAGACTCGGCCCAGACGAGCCGAATTTTCGATATTCCTCGGTCTATGCCCATATCCCAAGCAATAGTGTTTTAATTTCCGCTGTTGGCGCCGTATGGGATATTATGGCAGAAGTAAATCCGTATCGAAATCCGCATCGTGACGCCAATGAAAGGATTTATTACTGGTACGCAGACAAGAACAACAACGTTTGTTTCGATAAGCGCAGCGGCCTGATAATCCATCGCTATGAAGACAAAAAAACCGGGCCGGTCGAACTTTTTGCAGGTCCTAACGGAGTGTCCGGGACCGTTGAGTTGTCGTTAGGGCGGTTCTACGACCCGATTGCAATCGATGCATTGGGAGGAAGCTGCCTTTACGACAAGAAGACGCGTTGTTTTTATGCAATCAGTTTTTACGACGGCAAAGTAGTAAGCAAAGGGCTCCAACTGGCTGAGGGAGACAACCGGGAACCGATTGCAAATCATGCAGGAGCAGACGGGGGGTTGTTCTATGGGTTCTATGATGAAGGTTTGAACATTTCTTGGAGGGAGCCGGTGATATGGAATGTCGAGAAGGGCGAGTGGAAACAACGACGATGGTTTTCGCCCGGCGATGCTCAATCAGATGATGTGTATGGTTTACGCGGGTGGGACTGGCCCTATACATATCTCGTGTTAGACAAGATGGGGCGAATTCATATTTGTAACACGAAAGAGCAGTCATTAACGCAATGTGGATATCTGCCGATGCCACATTCGTTTTTTGGATCGGAGCAGCAAAGTGAGATTGCCAACCCCAGAAACGTACTGGGTTATAGTTTTTGCCAAGTTACCACAAGTCAGAGATTGCCTGCCGACACCAACAAATCGCCAGCGAGGTCTGATGTCAAATATCTTGGGATGTACGTTGCTTGCTTATCGAGAGAAGGAACGGCGATGGCGGTTGCTGTTTTTGACCCTAATGGGAGGTTGGTATATCGAGGCGATACCTTCGGTCAGGGTTCGCCATCAGCGACAACAATTCTGTTTCTTCTTGAGAATCTTCAGCCGCCGGTATTTGAGATTGCTTCATATTTGTGCAGTGACCGTATTGAGGCGTCTGCCGGCCATCGGGCGTTGTTTATTCTACCTAATTCATTTGTTGGTATGCTGGGCAGGTATAACGGGACAAAATTTGACAGAGAGGTATTTTTGCCGTTGTTAATGGGACCTTCTTTGATTCTGTCGATATGGCTTGCGTTTCGCGTAAGAAAAGACGCGAAAATAATAGGTCTTTCCGGTACAGCAAAGAAATGGTGGACAGTGGGGACAATCGCATTTGGTCTGCCTGCTTATATTACGTACCGATTGACCAGGTCAAAGGAAACTCTTGTTACCTGTCAAAATTGCGGCAGGATAAGACGCCCCGATATGGAGACGTGCCATCACTGCGGAAGTAAATGGGAAATGCCTGAACTGACGCCGCCGAACTGGCGGATTTGCGATTAACCAAAACAACCTCCCGGCGTGAAGTGGAACCACACCCCCACTTCAAACTGCACAAGGTTATCTGCCAAAAAGGCAGTCGGGAGGTTGTTTTTTTTATAACCATCTGTTTATACGGAAGTTAGGAGAGGGTATAATCTCGGCACGGGGTTTGCATACTGTTGAGGGATAGTTTATATGAGAAAGGGCAGAAGATATGAAGTTTGATAAATTTACGTTAAAAACGCAGGAAGCATTGGCCACGGCACAGCAGACGGCGATGGCCAAGTCGAATACACTGCTTAGTCCATTGCATTTATTGAGCGCGATTGTCGGGGACGATGAGGGAATCGCGCCGGAGATTTTCAAGAAAATAGGCGCCAATGTCGGACGTATCAAAGATATGACGGAGAGCGAAATGCGTCGTCTCGCACAGGGCAAGACCAGCGGACAACTTATGCCTGACCCGGCTTTTAACCAGATTGTGTTAGATGCGCAGAATATAGCGGACTCGATGGGCGATGAGTATCTCAGCGTCGAACATCTTCTGATGTCTCTTGCCTCGGTTCAGAGCGAGGCCAAAGAGATTCTCCGGCTAAACTCCGTGACGGAGAAACAAATAGAAAAGGCGATCAAGGATATTCGCGGCGGAGAAAAAGTAACAGACCAGAGTCCGGAAGGAAAATACAAGGCGCTCGAACGATATGGGATTGATTTGCTGGAAATGGCGAGGAAAGGCAAGCTCGACCCGGTTATCGGAAGAGATGAGGAAATCCGGCGATGTATGCAGGTTTTGAATCGGCGGACGAAAAATAATCCTGTACTTATAGGCGAGCCGGGCGTGGGCAAAACCGCGATAGTTGAAGGATTGGCGCAGAGAATTGTGGCGGGGGACGTCCCGACGGGACTAAAGAACAAGAGAATTATCGCGCTGGATATGGGCGCACTGATAGCGGGAACGAAGTTCAGAGGGGAATTCGAGGAACGTCTTAAAGCTGTATTGAAAGAGGTAATTGCGGCACAGGGCGAGATAATACTTTTTATTGATGAATTGCACACAGTTGTCGGTGCGGGTAAGGCAGAAGGTTCGGTCGATGCGGGGAATTTGCTGAAACCATCGCTTGCAAGAGGCGAATTGCGTTGTATTGGCGCGACGACGATTGACGAGTATCGCAAACACGTTGAGAAGGATGCCGCGCTGGAGCGGAGATTTCAGCCGATTATGATAAACCCGCCGAGCGTTGAGGACACAATAACGATTTTGCGAGGGCTTAAGAATCGATATGACACCCATCACGGGGTGCGGATAACGGATTCTGCGCTTGTTGCCGCGGCGACTTTGTCGAACAGGTATATTTCGGACCGATGGCTGCCCGATAAGGCGATTGATTTGATTGATGAAGCGGCATCGAAGTTGCGAATTGAAAATGACTCACTACCTGCGGAATTGGATGATATCCGCAGAAGGATAATCCAGTTGCAGGTTGAGCGGGAAGCGCTGAAAAAAGAGACGGATGACGCGAGCAAAGACCGCCTGAAAAAAGCCGAGAAGCAATTGGCCAATTTACAGGAGCAGGACAGAAAGCTGACGGCACAATGGGACCGCGAAAAGGGCGAGATAAATTACATCAAGGAATTGAAGCAGAAAATCGACCAGGCACAGTTCCAATTCGAGGATGCTCAGCGCAAAGGCGAGCTTGAAACGGCGGCAAGATTGAAATATGACACGATAACCAACCTGAAAAAAGAGCTTGAGGCGAAAGAAGCCCTGCTTGTAAAAAACGACGGGACAATGGTTCATAACGAGGTTACCGAAGAGCATATCGCGGAAGTTGTCGCCAAGTGGACGGGGATACCTGTTGCGAGATTAATCAGCGGCGAACGCGACCGGCTGATGAAAATGGAAGAGCATATTCGCCAGCGGGTAGTGGGGCAGGATGAAGCGGTGGAGGCGCTTTGCAATGCGGTAAGACGAAACCGTGCAGGATTGGGCGACCCTCACAGACCAATCGGTGTGTTTTTATTCCTCGGGCCGACGGGTGTGGGCAAGACGGAATTATCAAAGGCGCTTGCTGACTTTTTATTTAATGACCCCAGCGCGATGATACGAATCGATATGAGCGAGTTTATGGAGTCGCATTCAGTGGCCCGGCTTATAGGTGCACCGCCCGGTTACGTTGGTTATGAAGAGGGCGGCCGATTGACAGAGGCGGTGAGGCGCAAACCATATTCGGTAATTCTGCTCGATGAGATTGAAAAGGCGCACCCGGACGTGTTCAACGTGTTGTTGCAGGTTTTTGACGATGCCCGGCTGACCGACGGCAAGGGGCGGACGGTGGATTTCAAAAACACCGTGATAATTATGACAAGTAACATCGCCAGCGAACAGATACAGAAAATGACTGAGGAGAAAGGCGCGGAATGGGAGATTGAAGCGCATGTCAAGGATGTGCTCAAGATGGTCTTTAAGCCGGAGTTTTTGAACCGGATTGATGAGGTGATTGTTTTCCATACGCTTAATGAAGAGCATCTGCGAAAAATTGTGGATATACAGTTGCGATACCTGGGTGAGCGGATTCGGGAGCGGAAAATGGAAGTCCAGTTTACCGATGCCGCGAAGAAGCTGATTACCAACGAGGGTTACGACCCGACATTCGGGGCAAGACCTATGAAGCGGGTAATACAGCAGCGGCTGGAAAACCCATTAGCCGTGGAGCTGCTGGCAGGCAAATTCACAGACGGCGACACAATCAAAATCGACGCCAAACAGCACAAGTTCACTTTCGAGAAGGCGTAATCGGCGCAGCAGGAAGGATTTATCGCTTGCTTTGGGGGTGGGGATGGTGTCTAATTATAAAGGGTTTTGGAAGTAACGGTAGTTTAAGCCAATCAAAACATTGGAGAGATGCAAAAGTATGGCTGACTTAAAAGCTTTGGCTGAGGCGGTAATAAAGGGCGACCCAAACGCGGCGGTAACAATCACCAAGCAGGCGATAGCGGAAAAAATGCCTGCGGGTGACATTCTCAAAAATGGTTTGATAGCCGGTATGGATACGGTGGGGCTGCGTTTCAAAAACAATGAGATTTACATTCCCGAGGTTCTGATTGCCGCCCGCGCTATGAAAATGGCGATGCAGATTTTGGAGCCGGAATTAGTCAAGGCGGGCGTCAAGCCGGTCGGCAAATTTGTGGTAGGCACTGTTCAGGGAGACCTGCACGATATCGGCAAAAATCTTGTCGCGATGATGATGAAGGGCGCAGGTTTCGAGGTAATCGACTTGGGCGTTGACGTAACGTCGGAGAAATTCGTCGAGAAGGCAAAAGCGAGCGGGGCGCAGCTTGTTGGTATGAGCACGTTGCTAACGACGACTATGCCTAAGATGGAGAAGACACTGAAAGACCTCAGGAGCGCCGGTCTTAAGACAAAGGTGATGATTGGCGGGGCGCCGGTGACGCAGAATTACGCCGATAAAATTGGCGCTGACGGTTACGCTGCGGATGCGGCGACGGCGGTGGATGTCGCAAAACGGCTGATTGCCTGAGCGATTGAGTATTGTTTGAAATACCAAAGCAGCCCCGGTTTAAGGGGCTGCTTTTTTATGCGCAGAGTGGTAAAATCATAAGCAGTAACAGCGGACATTTTGTCCCGCAGCGAAAAGAATATGAGAAAGATAAAAAACGAGGATTTGGCCGGGCTTTTAATGCAGATTAAATTTGCCCCGGCCAAACAACGGCGAAAGCAGCTCGACAGGGCCGAAGAGCTTCTCGATATAATCGAGAAGGACAGGGAATACCCATTCGAGTTCGTTTGCTACAGGATTACGGGATACAGGCCAGAAGAGGGGGCAGGGCATCGGCTTATCAGGGGTGATGAGCTGGCGGAGGACCTGCAGATTTTTATATGGAAGCTGAGCGGCCAGGTTGCGCCGCCCGCCAACGAGCAAAGCGAGGAAGTTTACACCAAAAAACAGCTTGCCAAAAAGATGCAAATTTCGACCAAAACCATCGACAGGTGGAGGAAACGAGGTCTGAAGGTTCGCAAGTATCTTTGTGAGGACAAGAGGAAACGACTGGGTTTTTTGCAGTCGGTAGTGGATAAATTTCTGGTCGAACATCCCGCCCTGGCTGAAAAGGCGGGGCATTTTTCCCGTGTATCCGAGAGCCAGAAGCAAAAGATAATGGAACGTGCCTGTGAGTTGAGCAGCAAGACGAAAATGAGCAGGCAGCGGATAATACGACAGATAGCAGCCGAGACGGGCAGGGGACAGGAAACTATACGATATATTCTATTGAACTATCAGAAGTCGATTCCGGGTGGCGGCGCGGCAAAATTACGGCAAACAGCACGATTATTAAGTCCAGCCGAGGCGGTAGAGCTTGACCGATTGCACAGACAGGGGGCGGGCGTAAAAGAGCTTATGGGGCGGTTCGGCAGAAGCAGAAGCTCGATATACAGGATATTAAAGCATCGCAGGGCGCAGGCGCTGCTGGCAAAAAGAATTGAATATATCGCAAGCGACGAATTTGCTATGCCCGATGCAGCGGGAAAAATCCTGGGCGGCTCGCCGCAACGATGGAATTCGCCCGTGCTTAATCGGCAGGAGGAAATGGAGCTTTTCAGGAAGTATAACTTTCTCAAATATCGCGCCAGTGTTATCAGAGAGCAGATAAGAGCCGGGCGTATTACCAGCGCTATGCTTGATGAGATTGAAAAATGCCTCGCCGAGGCGGAGGCGGCCAAGAAGATAATCATCGAAGCGAATCTGCGATTAGTCGTTAGTGTCGCCAACAAGCACACCATTACCGGCGCCAATATTAGTGATTTGGTCAGCCAGGGCAATGTGTCGCTGATTAAAGCGGCTGAAAAATTCGATTACACAAAAGGTTTCAGGTTTTCGACGTATGCGAGCTGGGCAATCAGCAAGGATTTTGCTCACAGGATACCCGGTCAAAAAGCCGAGGCAGACAGGGTGACGGCTGATATAAGCGAGTTTCAGAAGGAATCCAAAATAGGGCAGAAGGATTTGGCGGCCGTGGAAAGGGCGAGGAGCGACCTTATCCAGGTCATACGGGATGAGCTTGAGAAGCGAGAGCAGTATGTAATCATAAATCATTTCGGCCTTGAGGGGACGTTAGTCAAAAAGAACAAAAAGACGCTAAAACAAATCGGGGACGATTTAGGCCTGAGCAAAGAAAGGGTGCGCCAAATCGAACTTAGCGGTCTGCAAAAACTCAGGCAATCGCTAAGTCCGGAGCTATTTGATTTGCTTACCGGCTGAGTAGTATGTCTTTTTTGTGTCGCAACATTGTTATTGACAGGTACTTATGTTTTATTGCTTGAGAAAATCAGCGATTTATGATAGCTTAAAGGTGTACTATTGTAATTACGCACCTTTGGTTACTAACGGAATATATTCGTTTTGGGGTTAATGTGATGAAGTTGCAAACAGTCATATTAGTTGTTTTTATGTTTATTTTCCTGTGTTTGATGTCGTCGGTTAGAGCCGCGGATTTAACGGTCAGCGTTAATGCATCGTCATATATCCGCTCAATTCCTGAGACTATGTATGGAACAAACATGCAATGCTGGGATAAAAGTCAAAACGGCGGAAATGACAATGTCAACGCGCTGATAGCGGCATTTGGCAGCAGATACGTGCGCTGGCCGGGCGGCTCGTGGGGCGACGGGGTCATTTGGAGCGATATGCAGACGAATTATTCACAAACATGGAGAGTCGGCTATGGCGAATCGATGTATAGGATAAATAAGTTTGACTCCATTATGCAGCCGATAGTTAATTTCTCGGGTATCTGGACTGACCCTAACGGGAAAGAAAACAACCATGGGGAAGACAGCGCAGTTGCTCTCGCGGCTGCTTGGGTCGCGGACCAGAGCTCAAGAACCAATTGCGCCCGTTACTGGGAAATCGGAAATGAGCAGGGCGGCCCGTGGGAATACGGATATTTTCCGCAAATCAGCGGAGTATATTACGGCGATAGATACGCTCATTTTTATAACGCGATGAAGGCGATTAATCCGCGAATCAAAATTGGAGCGGATTCCGACCCGTGTGATTCGCCGCAACAATGGGGCTGGTATGTAGGATTATGGACACGTGATATGTTAAACGATTTGGATGCGAATCATGGTGTGATACCTGATTTTCTCATTGTCCATTCATATCCAGCCGGGGACTGGCCCAGCAACGCTAATGCCAACGCGAGTTTGTTAAACGGCGATGTTTTGTATATTCGCGATTTTACAAACAGTTTGAATAATATAATTTCGACTTCAATAGGTCCTCAATATGTAGGCAAAATAAAATACTGGATGACGGAATGGGACGCCGGTGACGGAAACAATTACATTAGAAATATAGCTTATGTAAGCGCGTTATTCAAAGCACAGTATATTATGGAGATGTGCAAATACGGCTGGGAAGGTTCCAATCCATGGAGCCAGAATCAGTATCATATGATTGGTGATAAAAATTTTGATACAAATGAAACAGGTTATCAGAATTTTCAATTGTATCCGAAATGGTATATCAATCCTATATTGACTAATTATTTCGGCAGGGACATG